>OGLM01000618.1_pt1 | contig 42096 bp, 39 predicted proteins | sample 1572531 | NCBI WGS metagenome assembly OGLM01 (sample SAMEA2581909, study PRJEB24529) | metagenome | biome: Human gut stool | place: China | collected 2011
CCGTCGGCACACTCTCGTTTGGTTGCAGGCGCAGCGGATACTAAGGTTTCGTACCGAAACCAAGTACCGGCGTCTGCAAACAGCCGCGGAAGTGTTCAGTCCGGCGTTATAGTGCGCGCGGGGGTAGTTTGAGATTATGTGGGGGATAGTGCCGCGCGAAGTGGTTTTACAAGCGAAAATCGTCCAACTTAAATTTACACTGCATAGTGGCCGAGATAGCGAAAAGCAACCCGCGGAAAAACCCATAAACAGTCGTGAGAGCATCTCCGCGTGAATTATATGACACAATTCCAATCGTAGAACTGGCTCCACCCAGCCAATGAATATAAACACCCCGACATAAACCCACTGCGGCTGTCTGCACACGCCGGAGAGGGCTTATGCCGGGGTGTATTTAGTTCCGGGGGTGCATTTAATTCTGTGCAAATTCCGTGAGACGCAGGTCTTTGTTGCGGTCGAGGACCATGCCGACGCTCCATTCGTTGACGAAGAGGAGGAGAGGACGGTCTTTGAGGTCCTTGATTTTCTTCATGTCGGATGTGCCGACTATGCGGTCGAGGTTGATTTCTGTTGGATTTTCAATCCAACGGATATATTCGTACGGAAGAGGCTCGAGGCGGATATCAACATTGTATTCGGATTCAAGCCTGAACTTTAAGACATCAAACTGGAGGACGCCGACAACGCCGACGATGATTTCTTCCATGCCGGTATTGTACTCCTGGAAAATCTGGATTGCGCCTTCCTGAGCAATCTGATTGATGCCCTTGATGAACTGCTTACGTTTCATGGTGTCAATCTGACGGACTCTGGCAAAGTGCTCAGGAGCGAAAGTCGGGATGCCCTCGTAAGCGAATTTTTTGTTGGAAAGTTCAAGCGTGTCGCCGATTGAGAAAATACCCGGGTCGAAGACACCGATGATATCGCCGGCATATGCCTCCTCAATTATTTTACGCTCGGAAGCCATGAGCTGCTGAGGCTGGGAAAGCTTGACTTTGCGGCCGCCCTGGACGTGGTTTACTTCCATGCCGGCTGTAAATTTGCCGGAGCATATGCGCATGAAAGCGATTCTGTCGCGGTGAGCCTTGTTCATGTTAGCCTGTATTTTGAAAACGAAGGCCGAGAAATCCTCGGTAAATGGGTCGATGAGACCCTCGGTGGACTTACGCGGGAGTGGTGAGGTAGTCATCTTAAGGAAATGCTTAAGAAAAGTTTCAACACCGAAATTGGTAAGGGCCGAGCCAAAAAATACAGGAGAAAGTTTGCCGGCATTGACTAAATCAATGTCAAATTCTGCGCTTGCACCGTCTAAGAGCTCAATGTCTTCAAGAAGTTTGTCCTTGAAGTGGGAGCCGATTTCGGATTCGACTTCAGGGGAGGAGATGTCGAGGTCGCGCTCGGCAACTTCCTTCTGACCGTTCATTGCGGCTGTGAAAGTGGAAATTGTGTGGGTGTTACGGTCGTAAACGCCTTTAAATTCCTTGCCGGATCCGATAGGCCAGTTGATTGGACAGGTGCTTATGCCGAGGATGCGCTCGATTTCATCACAGAGCTCGAACGGATCGTTGGCATCACGGTCCATTTTATTGATAAATGTGAAAATAGGTATGTGACGCATGACACATACTTTGAAAAGTTTGATTGTCTGTTTCTCGACACCCTTGGAACCGTCGATAACCATTACGGCGGAGTCGGCAGCCATGAGAGTACGGTAAGTGTCCTCCGAGAAATCTTCGTGACCCGGAGTATCAAGGATATTGATGCAATATCCGTCATAATTGAACTGGAGAACAGAGGAAGTTACGGAAATACCTCTTTCCTTCTCTATTTCCATCCAGTCGGAAACGGCGTGCTTTGCGGTCTTCTTACCCTTTACGGAACCGGCGAGATTGATTGCACCGCCGTAGAGAAGAAACTTCTCGGTAAGTGTTGTTTTACCGGCATCCGGGTGGGAGATGATGGCAAAAGTACGTCTTTTTCTTATTTCATCTTTTAAATCAGCCAAAGTTAATTCCTCACAATTCATTGCGAAATTGCTGTTGTTACAGCACTTATGCGATTATATCATATTAGTTATTTACTTTTCAATAGAATATATGGTATATTTTATAGGTAGGAGGAATGGTTTAATGGATAAGGTAATGATTGTAGATGATGATGTGAGAATGTTAAGGCTGCTTAAGATGTATCTTGAAGGATTGTATGAAGTATATCCTGTGAGAGGCGGAAGAGAGGCACTTGATTTTCTTGAATCACAGACACCTGATGTTATTCTCCTTGATTATCTCATGCCAGGACTTGACGGAGTTCACACACTTGAGCTTATAAGACAGAGAGAACAGACGTCGGATACTCCGGTAATTTTTCTTACGGGAGTTACCGAGAAGGATAAGATACAGGAATGCATGGAATACAGGCCCTATGGTTATCTGGTTAAGCCGACAGCCAGGGAAGAACTGATTTCCATGATTAACAGTGCTTTGAATGAGGCACAATAATAATTATAATATATGGAGGAATGTATTATGACATTTAAAGACAGAACAGAGGATGTTATGAAGATGCTTGACGAGGAGACAACACGTTCGAATAAGGAACTTCTTATTGCAGCTGCGGTATGCACACTTGTAGGAATTATAATCGGTTTTTTTGCCGGTAAAGTATCCACAAGCAGAAACACGATCAAGAAATATAATAAATGTTACTCATATGACTTCGGAGATGACGAAGAATAGAATCCATTGCTCAATAGGATAATAATTAAACCGCCGGCACATTGATGCGTGCCGGCGGTTTTGCAATTCAGGCTTTCTCTTCACAGTATTTACATCTGTATACGTGGTTTTTCTCATCAGTGAGGATGAATACGTTGTCAAGTTCCTGTTCCACCTGTGAGATACAGCGTGGATTCTTGCATTTGATAACGTTGGTTACGGTTTTGGGAAGACTTAAGGACTTCTTCTCGGAGATTACACCGTTTTTGATGACGTTGATTGTGATATTGTCATCAACGAAACCGAGGATGTCAAGGTCTACAAGGTCGAGACCGCCGTCTATTTTAATGATGTCTTTTTTGCCCATTTTGTTGCTGCGGGCGTTTTTGATAATGGCAACGCAGCAGTCAAGTTTCTCAAGACCGAGATATTTATATATGTCCATGCTTCGACCGGCCTTGATGTGGTCGATTACGAAACCGTTTTCGAGTTTACCTACATTTAACATGGCAGTTTTACCTCCAGAAGTTTAAGAATAAGAGCCATACGCATATACATACCGTACTTGACCTGTTTGAAATAACATGCACGCGGATCATCATCCACTTCAACCGAGATTTCGTTAACTCGCGGAAGCGGGTGAAGAACGATCATATCGTCTTTGGCAAGTTCCATCTTGGCTTTATCGAGGATGTAGTAGCCTTTCATTCGCATATATTCCTCTTCGTTGAAGAAACGCTCTTTCTGGACTCTTGTCATATAGAGTATGTCAAGCTTCGGAATAGCATCTTCAAGGCGTTCGACCTCTTCAAATTCGTTGCCGGATGCCCTGAGAACATCATTGCGGATGTAACTTGGAACCTGAAGTTCCTTAGGGGAGATGAGAACAAATTTGACATTGTTATATCTTACAAGTGACTCTATGAGTGAATGCACTGTCCTGCCGAATTTCAAATCACCGCAAAGACCGATAGTAAGGTTATCAAAACCGCCTTTAAGCTCTTTGATGGTCATAAGATCCGCAAGAGTCTGGGTCGGATGCTGATGTCCGCCGTCACCGGCATTGATTACGGGAATTGATGAGTGCATTGATGCAACGAGAGGGGCGCCTTCCTTGGGATGACGCATAGCACAGATATCTGCGAAACAGGAAATAACACGGATGGTGTCGGAAACACTTTCTCCTTTGGATGCTGAACTTGAATCGGCTGAAGAAAAACCGATAACAGAACCGCCGAGATTCAACATTGCGGTTTCAAAACTGAGTCTTGTTCTTGTGCTTGGTTCGTAGAAAAGTGTAGCAAGCTTCTTTCCGTGACAACATTCGGAATATTTGGCAGGATTGGCTGCTATATCCGATGCAAGGTTAAGAAGTTCGTCAAGTTCATCTACGGATAAATCTAGTGGACTAAGCAAATGCTTCATAGTGACCTCCAATTATGTACTGCCTTTTGGCATTTTTATCATTCTAGTACATCTTAAGTAGTAATTCAATAGCTTTTGAAAATTATTTTTATTGACAAAGAATAAGCACGAATATAGAATGTTTACGAAACCATGTGGTTTAATTACCGAAATAGGAGGGTAAATATGAAAACAATTATGAAGAGAATCGCAGCACTCGTTCTCATCGCAGCTATGGCTGTTATGGCTGTTGCAGGATGCTCCAAGAGTTCAGGAAGCAAGTCAGCAGGCAACAAGAGTGCAGACACAATGTTTGGCCTTGTGAAAGAGGCACAGTCACTTGAGAAGAAGACAGTTGAAGTCAGTGCAGAAATCAATACGAACGGTGTTAAGGCATCAGTTACGTTGAACTGTAAATCTGACGGTAAAGCAACTTCCGTAGGAGCTGTGGTTACTTACGGCGGCGTAACGTTTTCACTTGATGACGTAATCGTTTTTACAGATGATGTTCTTTATATTAATGCAGGTTTAATACTTGAGCAGATAAAGCCATTTATTAATACCGCAGGTGAAAAAGCCGCTTCCGTTGTAGAAGCTCTGGGAGACCTTGGCTGGGTAAGTTTTGAAGCAAAGGGACTTTTCGCAACATCATCTTGTGATGAAGTGTATGACATTTTTGACAAGGCATTTGATTCTATTATTAAGAAGGCCGGAAATAAATTCACAATTTCACTTTCATCCAAGGATGATATCCAGGCAGTTGTTGATGCAGCAGCCAAGATGCTTAAGGAGAACAAGGATACTTTCGTTAAGATCATGACAGATGCTTATGATAAGGCAGACGTTAAGGATATTATAGAAAATACGGTTGACGAGCTTGTCGACAAGCTTGCATCCGCTTCCGGAAAAGATGTCTCAGATGAGGATAAGCAGACACTTAAAGATCAGCTTATGTCAACAATCGATGTATCCGATATCGAAGTAAGCAAAGAAGACATTGAGAGTTCAATCGACGACACAGTCAAAAAACTTGAAGATACCAAGATTGCCGACGAGGACGTTGACGGTAAAGCTGATGTCAATGTATATAAAGAAGATGGCGCTTATATCACAGAGATAGAGATGGATGTAACAGAAGACGGAAAAGCATCTTCTACAACAATTAAGTTTACTGTCAAAGAAGACAGCAGCGTGAAAGTTGATGTTCCTACAGATGCAGCATCACTTGTTGACATTGTTGTTAACTTATATGCATCATATCTGGAGAGCATTGCAGACTGATTTTGATTAAAAATAGAATATAATTAACATGACCCCGTATCATAGTTTGATGATGCGGGGTTTTTTCGTGTAGAATTCACATTTTGTAACAATTTCGTAACAATTTAGAATTTGAATTTATGTAACAAATTTGTAACAATTTTTTGTTTGACATGGAACAGAAGTGGGGATTATAATATAGGTAACATATAATTCTACATACATATGAAGCGTACATATGATAAATCTTTTTTATGAGTGAACGTAAATAATAAGGAGGGCGACGAGTGGTGCACGGAGGAGAAAGCCTTACAGACAGGGGAGTTAATAAGGAAATCGCAATATACAGCAGGCAATACGGAAAGACGGATTATGATGAACTTAACAGGGTACAGCAAGAGTTCATTTCAATGATAGACATCGAAAACGGCAGACCTCTGCTAATGATTAAATGTAACATTTCTTATGAGACAATTATTGGATACACGGCGGCACTTAAAGCGCGGATACCGGTTATTATGTGTGACGAATCCGGTGCGGGAAATGTAATGAGATTATACAGGCCGCATTATATATGGCAGAGAGCTTTGGCAGCAGAACCTTATGGATATGCTGAGATAGGGAAAATAGCAGATTATATATTATATGGAAGTATTGATCGTGTAAGATATCCGGTTAATGAAAATCTGGCATTATTATTGCCGACATCGGGAAGCACCGGGAGCAGCAGATTCGTCCGGATCAGCTATGATAATATAAAATACAACACGGAATCCATAGTGAAAGCATTGCGAATAGACAATACAGGCCGGGCGGCTCTGCTGCTGCCGCTTAATTATACATATGGTCTGTCAATAGTCAATACTTATCTGTATGCGAGGGGCTCCCTGATAATCGGAGGCGGCTCTGCCATGCAGAGAGATTTATGGGAATATTTTATCAGATGTGGAGGAAATGCTGTTTGCGGCGTCCCGGATACATATGAGATGTTAAGAATGATGAAAATACTGGAAAGGGAAGATCTTAACATAAAGCTTGCCACGCAGGCGGGAGGGCCGTTATGCACCGGAACGGAGAAATACATGCTTGAACTGGCGTACAGACGGGGTTTTAACTGGGCTGTAATGTATGGACAGACAGAGGCCACAGCCAGAATGACATGTCATTTCCTTAATGAGAACCCGGAACATATAGGAAGCGTCGGAAGGGTTATTCCCGGAGGAAGCATTACAATTGACGACGGGGAAATAGTATACAGAGGCCCTAATGTATCGATGGGATATGCGGACGGTTATAAAGATCTTGCATCCGGCGATAACAATCATGGGATTCTTCATACCGGAGATTTGGGGCGCATGGATGAAAACGGTTTCCTTTATATAACCGGAAGAATGAAGCGGTTTGCCAAGGTCAGCGGAAACAGGGTCAATCTGGACGACCTGGAAAAAATCGTGGAGCACTACTGTAAGATACGTTCGGCCTGTGTGGAGAATGAAGGAAGAATAGTTGTTGTAATTGATAAATCGAGCGACCTGAAGACAACCGGCATAAAGAACAGCATCAGCGAAGTGACAGGGATAAACAAGAGACTGATAGATGTCAGAGCCGTGAACAGAATACCGGTAAATTCTAACGGCAAGACGGATTACAGAAAATGTAGTGAATTATAACAGGAGGAGAATTGTTTATGCACAGAAAGAGCGTTGTCATATTGTTTATTATGATTCTGGCGTCGGCAGCAGTAATGGGTTGCAGTCATACGGATGGAGAAAACAATAAGCATGTAATGATAGAGACAATGAGCATGACAGAGAAGGAGACACCATCAGAGACGGAGCAATATATAGAGATTACATTGCCGGAGGTAACGGTAAAAGACGAGCCTGAGACAGTCACACAGGCAGAAACCGTAGATTGTTCCCAATTATTGGATGGAGCCAAAGAGGTGCCGGTTGATACTTCATCGTTATGGAATGAGCAGGAACTTGATAATAAGGAAGAGAGGTATCCCGGATTCAAGGCTGTGGCTTTAAGAACATCCATCGACAAGAGACTTCTTAAGGGGATAGATAATGGTGATATCAGAATTATCGAAGACGGTAACATATTGCTGATATTTAATGGGGAAAAGAGTATTCAGATAGATACAGAAGGAAGAAGTTTCTTCGGTGATATAGGACCGGCCCAAAGTGTGCTGTATGAAGATGTCACAGGCGACGGACATGATGAACTTATTCTCATAACCCAAGAAGCAGAAATTGGAGTGTATTCTAACGGAGTTTACGTTATAGATTTGGAAAATTTTGAACAGTTATCCGTGGCATCAAATAATGAGATCAAAAAGGAGGCCTTTTCACAGATATATCCCAGAATAAGAATGTATATTGATAATGCCGGAATGCTTTATTATGTAGTTGGTGATGCACATGATAATAAAATCAAGGGCAGTTACGATACATCAAACGGTCTGACCAGACCTTCGGCTGAACTTAGTAATACTTCCACAATGGAAGTTAAGAATGGAATCATATGTTATCGTGGTTCGGTTGTGTTTAAGGATGTGAATAATGAATTGCCGGAAGGCGTAGTGCCGGATGAAATGTGTGATGTCTGCGTGACGCTGAAATATAATTCCGGGACGAAAACTTTTGAAGTAGATAATGTAACCGTGGAATGATGATTATAATAGACGGAACACCGTACCGGATTAAGATGTTTTACTAGGCATGCTTAACAGAATGGGAGAAGGATTGTATGATATGGAAAAAAATAATTGTGGCGATGCTGGCGGTATCTGTTGTATTTTCGGGATGTGCCAGACATGGAGAGATTGATACTGAAACACCGGCACCGACAGAGCGCGTGACGGAAGCACCTTCATGGATGCTAGATAAGGCCAGAAAAAATAAAAAAATTCAAAAAAAGTGTAAGGTTTTTGAAAAAAAAGTGTCTTATTATATGAAGGATTTTTTAATTATCTGAATCTGAAAACATAATTAACTTTAGATCTGAACCGGGAAACCGGATTAGATATACAAGGCTGCAGGTAAATACGCGGGGACGCAATGCTTGCAACTACGACACACAGGTGAAAAACCTGGCATTAACTGCTTTTGATTTCATGTAAGGTGGAGAAATTTACCTGAGAAAGGAGGAAAATGACAATAGTGGTTTAATGTGGAAGAGTAAAAAAGGAGAGATACAGTCATGAAAAGGAGAAAAAAATTACTTATGTCAGCGATGTTAGTGGGAACCGTATGTATGTTGCAAGTGGGACAATCGTCCGTTGTAGCACTTGATATGGCGCCGATTAGCGTTGAAAACGTCAAAAATAATATTGATAATACAGGTGATGAGAAATATACACCGTATTATCAAGAGGCTTCACAATGGTATGATAAAGATGGCAATATTCAAACACCGATTACCCTGGACGAGGAATTGTGGCAATCAACGCCTATATTTTCTGAAAGATGTGAATTATGCGCAATTCCGGATGAAGTTTTGCAGAATGCAACAACAGAAGATTTACTTCAACTAGTTGTCGATTGCAAATTAAACTATTTAATATCGCTTTATGGTGATGTGGATATGGCAATGACAAGGATTACGGAGTGCTTTAATGGTATTCGGGAACTGATGTCAAGAGAGGATTGTGGTCAGGTCGTTTTAGATATGTATAATAAGTACGAAATACCATTCCAAAAATTTTTTGACAACAACATCATTGGAGAGTTTTCTGATATTCAAGAATTTAAGGATAAGGTGAAATGTGTATTAGAAGATGAAGAATACTTTGTGCAGATAAGAAAAGATTCTCAAGTTGCGAATACGTTAAATATTTTAGAATGGATACTTACACAAAAATGTGTGGCTGAACAATTTGATACAATCGCGAAGGAAGAAGTGATTCAAGATGTGTTAAATAAAACTAAACAAAAGAATAGCACTGAATATGCAACGTTCATAGAGGAGTATTTTATTTCTGCAATCAAAAACGGGCAATGTTTAGAGTATGGACAATGTACTGAGAATTATGGGGCTGAAATAATGTCGGCAAGGGGAAAGGTGTACGTTACAATTTTAACGCCATCGAAAAAAAAATGGAGATAGAATACATAAATAACCCAACAGTTTTAACATATGAAAGATCAAAGACATATTTAGGTAATTATGTAAAGTATCTTGATGTGTGTGTTAACATACTTGATAATGGTACATCGGAATATAATTGTCATGCCTATGCATGGTTTACGATGTTACCAGGATATCACCATTTGGCAAAAGCGTGTCAGTTAAATGATGCGTCTACACTTGCAAATGATAGTGCAATTAAGAAATATAGCAACCCTGTAAAAGGCGGTGTATTATATCATTCTGCACATTCCGTGTTTGTACAAGAATTAAATTATACATGCCCTCAAGCGAATGTATATAATGGCATATTAGTAAGAGAAAAAATTTCTGGAGCAGGGCCATTGGTAGAATGGCCGTTACAATTTTCATCAATATATGGAGCGGCTTACACTTGTTATTATAAATAGAAGGGAGAATGATTGTATGATGTGGAAAAAAATAATTGTGGCAATGCTGGCGGTATCTGTTGTGTTTTCAGGATGCGCCAGACATGGAGAGATTGATACTGAAACACCGGCACCGACAGAGCGTGTGGCGGAAGCACCTCAGAATGAAACCCTTGAAGTAAGGGAGGCCAAACCGTACTACAGTAACATAGATGACTGGTATGATTCCGACGGCAAAATAGTTATGCCAATAACTCAGAACAGAGAATTATGGTTAAACAGCCCGGGTTATCTGGACAGGATAAAATTATGTGCACTCCCGGAAGAACTGCTTAAAAGTGTGTCAACGGCGGATCTGGTTGTTCTTATGACACAGTGCCCGCGCAATTATTATATGAATATGTACGGTGATGTTGAAGAAGGCATGAAAGAAGTGGAGGCCGGATTCAACGGATTGAGAGAATTGCTTGAACGTGAAGACTGCGCGGAAGAAGTGTTGAAATTTTATAAAAATTACCAAATCCCGGAGAAAAAATCATTCCGTGAGGAGACGGCATCAGAAGCCGGATTAACTGAAATAGAAGACATAATTAAAGTCGAAGAATTTAATAAACAGCTTGATGATGATGCCAAGATCGGGTATGCACTTAACAGTTGTGAGTGGGTTCTGACACGCGCCCAAATAGTCAATCAATTGAGTGATGAACAGCTTCAGGAAATAGTAAAAGTAATGCAGGAGAAAAACACGCAATTACAGAAAACGGAGTATGCGGATTCAATTGAGAACTATTTATTGAAAGCGGCAGGTGAGCGTATGCTGCCATGTCTTTACAGATATGGGTTATAGATATGAAGGATTTTTTAATTATCTGAATCTGAAAACATAATTAAATTTAGATCTGAACCGGGAAACTGGATTAGATATACATGGTTGTATGCAAATACGCGGGGACGCAATGCTTGCAGCCACGACACGCAGGTGAAAAACCTGGCATTAACTGCTTTTGATTTCATGTAAGGTGGAGAAACTTACCTGAGAAAGGAGGAAAATGACAATAGTAGTTTAATGTGGAAGAGTAAAAAAGGAGAGATATTTGTGAAAAAAAGATTGATTTTGATTTTGGTATTATGTATGGTGTCGTTGACTGGCTGTTCTGACATAGAACCCAAAGAGGCATCGGACGAAACGCCGTCAGCATCCGTTACGAGCGACACAACAGTAACGAATGAAAATGAGAGCATCAATAATTATAAATATTATGATGTTAATCTGATAAATATTATTGACTGGACTACGGAGACGGGTGCAATCACAGTGCCGACCAATATAAGAACCAATGGTGTCACGTATAGATATGTATATAATGATAACGGAGAGCGCATTGCCAAATACATAGGAAATGATATTCGTGTTGATTATACATATGAGCAGCCTGCAAGCGGAGCAAGAAGCGTCCTTAAGTCGGAGAAAAACAATAATTATTCGGTGGAGTATGTTTATGATGATGTTGACGGCATCTATCATCTGACAGGACTCAGATATAATGATAAAGATTATACATATATCAAAGATGATAATGGAAACATTATAGGGATAAAAGACAGCACGGGCAACACTGTTGCGGAGTATTCTTATACATCCAAAGAACTTACTACGGAAGTAACGACGACAAATTACACTGATGTCAATATAGGGGATATCAATTCAATGTTATATGAGAATTCCTATTATGACAGGGAAACAGGTTTTTGCTGTGACTATGTATATACCAATTACATAGACGGAACACCGTACCAGATTAAGATGTTTTATTAGGTATGCTTAACAGAATGGGAGAAGGAGGTTTCTATGAAAAAAAGACTGATCATAACAGGGGCTATAGTTATAATAGCGGTAATAATAGGAGCAGTTATCGTTAAAGTAAATAAAAAGCCGGATTATACAAGTATTAAATTAGTGTCATATCAAAACGGCAGACTTTATTGCCGTATTGATGGAAAAATGTATATGTTTGATGATACAAACGGCCTGCAAACTACAGAAGGAAAAATTGATTCAGATTATGATGATAAAGAAGATGAGACATACAATAGTGAAAATGTACCGGATGGATATGAAATTCTGAGTCATTATATGATTGAAACTTCCGGGATATCTGTAGATGTCATAACCAAACCTGATGTTCAGGATACCCCATCATATATTATGCTGACGCATGAGAATGGCAAAAGCGTAATACTTACTGATTATTATTTAAGATACGAGCCATGTTATCGTGGTGCGCATGATGATAAGGCATTATATTTCTGGAGTGATAAATCCGGTAAAGTCGAGTTGTATGCCTATGTGCTTTCAACCGGAGATATTCGTTGCATATGTGACTACAGATGTATGACAGATGCGGAGAATCTTTATAGTAAAGATAAAAATCCGTGTACACAGATGATAGTTGCTGACGGCCATATGTATACATCCATGAACGGCAATTCCGATATTCTTATGTTTGATATTGAATATGACAACGATGGATATCCGGTAAACGTGGTATTTAATAGGACGGTATACGAATATAAATAATGTCACCAAAGGTGGGGTACCCCCACATTGTAAAGAGAAGGAGGTCATTCTTATGAGAAAAAGAAGATTAATTGTAACAATTGTATTGATTGCGGTATTGACCGCTGCGTTACCGGCAGTTGTAATGGCTGATACAGGCCCGAAACCGTCGGTTGTGGTTTCATTCACAGGAGCAGGAGATGAGGAGTTTTACGGAACCCTGTTATCAAAGAATGATTCATCGGGACCGGCACATGTATGGGACGGCAAAGAGGAGACAACAGAGATAAGCCGCAAATTCATTGAGTACAAGGACACGGACGGATATTATTTTCTGCAGAATTTATGGGAATGTTCGGCAGATAAGAACATTGAGTGGACGTATTTTCCACCGTCTGAATTTAAGATACTTTTGTATTTCCCTGAAAGCGACAGCTTTGTGGTGAGCGGGGCATGTGAAACTTACGCTTTCGACAGCTATTATACGATTGACCTGACATCAGTCAGAAACGGTACGGTCGAAGCCGGAACACCGACCATCGAAGTCAGGAAAAATTACGATTATAAATGGGAGATCATTTCATTCTTCGCGAGAGTGATTATTACGATCGCAATTGAGATGGGAATAGCATTGCTGTTTGGCTATCGCAATAAAAAGATACTTATGCTTCTTGCTGTAGTTAATGCAGCAACACAGGTAATCCTGAATGTTCTGCTGAATATAATCAATTACAACAACGGTTCGCAGGAATATACAACGATGTACATTATAATGGAAGTATTGGTATTTCTGATAGAAGCCATTATATTCAATATTTTCATACCAAAAGTATCAGACGAGGAGAGAAACTTCAAACCGGTAATATACGCACTCGTAGCTAATGCAGTATCATTTGGAGCCGGACTTGGATTGTCACATCTGATACCGGGGATATTTTAAATTATCCCAAGTGGAAAATCTGTTGTCCCTTACATGAAACATAAATGGAAAAGGAGAAAAACCAATGAGCAAATCAATCAAAAACTACTTTATCGTAGCAGCAATGGCCGCTATTGTATTGTGCGTGGGCTGTCAGAAAAACAACAGCGATATTGATGAAACTAAAGCTCAGGTAAGCCCAGCAGTATGGGAACGCAGTGAGTCTGAGACCAGAACATACAATGTAATGGCAAAAGAACACGCCGATGAACTTAGAAAGAATGAAAGTGATTGGCTGACGGACGGCAAACTCGATTCGTCCAAATATTCAACCGAATCCGGTGAGCCATATCGTGTTCAGATGCTGATGCCGGAAAGCGTGGCAAAGAAACTGGATACCAGGGAATTGCTTGATTTCTGTCTGCAACATTCATCGGTTAAGGAATTTACACTTTTCAATTCATGGGAAGAGGGATTCGATAATGTTGTCAATGTAATCAATGTGTTTGATTATATTTTTGCAAGAGACGATATGGCAGGTGTTGTATATGATGCCTATATGGCAAGGGAAGTTGTGAAAGAAGATGCAACGGCACAGGGCATAGATAGCGTACTGGAGATTATTCTTGCACAGGATGTCACATATGACGGATTGACGGACGAACAGCAGAAAGCCGTTATTGCCAGGAAAGACGAATTTAAGAAATGTCGTGAGGACAATGATGTCCGTATATATGGCACTACTTCGATGTTTGGTGCGGCACTTGAAAGCGGCAGCAAGTGGGATTCCCTGCTTAAATAGCTGGGATTAATGCGGGCAGCGCAGTCTGCCCGCGATAATTATAAAAGAGGAGAACGCGGATGGCGGAAATTATACTGGATTTTAACGAAAGGCCTCCGGTGACAACATACAATCATCATGCTTTTGGAACCGGAATTATATCTTCATATGAAAGTGGAATAAATTGGATATATGATAACTACATTGATCTGTCATATTATCCGGCGAATGGGCCGTTGACTTTTGAATTTTATATGGATTACATATATTGTCAGCCTGTTTTTGACAGGGAAAATATATCAGATGATATGCTGAGTGTAATGAAATACAATATCACGGAACTTATAGAGAATGCAATCAGGCACGGAAAGTATTTTATATGCTGTGTGGATGAGTATTATATACCTGACAGGGAGGCTTTTGGATTGTATCATTTTAATCACAATCTGCTTATATATGGCATGGATTCATCACGCAAAATCTGGTATACGGCGGGTTATAACGAGAGTGGCAAATTCGGAACACAGGAACTGCCGTACAAAATAGTTAAAGCTGCATCACCCAATATGATCAATATCCTCACTTTGCGTAAAGATACACGGTATAAGCTGCATGATACTCATATAGATAATATGATTAACCAGTATAACAAGGTTGTGCCGGCAGAGCGTCTCGGTGCTTTTCCGGAGGAAGGACAGCTTACCGGAATGGAGGCTGTGGACAGGCTTCTTGATGATATATGTGATATGGCAAAGGAAAAAGAACCGGTGGATATGCGGCCGGTGAATCTGTTGTATGAACACAGGAGATTAATGACTTTAAGAGAACCGGACAACGAGCGGTATGCCGCGATGCTGTCACAGGCAGATATACTGAAGAAAAGAATCATGATATACAATATGCGCCGGGCAGATAAGGATATACAGGCAGTGTGTGAGGCCACGGCACAGATAAAGGGACAGAGATTATGACGAAGGAAGAATATTATACAATAGTTAAAAACAATGCAACACATATTAATGAAGAGTTGAATGTAACGGATGATTTGCATCTTGTTGATGATCTTGCTTTTGATTCGCTTGACTATACACAGTTTATACTTGACGTAGAGGCTGCGGCGGGAATTGATTTTCTTAATGATGACCTGCTTCTTGGAGAGCTGTCAACGGTAGGACATATGTGGGCAATAATAAGACAAAGGATGGGAGAGTGTGCGGATGAATTATGATAAGGCAGACCGTGTGGCGCGTAAGGCATATAAAAATGTGCCGTTGTATATTAATCGCAGCATGGATAATAAAGAAGAAATAACCATACATAATATACCAATCATCAAGAAAGAGAACTTGATTGACAGGCAGGATGAATGTCTGGAGCCGGCGGCATATATGGATTATATGCAGAACAAACTTATATGCTTAAGAACATCGGGTTCGACAGGACATTATCTCCAGATTATGTGGAAAATGTCGGATTATCAACATTCAATGGCCGAATTGTGGCTGCGCCGGATTAAATATTACGGAATAAGACCTGATTCCAGACTTGCCTGTTTCTTTACGGATAACAGATTTGAAGAAGATAAGAATTATGTCAGGAAAAATAATGAGCTGGCGATTTCAAAATTACTTATTCTGCCGGAGACGATAGATGAAGCTTACCGGATGGTTATGGATTGGAATCCGGAATGGATGATTCTCCAGCCGAGTACGGCGGCAGTTCTTGTTGAATATATTAAGAGAACCGGAGTCGGAACGCCTGATGCGCTTAAGTATATAGAATTTACCGGTGAAATTCTTACAGATGATCTGAGAGCAGCAGTGCAGAATGTTTTTAACTGTCGGACCGCCGACCAGTATGGTGCCAACGAGGTCAATTCAATTGCCTATGAATGTCCGTGTGGTAACAAACATATCATGTCTTCCAATGTAATGGTGGAAATTGCGGATGAAAATGATAATGTAATATGTGATAGTATTACGCCATCGGATTGTACCGAAAGCGGCCGCATAATTCTTACATCACTTACCAACACAGCCATGCCGTTCATACGATACGATATTGGTGATGTCGGAAAGATAATATGGGAGCCGTGCAAATGCGGCAATCATAATCCGATACTCAGTCTTTCCGGCGGACGCTGTAATGATTACATATATCTGAATGAGACTGATCGTATAAGCCCGTATATAATGGTTGCAATATTTGATAAAGTTAATATGATTCTTGACGGGGCGATAATCCAGTTTTATGTGGAACAGACGGCGTATGATGAATTCAATATCACACTGTATACAGATGGAGATGTGTATGAAGATGAGGTAAGTGACACATTCATGTCATGCATTGATAATGAGTGCCTCAAACACATGAAGTATCATATCACATACACGGAACACTCGATAAATACCGGAACTAACGGGAAATACACATATTTTAGAGACAGGAGGAACTCTAAATGAAAAAAAATTATTTAAGTATTGCAATTATAATTTCTATGGTGTTGATGTTGACCGGATGTACCAGCCATAAATCATTGCAGCAGGAAAGTAAGACCGGCGGCGCTGCAGAAACGCTTACAACAGACAATGACGAATCAGACGTAAATGTTACAATTAAAGATATATCATATGATGATTTTATCGAAATGCGTATGGAGGATAAGATGCAATATGACGATTATGCGATTATTGTAGAAAATGATGCGCTCACTTACGAGCAGAGACAGAGGCTTTTATGGGGAGATGAGCAGATAAATCTGACAGCCAAATCATTTTATCCTGATTTTGAAATCGGCTGGGCAAGAGTTGACGGGAAACTTTGCAGAACATTTACCAATAAAGAATACAACATTACGGTAAGTGAGACATATAACTGGGATGAAAATAAAACGGTCTGGATTTCTAACCCGGATAAGACAGTCCAAGTTGATGTGCATGATATTTTTTGTGAAAATATGAAAGGGTATGTTTGGGAAGAACGACTTTTTATGATGGATGTCACAGGTGATGGGGTTAAAGAAATTATTATACGTAATGATGTAAACGACTTTATGTCATTTCCAAGTAATGTAACGATAATAAATCCGTATACGTTGGAGGAGATAAAATTTGATAAGGACAGCTATGATCAGTATATCGAGAACAATATGACGGTGAAATATAATCGTGGAAGCAAGGACAATCTGATACAGTATGAGGTCAGTTCACAGAACGGAGACAGATTAGCCGGAGAAGTTGAAGTAAATGATGTCACGCCGTATGAGGGATGGAGTTATGAGACGGATTCGCCGCTTTCAGATTATGTTGTGATAAAGGATAATAAAATATATGTGTATGATATTTTGACCTTTGTGGATAAAAATATGCAATGTTATTATTTTGGCATCGCGCAAATAGAACTTAGGTATGATAAGAATACGAATTCTATGGTACCGTCCGGAGAAATATCATTAAGTAAATACAGTGATGAAACGCTGTATGAGTTAGACGAAAGTAAGAGAATTTATGATGAAAACTGGACATGGAATAAGGATAATATATTGAGCTATTAAATAATATAACAGAAAGGACAACATAATGAAACAAAGAAAATCAATAATATTCATATTGGCATCGGTAATGGCCGTGGGAATTTGTGCATCGGGCTGCGGAAAAGAAAATTCAGATATACAAACACCTGTTACCAATGAGGTGCCGACAGAGAGTGAAACTTATGCGGTCAACGAAAGTACTGCAGCTCCAAAGTCTGAGGAGGAGATAATGGACATGCTGTGGGGTGATGACCTGCATGGCTATGCGCAATTATATTATCCCGGATTCACATTGGGGTATAAAGAGAATAACGGCAGTTATTTAAGAACATACACTAATACAGATGAGCATATAGTGGTTGTTGAGAACGAGAATGCCAAGCAGGCACCGTTCTACGAGAATCAGAAAATTCACCTGTATAATGAAAGTGTGGATAAAGAGCATACAATATACAGGCCGCTTGGAGGAAACTCAGACAACGGCAATACGTTTTATGAAAGACTTTTTATGTATGATATAACGGGTGATGGCCGTGATGAGATAATCATAAGGCAGACATATGCTGAACTGGGCATTCATCATGATTATATATACATATACGATAAAGATACACTTGAGGAGATAAAAACTCCTGATAATATGGGAGAAAAGCTGTATGACAGTTGTGTAACTGATGTACAGATAGAAGCTAAGGGCAGTCAGACATATCAGTTTATCATTAATGATGTCAAGGGCAATCAAACTGTTTTCACGAAGTCAATACCGGATGACATTACCGGTAAAAAATGGACCGGCAGTGATACTTCCAGGGATGGATTAACCATTGAGGACGGTAAGCTGACTAGTTGTATCGTCGTTGGATATAATTATGACAATCATCCGTGGACCGAGGCTGTTGCAGTGATAAAAGGCTCATATGTATATAACAATGCAAGCGGAGAGTTTGAATTAACCGGGGACTACAGCATCGATGATGCAACAGAGCCAGCCTCCTGGAATATTCAATTGATGGATGAAGATTTGGGGGACAAGGCATTGAAAGAATACGAAGAGTGGAGAAATTCCTCCGGCAGTCAGAATTAGATATTTGATAAAACAGATGTGGCAGATGTGCCTGCCACATCTGTATCTTATGAAGGAGATAAGGATATGTTAAGAATTAAACCGGGAATGGCAGCGGCAGCGATGTGCTGTTTTGCGTTGCTTACAGGATGCGGCCATAAGGATGATACTGTGCAGTATATCGAAGGACCTGATGTGAATGTGACGGTAAATGATATTTCGTATGATGAAGCCATGAGTATGATAGCATCAGATAGAATGACCATGGATACATATGAGGTCATGGTAGAGAACGATTCACTTTCGTACGAACAGCGTATGAGACTTTTGTGGGGAGATGAACAGATAGATAAACGCGCTGCAATATACTATCCGGGCTTTACAATCGGCTTTGACAAAATAGACGGTGAGTTGTACAGGACATTTAAGAATGAAGAAAGCAATATTACGGTAAGCGAGTCATATAAGTGGTACAGTTCTGACGTAATTATTTCAAACAGTACTAAATCAATAAATATATCGGCAAGTGATTTGTTCTGTGACAATAATGCACATTATCCGTATGAGGAACGATTATTTATGATGGATCTCACAGGGGATGGAATCAAGGAACTTGTTATAAGAGACGATATAAATGATTTCCAGACTTTCCCGAGTAATGTGAAAGTTTATGATGTAAATACTCTTGATGAGATAATTTTTGATAAGTCAAAATGTGATAAATATATTGAAGATAATATAACGGTGGAATACAGTCAGGTCGGAAACGAGAATAAAGTCCGGTATAAGGTTACATCGCCAAACGGAGACAAGGTTGAAGGTGTTATTGAATTGTACGAGAATCCTCCGTACAGTATGTGGAAGTATATGGTGGACACCCCGCATAGTGATTCTGTTATTGTAAATGATAATAAAATATGCGTATATGACATATTGACTTTCACGGATAATCATTATGATGCATGCGAAATGTTCTGTGTGGCCAAAGTTGACTTAAGGTATGACAAATCGAGCAACTCATTTGAACCGTACGGGGAAGTTACGTTAACGGAGTATTCTGATGAAATGTATGATATAACACATGATAAACGTATTTATAAGGAAAACTGGGATAACTTGTATAAATAGAGACAATCCTGTCTAATTATCCTTAAGATGTTCCAATAACTCTGCAGCCCTTGCTTTCCATGTGTGCAATGCAAGGGCTTTTTTGCGCCCGCCTGCGGCGATTTCCATGGCTGCGGATGGGTCATCAAGAATACCGGCAATATGTGAAGTCAACTCTGACATATTATTCAGATCATAGAAGCACATCTCGCGGCCGGTAAAGTTGTTATCGAGCCATAATGAAGGATCACTGAAGGTTACCGAACCGCAGAGCATTGAACTTAAAATTCTGTCGTGGCTGCCGTCACGAAACCATGGCATGACATTTACCGATATCTTTGAAAGTGCGGTTTCGTTAAGACAATATTCGGTCGGCATAAGTGCCGTGCTTTCAGGATGCGAACCGTCCGAAAGAGTTATTGCCTCAAAGCCCTTACCGATGATGTGCAGATTGAAACCGGCATCACAGATGGCGCGGATCACGCGCTCGCGCATATAGAATCTCACATACAAATCAATAAAAATCATATTATTCATAACCTGACGTATGTCGGATGGCGAAGCGTCCGGTATATCATTTAAGATGTGCTTAATACACACTTTTTCAATGGGCTGTCCGGAAGAGGATAGAAGCTCATCTATGATCCCGTGGTAGAAGTTGCTGTATTCTTTACCCGCACGTTCAATATACTTATCAAAATGAGAGCATGGCGTGAAATTTCCTGTGAAAATAATGTCATATTTACGGTCGCTGTATGCAGGAATGTTTTCCGGGGCGGAACCGGCAAGTGTCATAAAAAATGAATGACGGATTTCGGGATAATAGGCATTGAGATATTGCAAATGATACCTGTCAATGCAGACGATTGTCAGATTGTCATATCCGGAGGCGTAATCATCCGCATGTGTCAACTGGTCGTGGTAGTACAGCGGATGGTCAACCAGAATGTTTACTATATGTATATTATAATTATGCCATATCGACCGGCCGTTGACCGTCATATATTCATCTTCACCGGATATGCCTATACAATTGAAAGTGATGAGGTAAGTATCATCTGATATATGGCTGCCGAGAGTGGCGGCATTATCATAAAATTCATGTGTATATGTAGTGTGCCCCATTTTTTCAAGTTCCGTGGCAAGTGCCGTAGAGAAAAAAGAAAGTGTTTCGATTTTTCCGTTAATAAATATAAAATTCATGTCATTCCACCGTAATAATAATCTGATTTAATTATAATTTCAAAAAAACATATTTTCAAGCCGGCTTTTAATGTATATTTTTATCACGGAAAGCCATAATAAGACCGTGCGGAGAATATCCGCGTTATTATTATCAGGAGGTTTGGAAAATGACTAATTTAGGATGTTGTGTCGAGAACTGTGTCCATAATGAGGACAATATGTGCTGCAGAGGTAATATTAAGGTTGACGGACATAAGGCACATGATGCCGGAGAGACATGCTGTGCATCATTTCAGGATTGCGGCTGCCATGGAGCAACCAATTCCACGCGCAGACCGAATGCCAAAATAGAGGTTGCGTGCGATGCATCAAATTGTATGTACAATAACAATATGATGTGCAGTGCCGGCCATATTGATGTGAAACATTCCGGCAATACCGTTCACGGTGAGACGGAATGTGCTACCTTTAAAATGAATTAGCATGGAACGAACGGGCAGAAACTTCCAGGGGTATTCTGCCCGCTTTTTCCGTTATCGTAAAATAGTGCTTGCAAAATAATTGTTTTAATGTACAATTATATATGGAAAATTATGTGTGATAACGGAAAGGTAATATAAAATGATTTGTGCAAACAATGTAACATTAAGAATTGGTAAGAAAGCATTATTTGAAGATGTAAACATAAAATTTACGCCGGGCAACTGCTACGGACTTATCGGAGCCAACGGAGCCGGTAAATCAACTTTTCTCAAGATTCTTTCAGGTCAGCTCGAACCGAGTAAGGGCGATGTGACAATGTCACCGGGCGAGAGACTTTCATTTCTTGAGCAGGATCACTTTAAATACGACAGTTATACGGTACTTGATACGGTAATTATGGGTAATGAGCGTCTTTATCAGATTATGAAAGAAAAAGATGCCATATATGCTAAGGAAGACTTTTCGGAGGAAGACGGAATAAAGGCAAGTGAGCTTGAGGGTGAATTTGCGGAGATGAACGGATGGGAAGCAGAGTCGGATGCGGCAACACTTCTTAACGGTCTTGGAATTGAGACGGATTTACACTACAAGATGATGTCCGAACTTAACGGCAGCCAGAAGGTAAAGGTACTTCTTGCAAAAGCTCTTTTCGGTAATCCTGACATTCTTCTTCTCGATGAGCCAACGAACCACCTTGACCTTGATGCTATCGCATGGCTTGAGGAGTTCCTTATTGATTTTGAAAATACGGTTATCGTGGTATCCCATGACCGTTATTTCCTCAATAAGGTCTGCACACAGATTGCGGACATTGATTATGCGAAGATTCAGCTTTATGCCGGCAACTATGATTTCTGGTATGAGTCGAGCCAGCTTATGATCAAGCAGATGAAGGAAGCCAACAAGAAGAAAGAAGAGAAAATCAAAGAACTTCAGGAGTTCATACAGAGATTCTCTGCCAATGCTTCCAAGTCAAAGCAGGCTACATCACGTAAGCGTGCGCTCGAGAAAATCGAACTTGACGATATCAGACCGTCAAGCCGTAAATATCCGTACATTGATTTCAGGCCTTTCAGGGAGATTGGCAATGAAGTTCTTACTGTTGAGGGACTTACGAAGACCGTTGACGGTGTGAAGGTACTTGATAATGTATCATTTATAGTAAATCACGACGATAAAATTGCGTTTGTCGGAGCAGATGAACTTGCAAAGACAACACTCTTTAAGATACTTGCCGGTGAACTTGAACCGGATGCTGGTACTTACAAATGGGGAATTACGACTTCACAGGCATATTTCCCGAAGGACAACACAGAAATTTTTGACTGCGATGACACTATCACCGAATGGCTTATGCCTTTCTCACCGGAGAAAGATGTCACTTATGTGCGTGGCTTCTTAGGAAGGATGCTCTTTGCGGGCGAGGACGGCGTTAAGAAGGTAAGAGTATTGTCAGGTGGAGAAAAAGTCAGGGTCCTTTTATCGAAGATGCAGATAATGGGCGCCAATGTGCTTATCCTTGATGAGCCTACGAACCATCTTGATATGGAGTCCATTACGGCTCTTAACAACGGACTTATCAAATTCCCTGGAGTTGCTCTTTTTGCCTGCCATGACCATCAGTTCGTGCAGACAACAGCCAACAGAATCATGGAATTTGTTAACGGTAATCTTATAGATAAGATCACAACATACGACGAGTATCTTGCAAGTGATGAGATGGCCCGCAAGAGACAGGTATACAATGCATACGGTGAGGATGAAATATGATAAATGATTTGTGCTGTACAATTTCAGGTTCAGACAAAATCATAGTAGACCATACGGACAGTTATAATCTCGGTGCGCGTGCAACGACAGGCGGATGGAATTTTCTGTATGCCTGTGAGGCTGACAGGCTGGGGCTTCTTATTTATGAGATTTCAGAGTGCCGCAGGGCAGCCGCAGAGGGCGTAAGGCCGGAACCTTTGTATTCGGTATATGTGGACAGCTCGTATAAGACTGGTAATGTATTTGCGTTCAATGTCCGCGGTGTAAAGCTGGGTGGTCTGGCATACTGTTTTGATGATGAAGGAAGTTATGAGACTGACGCATATGCCGAGCGTGTGCTCCGCCTTGAGGGCGTGGACGGTTCGGAGATATTCTATGGTATGCTTGAATCGGGCAGATATGACTGGAGTGACGATGTATCACTTAATATTCCGCATGAAGATTTGATCATTTATAAATTACATGTACGCGGATATACGAAAAATCGTTTTTCCAAAGTCTCCGATAAAGGAACTTTTAAAGCGCTGGCAGCCAAAATCCCTTACATTAAGGAACTTGGGGTAACGGCGGTTGAACTTATGCCGGCTTATGAATTTGTTAATTCAGGTGCCAATACTAATTTCTGGGGATATGACGGCGGGTTCCATATGGCTCCGCGCGGTGCGTACAGTGCCTCATATGGTAAGCACGGCGATTATACTTATGAGTTCCGCGATACGATCAAGCAGTTTCATAAGAATGGAATTGAAGTATACATGGAGATGTTTTTTCCGCATGGAACCGGAAGCGGTTATATAGATGACTGCGTCCGATATTGGAGACGTGAATACCATATTGACGGTGTTCATCTGATATGTGATGATAATGCGGCCGGAATTCTTGCCGATGATGTGTTCTTAAAGGGCATGAAGATTTTTAGTACGAACTGGGATGAACAAGGCCGGAATAATGAATTATATGAATACAATAATGGCTTCCTCGAGAGTGCAAGGCGTATTATCAAAGGTGATGAAGACCAGCTTCAGGGATTCCTGTATATGATGCGCAAGAATACCCCGGGCAGGCCATCGGTTAATTATATAGCCTCCAATGACGGCTTTACACTTGCGGATGTGTATTCCTATGACCGCAAGCATAACGAAGCCAATGGCGAAAATAATCGTGACGGTGCCAATTATAATCTGAGCTGGAACTGCGGAGTCGAAGGTCCTACCAAAAGGCGTAAGGTTGTTGAACTTCGTAACCTCCTTATGCGGGATGCAATTACTTTTGTCATGTGCGCGCAGGGAATTCCGCTTATATATGCCGGTGATGAGTTCGGAAACAGTCAGGGCGGCAACAATAATGCTTATTGCCAGGATAATGATACCGGATGGGTTGACTGGAATGCATTGCACAGAAATCACAGGTTCTATGATTTTGTAAGGACGATGATTGACTTCAGAAAACATCACGCATGTCTTCATATGGCTGATGAGGCAGGACTTACGGATTACAAATATTACGGACTTCCTGATGTATCATATCACGGAGACAAGGCGTGGTATCCGGAACTCGAACATTACAGCAGACAGGCGGGAATCATGTATTGCGGTCAGTATGCCGGAGATGAGAATAATCTCTATATTGCATTTAATATGCATTGGGAACCGCATGAACTGGCGCTGCCGAATATTTCGGGACGGAGCTGGCGGGCGGTGTTAACTACCGGAACCGAAGAACTTCCGGATGCCTCACAGATTAATGAAGCAAGAACGGTATTGGTCCCTGCGAGAACAATCATAATACTTGAGGATGAAAAAAACAGTTGAAATATAAATAATAATATTATAAAATGATGTAAGACACATTCTAAGGAGGTATACCAATTTATGGTAACAGCAGGTGATTTTAAAAACGGAATTACAATTGAGATGGACAACAACATCTGGCAGATAATTGAATTTCAGCATGTTAAGCCGGGTAAGGGTGCAGCATTTGTAAGAACTAAGTTAAAGAATATCAAGAGCGGCGGTGTGGTTGAGAAGTCTTTCAGACCTACTGAGAAATTCCAGCTTGCCCATATTGATAAGTCAGCATATATGTATCTTTACAAGGATGGAGATATGTACGTGTTCATGAATCAGGAGAACTACGAGCAGATTACTCTTTCAGAAGATAATGTCGGAGATGCACTTAAGTTCGTTAAGGAGAATGATGAGTGTAAGCTTTGCTCATATCAGGGTGAGGTATTCGCTATCGAGCCGCCTATGTTCGCTGAACTTGAAGTTACAGAGACAGAGCCGGGCGTTAAGGGCGATACAGCAACAGGTGCTACCAAGCCTGCAACTGTTGAGACAGGTGCTATGGTTATGGTTCCGCTTTTCGTTAACCTTGGTGATAAGATTAAGATTGATACAAGAACAGGTGAATACCTTTCAAGAGTATAATCTGATATAATTATCCGATTTTTATAATCATTTTTTCATTCCGTCACCGTGTGGCAGTGTGAGGCCACACGGTGCGGTATCTTTTTTTCTTAATTTTTTTGGAATCTAATTATTCCGATTTTATTTATTAAAGCATAATCCTTTGCCTGCCGGGGTTGAAATACAGAAAGGATTAGTATGAATTATATAGAATTTACAGAGACAGTATGTGACAAGGTCCGGGAACTTTATCAGAATGAGGACTGCACGGTGGAGGTACAGCATACGCTTAAGAACAATGCGGTCAGTCTGTGCGCACTTGTTATAAGATATACCGGAGAGGAAGCGGCACCGGCAATATACCTTGAGCAGTATTATGATATGTATAAGGACGGTACTTCTGTTGAGGATATCGTAAAAGATATCGTCGAAGAATTTAAGGAGGCAATGGAAGGGTATGATATAATTTTGCCGGACTTAACAGATTTTGATTCGGTCAAAGACAGTATAGTATGCCGGCTTATAAATACGGAAAGCAATAGCAAAATGCTTGAAGACGTGCCACATAAGGAATTTCTCGATTTGTCAATAGTTTTTTATGGCGTTGTTAAAGATACCGAGGGTTCAATGGGATCGTTCATTATTTCAAACAATCTTGCTAAATTGTGGGGCGCTGATGCTGAATCACTGTATTGCATTGCAATTAATAACACGTACAGAATGTATCCGGTATGCATATCGAATATGTGTGATATCCTTATGGAATATATACAGATGGATCCGGATGCATTACCGGACAGCGAGTCTGACCTGATGGATAAAGAGAGCCTGTCTATGTATGTACTTACCAATACGGTAAGGACATATGGCGCTATAGGCATGATATGCAAAGAAGCACTGCGTGCATTTGCAGAGAAATTCGGAAGCTGTTATATCCTGCCGAGCAGCGTCCATGAAGTTATTCTTATACCGGCATCCGGATGCGATAAGCATATGGCAGGCGATTTTGAAGGTATTGTACAGGATGTAAACACGAGAGGCGTACCACCGCAGGATGTGCTTTCGTGGGGACCGTACTATTATGACAAAGAGTCCGATGAAATCTTAAAACTTAATAATATTATGTTAAATGAGTTATTTACATAATAAAATAAAGAAAATATGCGTAATTAAAAAATTTCTTGCAGTCATGAAAAAACTTTATTATAATGAAGTACGAATAAATGATATTTCATCGTAAGGAGGATATTTCAATGTCGTATGTAGATGAAGTCTTAGAACTTGTAGTTGCTAAGAACCCGGCACAGCCTGAATTTCATCAGGCAGCTAAAGAAGTATTAGAGTCTCTTCGTGTAGTTATCGAAGCTAATGAAGAAGAGTACCGTAAGGATGCTCTTCTTGAAAGACTTGTAACACCTGAAAGAATTATTATGTTCCGTGTACCATGGGTAGACGATAAGGGACAGGTTCAGGTTAATAACGGTTTCAGAGTACAGTTTAACAGTGCTATCGGACCGTACAAGGGAGGATTACGTTTCCACCCTTCAGTTAACTTAGGAATTATCAAGTTCCTTGGTTTTGAACAGATTTTCAAGAATTCACTTACAGGACTTCCTATCGGTGGCGGCAAGGGTGGTTCCGATTTCGATCCTAAGGGTAAATCGGACAGAGAAGTTATGGCATTCTGCCAGAGCTTTATGACAGAGCTTTGCAAGCACATCGGTGCTGATACAGACGTTCCTGCCGGAGATATCGGTGTAGGCGGACGTGAAATCGGATTCCTCTACGGACAGTATAAGAGAATCCGTAACCTCTATGAAGGAGTTCTTACAGGTAAGGGACTTACATACGGCGGTTCTCTTGCAAGAACAGAAGCTACAGGATATGGTCTTCTCTATCTTACAGAGGAGATGCTTAAGTGCAATGGCAAGGATATTGCAGGCAAGACAGTTGCAATCTCAGGTTCAGGTAATGTTGCTATTTATGCTATTCAGAAGGCACAGCAGCTTGGCGCTAAGCCTGTAACATGCTCAGATTCAACAGGCTGGGTATATGATCCGGAAGGAATAGATGTTGCACTTCTTAAGGAAGTTAAGGAAGTTAAGAGAGCACGTCTTACAGAGTATGCAGCTAAGAGACCGTCAGCACAGTATCATGACAAGGCTACAGAGGGAACCAATCAGTGGGAAGTTAAGGTTGACATTGCTCTTCCTTGCGCAACACAGAACGAACTTAACCTTGATGACGCTAAGAAGCTTGTTGCTAACGGCGTATTTGCTGTAGCAGAAGGTGCTAACATGCCTACTACTCTTGAAGCAACAGAGTATTTCCAGAAGAACGGAGTTCTTTTCTGCCCTGGCAAGGCATCCAATGCCGGCGGTGTTGCTACATCCGCACTTGAGATGAGCCAGAACTCAGAGAGACTCAGCTGGACATTTGAGGAAGTTGATGCTAAACTTAAGAATATCATGGTTAACATCTTCCACAATCTTGACGATGCTTCCAAGAAGTATGGTCTTGAGGGCAACTATGTTGCAGGTGCTAACATTGCAGGTTTCCTTAAGGTTGCAGAGGCAATGAAGGCTCAGGGTATTGTATAAGATATCCATTAGGCGTATATAACGATTTTAGGACAGGAAGTGCATGATTGCACTTCCTGTTTTTGCATATAAAGGATTATTATGTTTGATATTAAAGATGGCAAATTAAAAATATCCGTAAGAACACTTGTTGAGTTTATCTGTAAGTCCGGGAATATAGACAACCGTTTTAAAGGCGTGACGGACAAGAACGCTATGGATGCGGGAAGCAAGGCACACAGGCGTATACAGAAATCAATGGGGCCCGATTACCGAGCAGAGGTGCCGTTTAAATTTACCGTGCCCGGAGAAAATTATGATATTGAGATTGAAGGCAGGGCGGACGGAATATTTGAAAATGACGGATATGTCACGATTGACGAGATAAAAGGAACATACAGAGATATCAGATATATTACAGAACCGGTATATGTGCATGAAGCCCAGGCTATGTGCTATGCTTATTTTTATTCTGCGCGGGAAAACGTTGATGACATGAAAATACGGCTTACTTATGTGAGCCTTGATACGGCAGATGTGAAATATTTTGAAGAAATTATGAGCGCAGCCCGGCTTAAGGAATGGTTCGATGGGATAATAACGGAATTGAGACGCTGGGGAGATTATCTGTATACCCATCATAATGAACGTGATAAATCGATTGAAGGACTTAAGTTTCCTTTTGATTACAGGCCGGGGCAGCGTGAGCTTGCTGTTAATGTATACCGGGCAGTAAGCCGTGGAGTTAATCTCTTTATACAGGCACCTACGGGGGTAGGCAAGACGATATCAACGGTATTCCCGGCGGTTATGTCAATCGGAAAGGGCATAAGTGATAAGATTTTTTATCTTACAGCCAAGACGATTACAAGGACAGCGGCGCAGGATGCGTTCGCAGTTCTAAGAAATGAAGGACTGGATTTTAAGACAGTTACGATAACGGCCAAGGATAAGGTATGTTTTCTTGAATCGGAGACGGGACCTGAATGTAATCCTGCAGCCTGCCCGTATGCCAAAGGACATAATGACCGCGTGAATGAAGCGGTGTATGATATAATAACCCATGAAAATGTGATCGACAGAGTGAAAGTGGAGGAGTATGCACATAAGCACAATGTCTGTCCGTTTGAATTCAGCCTTGATATAAGTTATTGGATGGATGGCGTGATATGCGATTATAATTATGCGTTTGATCCGCATGTATATCTGAAACGTTTTTTCTCGGATACGGAGAAAGGAGATTATGTGTTTCTTGTGGATGAGGCGCACAATCTGGTTGACCGCGCAAGGCAGATGTACAGTGCCTCGGTTTACAAAGAGGATTTTCTTTCAATAAAGAAACTTGCCGGAAATTACAGCCGGAAACTTTCAAGAGCATTGGACAGGTGCAACAGAAATCTGCTCGAATATAAAAGAGTGTGCGATACGGAGTATATGACACTTGATGACGACGGTGATTTTGCAGTGAATATGCAGAGACTCGGCGAAGAATTGACGTCTTTTATGGAGAAAAATACGGATTTTGAGTATATGAAGGAACTTTCGGAATTTTTCTTTGTTGTAAATCATTACAACAGTATGCGGGATGAACTGGATGAGAACTATATAATATATACTGAACATACGGAGAGGGGATTTATGCTCAGATTATTCTGCGTTAATCCGGCCGGATGCCTTGGCAGACGGATTGCGATGGGACGGTCTGCGGTATTTTTCTCTGCAACGCTCCTTCCGGTCAATTATTACAAAGAACTGCTTGGCGGAAGCAGGGAAGAATATGCGGTATATGCACGTTCACCGTTTGATACTGAGAAGAGGCTGCTTGCGATAGGAAGTGATGTTACAAGCCGGTATACAAGGCGCAACGAGGCGGAATATATCAGAATCCGTAAATATATTCTTTCTGTGATACATGCAAAAAAAGGCAATTACCTTGTTTTCTTTCCTTCGTACAAGTATATGCAGGATGTGGCAGAGTTGTTCGATGAGATAACCGACGATGTAGATATCATGATGCAGCATCAGAATATGAATGAGGAAGATAAGGAGGAATTTCTCGGGAGATTTGAATCAAATGAGAATAAGGACAAGTCGTTGCTGGGATTTGGTGTAATGGGAGGAGTGTTTTCTGAGGGAATTGACTTGAAAAATGACTGCCTTATAGGTACGATAATTGTTGGAACGGGACTCCCGTCCATCAACACCGAGGGCGAATTGCTGAGGCGTTACTATGATGAGAAAGAAAACTGCGGATATGAATATGCATACATGTATCCGGGAATGAACAAAGTTCTGCAGGCTGCCGGCCGTGTTATCAGGACGGTTGATGACAGAGGAATCATAATTCTGCTGGATGACAGATTCCTTAAGAGACAGTATCTGAATATTTTTCCGGAGGAATGGCGGGATTACAGGGTTACCGACTGTAATAAAGTTGAACAAGAAATACTGGATTTCTGGCTCGATTAGGTGTATAATATTACGGAACATATTGTGCGGTGTATATCGCACGACTGAAGGAGTTAATAATGATACAAGAAATAGTTTCTTTACAGATGCCGGTTGAAGAGAGACTTGTAGTCAGAAAGAACAGGCTTGAACCGGAACATACAGATAAGGATACTAAGAGAATTTCCATAGTAACCGGAACACACGGAGATGAGCTTAACGGTCAGTATGTGTGTTATAAACTTATAGAGACAATTAATGAACATCCGGAATACCTTAACGGAATAGTTGATGTATATCCGTCAATTAATCCGCTTGGCATAGATACGGGATGCCGCGGTATTCCCATGAATGACCTTGATATGAACAGGGTATTTCCGGGAACGGATTCAGGAGCAATGGCGGAGCATATAGCATATAAGCTTACGCAGGATATAATAGGAAGTGATATGTGCGTAGATGTGCATTCGTCCAATATTTTTATCAAGGAAGTGCCGCAGGTAAGGTTAAGTCCGGAGAATTATGATAAGCTTCTGCCGTATGCCAGACTTATGAATTCTGACATCATATGGGCATTATCATCATCGGCATATCTTGAATCATCACTTGCGAATTGCCTTAATATGTTTGGCGTGCCGTCGCTTGTGGTGGAGATGGGTGCAGGTTCGAGAATTACGAGAGAATATGCCAGACAGACACTGGACGGAATTTTCAGGCTTATGAAAGAACTTGGGATATGGTCAGGCCCTGTTGATGAAGTGAAGAATCCAATCATAGCTAATCCCGGTGAGGTATCAGCTATACATGCATGCCGTTCGGGCCTTTTTATACTTGAAGATGCCCAGATCGGAGTCAATATAACCAAAGGCTTTAAGATAGGCAAGATAGTAAGTCCGCTGACGGGAGAAGTACTTGAAAATATTATTGCACAGGATGACGGTTTTCTGCTTACTTTAAGGGAACATCCGGTAGTATATAAGGGAGCAATCATGGCCCGTATATGTAAGAATCATACGGCCGGCGAGGATAACGGTAAAGGCGGTGCATCCTATGTATAAAGAAGAGTTGTATACACTTGAAGGAATTTACAGAGATACATTTAAAATTAACGGATATCGCTTCGGCCACGGCGATAATTCGGCATGCATTGTAGGATCGTTAAGAGGTAATGAGTACCAGCAGACATACATATGTTCACAGCTTATAAAGGAACTGCGTAAGCTTGAAGAACATGGTCAGATTGCCGGGAATAAGTCAATACTTGTCATACCGTGCCTGAACCAGTATGCGATGAATATAGACAGACGGTTCTGGCCGCTTGACGATTCGGATATTAACAGAAAGTTTCCGGGACATATAGCCGGAGATACAACGCAGCAGATTGCAGCCAATATAATGAATATCATCAAGGGATACAGCTATGGAATACAGCTTACCAGCTTCTATATGCCCGGTAAATTTGTTCCGCATGTCCGTATGATGGAGACAGGATTCCAGAATCCGAGCCTTGCGAATCTGTTCGGGCTGCCATTTGTAGTAATAAGAAAGCCTAAACCGATGGATACAACAACGCTTAATTATAACTGGCAGATGAGCGGCACAAGTGCTTTTTCGCTTTATACTAACTGCAGCGATTACATTGATGATGTGTCAGCCAAACAGGCAGTAGCTTCCATATTAAGATTTCTCACCAGAATGGGTATTATTAAATACAATAATCACAGCGGTTATATAGCCGAGGTCATCAATGAAGATGATATGACACCTATTTTATCCGGTGCAGCCGGATTCTATAAGAGATTATGTGACCCGGGTCAGACGGTATACCGCGGTGATGTGATTGGAGAAATAATAGACACGAGCAGCGGAGATGTTATCAAACAGGTAATTTCGCCGACTGAAGGCATGATATTTTTTGCTTATGCCGCACCGACAGTTATGGAAGATGCGGTTGTTTATAAGGTAATAAGAAGATTACATGAATAAATATAATTACACAACCAACAAAAAGGAGAATCCCATGAGCAACGTAAAGAGAGTTTATTCTGAGAAAAAACCTGAATTCGCCGTAAAGGCAAAGGAACTTAGCGAGGAGATAAGCAGTTATCTGAATATAGATACTGTGACCAATGTGCGCGTTCTTATAAGATATGATATTGAAGGGATAACTGAAGATACATATCGCAAGGCACTTGTAACAGTATTTTCAGAGCCGCCGGTAGATATTGTGTACGAAGAAGATTTTGAACACAGACCGGGCGAACATGTATTTGCTGTAGAGTTTCTTCCGGGACAGTTTGACCAGAGAGCGGACAGTGCCGTTCAGTGTGTTAAGCTTCTCCGTGAGGATGAAGATGTAGAGATTAAGACGGCTACCGTATATGCGGTTGAAGGCAGTCTTACTGACAGCCAGCTTGAGAGCATTAAGAATTTCTGCATTAACCCGGTTGATTCAAGAGAAGCGAAGATGGATAAGCCGGAAACTCTTGTCACGATATTCCCGGATCCGGCAGATGTTAAGATTTTTGACGGATTTAAGGATATGCCGGAGGCTGAACTTAAGGAGTTATATTCATCTCTCGGTCTTGCCATGACATTTAAGGATTTCCTTCATATACAGAAATATTATCATGACGAGGAACACAGAGATCCGTCAATGACGGAGATAAGAGTTCTTGATACATATTGGTCAGATCACTGCCGTCATACAACTTTCTCAACTGAACTTAAGAATATCAAGTTCGGCGAGGGTTATTACAGAAAACCTATCGAGGATTCTTTTGATAAATATAAAGAAACATTCGGTGAACTTTATGCCGGCCGTGATGATAAGTTTGTATGTCTTATGGACATCGCACTTATGGCAATGAAGAAGCTTAAGAAAGACGGTAAGCTTCAGGATATGGAAGTTTCCGATGAAATCAATGCATGCAGTATTGTTGTTCCGGTAACGATTGACGGTGTAACCGAGGAATGGCTTGTGAATTTCAAGAACGAGACACATAACCATCCTACAGAGATAGAGCCGTTCGGTGGTGCTGCCACATGTCTTGGCGGTGCCATAAGAGATCCGCTTTCGGGACGTACTTATGTATATCAGGCAATGCGTGTCACAGGTGCGGCAGATCCTACAGTTTCACTTGATAAGACTATGGCCGGAAAGCTCCCTCAGAAGAAAATAGTACGCGAAGCAGCTCACGGTTACAGTTCATACGGTAACCAGATAGGACTTGCAACAGGTTATGTTAAAGAAATATATCATCCTAATTATGCAGCCAAGAGAATGGAAATCGGTGCTGTTATGGGCGCTGCTCCGAGAAGCGCTGTTATAAGGGAAACATCAGATCCCGGAGACATCATCATTCTCCTTGGCGGAAGAACCGGACGCGATGGCTGCGGCGGAGCTACAGGTTCATCCAAAGCACATACAGAGAAATCAATAGATACATGTGGTGCAGAAGTCCAGAAAGGTAATGCACCTACAGAACGTAAGATTCAGAGATTATTCAGAAGACCTGAGGTCAGCAGTCTTATCAAGAAATGTAATGACTTTGGTGCCGGCGGTGTATCCGTAGCAATCGGAGAACTTGCAGACGGCCTCAGAGTGTCACTTGATAAAGTTCCTAAGAAATATGCGGGACTTGATGGTACAGAGCTTGCTATTTCCGAGTCACAGGAGAGAATGGCTGTTGTCGTAGACCCTAAGGATGTGAAGACTTTCCTTGAGTATGCGAACGAGGAGAACCTCGAAGCTGTTGAGGTTGCTGTAGTCACAGAAGAAAAGAGACTTATCCTTGAATGGAGAGGCAAAGAAATCGTTAATATAAGCAGAGCATTCCTTGATACCAACGGAGCTCATCAGGAGACAGATGTTGTTGTCAACATTCCGGAAGAGAAAGATAATCTCTTTAAAGTACCGGAAGTTAAAGATGTCAAGGCTGAATGGCTTGAGACACTCTCAGATCTTAATGTATGTTCACAGAAGGGCCTTGTAGAGATGTTTGACGGTTCAATCGGAGCCGGATCGGTATTTATGCCATATGGCGGTAAATATCAGCTTACCGAAGTCCAGACCATGGTTGCCAAACTTCCTGTCCTTAAGGGCAAGACTGATTTCGTGACGATGATGAGCTATGGCTTTGATCCGTACCTTTCATCATGGAGCGCATACCATGGCGCAATCTATGCTGTTGTTGAGTCCATGGCTAAGATTGTCTGCGCGGGCGGTGACTTTAAGAAAATAAGATTTACTTTCCAGGAATATTTCAGAAGAATGACAGAGGATCCTGCAAGATGGGGCGAGCCTATGAAAGCTCTTCTTGGTGCATTTGATGCACAGATGGGATTCGGTCTTCCGTCAATCGGCGGCAAGGACAGTATGTCAGGTACATTTAATGATCTTGATGTTCCTAATACACTTGTTTCATTTGCTGTTGATACCGGAAGCTATAATGATATAATCACACCTGAATTCAAGAAAGCAGGCAATAAAATAGTTCTCTTTGAGATAGAGAGAGATGAATATGACCTCCCTGTATATTCACAGGTTATGGCGCTTTACAATGCGGTTGCCAAAGCTATTGCAGACAAGGCTGTTGTCAGTGCATATACCCTTAATGCAAAGGGTATCGCGGAAGCGGTCAGCAAGATGGCATTCGGTAACAAGCTTGGAGTCAGGATTAACGCAGATTATGACAGCAGTGAGTTCTTTGCACCTAAATACGGATGTATTATTGCCGAGGCTAATCCGGAACTCCTTGATAAGATCGGCTGCAAATACACTGTGATCGGTGAAGTTACTGATGACGGAACATTCACATACGGTGATGCGGTAATAAGTGTCGAAGAGGCATTGAATACATGGAAGAAACCTCTTGAAAAGGTATTCCCGACAGTTGCCGTTAAGGGCGGACAGAAGCTTGAAACGCCTGTTTACAATGCAGACAGCATCTATGTATGCAAGAATAAAGTCGCAAAGCCTACGGTATTCATTCCGGTATTCCCGGGAACCAACTGCGAGTATGACAGCACCAAGGCGTTTGAGAATGCCGGAGCCAACGTAGTTACCAAGGTATTTAAGAACCTTACGGCAGCGGATATAAGGGATTCGGTTGACGAATTTGAAAAAGCAATCAATCAGGCACAGATTATCATGTTCCCTGGCGGATTCTCAGCAGGTGATGAACCTGACGGTTCAGCCAAGTTCTTTGCAACGGCATTCCGTAATGCCAAGATCAAAGAAGCTGTAGATAAGCTCCTTAACGAACGTGACGGACTTGCACTCGGTATCTGTAACGGATTCCAGGCGCTCATCAAGCTCGGTCTGGTGCCTTACGGCAAAATCACAGAACAGAAGGCGGATTCACCGACACTTACAATGAATACGATTGGCCGTCATATATCCAAGATGGTATACACCAAAGTTGTATCAAATAAATCACCATGGCTTGCAGGTGCTGAACTTGGTGGTGTATATGTAACACCGGCTTCACATGGCGAGGGAAGATTTGTTGCTGACAAAGAATGGCTTGACAGACTTTTTGCAGAAGGAATGGTAGCAACACAGTATGTTGACATTGACGGTAATCCTACAATGGATGAAGAGTGGAATGTTAACGGTTCATACAGAGCTATTGAAGGTATTACAAGTCCTGATGGCCGTGTATTCGGTAAGATGGCACACGTTGAACGTAAGGGAGATGCTGTTGCGGTCAATATCTTCGGTGAGCAGGATTTGAAAGTATTTGAGTCAGGTGTTAAATATTTCAAATAGAAGAAAGGCAGATTAAATGGCAGCTAACGAAGAGAAAAATAAAGGCGGTACGCTTTATTCCGGTAAATATCTTGAGGAGCAGGAAATGTCTCCAAAGGAACTTAAGAAGCATAGAAAAGAAGAGAAAAAGGAAGCAAAGCGCGTTAAGGAGGCCAATAAAACGACTTTTCAGGTTGCAATGGAATATGTAAGGGTAATCCTTATAGGAGCACTGGTGGCATTTCTTTTATGCAAATTTGTAATTGTAAATGCCGAGGTGCCGTCGGGTTCCATGATTCCTACAATTAACATAAAGGACAGAATGATAGGTCTCAGAATGACATATTATTTTACCGATCCTAAGCGTGGCGACGTGGCAATATTCAAATGCCCAGCGGAGGGCCCCGATTACGGCAAGCTGTATGTTAAGCGTGTAATAGGACTCCCGGGTGAGACTGTAACCATCAAGGCCGGCCAGGTAATAATAACGACCGCCGATGGAGAGACGATTTATCTGGATGAGTCATATCTTAACGAGACACCGAGGGAAGACCTTACGGTCAATAACCAGACATATACACTTGGCGATGACGAGTATTTTATGATGGGCGATAACCGTAATAATTCAACGGATTCCAGATTCTGGGGAAATGTTAAGAGAGACCGGTTCGTGGCCAAAGTTCTTTTCAAGTATTGGAAAGGATTTGAGATAATTAAATAGAATGACAAAGGGAACGGTTTGATGCCGTTCCCTTATTGTTTATCTTACATCAGCTTCAAAAAACAGTGCAATTGTTCCCGGACCGGAATGTGAACCGATTGTCGGGCATATAGTGTTAATTATTATATTATTGATATTCAGGCGCTCCCTGATGAGTGAAGCGACAAATTCGGCATCTTCAAGGCTGTCACCATGGCTTATCATAATGACGTCATTATCGCGGCTTCCCATTGTAGCGGCCATCTTGTCCACAAGCGATACAAGGGATTTCTTACGTCCACGTGTCTTGCCGATTGCAATCAGTCGTCCTTCATCATCCACATGGAGGAGAGGTTTGATGCCGATAATGGTTCCGATAATGGCTGTTGCCTTGGAAACACGGCCTCCTCTGTGAAGATGGAACAGATCATCAACAGTAAACTGGTGTGAAATATGAAGCTTAAGTCCTTCTATATAAGATACTGTTTCTTCGTATGAGTGGCCTGCATTCATGAAATTAACAGCCTTGTATACCAACAGCCCCTCACCCATTGAAGCACTTAAAGAATCGATGACAGTGATTTTACGTTCCGGATATTCTTCATTAAGCTCGGATGCTGCAACACATGTGTTCTGGTATGAACTGCTGAGAGCTGATGAAAAAGAAATATGGATTATGTCATATCCTTCACGCAAGCGCGATTCAAAGATCTCACGGGATGCTTCCGGATTAGTGGCCATCGTGGTAGGCATTTCACCATCCCGCATACGCTTATAGAACTCTGCAGGTGTAATATCCTTGTCACCGCCGTATACTTCGTTATCCCCAAAACGATAGTATAAAGGGTGTATGTCTATATTATTTGACTTGCAAAAATCTTTCGGTAAATCGCATGTGGTATCGGATGTAATTATAAATTTGCTCATTATGTGTCCTCCGGGTTGAATCAGATTAGTTTTTGTGGTATTATTGTACCATAGTCGCAGGTAAAATTCAATTATGTAACTATTTTCTATTTTGCCCTAAAAATGTATTGACATACAATGCTTTTGATGATATATTATAGAAGTTGTGAAAAGAAGAAGAGTATCCGCTCTCACCTTGGCGCATTGGCGACCCGGGTTATAATACAGAAATATATGATTTATATGATCATTGGTGTATATATGCGGATAGTTATTCTATCAGCATATTTTTTTTGGGAGGTACACTACCATTAGCGAGTTAATGATTAATGAACAGATCAGAGACAAAGAGGTTCGTGTTATCGGCGAGAATGGCGAGATGATTGGCGTCATGTCTTCCAGAGATGCAATGAAGCTTGCAAGAGAGGCCGAACTGGATCTTGTTAAGATTGCACCGACTGCCAAGCCGCCTGTATGTAAGATTGTGGATTACGGTAAATACAGATACGAGCTTGCGCGTAAGGAGAAGGAAGCCAAGAAGAAACAGAAGATAGTCGAGCTTAAGGAAGTGAGGTTATCTCCTAATATTGAAGCTAACGACCTTAATACCAAGATCGGTTCAGCCAGAAAGTTCCTTGAGAAAGGTAATAAAGTTAAAGTTACTTTAAGATTCAGAGGACGTGAGATGGCACATATGACAGCCAGCAAGCATATTCTTGATGATTTTGCCAAGGCACTTGAAGAGTGTGCGGTTGTTGAGAAACCGGCCAAGGTTGAAGGCAGAAGTATGGCTATGGTTTTAGCAGAGAAACGTTAAATATTATATGCACAATTTTAAGGAGGATTTTTATCATGCCAAAAATGAAGACAAGCAGAGCTGCTGCAAAGCGTTTTAAAAAGACAGGAACAGGTCAGTTAAAGAGAATGAAAGCATATAAGAGCCACATTCTTACAAAGAAGACCACTAAGAGAAAGAGAAATCTTAGAAAGGCTGCTCTTGTTGACAGCACTAACGTAAAGAATATGAAGAAGATTTTACCATATATGTAATTGGTATTGTAAGGAGGATAACTTAAATGGCAAGAATTAAAGGCGGATTAAACGCAAAGAAGAAACATAACAGAGTTCTTAAGTTAGCTAAAGGTTACAGAGGAGCCCGTTCAAAACAGTATAGAGTTGCAAAACAGTCAGTAATGAGAGCTTTAACATCTGCATATGCAGGAAGAAAGCAGAAGAAGAGACAGATGAGACAGCTCTGGATTGCCAGAATCAATGCTGCTGCAAGAATGAATGGTCTTTCATACAGCAAGTTTATGTTTGGTCTTAAGAGCGCAGGCATCGAGATGAACAGAAAGATGCTCGCTGAAATCGCTGTTAATGATGCTGCTGCATTTACAAAGCTTGCAGAGACAGCTAAGGCTAATCTTAAATAAATTTAATGATTTCAGGCGGCTGCCGGTTAATACCGGCGGCCGTTTTTTTGTTAAGAAATCTGATACGTTTCTAAGAATATTGATATTTCGTCCCTGATATTTACGGTGTTATAATCAACTCAACGGTTGAATAACCAGTAAATAAAAGGAGAAGGTTTAAAATGAGAAAACTTATTAAGAGAATTGCTGTATGTGTAAGCGCATTCGCTCTTGTTGCAGCAGGAATTGTGGCCGGAAAGGCAGATGCAGTAAAGGCTGCGGAAATCGAAACGACAGCACATGTAATCGTAAAGGGCGCACCGGAAGGAGCCGATAAGATTGGTTTTAATATCTGGGGCGGAGCATGGGTTGTTTCGGATGAATGGGTAAATCTTGCAACAGCTACTACAGCTCTTAAGGCATGGGGCTGGGGAGATACCTATGTAGGTAACATCAATATGACTCCGGATGCAGATGGAATGTACACATGTACAATGAAGTTTGACCAGACGCAGTTTGACACAGCTGCAGGAAACTGTGGTGTACAGGCATTTATATATGGTGCCGAGAACGCAGCAGTTGCAGCAGATTACACAGATACACTTCATAAACTTCTTGCAGATGAGAGCGTATCAGACATCTATATCATCGCGGATTACACCAATGCAAACGGTGCTGACGGTGGTGTTCTGACAGTTCAGAAGGATAATCCTTTAGCTGACAACAGTGGAGATGGTGATAATAACACACCTTCAGACGAAGATAACAATACACCTTCAGATGAAGATAACAATACACCTTCTGGTGATGATACAACCCCTGGCGAAGATGTAACAACAGGTGATGCAACATCGATGATTATGCTTATTGCAGTTGCAGCAGTTGCAGCAGCAACAGTTGTTATTACAAGAAAGAAATCTGTAGAAGAGTAATTTTGCAGGCCGATTAATTACCATATATAAGCCAAAAAAAGGAACCGTCATATAAGATTATGGCGGTTCCTTTAGTATGTGCATATAATTGATTTACATTGCTTTCATATTGGGATTATCGTTGGTGTCATCTTCATCAAAATTAAAATCCTTACCCGGAAGGATTGCATTGAGGATGATACCTACCAAAGCTCCGACTGCAAGACCGGAGAAATCAATTGTAACCTTGCCGATTGTGAAAGATATGCTTCCGGCAGAGCTGTATTTAATACCGATTGAAAGTACAAGGATAAGTGCTGCAATTATTACATTACGTGATTTGGAGAAATCCACCTTGTTCTCTACAACGTTACGCACACCTACGGCTGAAATCATACCGTAAAGTATAAGGGATATACCACCGATTGTAGCTGTTGGCATTGCCTCGATTACTGCCGCAAACTTAGGACAGAATGAAAACAGAATAGCAAAACCTGCTGCGATTTCAATTACGAGTGGGTCGTATACCTTTGAAAGAGAAAGAACACCGGTATTTTCACCGTATGTTGTGTTGGCAGGGGCACCGAAAAGCGATGCAACGATTGTTGCGGCACCGTCTCCGACAAGCGTTCTGTGAAGACCCGGATCCTTTATGTAATTAATGCCGGTTGTCGAAGATATGGCTGAAATGTCACCGATATGCTCAACAATTGTAGCAAGTGCAATAGGCATGATAGTTATTATTGATGTTATAAATAAGGAAGAATTAAAATGTGCTCCAAATATGGAAAAAACAGTAGATTCCTTGGCAACAGGAAGTCCGAACCATGCAGCATCTTTGATTGTATTGAAATCGACATCTCCGAAAAAGATTCCGGCAATATATGACACAACTACACCGATGAGTATAGGAATGATTTTGATCATACCTTTACCAAAAATGTTGCATATAATAACAACAACAATAGCAATAAGTGCCACCCACCAGTTGGCAGCGCAGTTATCTATGGCTGACTGTGAAAGGGTAAGTCCGATTGCGATAATGATAGGACCTGTAACAATAGGCGGGAAGAAGCGCATAACTCTCTTGGCACCGAATGCTTTGATAAGTGCAGCAAGGACAAAATAAAGAAGTCCGGCAAATGCAACACCTACGCATGCATAAGGAAGAAGTTCGGAATTGTCAAGCGCATTGCCTGCTGCATCCGTTAACGGAGCTATAGCGGCATAACCGCCGAGAAATGCGAAAGATGAACCTAAGAAAGCCGGTACCTTACGCTTTGTGATCAGGTGGAATAATAGTGTTCCGAGACCTGCAAAAAGTAATGTGGTAGAAATGCTCAATCCTGTAAGAATAGGAACGAGTACTGTGGCGCCGAACATAGCAAACATATGCTGTACACCAAGCAGCAATGTCTTCGGAACGCCAAGCTTACGGGCATCATAAATGCCGTCGTTGAATGGTTTATTCATTGGTAACCTCCTGTTGAAAAATGCTTTATCAAAAATTATTCTAACATAGAAGATATGTAGTATCAATTATAAAATATAAATAAAATTAGTAATTATTTTAAGCTTAAAAGCTTGCATTTCAAAAAACATTGTGTTAATATATATGAGTATTCCCTGATAGCTCAATGGTAGAGCACTCGGCTGTTAACCGAGTTGTTGTAGGTTCGAGC
>OGLM01000629.1_pt1 | contig 41512 bp, 34 predicted proteins | sample 1572531 | NCBI WGS metagenome assembly OGLM01 (sample SAMEA2581909, study PRJEB24529) | metagenome | biome: Human gut stool | place: China | collected 2011
CGATCTCCTCACGGATCGCATCGATCGGCGGGTTGGTTACCTGTGCAAACAGCTGTTTGAAATAGTTAAACAGCGGCTGATGATTATTGGAAAGAACAGCCAGCGGTGTATCAATACCCATTGCACCGATCTGCTCTGAACCGTTTAATGCCATTGGAAGGATGGATGTCTTAAAGTCTTCGTAAGTATAGCCGAAAGCTTTCTGAAGTCTTGCACGTTCTTCCTTTGTATGTACCGGTACCTTCTTGTTCGGAATCTTTAAATCATGAAGCTGTACCAGATTGTTGTCCAGCCATTCACCGTAAGGCTGCTTGGTTGCATATTTTTCCTTTAATTCATCATCATCGATTAATTCGCCCTTTACGGTATCAACCAAAAGCATTTTACCCGGTCTTAAACGGTCTTTTAACTTAATTCTGCTTTCATCAACCGGAAGCACACCGACTTCGGAAGAAAGAATCAGATAACCATCATTTGTTACATAGTAACGAGAAGGACGAAGACCGTTTCTGTCGAGTACCGCACCCATGATATCACCGTCTGAGAACAGAATGGAAGCCGGGCCATCCCAAGGTTCCATCATCGTTGCATAATACTGATAGAAATCTTTCTTTTCCTGTGCCATCGCCTTGTTGTTGCTCCACGGTTCAGGAATGGTAATCATCACCGCAAGCGGAAGCGGCATACCGTTCATGACAAAAAATTCAAGTGTATTATCTAACATTGCGGAGTCAGAACCGTTTGTATTGACAACCGGTGTAATCTTTGACATTTCTTCTTCAAGGTAATCAGAGTACATGGTTTCTTCTCTGGCTAACATTCTGTCGGCATTTCCCTTGATTGTATTGATTTCACCGTTATGTACGATAAATCTGTTTGGATGCGCTCTCTCCCAGCTTGGTGTTGTATTCGTTGAGAATCTTGAGTGAACCAGTGCAATTGCGGATTCATAGTCCTCATCTCTTAAATCGCCGAAGAACTGTCTTAACTGTCCGACTAAGAACATCCCTTTATAAACGATTGTTCTGCTGGATAAAGATACAACATATGTATTTTCACAGGTCTGTTCAAATACACGTCTTGCTACATATAACTTTCTGTCAAAATCAATTCCCTTATTTACATCTTCCGGCTTCTTTACAAATGCCTGCATGATATACGGCATACAGTCGATTGCTTTCTTACCGAGAACATTCGGATAAGTCGGGACTTCTCTCCAGCCAAGGAACTCCAGCCCTTCCTTTTCTACGATAATTTCAAACATCTTCTTGGACTGATTTCTCTTCAATTCATCCTGTGGGAAGAAAAACATACCGATACCGTATTCTCTTTCCTCTCCCAGTTCAATTCCAAGAGGCTTTACAGCCTTTTTAAAGAACTTATGTGATATCTGTAACAGAATACCAACACCATCACCGGTCTTTCCTTCTGCATCCTTACCTGCTCTGTGCTCTAAGTTTTCAACAATACTTAATGCATCAGAAACCGTCTGATGTGTCTTAATGCCCTTAATACTTACAATTGCGCCGATACCGCAGTTATCATGTTCAAACTGCTCGCTGTAAAGTCCAGGCTGTTTTGTTTGATTCTCCATAGTCTTAATCTTCCTTTCGTAAACTTATTGGGGATTTTCATCTTACGGTTACTATACGCCTATTTTTAAAATCTGTAAATATTTTTTTATTTAAAATTGTCTGATTATTTATCTTTTAAGCATTTATTTTATAATTATCTGACTATTATTGTGTTTTTTAACAATATAACCGTTATTTTGCTACATTTTCATTGATTTTTATGCTTTTAAACCCTCTGTGTCACTGTCGTTTTTTACAATATATCACAGATTTTTTCAAAATTGTTTCTAAATTGTGTTTCATTTTATATATTCTTTTGCTTTTATTTTAATATTTATTATTTTGAAACATAAAAAAATTAAGTCGAGGGTTTTATTTGCGCTTTTTCAAAACCCTCGACTTAATTTTATAAATCATTTTTCAATTATTTTATTGTTTTTTAAGCTAAATTCGTTTTGTGTTCATTTAATTAAGTTTTTTTGTCTTTTCCTTTCTTTTCTTAATTATGAACTCTATTGCCCGCGGTTCTACTTCCAGCCTCATTTCTTTCCACTCTCCGCCATACTCACCATCCAGTGTCCACTTGATTGCTTCTTCTGATTCAAAAGTGATTTTACTGGTCTTAAAAGAGTACAAAACATCACATTTTTCAAAGTTTTTTGAAAGAAATGCCGTCACCAGCTGCTGTACTTCCATTGGATTTTTAATTTCCTTAATCAGCGTCACTTCAAACAATCCATCCTGTAAGTCCACACCGGTTCCTGCCAGCCCGCGCATACCGCCCACGGACTCTGTATTGCTTACCATACCGTATACAAACGAATCTTCCACCTGAAGTTCATTACTGGTAACTTTTACTTTGTACGGTTTTAATGCCGCAAGGCTTTTAACACCCTCCAGTACATATGCCTGATGTCCCAGCAGATTTTTTAAATGCTGCGGTGTCGCATATGAAACCTCTGTAAATGCACCAAACGCTGCCACATAATTAAACGAGCGTTCACCGTTTGCCCTTCCGATATCACATTGAACAGGCTCTCCTGCCGCAATATGCTGCGCCGCACGCACCATGTCCTTTGGAATATTCAGGCTGGTTGCAAAATCATTGGTACTGCCGCTTGGAATATAACCAATCGGCGGTTTATCGCCCTGATATTCCAATACGGCACGTACCACTTCATTTAACGTTCCGTCACCGCCGCTGCATACCAGCACATCATATTGACCTTCACGCTTTTTCAGGTACTCATATCCGTCAAGCGGTGCCTTCGTAGGATACACAGTCACATCGTACCCCGCTTCCGAAAACACCTGTATTATCTTTAGTAATGCATTTTTAATCAGTGCCTTTCCCGAGTGAGGATTCAGCACGAATACTATTTTTTTCATACAATCCTCGTTTCTGAGCAACTTGCTGCAAAGCGGCGATGGAAAATCCGTGCAGGCGGTTTCTCATCTGCCAGCATAGATGTTTGCTTTACAATTTATTATCTGTCCCACTTGTCGCACAACGCATTAATCTGGTCAGCAAATTTTGCCAGATCCTTATTTGCACCGCCTTCGTTGTGCTGAATAACTGTCATCAAACGCTTTCCTGCGGCAATCAGGCGGTCAAAGACACCCTGATTCCTCTTATTAACACTTCTTCTTTCCCTCTTCTTGCGGTTGCCCTCAGTCAGCCACTCGCCTGCAATCAGATCATAACTGGCTCCCGTATATGGCGCTTCCGCGTTAAATCCATGCTCTGTACGCAGACACTCCGTAAATTCATCGCACACGCTGTCTTCACCGTGTACAACAAATACTTTTTTCGGCTTCTTTTCAAACTGGGATACCCAGCGTATTAAGCCTTCTTTATCGGCATGACCGCTTGCACCCTGAAGCTGTACGATTTCCGCACTGATTTTAATCGGCTCACCAAACAGCTTAATCTCATCTGCACCGTCTACAATAATTCTGCCTGTTGTACCGACTGCCTGATAACCGACAAACAGTATCGTACATTCCGGCCGCCACAGGTTATGCTTTAAGTGGTGGCGGATTCGTCCCGCTTCACACATACCGGAAGCCGATAAGATTACCTTCGGCTTCGGGTCAAAATTAATCAGTTTTGATTCTTCGCCCGTTACCGCAAACTTTAACCCCGGAAATGTCAGTGGGTTGATTCCACCTTTTACCAGTGCCATCGCTTCCTCATCAAAACACATATCCACATTTTTCTGAAAAATATTGGTTGCTTCAATTGCCAGCGGACTATCCATATATACATCAAACTCACGGTCAATTAAATGATCCTGTTTAATCTTCCGGATAAAATATAATATTTCCTGTGTTCTGCCAACTGCAAAGGAAGGAATCACAACATTACCACCACGGTTAAACGTCCTTTCAAATATCCTGACAAGCTCTGTTACATAATCCGGCGTACCACCGTGGCTTCTGTTACCATAGGTAGATTCCATAACAACGTAATCCGCATCGGACGTATACTGCGGATTTTTCACAATCGGCTTGTTCATATTTCCGATATCGCCGGAAAATACCATCTTGCGGGCTTCTCCGTCTTCCTCTGCCCACACTTCAATACTGGCAGAACCTAACAGATGTCCGACATCACGGAACCGGATTTTAATACCTTCATCTAACTGGATAATATCCTCATAGGCACAGCCTACGAATTGCTTCATAACGTTAATTGCCGCTTCAATATCATACAGTGGAACAAATTCCTTTAACGTACCGTTGGAACGTTTTGCCTTACGGTTGCGCCATTCTGCCTCAAACATCTGAATGTGTGCGCTGTCTTTTAACATAATCTCGCACAGCTGCACCGTCGGCTCTGTCGTATAGACCTTTCCACGGAATCCGTTCACATACAGAAGCGGTATCAGTCCCGAATGGTCAATATGTGCATGTGTAAGCAATACATAATCTACGTCAGATGCAGGAACCGGCAGTTCCTGATTCTCATAAACATCATTGCCCTGTTCCATGCCACAATCGATAAGGATATTTTTCCCACATGCCTGTAAGAAATGACAACTGCCTGTTACTTCATGATCTGCCCCTAAAAATGTCAACCTCATAACCTTACCTCTTTTCTGCTGCTTTTGCAGCTTTTCTCGTACATAGCTTACTAATATACTATCATAATTTGGTTATTTTGACAATATTTTATCGAATCCAAGGCGTGTTTTTTCACTTTTCCCACAAAATTTAAAAATTGCAAGAAAACAGAAGACCGTATTCCTATTTTCCATAGAACTGTCATTGCCGTTACTTCTTATATTAAAATGTCATCCAGCTTCTTTTTCGGCACATGCTGTACCTGATTGTCATCACGGTAGTAATGAATGTCGCCATCTCCCGCAATATCTTCCAATACCACTTCTTCTTTTGGATATCCCAGTGCAATGCACAAATCCACCTTATAGCCCTCCGGCAGATTTAAAACAGCAGCAAGCTTTTCTTTCCGGATATTTCCGATAAAACAGCCGCCAAGCCCCTGCTCTGTCGCCGCAAGCAGAATGGTCTGACCCGCAATGCCTTCATCCCACTGCGGATTTACATCCTGCGGTGTCACCATAATAATATATGCTGATGGACGTTCCTCTGCTACCGGACCGTCCCAGTCCTTATAATAGCCTGCCCAGCCAAGACAGTCGTATACACGGCTGTTTGTTTCATCATCACACACAAGACGGTATTGAAGCGGCTGTCTGTTTGCCGCAGACGGTGTATTCCTTGCAATATCCACCAATTCCCGCAGTGTCTTTTCATCAATCTTTTTCTCACCGTAAAATCTTCTGTAAGACCGGTTCTTTAATGCTAATTCTCTAATCATATTAATCCTCATTTCCGCAGGCATTTTTCTATTAATTCATCGCTTTTTTCAGCCACCGGCCGCTTAAAAATCTGCCCGAAAAGATTACGGAGCGGATAGACCAGTCTGCGAACATACCAATCCAGACTGCCATTGGTCCCATGCCAAATGCTTTTACAAGAAAGATACAAAGGGCAACCCTGCAGCACCACATCGTAGTTACGGAAACTATCATTGAAAAGCGGACATCTCCTGCGGCACGCAGTCCGTATGCAGGTACAAATGAAAGCACCCAGGCAACCGGTTTTACAATCGTAATTGCCGCAATCATCTGCATACACAGTGCTGCGCTTTCCGCTTCCATGCCTGCTATAAGCGTAACCGGGTGTGCCGCCGCATAAACCAGCAGACACGATATCGTCAGTCCCACTTCCGCAATGACGGTTAATTTTACCATATAGTATTTTGCTTCTTTATAATGTTTCGCTCCGATACACTGTCCGACCACGGTCATCAATCCGATTCCCGTACCAATACCGAATACGCCGTTGACATTTTCAAAGATATTTGTCATCGCCTGTGCCGCAATCGCTGTCGTACCCATGGTTGATACGGTAGACTGGATTGCCAGCTTACCAAACTGAAACATACCGTTTTCCACACCGGACGGAATACTGATTGCCAGAATCTGACAAATCAGGTTCTTTTCAGGACGGATTTTAAAATAGTGGTCTAAAACAATCATCTGATTTTTACGTCTTAACAGTACAAAAATGATAACCATGCACAACACTCTCGACAGCAGTGTCGATAATGCCGCACCGGCAACACCCATATTCATGCCGAAAATAAAAACGGCATTTCCGGCAATATTTAAAACATTCGTGCCTGCCGCCACAAACATCGGCAGCTTGGCATTGCTCTCCGCCCTGAAAAATGCCGCACCTGCATTAAACAGTGCCAGAAACGGATATGAAACCACCGTAATCAGGAAATAAATCATTGCATTTTCCATAACCTCCGGTTCAATCGCACCGAAAACCACCTGCAGTAACGGCACACGGAATATCAATCCGAATACCATAATCGCCACGGAAATGATAAAAACAGTCAACACAACCTGTCGTGCCGCACGGTTACAGCCGTTCCTGTCTTTCGCCCCGATAAATCTTGAGCAGACAATGGCAGCCCCCGCCGCCATTGCCGAGAACACCTGAATAACAAGATTATTGATAGAATCCACCAGCGATACCGCCGAAATCGCCGCACTGCCTACATTGCTGACCATAACGGTATCTACCATTCCCATAAAGGAATTTAAAATCTGTTCTATAATAATCGGTAACAGCAAAGCAAATAATGCCCTGTTGTCAAACATAAGCTTGTTTTCTTTTCCATTCTCCCTCTCTGCTTCTGCTCTTAACTTCCGAAACATATTTTCTCCTCGTTTTAATCCTGTACGTAATGTGCAAAAAAGTCCTTCATTCGTGTGCAGGCTTCCGTCAGCGTATCCACATCCGGCAGATAGACAATTCTGAAATGATCCGGTGTATTCCAGTGGAAACCGCCGCCGTGCGTTACCAGAATTTTTTTCTCCTTTAAGAAATCCAGCGCAAATTTCTCATCATCTTTAATATGAAACTTTTTCATATCCATTTTCGGGAAAATGTAAAATGCCGCTTCCGGTTTTACCGCGCTCACACCCGGAATATCATTTAACGCATTGTAAATGTATTCACGCTGTTCATACACCCTGCCTCCCGGCTCTAACATTTCTTTGGTCGAATCCAGCATCTCCAGTGCCTTTGGAATAACGGACTGTGTCGGTACATTTGCACAAAGGCGCATGGATGATAACAGGTTAATGCCCTCAATATAGCCCTTTGCACGGCTCTTGTCGCCGCTGATACACATCCAGCCGCAGCGGTAGCCCGCAATCAGATGGGACTTTGAAAGTCCGTTAAAGCTGACAACACATAAATCCGGCGCCAGTGAAGCAATGGAAATGTGCTGTTTACCATCCATCACAAGGCGGTCATAGATTTCATCGGCAAAAATCAGCAGTTCATGCTCTCTTGCCAGTTCTACAATCTGCTCTAAGATTTCCTTTGGATATAATGCACCGGTCGGATTGTTCGGATTGATAATAACAATGCCTTTTGTCTTATCCGTAATTTTTTTACGCATATCCGCGATATCCGGATACCAGTTAGACTGTTCATCGCACAGGTAATGCACCGCTTTTCCGCCCGCAAGCGTAACCGATGCCGTCCACAGCGGGTAATCCGGTGACGGAACAAGTACTTCATCGCCGTTGTCAAGCAATCCGTTCATAGACAGTGTAATCAGCTCACTGACACCGTTTCCCGTATAAATGTCATTGACACCGACATTCGGGATATTTTTCTTTTTGCAGTATTCCACAATCGCCTGTCTGGATTTTAACAAGCCCCTGGAATCCGAATAGCCTTCCGCATTTTCCAGATTACCGCGCATCATGTCTACCAGCTCCTGTGGTGCTTTAAAACCAAACGGTGCCGGATTTCCGATATTTAATTTTAAAATTTCAACGCCCTGCTCAATCATGCGGTTGGCTTCGTCCATGACCGGACCTCTGATGTCATAACAAACGTTGTCTAATTTTGATGATTTTGCAAATGTTCTCATTTTCTTTACGCCTTTCTTTTCATCATTCATTTTCCGGTGTCTTAAAAATTAATTCGATATCTGTAAATGTCACATCGGCATTTCTTGAAACAAACATTCCCGCATAAACGTGTTCTGCATCAATGCTGGTCAGCCGGAAGTCAAATCCGCCTGTTATGGTCTGTTCTTTGCCGAAGGTGCAGGCATATCCGTCCTGTGTGCTTTCTATCTGAAGTTCAACGACATCGCCCGGTTTGTATGCTCTGGTGCAGATTCCACCCTTCACCAGTTCACCGCTTTTTCTTGCAAAGCAGTTCCAGCACTGCGCCCCGTGTGTCAGCAAAAGCGGTGCCGCCGCTACATAATCTCCTAAAATATCCGCCGTCGTTTTATCCACATAACAGTCATCACGCACCATTAATCCAAAGGATACCTGATCATTTAAAAAATAATCGTGAATTACGGCTTTTGCCCGCAGAATAAACGGTCTGTCCACCGGGATTTTTTTATAATACATCGCAATGCCGTCCGATACTGCCGCGATCTTTCCGCAGTTATTTTTGACTGCAATATGTACTGCATTTTCACCTGCCGGTTCTAACACAAAATGCTCTTTGGACACTTCTTCAAGCACATCGCCGAATACCGTACCCGAAAAGCCTGCCGCATCTTCCCAGAAACGGCTCTTTGGTAAATCCGAGGTAAATACAACCGGGTGATATTCAGGATTGGATACTAAATATTTACTACGGTCTAAGACTTCTTTTTCATCCGTATCCAAAATGTGTTCGGAAAGCCCTGCCACCTGCTGATTCTTTACTTCATTCAGACAAAGACACGCATTGACCCTTGCACCCCATACATTGGTGTGCGTATTATCCACGCTTGCCGCTTTATCAGACGTCCACGCATGTAAATACACCGTTTCGTCTTTTCCGAGTGTTTCATAAAGTGCCTTTGTCATCTTTGTCATATCCACAACCGGAAGCCCCAGTGTTTTTCCAAGTTTCCGGACTGCCTGCGGATAATCTCCGCCCGGATACGTGCCAAAATCCTGTGTCACATGCAGATCCTGCGCATTCCATTCACCGGTTTTTGTTCTTCTGACAATCGGTGTGCATAAAATCACCTGACAGCCGGCTTTCTGTGCCGGTACAATATAATTATCATATAAAGATGCCGCAAATGAACCTGACGTTTTATAGTCCCCCTGTGCTGAGGTGAAACGGGCTTCTTCCGTCTTTTCATCATTGTGTCCGAAGCCAATCAGCAAAAAGTCGCCTTTCTGCATACCACCCGTCAATTCTTTATACTGTGGCTCTGTCGTATAGCTTTTACTGCTCCGCCCCGACAGTGCAATATTTTTCACTTCAACCGCATCATCTAAATACGCCGCCAGCTTTGTTCCGTATCCGTACCTCGGATAGTAATATTTATCGTTAAAACTGCTTAATGTTGAATCTCCGATAACCCATAAAACTTTTTTTCTTTCTTTCATGCTGTTCTCCAATTCCGCAGGCATTTCTGCTAATATGATTCATATATTCTACCACCGACATATCACACATTTCAATAGTCAATTGACCCGACTTTTGTGTATAATTCATTTTGTTTTTACATAGATTTATAAAAATATAACTGACCTGCCTGCCAAAGGAGATTTATGTGCGGAATAGCCGGATTTTTCGATGCTGATGCATCTTTTTTATCAAATGAAGAGCAATATCAGATACTGCTTGCAAAAATGGGAAGGACTTTAAAACACCGCGGACCGGATGCCTCCGGCACACTGCTCTGCAACCGGTGCGGACTGGCACACCGCCGCCTTTCAATTATTGATATTACGGGCGGCGCACAGCCGATGTCAAAAATTTATTCGGACTACCACTATCACATTGTATACAATGGTGAAATTTATAATACAGATGATTTACGTCACAAACTCACCACCCTCGGGGTCCATTTTAAAACCACTTCAGACACGGAGGTTTTACTGCTGGGTTTCATTCACTTTGGACCGTCTTTTATTCAGGACGTGGATGGCATTTTTGCACTTGCCGTTTATGATGAACGCCACGAAACGCTGACACTATTTCGCGACTGCTTCGGTGTAAAGCCGCTTTTTTACACACAGACCGGAAACACTTTCGTTTTTGCTTCCGAATTAAAGGGACTTTTTTGCTATCCCGGCATTGCACCCGCTGTTGACAGTAACGGACTGAATGAAATTTTTTCCTTAGGTCCTGCCCACACGCCCGGCTGTGGTGTCTATAAAAATGTGCATGAGGTTCTGCCGGGTTCTTATTTAAGTGTTTCACGTGCCGGTGTCCGAGAAACGACCTATTTCCGGCTGGAATCCCACCCACATGAAGATTCCTACGAAACAACCATTGCAACTGTCCGTGAACTGCTCACCGGTGCAATCCGCCGCCAGATGATTTCCGATGTTCCTATCTGCACTTTCCTTTCCGGAGGAATTGATTCCAGTCTGGTATCTTCCGTATGCGCAGGGGAGTTAAAAAAAGAAGGAAGACAGTTAAAGACCTTTTCCTTTGACTTTACGGACAATGAGAACTATTTTCAATCAAACAGTTTCCAGCCTTCCATGGATAAACCGTATGCCGCAAAAATGGCTTCTTATTTAAACAGTCATCATACTTATCTGGAATGTACCAACCAGACACAGGCGGATTATCTTCTGCGTTCCGTAAAAGCGCACGACCTGCCGTGCATGGCAGACATTGATTCCTCGCTTCTTTATTTCTGCGAGCAGGTAAGCCACACGCACAAGGTTGTACTGACCGGTGAATGTGCCGATGAGGTATTCGGCGGCTATCCGTGGTTTCACCGTGACGCCATGCTGCAATCAACCACCTTCCCATGGACGATGGACATCTCCTTCCGCAAATCCCTGCTCCATCCGGAATTTGCCGCCAGCATGCAGATGGAAAAATATATCGCCAGAGCATACCGCACAACACTCTCCGAAGTCGATATCCTGCCGGAGGAATCTCCACTCGATACGAAGAAACGCCAGATTGCCTATCTGAATATCCGCTGGTTCATGCAGACGCTCCTCGACCGGATGGATCGCACGTCCATGCAGCACGGACTCGAAGCCAGAGTGCCATTCGCCGATTACCGTGTCATCGACTATGTATTCAATGTTCCTTGGTCGATCAAAGCCAAGGACGGCGTCCCGAAGAGCCTGCTCCGTGCCTGTGCCGCCAAATACCTGCCGGACACGATCATGAACCGTCCGAAAAGTCCTTACCCGAAGACCTATCACCCGGAATACGAACGTGTGCTTGCGAACCGCCTGCGCGAAGTCGTCACCGACACCGCATCGCCGCTCCGGAGCTATCTGAATATCCCTGCGGTGCTAAAGTTCCTCGACGAGCCAAAGGAATATGGAAAGCCTTGGTTCGGTCAGCTCATGGCCGGACCACAGATGATTGCCTACCTGCTCCAGGTCGACTACTGGATGCGGAAATATATGTTATAATCCATTGCATGAAAAAAGCAGAGGTTGGAGCGTTTCACTCCTTCCTCTGCGTTCTTTTATATACAAAATACACCCGATAAGGTATATTTTATTCTAATTCCCTTTGAATCATACCTTATCGGGTGTAAAAATGTTATTTCTTGATATACGTCTGCTTATTCGTCGTTACAACACCACCGTAATTGTTCGCCGGAGCAGCACCGCCCTTCGGTACGAGCACGATCTGGATACCTTCGAGACGCTTGCTGAGTCCTGCGGTTCCGGCAGCTTCGCCGTTCTTCGCCCAGGCAAGCCAGCCGTAGGTCTGTGCATGGACGCGGTAGTATACATCGTAATGCTCTGCCATCTCGCCGGTCAGTGCAACACGGATTGCTTCAAGACGCTTCGCACGTCCGCTTGTTCCTGCCATCTGACCATCACGGAACCATGTATTCACATTGTTCTCATTGCCCTGCCATCCGATGGATTGTACATGTGTCGTATAGACAATGCTTCCGCTGTATGGCTTGTTCGTAAGCTTGATGTTGATGCCTTCGAGTCTCTTTGCCTTACCGCTTGTTCCACTCATCACGCCATTGTACTTCCAGCCTTGCCAGCCAAAGGACTGTACATGTGTGCGGTATGCAATATTTACATTGTTCTCACCTGCAACAACCGGATTCGCATTTGCTGTGGATGATGCGATATATGCTTCTCCACGGGCAGACTGGATATTTCCGATTGCATGATCGAAGCTTTCACCCTTCTTCACAATCACGATCTGGATTGCCTCGAGTCGTTTGCTAAGCCCTGCCGTTCCTGCCGGTGCGCCATTGGCTGCCCACGCAAGCCAGCCGTAAGATTGTGCGTGTACACGATAGTATACATCATAGTACTGTGCCAGCTGGCCTGTTAACTGAATACGGATTGCCTCCAAACGCTTTCCTTCTCCTCTTGTTCCAGATGCTGCTCCATTATACTTCCAGCCCTGTGACCAGCCATAAGTCTGTACATGCGTTGTATATGCAATACCACCGCTGATATTATTCAACTGTGCATTGTTTACCTTGATCGAGATTGCTTCGAGTCTCTTTCCCTCTCCGCTTGTTCCGGAGATAGAACCATCACTTACCCATTTCTGGTTACCATATGACTGTACATGTGTCATGTAAGAAACTGCACCTGAACCATCGGTTGTCGGGTTCTTACCCATATCTACGAATCCACCACCGATCGTTCCATCAAAGCCCTCGTAATCCGTTGGATAATCTGTCTTTGGCATAATGATAATCTGGATTGCTTCCAGTCTCTTTGCCTGTCCTGCAGTTCCTGCATAAGCACCATTCTTTACCCAGCCAAGCCAGCCATAAGTCTGTGCCTGTACACGATAATAAATGTCATACTTGTTCTTGTTTGTACCAGTCAGGCGGATCTGAATTGCCTCCAGACGTTTTGCCTCTCCACTTGTACCAGATGTTTCGCCATCTTTTTTCCATGTTTTCTCCCAGCCCTTTGACTGAATATGTGTACGGTACTCAACGCCAACACCATACCCTGGCTCTACAATGATCTGGATTGCTTCCAGACGTTTTCCTGCTCCGACTGTTCCGGATGTTCTTCCGTTCAAAGTCAATTTTCTCTCCCAGCCTTTTGACTGTACATGGGTTCTATACCCAACATTCGGATAACGCTCACCCTCGCTGTTATACCAGTATGCTTCCGATGTAATGCCATTTGTCATTACTAGTCCGACCAGCATCATGAATGCCATCAGGACGGCTGTCACCCTTTTCCAACATTTTTTGCCTCTCATCCCTTTAAATCCTCCTTTTTTATCCTACGTTTCCATGGTTATTAAAACTATATAGCCAGAAACTACATTTAGTATAACACATGATAATAAATTTGCAATAACTTTGTTTTTTTTACATTCTATTTACTAAACAAAAGAAGGAGCACAAGCAATAACTGTGCTCCTTACCGTCAAAAACAACGTTCTTTATTTCACTGTTAAATTTGGATATCCATCTTTAATCATCGCTTTCAACATTGATTTCATATTATCCTTCGACTCGTTGTATCCATTCTCATATCCATCAATAAGCGTATACAGATATCCCTCAAATACCGAATCGTACTGTGTTGCCTTTGATCCATCAACCTTGACTGCTACATTATACCATGTCTGCAATGGATTTGCACCTCCCAAAATCGGAGTTGCACCCTTTCCATTCGCAATCATCTTCTGAACGGCCGCCTTGTTGTTTACAAAATCCAAGGTCTCGTCCTGAATCTTATACATCACATCGGTATCGCAGCAAAGTGTCTTTAATACAAGCGCTGCAAGCTCTTTGTTTGGACACTTATCCGTTACAGAAAGATATGTACCACCCCAATTATAAGCGGAAGGGCCTGCACAGATATTTCTCTTTCCTGCTGTAGCGGAACCACTTTCCTCATCGTTGATTGACCAGTATACAAACCAAGGGCATCCGAAATAGCCAAATACATTACCTGTGAAATCACGCTGCCAGCCATCGGTCCAAGGATCATTCTTGTTTGTATAACCATTGTCGATCAATTGCATTGCCAGCTCTAAATATTTGTCAACAGCCGGATCAATCGTAACAGTACCATCATTTACCCATGCACTCTTGCGATCTGCCAATGCCGCATTCTGGATTTCCTTTGGTCCGGATACCATCTTATAGCCTGCCTGCTTCATCTTTTCTGCAGTCTGCATAAAGGTATCCCAATCCTTTACATATGTCTGTACCTTTGCCGGATCAGAAGTTCCAAGCACCTTCTGTGCAATATCTGTACGATAGACAAAACATCCCGGTGTTGCCTGCCAGCAAAGTCCTTTTAACTTGCCATTTACGGTTGCATGATCAATGGTGTACTGGAATGCATTGCTATAATCCTTCTGGGTGATACCAATGCTGTCCATGTTCACAAACATGTCCGAAGACATAAAATATTTTGTCACACCCTCATCCATCGCTACAATCGAAGGAACCTTCTGACCGCCCTTCTGATATGCCGCTTCGATTTCTTTCTTGTATTCATCACTGGTTCCGCCAAGTCCCAGATTTTCAAATTTTACTTTATCTGCATACTGTGGATATTTATCTTTAAAATACTCCAGACGTTCTCCCAGTTCTGTGTTCCATGAATATACATAAATGATACTATTATCTACTGGCTCCGGTGTTCCCTGATAAGCCTTGGCATTGGAAGCTGCCGGCAATGCATTTGGAGCATCGCTGCCCTTTTCTACCAGACAGATCTGGATTGCTTCTAATCGTTTTCCAAGTCCTGCTGTACCTGCAGTCTCTCCGTTCTTTGCCCAGCCCATCCAGCCGTATGACTGCGCGTGGACACGATAATATACATCATAATAAGAAGAAATCGTGCCGGTCAGCTCAATTCGAATGGCTTCCAGACGTTTTGCCTTTCCGCTCGTTCCAGACATCTGACCATCCTTTTTCCATTCTTTCTCCCAGCCAAATGACTGTACATGTGTCTTATAACGGATACCTCCGGTATAGCCAAGCTTCGATGCATTTAACTTGATATAGATGGCTTCCAGACGCTTCGCCTCTCCGCTTGTTCCGGCAATACTGCCATCGCTTACCCAGTTCTGGTTTCCATAACTCTGCACATGCGTTCTATATGTTACCACACCATTTGCATCGGATGTATTTGTCTTTGCTGTTCCGACAAATCCACAGCTTTCAGAGCCCTTTAATGACTCTCCGCTTGCATTGTACATGTAGACTGGAGATTCCCATTTCTGAACTATAATAATCTGGATTGCCTCCAGACGCTTCGCCTGTCCTGCTGTACCTGCTGGCTCTCCATTTTTTACCCAGCCCATCCAGCCATAGGTCTGTGCATGTACACGATAATATACATCATATAAATCTGCATTATTACCAGTCAGACGAATCTGAATTGCCTCCAGACGCTTTGACTGTCCACTTGTGCCGGATAACTGTCCATCATGCTTCCAGCCCTGCCAGCCAATGCTCTGCACGTGCGTACGGTATTCAATACCATAACCACCGTCTACCTGAATCTGAATGGCTTCCAGACGTTTTGCCTTTCCAAACGTACCGGAAGATTGTCCGTCCTTCTTCCAGCTTTTCTCCCATCCAAATGACTGCACATGTGTCTTGTACATAACACTTGGAACAGTTACTTCGATTTCCCCGTCTTCTGTCCATGCAGTTTCTTTTCTCGCTGCTTCGGAGGTGATTCCATTTGTCAGAACCAATCCAAGCACCATGACGAATGACAGCAAAAATGCAGTCAGCCGTTTCCAACATTTCATCGCTCTCATATAAAGCCCCCTTTGTTATTTTTTATTGACAAAGCAAAAAAGTCTGCAATTACGCAGACTTTTCCGATATGTGCAAGGAGTTTATATAATCATTGTCACAAACACGTATTACATTCTCCCCTTTTCTCCGCCTACCTTGCCAATACATTTCCAATTATAAGAAAAAAATATGCGATTTCAATATGTGACGAAAAATGTGACAGTTTTTGTAATTTTTAGCGATAGCATTTTATATAGTTGTGTTTTAAAATATACATAGCATTAAACTATAGTGAGGAAATTTATGGATACAATACAGGCTTTGATCAAGCACTACATCGAATCAAACGGATATACGGTATATTCTATCTCTCAGCAAAGCGGCATCAATCGTACAACACTTCAGAAGATCTTATCCGGACAGAGAAAAATCACAAAAGAAATCTACGAGCGGCTTCTTCCGTTTTTTGCACTTTCGCCAATTGACAAGGAAGAATTGGAACAGGCATTTTTGATCGATCAGATTGGCACCGAGCGGTTCCAGACACATATGGAGATCAAGCGGATTCTGGAAATGTCCGCGGCCACACTTTATCAGACTGCTGATCCATCGTTCGATACTGTTGTCTCAAATATCGAAGCATGGTCGAACTGTATGCTGATTCAGGGCACTTACCAGATTGTAAACGCGATTTATTCCGTTGCTCTGAAAAATGTCACAACCGAAGCGCAGCCGTTTTTGTATACGTTTGCCGATATGAGTCACCCATACGCGTCCATCTTCTTCAAACCGCTGTATCATCCAACCTTTCAGCCCTTGCATGTGAAGCACTTAATCGAATATCAGAAAACGAAGATGGACGGCGAAAACTATGATAATATACACAACATTCAGATTTTGAAGAATCTGCTGCCATCCTTTGCCGCGTTCCCGGGTACATTTGAGGTTCATTATTATTACTCGGCAAGGAACCGATTTAAACAACAGGCAACCGCGTTCCCATATTATGTCATCACGAATACACACGTCATCCTGCTGTCCCCAACCTATGAGACAGCCTTGATATTGAGCGACAAAGCAATTCACGAGTATTATCTGCACAACTACGAGCAGCTTCTTGCCCGGTCCAACATCCTGACCTCCGGCGCACAGACACCGCTTGACCTGTTAAATGTATTAAATGGGGTAGATCCGGCATTAAATTATCCGATCTGCCTGAATATCCAGCCAACGATTGAGAAATATCTCACTCCGGAAATGATTGACAAATATATGCTGGAATCCCCTTACAAGGAAGCCATCCGTACCAAATTATTAGAGCGGATCGGTCAGCTTACGAAGGAAAGCCATACAATTCTCTTTACGCTGGAGGGATTAAAATTATTTACCGAGGAAGGAAAAAATATAAATTTCCCGGATACGCTCGCCTCCCGCTTTGACATCGAAGACCGTATTTATATTCTCCGCAAATTTATGGAGGCAAACCAAAATGATACAGACTATCATTTTCTGCTATTAGATCCTTCCAAAATACATACGTCTCTGAATATTTCCATCGCGTTTACACCGCCATCCATGACGTTCCTGATGCTGGTACGAAACGATGGGAATTCCATGATTCTTCCACTGGAAGAGCACACACTTTGCAGCAGTATCATGGACTTCATCCAGACGCTGCCAGAATACGGATATGTGTGCAGCGTAGAACAGACGAACCGATTTCTTCAGGAAGAAATCGAGCAATTAAAAAAGCAGCTATAAGCGGCTGCAAGTCAGATATCAAAAAAGAGGGTAAGCTGCCCTCTTTTTTCATCTACCACAAATCTTCCCGATTTCGAATGGAATCTGCCTCCGTGATCTGCCGGATTACCTTACACGGATTTCCAACCGCCAGGGAATGTGGCGGAATATCCTTTGTCACCACACTGCCTGCACCGATCACACAGCCTTCGCCGATCGTCACACCACCGGTCACAACGACATTGCTTGCAAGCCAGCAGTTATCTCCGATCGTAATTGGCTTTGCGTACTCATCATCGTATGCCGTACCATCTGGCTTGAACTTGATGTTACGCTCCTGATAACGAAACGGATGCATCGGTGTCACCAGCGATACATTCGGTCCGATGAACACGTTATTTCCAATATGCACCGGGCAGGTATCTAACACCGTGAAATTAAAGTTTGCAAACGTATTTTCGCCGATTGTCGTAAATTTCCCATAGTCAAAATAGATCGGTCCCTGCAGATACACGCCCTTCGCGCAATCAGGGATCAGGTCACGCATTATCTGCTCCCGCGCTTTCTCCTCGGTGTCTGCAGTCTGGTTATAGGTCTGACACAGCTTATGTGCCTTTGTACGGATGGCAAGTAACGTCTCGTCCGACGGATCGTAGATCTTGCCTGCCAGCATCTTTTCCTGTTCTGTCATAATAGTTTCCTCCTGTGGTTTATAGCAGCCGGTTCATTGCCTGTATGCAATTTCCCGGTTATGATTCTGGCTCTTAATCATTTATAGCATAGTAATACACAACCCCTCAAAAAAGCAACTACATATCATGCGTTTTTTAACATTTATTTTACTTTTTCTGCGTTATAGGGTATAGTAGGTTTTGGTTTTAAAAAATGAGAAGAGAGAGAATATTTATGAACAAACGAGAGTCTTTTACAAACCGTCTTGGATTTATCCTTGCCTGCATCGGTTCTGCCGTCGGCATGGGCAATATCTGGATGTTCCCGACACGTGTATCTTTATATGGAGGCGGTTCCTACCTTATCCCGTATTTTATCTTTGTTGTACTGATTGCATCGACCGGTGTCATCGGGGAGATGAGCTTCGGACGAGGCACACGATCCGGTCCGATTGACGCCTTTGGTGCCGCATGTGAATCCCGTGGCAAACGCAAGGTCGGCGAAACGCTCGGTTTTATCCCGGTGCTTGGTTCTCTTGCGATGGCGATTGGGTATACCGTCGTCATGGGATGGATTCTGAAATACATGATCGGAACATTTACCGGAAGCACGCTTGCCCCGGGCAATATCGATTCCTTCGCCGCATCGTTTGGTGGAATGGCTTCTGCCTTCGGCAACAATCTGTGGCAGATCATCGCACTTGTAGTTGCTGTTATAATCCTGATGTTCGGTGTCGGAAATGGTATCGAGAAAGCGAATAAGATCATGATGCCGGTGTTCTTCCTGCTGTTTTTGATCCTTGCAATCTACACGGCATGTCAGCCGGGCGCCATCGACGGCTATAAGTACATCTTCCGCGTCGAACCTTCCGCTCTGGCAAAGCCGGAGACATGGATCTTCGCTTTGGGACAGGCATTTTTCTCCCTGTCTGTTGCCGGAAACGGAACGTTGATCTATGGTTCGTATCTGCCGGATAACGAGGATATTCCTGCTTCCGCCGGTCGTGTTGCCTTGTTCGACACGATTGCCGCGATACTTGCCGCACTCGTGATCATCCCTGCCATGGCTACAACCGGTGCACAGCTTGACCAGGGTGGTCCGGGACTGATGTTTATCTTCCTTCCTAGCTTATTTAAGTCTATGCCGGGCGGACACATCGTGGCGATCATCTTCTTCGTGGCGGTCTTCTTCGCAGGACTTTCGTCTCTGCTTAACTTATACGAGGCACCAATCGCAACGGTACAGGAAAAGCTTCATTTAAACCGCAAGCTCTCCTGCCTTGTCATTGGCGTGATCGGCGTAATTGTATCGATCTGTATTCAGGGAATCGTATCCGACTGGATGGATGTCCTGTCCATCTACATCTGCCCTCTTGGTGCAGGTCTCGCCGGTATCATGTTCTTCTGGGTATACGGTAAGAACTATGTCGAGGAGCAGGTCAACCTTGGACGTAACAAAAAATTTACAGACAAGTATGTACCTGTCTGTAAATATCTGTACTGCCCGATCTGTATCCTTGTGCTGATCCTCGGTATCGCACTGGGTGGAATTGGTTAATGCTTTGTAGATTCACTATTCTGCTTCCATTGCAAGCTCGGTCTGTCGTGTAAGTTCCGCATCACTGATAATTGTAATTCGTCCCTCGTCGTACTGTTCCTGTACCCAGTCGTACACACGGCGCACGAGGGGCGATTTTTTGTCGACGGGTTCCAAGCCCTTCTTCTTGCGGTACTGGTTGATCCAGTAGCCGACACCGGCGATGCCGGATGTGCTGTTGACTGAAACCTTTGGTGGGCGGTCAAGCAGCGTATCGGTATCGAAGATGTTGTAGATCTCATGATTTTTGAGCATGCCATCAGCATGGATACCGGCTCTTGTCAGGTTGAAGTTCTCGCCGACAAATGGTGTCATCGGTGGAATCTCATAACCGGTTTCTTTGCTGATATAGTCTGCAATCTCTGTGATTACCTTCGTATTCATCCCATTTAAGTGTCCGCGCAGGGACGCATATTCAAATACCATCGCTTCGAGTGGTACATTTCCGGTACGTTCCCCGATGCCAAGTAGCGAACAGTTGACGGCACTTGCACCATACATCCAGGCGGTTGTCGCATTTACGACGCCCTTGTAGAAATCGTTATGTCCATGCCACTCCAGCATCTCAGATGGCACACCGGAATAATGCTGCAAGCCATAGATGATACCGGATACGCTTCGCGGCAGCGATGCACCCGGATACGGCACGCCGAATCCCATCGTGTCACAGGCGCGGATCTTAATCGGTACGCCGCTTTGCTCGGACATTTCCATCAGACGGTTGGCAAATGGAACGACAAATCCATAGAAATCCGCACGCGTGATATCCTCAAAATGACACCTTGGGCGAAGTCCTGCTTCGATACAGTCTGACACGATTCCCAGATATTTGTCCAATGCCTGCTTCCTTGTCAGTCCCATCTTGTGGAAGATATGGTAGTCAGAACAGCTCACAAGCACGCCCGTCTCCTTGACACCGATGGATTTTACCATCTCGAAATCTTTCTTGTTCGCACGAATCCATGTTGTAATTTCCGGGAACTCATAGCCTAACTCCATACATTTCTCAAGTGCCTTGCGATCCTTCTCCGAATACACAAAGAACTCGGTCTGGCGGATCATGCCGTTTGGTCCGCCAAGCTCATGCAACAGTTTATAGATGTGTACCATCTGCTCCATCGTGTACGGGGCGCGCGACTGCTGCCCATCACGAAATGTCGTATCCGTGATGAAGATATCCTCCGGCATTTTCTCCGGCACCCGGCGATAGTTAAATGCGATCTTCGGTGTCTCCGTATACGGGAACATCTCGCGGAAAAGCTCCGGCGATTCCACGTCCTGCAGCTGATAGCTGTATGGGTCTAATTCCAATTTGTTCGTCTTGTTGCTTAGTCTGATTTCCTGCATATGCCGTCCTCCATCCTTCGAATGTTTCATCCAATTTTGTTGCACTCATTATAAGCACATGCTATATTATATGTAAAATGGATAATTTTGATAGTAATAATCGAATTTACGAATAATAGGAGATTTTTATGGATATCGAAGCATTGAATACATTTCTGACACTTGCCAATACGAAGAACTACACACGCACCGCCGCGCAGCTTTTTGTCGCTCAGTCTACCGTGACAAACCGCATTCACGAGTTGGAAAAAGAGCTGAATATCGCTCTCTTCACGCGCAACAACCGCAGCGTGGAGCTGACCGTGGAAGGCGAGCAGTTCAAGGACTATGCCGAGAAGGTCATCACACTGACAAATGCATCGCTCTCCGAGATCAGTTCCTTACACAAATATGAAAACCACCTGCGCATCGGCTGTTCCGATTCGATCTACGAAGGACATCTGGCGCCAATCATCTTAGAGCATCGAAGACAATTTCCGAATGACGCATTAAAAATCACGATTGGTCTTTCCAATCTGCTGATGGAGCAGCTGCAAAGCGATATCTTCGATGTGATCTTCACCTATCTTCCTATGAAAAAATCATCCTATCACTGCGAGGTCTACAAGCAGGATAAGATGATTTTAGTGACTGATTATTATAATACGATGTATGCACGCGGTATCACGAAGCAGGCGTTGATTGCCGAGAATTATCTGATGTGCAATTTCGCCCTGCAGGATGTCGGACAGTTCATCCGAAACTTATTTCCGCGCTACCATCAGTTTTCACTGGAAATCGATGACTGTTCCAAGATCATTCCTTTTTTGCTCGGCTCGGAAAGCTATACGTTCCTGCCCGCGGATACAGCTCGTCCATTCTTAGAAGCGGGCAAGCTCCGCGTCATTCCATTACTGGACTTGGAAACACCGGTCATCAACAGTTACATGATCTGCAAGAACAGTAAGCGGGAATTGTGCCAGTCGATTTTTATGTAATTTCATGTCACCACGCGGCAGCGTGCCTCATTTATTGGAGAGTTTTCCCCTTTCCGCTACTTTCTCCCCAACCTGCTTGCTTCTCAAAAGCTTCCGGTTGGGGAGTTTTGCGCCATTTCACATTTTCTCCCCAACCCGCATTGATTGATTGCAAGCTTTTATGGTAGAATAGATAAACTACAAACTAAATTAGACAGGTATGGTACATTTATGAAAAAAGAACAAACTAGAACATCGTTCAAAAGCCGCTGGGGATTTATTCTTGCATCGGTCGGTTCCGCAGTCGGCATGGCAAATGTCTGGGGATTTCCAAATAAAATGGGAAGCAATGGCGGTGGTGCCTTTCTTCTCATCTATTTACTATTTATATTTTTGTTTAGCTACGTCGGACTTCCGGCGGAGTTCGCAATCGGGCGCTGGTCGCACACCGGAACGCTCGGTTCCTACGAAAATGCATGGCGTTCGCGAAACGAAAAACTCGCCCCTGCCGGGCGCGCACTTGGCTGGCTGCCACTTGCAGGTTCCCTGTGCATCGCAATCGGCTATTCGATCATCGTTGCCTATGTATTAAAAGCATTTGTTGACTCTGCTTCCGGACTATTGATGCAGGTCAACACTTCCGAATGGTTCGAATCGTTCTCCATGACGGATTTCTCGGTTGTACCATTCCATATAATTGTTATCATTGGTACTTTGCTTACATTGTTGCTTGGTGCCAGCAGCATCGAGAAGAGCAACAAAGTAATGATGCCGCTTTTCTTCCTGATCTTCGTCGTACTTGCTGTGCGCGTGGCTCTGCTGCCCGGTTCTGCAAGCGGATATGAATTTATGTTTATTCCAAGATGGGAAGCCTTGAAAGATCCAACCGTCTGGATCACTGCCATGGGGCAGGCGTTCTTCTCCCTGTCCGTAACCGGAAGTGGTATGATTGCGTATGGATCCTACTTAGACCGGAAAGAAGACGTCATCGCAGTATCGAGACATACTGCGATTTTCGATACGATTGCAGCTTTGGTTGCCGCGCTTGTGATCATCCCGGCATGCTTCTCTTATGATGTCAGTGTGGACGCAGGGCCAAGCCTGCTCTTTATCACATTGCCATCGATCCTGCAGGATATTCCGCTTGGACAGGTCTTTGCGATCATCCTGTATGCAGCAATGATCTTCGCCGGTGTGAGTTCCTTGCAGAACATGTTTGAAGCGGTTGCCGAATCCCTTCTGCATCGCTTCCCGAAGCTGCGCCGTACTGTTGCACTCGGCATTATCTGTGTGATCTGCCTTGGTGCCGGAATCGGTATGGAAGCCATCACCCGCTGGGGAATCTGGATGGACCTCGTCTCTATCTACATCATCCCGATCGGCGCAACACTTGGTGCAATTTCCTGGTTCTGGATTATGAAGAAAAGTGATTTATTTGCAGCGATCAATGAAGGTGGCAGGAAGCCACGCGGAAAGCTGTGGTATTTCCTTGGGCGATACCTGTATGTGCCAATCGCAATCATTCTATGTGTGATTGCACTCGCAATGAAAGTGGCATTCTAAATGAACCGAGCAGGCTGACACCTACTCGATATACAAACATTGTCATCCCGCCTATCAGCTTGATGAACATTGATCCTCTTATAGAAGTCTGTGCAAGCACAATTTCTGTATGACAGCTTATTGCACAGAAAACGGATGATTGCACAATGTCAACCATCCGTTTTCTGTTTTATAATAGCTTACGCCATGCCATTTGCAGTTTTATATTTGTAGATCATCTCCGCATGGTTCTGCTCTTCAATCTGGATATCGGCCAACAGTTTCCGAAGTGCGGTATTCGCAAATGCAAACACATCGGTATTATATTCACCGGACACCAGCTTCTCCGTTCCGATACAATCCGTCGCCAGAAATGCATCATGCTTTTTATCCTCGGAATTATCCAATGTACCATACGTTACCTTCGGCTCGTAGTCTTTTCCCTGCGTATCGTTGCAATCGCACGCCGGAACAGAACCATCTAACACCTGCTGCAACGTATCGTAATGCTTCTGTTCTTCCTTCTGAATCGTCTCAAACAGACTTTTCAGCTCTGGATCTTTCGCCTGTGCTGCGTATTTCCCATACTTTTCCACGCAGCTCTGCTCCTGTGTCTGCAAATCCTGAATCAGGGTACGTTCTTTCTCTTTTAATTCCATTGCTTTGACTCCTTTATTTTGTCTTATTTTTATCGCAATGGTATTATTGACAGATCTGTTTGGTTTTATGCCTTTGTCTGCATCAGACTACAAAACAAGCTGAAATCCATAGCAATTTTTTGCAAATCCATAATGTTCGTAAAAGCCATGTGCCTCCACGCGTGGCAATCCGGAATCCAATATCAATGCTTTACAATCTTTCTCTTTTGATTTTTCTTTTAAATAATCCAATAAAAATGTTCCATACCCTTTTCCACGATCTTCTTTGTTCGTGATCAGACTTGCCACATAACAGGTACATCCCGTCATCCAAAAAGTTTCAAAATAACTTCCATGACACAATCCGTGATAATTTCCTGCATCATCTAATGCAAAAAACACAAAACTATTTGCATCTGCATAAGCAGTCACACTCCTCTTTTACTGATATTTTCCCTAACTTATATCATCTTCCAAGGATATGCAACAGACATTCTGCAGAATCTTCCAAATAAAAATATAAAGACGCTTTCGTTTTTATATTTAATCAAAAGCGCCTTTATTCGTTCTTTTGTAATTAGAAATTGCCGCCGTTCCAGCCCCAGTTTGCAACCGCCTGATATTTCACATAGACATGATCCGGTGCAATTCCAAGCACATCCTCAAATATCTTGCAGATCTCGCCAGTCAGCTTGGAGAACGCGGACGGATTCTCGCTTCCGTACACACTTACCTCCACCATCGCCATCGGCTGATCCTTTGATCCTCGGAAATACAACTTATACTCTGGCTCAAAGCCAACCATAAGCCAGCTCTCTGACTTTCCCGGAATGGCTGTGATTGCCTGTCCCAGTCTTGACTTAATTTCCTGCTCCTGTGCATCCGTTAATGCTACACTAATTTTTGAATTGATAAATGGCATTTGTTTGTCCTCCTCTTATTCGTCCTCATCCGGTATACCCGTATGAAGAAATTCGTTCCACTTCTTATTGATTTCTTCCAGTTCCTTCTTCTCCATGATTCGGTTCCGATCATCCAGAATCGCCAGCATCTCATCCGCCACGTCCTCCAGTCTTGGATTCGAATACCGATACAGATATCCCATCATCCGCGTCGCCGTAAAGTCCGTATTCAGATTCTTCGTCACAATGTCTGCAAATTCCTCTGGGTATCCAAGACGAAGCATGATGTTATAAAGTTGTATGCTTTGTGGAGATTTTGGTTTCATTGTATGTTATAGTCCTTTCCGTACTTTGTCAATTAGTTTGTTGCTATATTAACTTTTCCTTCCACTCCGCTTCCTTAAATCCAACCAGCACCTTATCTTCATCCACAACCAATGGTCGTTTCACCAACATACCATTCGTCGCAAGAAGCTTAATCTGTTCATCCTCGCTCATCGTTGGAAGCTTGTCTTTCAACTTCATTTCCTTGTAAAGCATACCACTCGTATTGAAAAACTTCTTAAGCGGTAATCCACTTCTCTCGTACCACGTTCTTAACTCATTCTCCGAAGGATTTGCCTCGACGATATGACGCTCAGTATACGCGATCTTATTTTCATCTAACCACTTCTTTGCCTTCTGACAAGTAGAACATTTGGGGTAACATATAAATTGCATTGTAAAATATCTCCTTATCTGCATGTATATCCGTAATCTTACGCTATGTAACATCACGTATCATTCTTGTATCTTAACTCTATTTCACAAACCGCAGCTTTCCTTTACTTTCCCAGATAACCTCACTCACCTGGTATGGCGTCTCACCATCCATATGTATCCACTGCGGTGTCTCCGTCACCAGACGCATCTTCTTACACCTGTGATTCGTAATGTCCTTAAACAACAAATGTTTTTTGAAATAAACAAGCACAACTGCCAGAAGAAGCTTCAACCTTGACATGCCTTTCACTAGGCAGACATCCAATCTTCCATCTGTCGGATCTGCGTTTGGGCAAAATGGGATTCCACCACCTTCATACATATGATTCATCCCAACGACGAAGAACAGCTCCGGAAGCTTCATCACCGGCGCATCGTCCAGGTATAATTTTGCGCGTACCGTTTTCTTTGCAAATATCTGCTTAACGCCGATCAGCACATACACCAATTTACCAAGATGAATCTTATTTAACACCATTTTCAGTCGGCTCCGGCTGACCTCTTCGCAGATATTTGCATCATAGCCAACCCCAGAACTAATTAAAAATCGTTTTGCACTGCTTCCCTGATGATTCGTTGTCACTTCTCCATAATCAAGCGCAATTTCCTCCGGATTTTCAAGCAGATGCGTAATTGCACGTTCCACATTCTTTTCCAAATGCATATTTCTAGCGAAATCATTTCCGGATCCTGTCTGAATACACGATAACGTCGTATGATCAAATTCCTGAATCCCATTTAGGACTTCATTTAATGTTCCGTCGCCGCCAATCACTAAAATATTGATATCTTCCTCATTTCCCCGAACCACTTCCTTGCTTTGATCCATAGCAGCCGTTTCGTTTAAAGCCATGTTCCTTCCTGCTGTAAGTTTCCCTGCAACCATCGTTGCTTCTCCCGGCTTCCGCAGTACATACACCTTATACGCCACGTTTTTTCGGTCTAATATGTCTTTTATCTCCCTCCATGCATCCATTCCTTTTCCAGAAGATGAGGTCGGATTTACGATTATATGGTACATTCTTGTTATCCTTTCCACACGCCGCTATCTCTCGATAGCGGGCGTATCTTCATACAGCTGATACTGCAGCTTCGTGCGTGCTTCACGGTAGTCGTTTTGCACAACCAATGTGTAACGGGCTCCCTGGAAGGCAACATAGTTCCTGCCGTCCCTCGCAAAGAACGATACCAGCACCCGCTCCTGCCAGATCTCCTCTGGCAGCTGCTTCTGCAAAACCCGCTCCACAAAACGGATTGCAATATCCTCAAAGCTGTATTGGTGCTCCCGCTTATTCTCCACATAGTAGAGATACAGCTTCTGGACATAACACTCGGACACAGCTTCCATCTGCTTGAAGTAGCTGCCGAGCATCATATAAACTGCATAATTAAATGCATTCTGGTTATTTGTTGCCTTATCGATTGTAGTTGTTGTATTCATCATACATACCTCCTTGAATAAAAACAATAGATTTTTTGATAAAAATAGGCAGACTTGTAGAACTGTCTATCTTCGTCTACAATCTGCCTTCTTCGTTCTATTTAGTTTCATTCAAGAAAATACTCTGATTTTCCGAAGCTATTGTTAGTATAACGCATTCCGTTTAGATATACAAGACTTATTTCACCATTACAGTTAAACTCATAGTTCAATTACCTATACCTAATAGGTTTTATTTGCGCCAACCAACGTCATGATACCATTTATTACCAACAGCACACCCGTTGCAATAAATACCCACGCAATCGTTCCGCTCTGGTTGAAGAGCAGGCACGCACCCGCAGCCACCATCAGCCCCGGTCTGAAATATTCCTGAAACCGCTCTCCGGCTGTCAGGTTAACCGGCATGGTCTTCTTGATCGAAGAGATCTGCAGAAGCCCCATTATAATGATTCCTGCTGCCAGAATATAGAATGCAAGACTTGCAAATACCCAGCCAAATACCAAAATACAGATTCCGGCAACCAGCTTCACAATTCCATAATTTACGAGCCCTGCCACAAAATCCATAATGGCTCCAACAATTACAAATACTGCCAGAAGCGTAATGGCTGCGGTAATAATTTTTCCTTTCATAACAATCAGCAAAATTCCAAGCAATATGGATCCCAAAGCTGACGCTACGTTTTCTTTCTGGTTCATATGTTGTTCCTCCTTATCAATTATCTCCTATAATAACTCATCCAACAGATTACTTCATATCTGCCTCAAATGCAACGGACAATTATGAATCTCTGTATGATATAAGCCATTCAACCAGATCTTCATACCCGATTGCCCGGCTGTAATAAGCGCCCTGGAATACATCACACCCCAATGCTTTCAGCTTCTCTAACTGTTCTTTTGACTCCACCCATTCTGCAATCGTTGTAAAATGAATCGACTCCCCAAGCTTGGTGATCGAACCGATGATTTCCGCATTGGTTTCGTTTTCAAGCACATTCCGCGTCAAAGATCCATCCAGTTTCACGACTGCAAAAAATCCCGTCTGCAAGTAAAGCAGGGAGGTATGCCCCATCCCAAAATCATCAATCAAAAACCGGTGTCCGTGTGCTTTCAATTCTTCTATTTTATGTACCACATCCTCTGTCGAAGATATCGCGTCCTGCTCAGTGATTTCAAGACACAACTGGCTACAGGAAATTCCATGTGTCTTCACGCTGTTTTCCACCGCTTCCACCAATCCATCCCACTGCAGTGACGCATTGGTCAGATTGACAGAGATATCAAAGCTTTCGTCTACATAATCAGTCAGTCTGGCTCTCGCCGCTGCCGCTTCATCTAAGATTGCTGCATCAAGCGCATGCATAATTCCAAGTTCTTTTGCAAGCTGAATGATAAGTGGTGGGTAAATATTTCCAAACACGGGATGATTCCACCGAATCAAAGCCTCCGCACCAGAACAATGCCCATTCTTGTCCACCTGTGGCTGATACATCAGAAACAGACTGTGATTTTCAATTGCCTCCTTCAATTCGCCGGCCAGCAGCCGTGCCGTATTTCCACATACATCTTCCCGTTTTGTAAATGCGAACAGAACTCCACTTTCTTCCTGCTTTTTGTATTCTTCTACCAATTGGTTCACATTCTGTATCATCTGCTGCCGGCGCTGCATTTCAAACATCCGGATAAACGGACGATATACAAACACGCCGATCACAATACATATAAGCTGAAGCACTACTCCTTTCCACGAACCAGTTGCCTGATATCCACTCAGAAGAACTGGCGTTGTCCACTCCACCGATGCTACCACATGTGGAACAATGTCAAAATACATTGCCGCATATGTAATCAGGAAATTCAGGATCGGAACTACCAAAAATGGTACAATAAAGATCGGATTCAAAATGACCGGAACTCCAAACAACGCAATCTCACTGATATTAAACAAAACTGCCGGTGCCGCCATACCCGCAACATTCCGCAGACTCTTCGTCTTCGCAAACAGCAAAACCGCGATTACAAGGCAGATCATCACGCCGGTTCCCCCCATGATTACGAACACATCCTGAAAAGACTTGCTGAATATACCAACAGATACATCTGAGAAATTCTGTTTGATCACAACATCTAATACATTGTTTCCATGCACCCCAAAAAACCAAAATACATGTGTCTCCACAATGATTAAGATTCCAGACCAGAAATTATTATCAATCGAACCAAACAGACGATTTACTCCAAGCTCAAACAATTCCTGTACTCCATTTACCCCGCTCGTCACATATAGTACCTGATGAAACAAGTTAAACACGAATAATATCCCCAAAGTACAGCCAATTCCATTGATTGCATGCATATAACCACTGTCAGTATCTATTTCCTTGTTTCTCACTGACATAAAATTTATATCCTTTAATTTGAAATACAAAAATCCTGCACCAAGGGATACAAACAGTGCAGTGAATGTATTCATATTGCTAAATGCCTTTATCGAAAAACTCCCATATTGGATTCCTGCACATCCGGCAAAACTGGCAAGCGTAACAACCGCCAGTACAATCGCATCCCCCGGCTCCACAAATCCACTTTTCTTTCTGGATTTGATCAGCGCATAGCTGACACTCGTCGTCACTGCAAGCAAAACCGCAAAAATATCATTTACACCATGATATATAAATTGCAGCATATCCATAACATGACCTGACCAGATATGTGCAATAAAATCCTGATAGCCTGCTATCGGCAGACTCATGATCATCAATGCGCCATAGCCAACAACAAGCAGGGGAATAAGCATAATCATCCCCTTGCGGATCGCACCAAAGGCACAGCTTTTTTCTATCTTATTCGTTGCTTTTAATACTCTGTTTTCCATTTTTTTCATTCGTATATTTCCTCAATTCATAATACTTTATTATAACATGGATACAGCACAAGCTCAACCACATCTGAACTTTCCTATTTACCAATTCTTTCACATTCACCCCAGGAGAAAATACATTATCTGTAATTACATTTATAACAATACTATGCTATAATAAAGTTTACGACAGATGTATTTACAGACACCTTATAAAAACGAATGAAACTGATGAGCAACAGATTGCCACGGATATATATTCCACGAAGGAGAAAAATTATGAATTACGGCGGATCTGTTTTTAAGGAAAAGGCGAACCGGAGAGCCAGACGGATCTGGATTATTTTCGTAGCATTACTTTCTGCCAACTATGGTGCTGATGTAGCAAACCATCTACGTGGCACTTCTTATTATATTGTTTTTTTAGTTCTCTGCTGGCTTCCGATTATCTCGGGCGAGATTCTGCTTCGTGTAAAGGGCTTTGACACCGACCAATACAAGTTTAATCTGGTCATTGGGTATGGTATTTTCTATACATTTGTGGTATGCACGACAGAATCCCCGATTGCATTCACGTATATTCTTCCTGTGACAAGTCTTCTGGTCCTCTATAAGAGTATCCGATTCATGGTAAGCTGCGGAATCGCAAACTCCCTGATTATCGTCGGAGGTGCTGCCTATCGTATCTCACAGGGATTCAACTCCGCCTCCGATATGAAGAATTATCAGCTCGAGCTCGCCTGTATCATACTCTGCTATATCTGCTATGTCATGTCCATCAAGCACCTGATTGAGTCTGACGGTGCCATGACAGACAGCATCAAGGCAGACCTTCATCGTGTTGTCACGACTGTGGAACAGGTAAAGCAGGCATGTAACACGATCACAAACGGCATTACCGTTGTCCGTGAGCTTGCATCCGAGAACACACACGGTGCCACGATTGTTGTAGACAGCCTGAACCGGCTCAGCGATCATAACTCTGACTTGCAGAGCAGTACAACCTCGTCAAACGAAATGACATCCGACATACACGCACAGGTCAACCATGTGGCAGAGATGATTGAGCAAATGGTCTCACTTACGAGCACTTCGGTGCAGCACGCGAAGGTAAGCTCCGAGGATCTGGCAGATCTTGTAACTACGACGAACACGATGGCTTCGCTCTCCGGGGAGATTGAGCAGACATTGCAGAATTTCAAGTCTGAATTCGCCATGGTGAAGAACGAAACCGGTGTCATTGAGAATATCACATCCCAGACGAATCTTCTTGCATTAAATGCATCGATTGAAGCTGCCCGCGTCGGCGAATCCGGAAAGGGATTTGCAGTCGTAGCCGAGCAGATCCGTACATTAAGCGAGGAGACCAAGTCCTCTTCCAATCAGATTCGGCAGGCTCTCGAGCATCTCGAAGAGACTTCTGAGCGGATGACCGCTTCGATGGAAGAAACCCTGAAGCTGATCCAGCTCACATTGACCAAGGTCACGCAGACCGGTAAGAGTATGACGGAAATCGCTTCCGATACGAATAAGATCGGTGAGAATATTCAGGTCATCGACCACGCCATGAAGGAAGTCGAGGCTTCCAATATCCATCTTGTGGACAATCTGAATCAGGTAACGGATATCGTGGGCGACATGACAACCTGCATCAGCGACTCCAACGAGATCAACAACCGCATGCTCAGCAAATACGATGAATCAGCCAACAACATCAACTCCATTGAGACCGTCATCGAATCCCTCATGTGCGAGCTTGGAATCGGTGGTTTCATGGGAACCGAAGATGTACAGCCCGGCATGAAACTGAGTGTGGCACTGAAGGACGGAAAGAACTATTACGGCGAGGTACTGACACGTGAGAACAATACGTTATCAATCACCCTTGCAAATGCACCGAAGCTTACGGAGGTGACAGAATGTAAGCTGCAAGTAACTGTCGGCAACGTGCTTTACTGCTGGGATCCGGCTAAGATTGTCCATACCGCGCAAGAAGCGGCTTCCCACTTCACGATTCAGATTGAATCCCGTCCGAAGATTAACAACCGCCGGAAATACCCTCGTCTGGATATCTCCAATGCCTGCACGATCACTCTGGCAGATGGCACAACAACCATGGAAGGCAAGCTCGATAACTTAAGTGCAAACGGCTTTGCATTCCTGACACATGACCGATATTTCGCAACACACAAAGACGTAGATATCCGCGTGAAGATTCATAACTTCGATCTGCCACAGCACGACGTATTGGAAGGACGTGTTATCCGCTGCTCTGATAATGAGGGGCTTTACATCGTCGGCTGCCAGATGCCGGGAGATGATTTCTTTATTCGGGATTATGTGAAGAGTCGGTTGTAAAAATGGTCATAAAAAACGCATGTCAAGTTGATTGACATGCGTTTTTCGTTCGTATTCTGTTGAGTTAAGTCTGCAAAAATCAAGCTACCAAAGGACATCAACAATGCTAATATCCCAATGAAAATCGAAATGATCTCATAAGCCGTCATCGGCGCTAAGCAAGCACCCCCGGACGATTAACGCCCTGTCATGGGTACTTTCCTTAGATAGTATCCTAAAATAAGAGCTAATGCTTCTGCAAGGATAAATAAAAATTATTGATTATCCCTCTACGTCGCAAAATACTATTTAGCATCGGTTACAATCGGAAAGTTCATTTCAACAATAAACTCTTTTTTTTCTATTTTTGCTTCAATCTCTCCATCCATCCGACTAACCAACTCCTTTGCAATAGATAGTCCCAATCCAGTAGATGTTTTACTTCTGGCAACATCTGCTTTATAAAATCGCTCAAATACCTGATCTATATTAATCTGTTCTGGATGTGTAACCTGATTGCTGATTCTAAGCACCGCCTGATTTTGATCACGTTCCAACACAATGCTAATCTTCTTTTCTCCATGATCCAGCCCATTTTTTATCACATTCTGGATAACACGGCGGAGTCCCTGCCTGTTTCCATGTATATACAACTGTTCTTCCGTAATCTGAATATCCGGCTGAATTTCCATTCTTACCCATTCATCATAGTATGAAAAAACTGTTTCTTTCAAAATCCGGTTCATACAGCACAATGTCAATTCCAAACTGTAAGATTCGTTTTTTAACTTTGTAAACATAAAAAGTTCTTCCAACATTTCATTCAGACTATGAATTCTTTCGTGGATAATGCTTAAATAACGTTTCTGATCCTCTATATTTTCACATTCTTCCATTAGCTGAAAATATCCGTCCAAAGATGTCAGTGGTGTGCGGATATCATGAGAAAGATTTGTATAAGTGTCCGCAATCAGAGCTTCTTTCTCCTGATAATGCTGCTTCTCTTTTCTTCGCAATTCCAAAAGCTCATTCAACTTGTCAGAAAGCTTTCCTATTCCACCCACATCAAATTCATGGTTAATCAACATGTTACTGTCATGTTTCATCATAAACGCCAATTGGCGGCAGATGTCTTTCACCTGCCGCTGGTATTTCCACATAATAATAAATTGTAAGATAATAATTCCTGCTAATATCCCAATTACGATATACATCCGTTAAATATCCCTCTTTTGAAAAACAACGCTGCTTACTGATATCATCATAACGATGAACACTATTGCCACACCAAATGCCGCCAAACACTCATTTCCACTCGGATTCATAGGAAGCAGTGATAATTTTCCTGTTATCGTATACTTATAAATCTGGAAATTCTGAATTCCTATTTTTTGAATAGCACTATTGATCACCCCATACACAATGGTCATTACATTCATGCTAAGACAGACAGCAATGACCATGCTGATTACATTATTTTTCAAAATAATTGCAATCGCCATACAAATCAGCACAAGTGCATAATGAAGAGCCAGTTCAGTCACAAAATAAGATAAAATTGCCTTTGTATTTCCCCATTCCAATTCCCCGAAAACAATACCATTCGCCGCTGCCTGAAATAAGAATGCACCTGCCATTGTCAGTACCGTAAAGACAGCCAAGGCAATTGCCCTGGAAAAAATCAGAGTTCCTCTATTTCTAACCTGACCTCCTATATTCTTAATATATCCGCTACTGATATCCGCTGTTGAAAACAGAACAGTAAAAATTACCAAAAGCAGTGCATACAATTTTCCTTGGGAATTGGCAAAAAAGATATCATATACCGTCACCTTTTCTCCCGGCTCCGTAGGCAGCGTTACCATCATTCCCACATTAATATTATCCACAGTAGGTTCAGTAACCTGCTCCTGTTTCATGGCATCCTTTTCAGTCAAAAGCTCATAATCTGTCTTGCATAAAGATGTTGTAATCAATAATATTGCTGCCAGTACGATCCAGATTACATACATACTTTTGGTTTTAAGCATCCGGTATAAATCCATTTTTATTATATTAAGCATGATCCGCACCTCCCGTCAGATTCAGAAAATAAGTTTCCAGTTCTTCACTGGTTATGGAAATCCCTTTTACCGGAATTCCTGACTTTGCAAGTTCCATATTCAACGCTGCACTTTCATTCAATCGTTCAAAAATATGAATATGCTCTTTATCTGTTACCTGATAGTTGGTAAATCCCATAGAATCCATCACCGGAATCGCCTGTTCCGGATGATCCAATGTCAACTCTATCCGTTCACTGCATCTTCTTATTAATTCTTCTCTTGTAATTTCCTGTAATAAACTTCCATTATGAATAATTCCATAATCAGTAGCAATCTTCGATAATTCCTCAAGAATATGACTGGAAATGCATATTGTCATATTCTTCTCTTTCTGAAGTCTCTGAATCGTATCCCGGATCTCTGCAATACCCTGTGGATCCAATCCATTGATTGGCTCATCAAGAACTAATAAATCTGGTTCTCCAACCAAAGCAAGACCAATTCCCAAACGCTGTTTCATTCCAAGTGAAAAATGTTTTGTTTTTTTCTTTCCCACATCCTCCAGACCGATAATTCTCAATATTTCTTCAATATAACTTTTTTTCTTTATTCCAAACAGCTTGCATTTGATATTCAGATTTTCATATGCAGTCATATCTCCATAAAGTCCCGGTGCCTCAATCAGACATCCTATCCGTGATCGAACTTTTTGCAAATCCTTTCCCTTGTATCCGAACATCTCGATTTCTCCACAAGTTGGCTTGGAAAGTCCACTGATCATCTTCAGACAAGTTGTCTTCCCAGCTCCATTCCGACCGATAAAACCATAAATAGCACCTTTTTTAATATGCATATTGACACTGTCCACAGCTTTATGGTGTCCATATTGCTTAGTCAAGTTTCTTGTTTCCAATAACATTTCGCTCAAGTTTTTCATCTCCTTTTTCTTATCTGCATTTATCATAAAGGAATAATCCTAATCAAACGCAAATAAATAGTAAAAAAAGAGTAAAGATTATAGATGAAGACGATAACCGATTCCCCAGACTGTTTCAATATATTCCTCAGATGTAACTGTTTTTATCTTTTTACGAATATTGCTTATATGTACATCCAGAGTTTTTGTTTCACCCATATATGGTTCGTCCCACGCATATTCAAAAATGTCCTCTTTACTGAAAACCTGCTTCGGATTTCTGAGCAGTAATTCTAAAATCGCAAACTCCTGTCTTGTTATCTTAGGAAGTATTTTTCCACCAATGCTGACCTGAAAAGTAGCTTTGTTCAATACCATCTCTCTGAACGAAAGGTTAGATTCTTTTATTTCCTTTTCTTCTGTATGACGAAGCTGTACCTGAATTCTTGCCAGTACCTCTCTGATTTCAAAAGGTTTCGTTATATAATCATCAGCCCCACTAGTTAAAACCTTTACCTTTTCATCCAAGCTATCTTTCGCAGTCAAAACAATAACCGGAAGATTTCCCTTTTTCCGTATTTCCTCCAGAACTGCTTCTCCTGTAATTCCCGGCAACATCAAATCCAGCAACACCAGTGCATAGCTATGCTCCTGCATATTCAAAAGCAGCTTTGCCTCAGTTCCGGAAAACGCCTGCTCACAGGAATAGCCTGCTTTGGATAATGCTTCCTGAAGCAGATTATTGATATTTGTATCATCTTCTACAATCAGTATTTTCTGCATGATAGTTCTCTCCTCTATTTTACACTGTGAAAACATTATTTTCTTGCATTATACGCTTTTCCCTTTTTTCCCGCAATTACTCCCCACAGATCCCCGGAATTCTCCAGTACATAACATACTTTTTGTTCCAGCTGAACTTATAATTTTCAGTATTGCTGTGCTTCCAAGATGCATATATCACTTTTTCCTTACCATTATGCCTTTATTTCTCCATCAGTGCTTTCGCAACCCTTATCCCGCCCACAAATAGAGCCAAACTAGAGCCATTTGATAAAACAAATGCCGGAAACCCGCATAAATACAGGCTTTCGGCATTTTAATCCGTTATTCAAACTCTTTTCCGGGTTCAATTTTTCACATAAATCTGCTGTTATTATATTGCAAAACCATATCATTTTGATACGGTTTTGTATGTTATTTATATAGTTGCATTTCTGGTGTACCCAAATTGTACCCACGCTATTTCTGTACACTATTCTTCATTATCAAAGGTGTCATTTTTCCATGAGTGCATCTGCGATACGTCTGCTTTTGTCATCAAGAATTTTCTTCTGTTCATGCGCCCACTCTACAGCCTTAAGCTGATCTTCTAATTTTTCACTTAACAAAACATGATCTTCATCATTCATATGTCTTATTCTCCTGTTACATCTTCAAACAACTTTGCTGACACAATATCCTCAATTTTTTCTCTGAACTGCTTAAGCATTGCTGTATCTCCAACAATAATTTCATCAAAGAATAAACTTCCAGTTGTTTTTCTTAGAATCAAATCTACAGTCCCCGGATTCTTCAATTCATTTCCTTTTATCAAGGACTTCGGACGTGCTTTCTTTGATTCTGAAAAAACTAATGTGCAGTTTCCATCCGCTGTTGCCAGCGAACACACTACCCGATTTTTCCGAAAGCCTTCTTCTACTTGAACATCCGATTTCATTAGTGTCATCATATCCGGCAAAACCTGTATTTTTCTTCTTACTGTACCTTTTGCCGACTTCTCATTGTGTCCTGCTTTTGCAAAATCAAAGTCCACTTCCGCAAGCGTTCCATCATAACATTTGCGGAAAAATGTCTTAGCATCTATCTTGGACTGCACACCTGTTAAATGCTGAAAATTATCTTCCTCTGCAGCAATTATATAATAATCATTTTTCTCAAATGTTACCGAGCAAATTAGATACTCATAATCAACATAGATGTCCTTATACTGTTTTGCAGCTTTTATCATTTCCTGTCGGGCACGTTCCTTAAAACTTTCCTCTGCCATTTTATCTCCTTGGTTAAAGAAAGACGGATGACCGAAGCCATCCGCCTTTGATTTTTAGCAGTTTACTCTGTAATGGGAATGAGTTTTAGGTCTTCATCCCGACCACTGGAAACGGGTTTTAAGTCTCCGTTCCGACTGTAGTATCTTCTCTTTGTAATTTAAATATACACTATCGTATGCTAAAAGTCAATCTACTGTGAATGTTGTTTTATATCCCAAAATCTCGCACCATAGGCACGATATTTACTCATAGCTAAGTAAATAGCATATAACTGCCTGCTGTACTTCTATCAAAGATTTCTTAAACTCATACCCCACAAAATATTTACTATCAATAGCATCTGCTGACACTTCCTCGCTCCTAAAGAATGGTGGGCACGGATTTAAGCAAGCATCCGCATTCGCATATCTAAGACGATCTAATGTGATTTGATAACCTTCAAAGTCGTCCTTCGCCGCTGATGGGATTGAATCTGTGCAAATAATATCTTTACCAACAACAGCTTTGTCAATTTCATAGCAGACACTAGCTCCATCAATTTCATATCCTCTAGGACAACACTGTGTAAAATTGAATCCCACTAATTCCGATGCCTCTTTCCATGTATTTCCAATATTCCCCTTTGAACCCATAAAAAGACATTCCTTTTCCGAGTAATCCACATATTTCTTTGAAAGAGAATACAAATCTGTTAATATCTCGCATGGATGATTTACAGCTGTCATAGCATTTATAATTGGAATATGCGAATGCTCCGCCATATACTCTATCAACGACAAATCCTTGTGACGGACAATAACCATATCCGCCCAGTTTTCCAAATATCCTATCACATCCTTAATATCTTCTTTTTTGTCAAGCGCTTCCGGTGGAAACAAAATTGTATCTCCACCCAACATTTTTATTCCCTTTTCAAAAGAAACCCTCGTTCTAATGCTGCTTTCCGGAAAAAATAATACAATTGCTTTCCCCTTCAACCAATCACATTCTCCGTTATCTGCTTTTAACTTATCCGCCAATTCAAAGATTTGAAAAATTTCCTGCTTTGAAAAATCGTTCAAATGTATAAAATGTTTCATTGTCCTGCCTCCTTAAATTTCTCCAATCTATAATGATGTTCTTCATCCAACTCCTTAACACCATTCTTATAATCATATCCAAATTTTCTGTAAAATTCTGTTGCCGTAATAGAAGCAGGTATCTCAATACGAGTTGCTCTTACATAAAACTCATCCTGTTCCAATGTATTTATGATTTTTCTTCCGATACCTTTCCCATGCAATTCCGGCAAAACAAAAATAGTCAGCAAAATGCTTTCTGTCTTACTTCCCCAAAAACTGGAAATCGATCCCGTACCAACTATTTTACCATTCCATTCAAATACATACATATGTGCATAGTTGGCAATATTTAGAATTTTCCCTGAATCATAAACTTTTGCAAGTTTCTCCATAGCTGCAATTCCATAATCCTTGCTATTAACTTCTAAGAAATTCCTTACAACTAACTTGCTAACCTCTTCTGCATCCTCTTCTGTAAATCTTCGTACACTAATACAATTTTTTACATACTTAACCAATGTCATCTTTTTATTTACAACTATTTCCTCTCCAGTCCTGACAAAGTCGCATTTCTCGTATAAATAGCAATTGCCTTTTTCCTGCTTAATCGTATCTAAACGCCATTCTATTGTATCTGGATAAATATCAAATAATTGTTCTATCACCGTGCTCGCAATCCCTTTATTTTGAAATTCGGGAATTATAAAAATAGGAGATATCCAATTAACGTCTTTATACACCTTTTCACCTTTATGCCTGCTGACTCTCACACCTCCAACTTTTTCTCCATGAAATACAACGAAGTAGTAATCTGAATTTGTATCAATAATCTTTTCTGTTACTTTCTTCAGGCTTTCTTTTGCCGGACTTGTATCATCATCTTGATATTTTTCATATAATGGCATAAACGCTTCTACCTGTAGTCTGTGCAGACACTCTGCTTCATCTTCTGTTACCAATTTCAATTTAATTAAATCATTCATTCCATGAACCTCTTTCACGCAAAAAAATCGCACCAAACATTCATTGTCCAGTACGATAATTCCAATTTACGATGTAATATATATTAACACATCACTTACATTCTGGTTTTATGCACTAGACTAATAGACCTACCGGCTATAAGTCAATGCATTAACCTTGCAAAGCTTATAACACAGTATGTCTATAATACATGTACATATAACGTCTTGAATGTAAGTTCTGATTCATTTGTATGCTCTCCTTGTAATTTTGGTGATAAGTATACTATCCATATTCTCTTGTGTCAATAAAATTTTTATTTCAAACCATAAAAAACTTTCCATTACTCAATTCACAAATAGAGCCAAAGTAGAGCCATTTTATAAAACCAATGCCGGAAACCCGCATAAATACAGGATTTCGGCATTTCTGTCCGTTATTCAAACTCGCAAAGTTTGATTTAATTCTGGTTGTTTTAATGCAGTTATCTATACCGTATCGTATTGATAATATACATCTTTTCCACTCATTATTTTTCGTTTCACATATTTTTAGTACCAATCCAGTACCATTGCTATATTGTCATTATTGTGTGTAGTTCTGGTGGCTTGTAGATCTGCTTACTATTCAGGAAAGTATGGTTAAGTGAATTGTTATCTACAATATAAAACTCATTATCCTTCTTGATAATATCAGCATGGCTTCTGCTTACCTTATCATTATTAGCAACGAAGTAATCTGAATAGCTTCTTTCTTTTCCTATCCTAAATACTGGTTTATTAATTGAAATCACTTCATTTGTCAGCAAGCGATATAGCGAAGCATAATGAACAGTCTGCTGTTCTTCCATCAATAGTCCTGTTGCCTCATCTTCCACCAATAGTCCTGTTGCTTCATCTTCAAGCAGCCCTGTTGCCTCATCTTCAAGCAGCCCTGTTGCCTCATCTTCCTTATTGCTGTAATGATTATAGTAATCTGCCGGTTTATCAGTGATATATCCACTTTGTCCTACATTACGCCTTTTTATTGTATTAACAACGCTTCGATCCTCATTCTGTATATACTTTTCTATCTTATTGGCATCAAACTTCGTTAGTGACTTAACAAAGTAAACATACCTCGACACATATTCCATATCATTTTCCTGTTGTGGCTTACTTGCATATATAATCTGTTCCATAAAACCGATAATGTCAGTTTCCTTCTGAACATTTTCCAATGGTAAATAAATAAACTGCAATTCCTTTGTTATTTCATTGATAAAAACATTTTTTATGTCAAATATCACATTATTAATGATTAACGAATTCGCATTTAATTTTTGAACTGTATCTACCACCTGCTCCATAATAAACAGGAAATCATATTTGCTAATAGGCTTCTTTAATCGTTCGTATAAACTAATTCCAATCGGACCATAATATTCAATATGACTTTTCTTTATCATTTTTACTTTCAAAAGCCCTCTGATATATCTGTTTGAAAAGAAGTCTAATTGCGTAACATTGATTTTTTCCTTTAATGATAGTCTCACTCCAACTATCAGCTGACAATCCCTTGTCTTAACCTTGTATTTTGCCATTACCGTTTTCATCCTTTTCCTGTGAAAACACATATAATTGCGTAGAACTATTCGTTCTTAACATAAATTTGCATAGTATATTATATTTACTATTCATACTTAAACTCTTGATTCCATTATACAAAACAATGGTCACACAACGGTCACACGGAGATAACTTTGTGAAAGCTGCATATTGAAAATGCCGAAAATTGCATATTTTTTAGACAATTTTCGGCATTCGCGTATTTTTTATTCGTTATA
>OGLM01000652.1_pt1 | contig 40690 bp, 39 predicted proteins | sample 1572531 | NCBI WGS metagenome assembly OGLM01 (sample SAMEA2581909, study PRJEB24529) | metagenome | biome: Human gut stool | place: China | collected 2011
AAGCTGCCGGAGGGCAGAGCGCATACCGGGGCTTAGGTTCTATCGACTTCCGCGCCGCAGCAAGGAGCGTCCTGCTGATCGGGCGCGTGAAGCGAGAACCGAATGTGCGCGTTATCGTCCATGACAAATCTTCCCTTGCGCCGGAGGGCAAGCCCGTTGCCTTTTGCCTTGACCCGGAAACGGGCTTTTCGTGGATAGGCGAATATGATATAACCGCCGACGAGCTGCTGTCCGGCGCGGGCGGGAACACCGCCACCAAGACCGAACAGGCGGAACGGCTGATACTGGATTTACTGGCAGACGGGAAAGAGCTTGCCAGCGAGGACATTGTAAAAGCCGCAGCCGAAGCCGGAATATCCGAAAGGACGGTACAGAACGCCAAGCGCAACATGGGCGGCATTTTAGGCGCAAGGCGTGTCGGCGGTCAATGGTACAACTTCATCAAGAAGAAGCAGCCACCCGAACCCGCAAGCTGAAAGTGCAAAACGCAGACCCTTTGCACTTTGCACTTTCGCACTTTCACGATAATTTGCGTCAATAACTCAAAAAAGCACTTGACAAAACGCTTCATGGGGCGGCCCCAAGGATATAGCCCCCTATCGGCCAGAGTGTTGCGGCGCAGAACGGCGGTTTTGAAATGAAAAATTTCAAGCCGCCGTTTTCTTTTTTCAAAAATGAGAATACGGAGGGTGTATTAAAGTCGCCCTTTTTTAAGGACACGGCGGTGCCTTGGAGGTATTGCCGTGTTCATTTTGCTTTTTCCCAGTCCTCGTAACCTTTATCAGCTAAAAAAAGCATTACCCCTCCGCAGGATAAATACGGCGGTAGGTATGAACTATACTGTGTAAATAACTATCTGAATACATCATTTCTTCGCCCGGTAGGTTTGCGACCTGCCGGGCGTTTTTTGTCGCTTTTTGCGGCCCGGCCATACCCGAAAAAATATTTTCAAGAATTATCAAAAAGGAGACGTTTAGCGGGTAGCAAAGGGCCTGTCTGGTGTCATGTTGGCGGAAAGGGACAGAACCACCACATCCCCCACAGAAAGGGGGTGAGAAGATGGAAGCTATCCCCCGCGACTATGGCGAACAGTGCCGGTTTGATGCTTTCTGCAAAACCGTACTGCGAAATGAGGCCCGAAACTACCACCGGGATATGAAACGCCAGCGCGACCATGAAACGTCGTTCAGCGTTCTCCCGCAGGCAGAATTGGACAAGCTCTACACCGTAGATCATTACCCCAGCGACGACTTTGTATTTTCGTCGCACGGCTATGATTTACATATCGACAACGAGCTTGTGGCCGCCGCATTTGCCGAGCTGACCCAGCAGGCGCAGAGCATTTTGATTTTGCACTGTGTTCTGGAACTGGCAGACGGCGAGATCGGCGCACTCATGGGAATGTCCAGAAGTGCCGTCCAGCGGCACAGGACTAAAACGCTGAAAGAGCTGCGAACAAAATTGATGGCGTTGATGCCGGAGGGAGGTTAGACGCGGATGAAAAATCCCAACTACAAAGGCATTGAGCTTTTACCCCTTTCGGTGATCAAGGCCGCCCGCGCCGGTGATGCCGAAGCCGTGGAACGAGTATTGCGGTACTACGAGGGTTACATCAACAAGTTGTGTACCCGGACGCTTTACGACGAATACGGCCAGCCTCATGTGTGCGTGGACGAGTACATGAAGCGCCGTCTGGAAATCAAGCTCATTTCTTCCATCGTCACGATACCGTGACGAACCGGCCCTCGGAGGCTGAAACAGCTTAACCCTTTCCCTGTTTCTTCCCTCTGTTGCGGGCCGCTGGCAGTACCTTGAAAAAGAAAGCCCGATGGGAGGCCACCGGCGCAGTATAGGGCAACGGACACATTCTGTATGTTCCGCGTCGGTGGATGCGCCATGACCTCATATCCTTTGAGTGAGCGAGAACCATCTACACCGAGAGTTGGCAGCTCACAAGCAGCGGCGCATACGCTAACGATACTCCCGCGTTGAACGCCCTCAAAGCATTGCGCGGCGCACCCACAAGCATGGGCCGAGGTGAAATTCCTGTGGAGCTGATGCCATCAGCCGTCCGTTCTGTCCACTTTTTTTAGATATGGAAAGGGGGAATTATCTTTGAAAAAGGACAATCTGCTTCGATATAGTATGCAGCTTGCTTTTCTCAAACAGCTTTTGGAAAAGAAGCTGATTTCTGATAGAGAATATTCCCTAATCAAAAGTCGTCTTATGAAAGACTACAAAATTGTTTCCGATCTATTGTCTTGAATTGCTGTCCTCTATGTGTTATAATAACACTATAATAGGAACACAAAAAGGAGGGCCGCCATGAAAGACGTGGAAATCATTAAGGCGCGTAATGTACTTTCGTCCAGAGCAAGGACAAATTTGGCAAAGCGCCTGCGTGTTGCTGCTTATTGTCGAGTGAGTACCGATAGTGAAGATCAGCTAAACAGTTACAAATCACAAGTTCAGCATTATACCGATTTGATTAAAAGCAAATCTGAATGGGACTTAGCCGGTATCTATGCCGATGAAGCAATTACAGGTACACAGGTAACGAAGCGGGAAGATTTTCAGCGGTTAATTAACGACTGCATGAATGGTGATGTTGATATGATAATCACTAAATCTATTTCCCGTTTTGCGAGAAATACACTGGACACGTTGAAGTATGTTCGTATGCTGAAAGAAAAAGGAATTGCCGTTTTCTTTGAGGAAGAAAACATAAATACTTTGACAATGGACGGTGAGCTGCTTCTCGTCATTTTAAGCTCTGTGGCGCAGCAGGAAGTTGAGAACATCTCTGCAAATGTCAAAAAGGGCTTGAAAATGAAAATGCAGCGCGGTGAATTGGTTGGGTTCCAAGGTTGCTTAGGGTATGACTACCATCCAGAGGATAAGAGCATTTCGATCAATGAGGAAGAAGCTGAAATAGTACGGTATATCTTCCGGCGCTATATCGAGGGGGCTGGTGGTTCCGTAATTGCACAGGAGCTTGAAAACTTAGGGTACAAGACCAAACGCGGCAGCACCCGATGGGCCGAAACAACAGTTATCGGCATAATCAAAAATGAAAAATACAAAGGCGACATTTTGATGGGGAAAACTTTTACGCTTGACCCTATCTCTAAGCGCCGTTTGGATAATTTCGGTGAAGAAGATCAGTTCTACATCCGGGATCACCATGAGGCCATAATATCAGAGGAAATGTTTGAAAAGGCACAGGAGATTTTGAAGCGCCGCGCAAAGCCGCGCCGTTTAGGTACGGATGGCAAACGTGAAAAATTCAGCCGGAAATATGCCTTTAGCTGTATGCTGGAATGTGGCTTCTGCGGTGGTACACTTACAAGGCGAAGCTGGCACAGCGGTTCACAGTATAACAAGGTTATCTGGCAATGTGTGACTGCCACCAAAAAGGGCAAGAAGTTTTGTCCTGACAGTAAAGGAATTGCCGAGGAAACCATTGAGCAGGCATTTATTGAATCCTACCGGCTTCTGTGCCAAAATAATAAAGACGTGTTAGATGAATTTATTGCCCGAACAGAAGAAACCCTTTCGGACAGTAATGCAAGCAAACAGTTGGCGAAAGTAGAGAAAGATATTGCTGCATTGGACGCAAAGCGGGCCAAGCTGGTTGATATGCGGCTGGAAGAAATCATTGACAAAGAAACATACGAGCAAAAGTATTTTGATTTAAGCAGTCAGATCGAACAGCTCCAAAAACAGCGCGAGAGCTTGCAAGAATCTGCTGAAACAGAAAGCACTATGAAAAAGCGGATTGCAGAGTTTCGTAGGACGCTGGAAGAAAACGAAGTGCTAGACACTTTTGACCGTTATGTTTTTGAAAGCATAGTTGAAAAAGTGATCGTCGGCGGGTATGATGAAGATGGTAACAAAGACCCGGCCATGCTGACATTCATCTATAAGACTGGATTCAAAAACAGTTTGGACGGCACCAATTTTAAGCCGCCGAGAAAGAATAGCAAGGCAGCAAAACAAAACGCCGGTTTGTGTTCCCATACAACCGACGAGGCAAAGTCAATGTGTTCCTATCATAGTGACGACACATATCGAGACAGTATGTCAGTTAGTTCTGAGAAAACCGGCAGTACATATCAACATTGATGTGGATGTTGAGGAACTGGTGCAGGATAAAAGAGGGGCGGCAACCTATGGACAGATCAAGGATTACGTTCTTGAGCATAGCGACTTGAAGGTCAGTAGTCTTTATATCGCACAGGTAAAGCAAAAACACGGCATTATTGAGCGTGAGAATTACAACAAGCCAAAATCAGGGGATGCCAAGCAGCCCCAATGTCCGCCGGAAAAAGAAGTAGCTATTATGGAAGCATCCAATCCAGTCCCCGCGCCACTTTTAGGCCATAGGTGTAGGAGTAGTCAAGAAATAATCGGCTCTCCTACACCTTTTTCGACCTCTAATCACTACTTATGGATCTGCGCAAGTGCTTCTTTCAGCTTGTCAAATCCGAACATTGCCGCATAAGCCACCATGAACGCGAGGACCACCGCGGCAAACACCATATACCACACAACAGCGATCCCCTTGATGGAACAATATGCAAAGAAAGCGCCGAGCGTCAGCACCAGCGAAACGATCATCGCCAGAGCATTTGTCGGCAGCTTGTCCCAGGTTACTTTCTTGAGTACCTGTACCACAATGTTCGTCAGCACCACCAGCACGCCAATGATGCTGATGATGACAGACCAGTTCAGTACACTCTCCATATTCTTTTCCTCCTGTTATCCAGCCCCGTCTTCGGGCGGAGTAGAGTTCCCCTTGTCAGGCCATGAGTTGTTCTTGCTCAGATTTTCAAACAGCGCCTTGAGACCGTAGATCAGCACCACGCAGCTGCTCTCGTTGAGCGCGCCCTGTGAGAACGCCTCTGCGATCTGCTCTCGTCAGAGCAATGCAAGGATATAGCTGCACCATACCCATGCAAGCCCGTTAAGAATGCATACCCACACGATAATCTTCATCGTGGTGACCTTGAACCCTGTTTTGGAAGAAGACGGGGGGTCCTTTTCAGGAACACCCCCATCCCCCTCCAAAATATCAGTGAACGGTTCTGCTTCTTTGCAGGCTTTCATTTTCTCGGAAAGGCCGATGCCCCACCTGCTCACAGCTCCGCCACCTCCTTCTTATCCTCGTCCTGAAGGAAGTCTCGTTTCTTCAGCCGGACTTTATACACCTCTCGAATATTCTCAATGGCAATTTCCGCGCGGCTGTTTGGATACTCAGGGTTCTTTTCGCAATAATGCTCGTACTTGTCGATATACCCAAGTACCTCTACGAATTCTTCCTTCGTATGACGGATCGGACGAAGCAGCTCATTGTTAAAGCGAAGGATCGCCGCTCGCCAGTCATCGGCCCGGCCTTGATCATCCGTTTTGATATGTGAGTCCAGCTTTTTCTCGATCTCGTCGAGGCGCTTTGAAATGTCAGCATTGATCGCCTTGCCAATGGCCTTGCCAATGGCTTTGGCGAGTGCTGACCAGGGGTTGATTTTGACGGGGGCGATTTGCACCAGGGTCATAAGGATCAGGAGCAGACCGCCCCCGCCGGCTAAAATTTCTTGAATAGTCACATCTCAATCCTCCGGTGCGTTCATTCTGCCTTGAGCATGGCGATGAGCTCCTGATACTCGCTTTCGGTCAGCTTGCCGGCTGCGAAGAAAATGTCGATCTTTTCCTCAAGGCCGTTGGTCTGGCCGCGCTCGATCATGCGCTTCAGAGTGCGATACAGCATAGTCGTTTTCCTCCTTTCTCAATTATTCCGAGAGACCCAGCTCAAGCAGGGTCAGTCGGTATTCGTGATCCACGCTCATCGCGTCCGTATCCTGGACGATGGAGTCTGTGTTTTTCTGAGCGCGGAACAACGCATCGTTACTGCGGTCGACCTCGTTGTCCTTACCCTTTGCAAGGTAGGTGTCGTAGTTCTCCCGCACGCTGGCAGCAAGTCCGGGCCAACTCTCGACCTCAACGCAGTATTCGTCATACTGGAACCCGTCAAGACCTTCCTTGTCCTCGGCATCCTTAGCGATCTTGCACGCCTCCACATTCTGGTAGAGACGGACAAGACTTCGTTTGGTACCGGGGATCTCTTCCACAGTAAAGCTGCCGGGGTTGACCATTCCCTGTACTTTCATGAAAATCACTCCTTTTTATGCCGCCTGGTATGGCGGATATAATGCCTGAAGTCTTCTGCACTCCTTTCGGACGACTTTCTTCAGTGCAAACATCGTCTTAGGCTGATAATGTCTGTCCAAAACCTGCTGATGATTGCATTTGCGAAGCTGTCCGAGCCGTGAGATCAGCCCCGAAGCCCTCTTGAATGAGATGACGCGGTTCCTGTCTCGCCGGTAGTAGTAAAGATGAAGCGATTGCTTGAGCCGGAATAGATTGTGCTTTCGCAAGATCGTGTAACCGTGTCCGAATCGGTATCCAAGAGCCGATGGTAAGCGCGGGCGGCGGTGCCGTTGCTTTTTCTTCGGCAAAGCCTGATGCGCTCTTTCGACCTTGGGCGTAAACCCGACGCGGAATATCTGCCAGTTACCTTTGATCTTCATTCCGATCTCGGCAAGCCACTTCTTGATATCCTCCAGCAGCCTCCTCAGCTTTCGCTTGTTGGAGCCGAAGATCGTGAAGTTGTCCATCTGCCGTACATAGTGTGATACGCCATACTGCTTTTGATGGATCATCAGATCCAAGGGCTGGAGTGTCAAATGGAGAAACCATGCGGAGAAGAATGCGCCGATGAGAACTCCGTATTCCATAATGGCGTCGCACAGCCAGAGCGTTTCGGTGTCCTTGAACACCCGCTTCAAAGCTTCGATGACATACGGCGGGTCAAGCTCCTCAAAGCAGTGGTAGATGTCGCACTCGCAGCAATACTTCGTGCCCTCCACATCGTTCTTCATCCACTTTTTCAATGCCTTGACGCCGTAGGAGTTCCCTCGGCCGGGGACGCTTGCGATGCAGTACCGGTCCATGCTCCGCATAATGTGCGGGATCATCGGCTGCACAACAGCGTGGTGAACATATTGGTCCGGCCACAGAAGCGGCTCGTTGATGTCTCTCCATTTGCCCTTGCCGCTGTCCGCGTTGCGGTCCCAGCGCCGTCGCTTGAGGGGAGGGTGCATGTGCTCGTCTCCGTCGACCAGACCTTGGATGAATGCTCGGAGCTTCTCCACATATTCATCCATATTATTTTCGATCTCAATGACCTTTTTGTTCAGGCTGTGATTGCCGTTTCGCCGATGGCCGGCGTTCACTTCCCGAATTGCCAGACGAAGGTTTTCGTCCGATATGATCTCTTTGTAAACTCGAACTCGTTTCATCAGGGATATTTTTCCTCCTTGTAGCCTCACAACCGTTCCAGCGCCGCGGGGTGTTCCAAGGCGAGACCTGGCCCGAAGTGTACTAAGCTGTGTCCTGTCGGCTTTTCTTCAGCAAGTGCTGTGCGGTCAACCGTGCGATATAGAAAGGGTGAGGAACCCCTACTACCAAATGGAGGGTTAGCCTGTGGCTTAGCAAGGATGCGACAGCCGATGTTGTCGTTCGAGTTCGACGTTCTGTTGTAGTTGACGTAGAACGGACCGTGATTCTGGTTCTGGTTATAGTTACCGCCATGGTGCAGGCACGGGTTACTACCGTTGAAGTTCCAGTTATCCGGGACCATCGTCTGCTGCACAGTTGACCCCAATGTAAAAATTGTTGTTTTTTCTTAAAATATCAGTGAAATGCAAGGGGAAGGGGCTGCGCCCCCCTCACCCCTGCACCCCTACCTCTTCAGGGGAACAGTCACGCCGCCTTTGGCGGGCGTTCCTGGAGGCGACAGCCGATGTAGCCGTACGAGTACGACGCTCTGTTGTAGTAGACGTAGAACGGACCGTGACTCTGGCTCTGGTCATAGTAACCGCCATGGAACAGGCACGGGTAACTACCGTAGAAGTTCCAGTAATCCGGGACATAGGTCGTTGTACTACCGTTTGCCGCGCTCGGGAACAGTGCCCATTCAAGACCGCTTGCTGTCGGAATGGTGAAGTCGGACGGATAGCCCGAAGAGGGCATACCGACCAGCGTGCCGTTCGCGCTGTCGCTGAAGTTGTTGGGATTGCTGATGACATTCAGGCCGTTGCTGTTATAATAGCAGCCGTCCATCCAGTCATAAACATTGTCCCACCAGCCTTCGATGTTGCGATACTGCGTGAAGCCGTAGCTGTCGCGGCTTGCCGCGGTCGTACCGGTGTGGTAACCCATCGCGTCGGTCTGACCGTTGTTCATCTTGGAACCGTTCGTAGAGCAGCCTCTACCGATGCGCTCGCCGTTCCAATCGGCAAACTCCACGAGGAACAGCATATTCACATACCAGAACTGAGCAAAGTCCATCTGCCAGAAGTTAGCGCCGAGGTTATGAATACCGCTGCGCGCCTGGCTTCTCGTGATGTTTACCTGCTGTGCGACGCCAGTGGTGGACTTGTAGCCGCTGGCGCAGTGGTAGCGGCCGATGTAGGAGTAGTCCAGCTCGCCAAGGCCGTCCCCACGGTCCCTGTTTACAGGGTCAACGGAGAATCCCTCCACATAACCGTCCGCGATCTGGAGCTTCAGCTTCTTGCCGGTCTTCGTCCACTTGAACCAATACTTCGGCTCCTTGACCTCAACGCCGCCGCTGCGGGTCTCCTTCACCATGCCGGACCACGGCATCAGGTTGTCAAAGGGAGAAGAGCCACTGCCGTTGTTCACCGCCGGAGACGGGTCGCCGAAGCTTGCCGCCGCGTCTGTGCGCGTGCCCTTGGTTGAGCCACCACTCGTCCAGTCCCACTCAACGCCATAGATCGTGACGAAAGTGGCCGTCACATTGACCGTCGTATCAGAAGCCGCCTTGTAGTTCGTGCCCTCGGCGACCTTGACCGTAATTTTGGCCGTACCGGTCGTGTCGTTCACGCTTTCCACGGTCACAACGCCGGTGCTTTGATTGATGGACTTGATCTTTGCGACGCTCGTGTTGTTCGAGGTAGCCGTGATCGTACCGTTACCCTTGCGGTTCACCGTAAAGGTTGCGGTCTTGGCGCTGCTCTTCAGCACGATGGAGCTCGGCGAATTGGTCACGCTGTTCGCGGCCTTGCCGATCGTCCACGATGCCGTTTTGCCTCCGGTGCTGCCGTCGGACCACTTGTAGTTGGAAGTCGGCGTAAAGGTGGCGCTGTAAGTGCCTGCGTTGGTAGCGGCCGTCACGGAAACGGTCATCTTTGCCGAGTCATAGGCGGTATTCCACGAAGGAGTCTTCGGGTTGCCGTCATAGACAAGCGTGCCGCTCTGGGCGGGGACCGCCGCAATGGTAGCTCTGCCGATGGTCCACTTGATGGTCTTGGCCGCGGTCGTACCATCCGTCCACATACCTTTCTTCAGGGTAAAGGTCGCCGTGTACTCGCCGGCATTCGTCTTGGCAGATACGCTAACAGAGGAGTTCTCATTGTCGAAATTCTGCCACTTCGGCGTCTGAGTGCTGCCGTTGTAGGTCAGCGTACCGCTCTGCGAAGGAATGGAAACGAGCACCGAGATGATCGTCCACTTCACTTCCTTGGCGCCTGTGCTGCCATCAGACCACTTGTAGTTGGAAGTTGGCGTAAAGGTCGCCGTGTACTCACCGGCAGCCGTACCGGAGGTATCGCCGCCAATGGTCATCTTGTTGGTGTCATAGCCGTTCCAACTCGGTGTCTTACTCGTGCCGTCGGCAACAAGCGTTCCCGTCTGCGTCGGCAGAGCCGAGATGACAGCGCGGTCGATCGTCCACTTTACGCGGGCCTCATCCGTGCCGTCCGGGAACAGATAGCCGTAGGACAGCTTGAAGATCGCCGTGTAATTGCCTGCGTCAGAGGCACTCGTCACGCCGGAGATCTCCATTTTGAGAGGATCGTAGCCGTTCCAGCTCGGCGTCTTATCCGAACCGTTGTAGGTCGGGATGTTCGTCTGCGTCGGAACGGAAATGGTTTTGCCCTGCACCGTAACGACAAGGTCTACGCTCTTCGTCACACCTTCGTAGGTGAATTCAAGCTTCATGACCTGACGCCCAAGTGTAGAGAAGTTCGTCGTTGGATAGGTGTAATCCAGTACATCCGCCGTGCTACCGTCCGAGAATGTCGCGGTCACGACCATGCCCGTCGGATCAAGGCTCTCCTGATACTGGTAGACCGTCTTGGTCGGCTGTGTGGTGATGGCGATGCTGACAAGCACCTTTTCCACCGTCACGGCAACCGTCGCGGTCTTCGTGATGCGACCCTCGGTGTAGGTGATGACAACTTCGCTCACCCCGTCCGTAAGAACGGAGGGAGAGACGGTATAACCCGTCACATTTGCCATCAGACCTTCGCCGTAGTTTGCCACAACGACCATGCCGGTGGGGTCGAAAGTTTCACCGGACTTATAGACCGTCTTGTTGGGCGGGGTGGCGATAGTCAGACTTTCCATCTTCGGAGAGCCGCTGCCACCGCCGCCGGAAAGGTTGAATACCTTGCCAACATTACTCATCTGTTCCGACCTCCAGTCGAATGATAAAGACGGACAAGTCAACGGTCGGCGTTATATCGCACCGGAAAGTCATCTGCCCGCTCGTAGTTATATTGTCTGCGCTCACGCCATAACTGTCGTACACATTACGGGTACCGGCGTCTGCGCCTACAAGATAAATATAGTTGCTGTCAGCTAAGAGGGAAGCATGTGCAACAGTCTGCGCTCCGCCGCTCCAATTCGCGGCCGGCAGAGTAACAGAGATGCCGATATGCTGGAGATCCTCCAGTCCGGCGGCAACAAGCTCCGCCAATTCAGCTACCTGCTTGGCGGAATCCTTCTTCCCCGCAAGTGCCAGCTTTTTGAGCTGGTCAAATGTGGAAAGCTTATGCTCTGCCATATGTTGTTACCTTCCTTTCAAAAGGTGGAACGGGGGACAGGAAGCCCCATCCCCCGCTCGCATATGCTGGATCAGACGGCAGCCTGAGCGCCGAAGACTTCGGTCAGCATGGCGTCGACTTCCTCGTCGGTAGCCATCACGATGTCGGTCTTCTTGACAAAGGTTTCGTCAACCTGGGTCTTGGTGTAGTAAGACTCCAGGGCGGTGTTGATCGCGGCAGTCACCTCGGTCGTCTTGGCGTAATCGCCGATGCTCAGAGCATTGATCGCCTCTGTGATGTAGGCGACAACGGTGGTAGAGGTCGCACCCTCGGGCAGCGTGCCGACAAGAGTCTTCAGATCGGCGATAGCGGTCTTGTTCTCGCTGATGCCGCCGGCCATCTTGGTCGCCTCAGGGCCGTGCTTGGCAACCCAGTCGATCAGCTCCTTGTAGCTGTTGACCACATTGTCGTCGGTCACATCGGTGGCGAACTTGTTGATAGCAGCGTCGATCATCTTGCTGATGGAGCCTTCGCCGTTGCCGGTCAGGGTATCCAGGTCAGCCTGCTTCGCCTTGGCGTCGATGATAGCCTTCAGCGCGGCAGCCAGATCGCCCTCAGCAACCTCGGACTTGTAGGCCAGAGCCGCCAGACCGTGAACGGGAATATCAACGCCGTTGGCGGAGATGGTGCCGTTGGTCTTGCCCTCAGCGATGAGGATGTCGGCGATCTTATCGGTCAGGGCCAGCAGAGTGCCGTTGACCTTGATGCCTTCCAGCTTGTTAGGCTCGCCGCCGGCAGTCACCAGGTCATCGACCTTAGTGGTCAGGCCGGCAACCTTAGCGTCGACAAGGCCGATCTCGCTCTTTGTGCGCAGCGCCAGTTTCTTGAGCTGTTCAATAGTAGTGTGCTTGGTAGTAGACATATTGCATGTCCCCCTTAAATATATTTGTTCACGGCTGTTCGCCGAAAACATCATTGAGTAGGTCATCCACTTCTTTGTCGGAAGCGGTGTTGTCGGGTGTGCTTCCGCCAGGGTCGTTCGAGGCAAAGGCGTCGTTCAGCATATCGTCGACCTCTTTATCCGAGGCCGTTCCGGAAATGCTTCTCTGGATCTCAACGATCACCTCGGTCAGCGTCTTGTTGCCAAAACCCGCCGTTGATGGGTCTCCGATGATTCCCATGATCTGCTTGTAGGCTTCATCGCCCATCGGGTCTCCGGAGCCTCCTGTGCCAACGCTGATATTGGCCGGGAAGAGGATCTTGCTGGTCACATGCCAGCCAGTCGACTTCCGTTCCTCGCCCTTGACGCCATAAACGGCGATCTTCAGCGGGATTCCGCCTTTCTTCAGGCATTCGCCCGGAATGTCGCACTTGTCCTCGCTCAGCACCACAGCCATGCTGACACCGCCTGCCTCAAAGAGCGCAGTCTTTGCGAACCCGTCCCAATCCTTGCTGAAGGCGAATTCGACCGGATAAGGCGTCGCTGCGTTCTGGATCAGCGTTGTGTCCTCCACCAGCGTGGTGAAGCAGCTTTTGATCGCGATTTTCAAATCATTCGCCTCCTTCTTCGGCATTGACCGACAGTTCAAGACGCACGATGTTCACCGTGATGTCTTTGATCGGGTCGGTATCGTTCACAAATGTGATGAAGCCGGTCGTGGAGATGTCTTTCGGACGCACATTGCATTCGAGGTATTCTTCACGGCTGGCTTCATATGCATCAATGAGGTATTTGTACTTGGCAGCGGCCACAAGGCGGCTCTCCGCCACAGTGATGGAACCGTTCGACCATCCGGAGGCCGGCAGCACCAGATCGAAATGGATGCCGAGCACATCGCCCGTACCCGTTCCGTTCAGACCGTTGTAGACGGCGATGTTGTATTTGCTTCCGTCTGTCATCGTAACGGTGTAAATATCAGTCGAGCCAGGCGTATGGTTGCCCTGCGTCAACTGAATGCTCTGGATACCGTTGCCGGTCGGACCGGTCAGCTCGCAACTGATGTTGGTGTTCACATAGGTGCCCTTCTCAGCGTCCCAGATCCACCAGGTACCGTTCTCCGGCTTAGGCGGCTTGCCGCTGTACTGCTGTGCTGTCGCGGCGCTCTCTGCGGCAGACTCTTTGTAAGTCTTGGCGTTTGCCTCAGAGTTCTCGGCGGACTCCCGCGCGTTCTCGGCGGCCGTTTTAGCGGTCTGCGCCTTGTCACGGGCATCCACAGCAGCCGTTTTAGCGGCTTCGGCGTCCGTCTTCGATACAGCAGCGGCATCTTCCGATGCTTTTGCTCCATTTTGACTGTTCGCCGCCGCATCTCTTGCAGCTTCCGCATCAGCACGGGCCTCTTCCGCTGCGTTGCGGTCAGCAGTAGCCTGTGCGCCCAGTGTCTCGGCCTCTGAGCGGATAGTTCTCACGCGCTCCTCGGCGGCCTTGACCTCTCCCTCGGCAAGCGTCGCCGCTGTCTTGGCGTCCGTGGCCTCCTGTGCCTTCTGCTTGGCGATCTCTTCCGAGTTCTTCGCCTCTGTCTCAGATGCCTTAGCACCGGCGGCAGCTTCTTTCGCGTCTGCGGCCTGCTTGTTGACATTTTCCTCAGAGGTCTTGATGCTTCCCTCGGAGAGTGCAGCCGCCACAGCGGATTCGGAGGCGCTTGTCGCCTTTTTGTCGGCATCTTCGGCGGACTTCTTGGCGGCCGCGGCATTTGCCTGTGCGGAATCCTTGGCGGTGGAGGCAAACTCCATCGCGCTGCTGGACTCCGTGTTCATCGCCGCCAGAGCATCATGGATGGAGCCGCGAACCTCTTCGCCATAAATGGCGCTGAGGATTTTTTTCAGAAAGCTGCTGATATCAGCCATCTAAATCACTCCTTCCTTAGTCCTCCAGCATCCAGTCGAGCAGCAGGATCTCCTCGCCGCTCAGACAGCCGATCGTATCTTCATACTTGGCGGTCATCAGCTCGACCTCATGCTCCATCTCGTTGAACGGAGCAAGCTCGTCGCAGAAGGCCTTAAAATTAGGAGAGCCCACCTTGATGGAAATGGTTCCGGTCTCATTGCCACTTTCATCCTTGTCGGGCTCTCCGTATTTGTTGATGAGGTCGTGTTTGAATGCTTCATACTCGGTCAAAGCAGTAGAAAGCATCCGGAAGTTCCTCGCGGCGATATAGCCGATCTTGTTGCGGAGCTGAAGAAGCGGCCGCAGGTTCTGGACCATCACGACCATTTCTGAATTTTTAAGCTGTTTCTTCAACATTATCCCTCCTTTTGCTGAAGCAGTTCTTCGACCATTTGATAGAGTTTCTGGATCATGTGCGTATTGAGCGCAATAAGTTCGCCGTATCGGATGCTGTAACGGTAGTCCGTGATGCCATCCGAAAGGATCTCTTTGACAGGATCTTTGACAAGTGCCGCAAGTTGATCTGACGTCAGTCCGGTGTCAAGCATTGCCTGTTCTACATCCTGGGCGATAAAGCCGAAATGTTTCCTCCCGGAAGTACCTTTGTTGTACTTGAAGGTGGATGGCTTCAGCGCCAGGAAGAACGCCTCATAAGAGGCAAGATCATAGTCGATGCTGTTCTTGATCCTTAAGTCGGAACCGTAACTTGGCTCTTCGCTCATGGTGATGCTGCCGGAAACAACAAGGTCTGCTCCAGAACCGGAGATACGGGCGCCGGCATTGGTAACAATAATATAAGGCTCCCAACCAGGACCGTTAGAACCATACATCATCGCACCGTAGGTCGTATGCTGACCGTCAGAGCCATGCCCTTTGCAGAATCCACCATAATCGCATGATAGGTCGATATAATCGGCATTGATTGTGCCGGAGCGAATATAATCGGCATTGATGTAAAGCCGTCCACTGTACGAGTCGCTGAAAATACCGAATTTCGTACCACCGGAGGTGAGCACATCAAACACATTCTGGTCGGTGCACCGATCCTGATAGGCCTTGTTTGCTCTCGACCATGCAGCAGAAGCCTCATCGTAAGCGTCGTCTGCTGCGCTCTTTGCAGTGGCCGCGTTTGCATTCGCCGTGCTTGCCAGCGAGTAGGCGGGGTTGGAGGTGAGATTCTGGTTCGTCACGGAAGCCCAGTTGATCGTGCTTCCGGCGGACAGCGTCACCTTACCGTCTATGGTAACGGAACCGCTGGAATCAACAGCAAAGGTCGTTCGGACACCGTTGGTAACGGTAAGCCCGTAGACGCTCAGGTATTTAGACTTGAATCGCTCATCGTCCATCATGCTGTTGCCCGCTCGGTCAAGGAAGTCAGAGGCCTGAACCACGCCCTTAAAGTTTCCGTCCACACCGACCAGCGTACCGCTGAAGGTTCCTTTCGCCGCAGCCAGAGTACCCGCAAAGGTGCCTCGGCGTGCGGTCAGGTTGCCTTCTTCGTCAACGGTGAAGTTTCCGTCTCCAATGTCGATGGAACCTTTCTTCATCGTCAGTTTGCCGGTCTCAAAATCCAGTGAGAAGTTTCCGCCGTAATCCTTCAGCACGCCGGCACGGATCACATCGGCATTCAGCCCGCCGGTCGTGATATAGTCTGCCACAATAGAACCATCCATTGTAATGGCAAGCCCAAAGGTCTTTCCGTAATCCTTGGAGTAGCCAAGGCCGTTCATGTTCCATTTCCAGAGCTTGTCGGCTTTGGTATAGTCGCGGATATTGGAAATATAAAGCGTGTCAGAACCGTATTCGTCCCGTGTGATCGTGATGTAGCCGGTCGTGGCCGCTGTCATGATCTGCGTGGCGTTTTCTTTTGCCTCTTTCAGGATGTTGTGCGCCTTGGGGAGCCCCTCGATTTTCTCAAGGATAGCGGCGCTGATCTGGTTGTTCACACTGGTAAGGCTTGTCTGCACCGTGTCGCCAAGCGTAAACTTGGTATTTTCCGGGCTGTCAAGAGGGATCTCCAGCTTCGTGACAGGAAATATACGGTCAAGGCCATGCGGCCGCGAGATCACGCGGATCTCGTCCAGCAGCTTCACTGCCTCCACATTCGCGTTGAGATAGTGGAGGTCAAGAGCACTCACTTCCAGTTCCATGTTGTCGAACTGCAAGTCGGCAAGATATGCCTTCGCCTTTTCCAGCAGTGTTTCGGGATCAGAAACGCTGTCCCATGTCACTGTTTTCTCGATCCAGCCATAGGTTTTCACAGCCTCAGAGGACTGGACATAAAGGCTGCCCTCATTCACGCTATCAACTGTCAGATAGGCGTCCAGCGCCTCGATCTCGCTCTTGTCAAGCCTGTTGCCAAGCGGAACGATGACCGTTGCAAACTCCGTCATATCCCATCCCTTGGTGTGTTCGATGAGGTTGGAGCCGAACTGGATCGTCTGGCTGCAAGTGTCGGGGTAATCCGCCAAATAGTCGAGATAGCGGATGCCGTCCTCCTTACGCACCCGGAGGGGACCGCCGCACTGCGCCACCAACGCATTCAAGATCGTGATGGTCTTTTCATAGTTGGTGTAATAGGTCGGGAAATCTTCATCCACCACCGTAACGATGCCGATGGTGAACTTCCGGTTGTCTCCGACCTTTGCATTGTGAATGGCGATCATTGCCTCAAGGTACTCACGGATCGTCCCTCCGGCGTACTCCGCAGGCGGCTGCGTGCTGTCGTTGAAGAATGCAAGTTCGCCCTCGCAAGTCAGCACCCGGTTTAGGTAAAAGTCCTCGTTTTCAGAAAGGACGCGCCCCGCCCAGATCTCTTTTCCGTCCTTGTGAACGGCGATGTCAGTCACCATACGAATGATGGTGCTGTATCCGAGATTAGAGGGCGGAACCGTCATCACAAAGGAACCGGCTGCGTTATCCTCCAGCGTCAGCTTGGGGCTTGCAAGCTTCATGTTGTCCAATGCGAAGGCATCGTTGTAGATGCAGACGCCATCGGCATAAACAGAATACATCGCTTACAACCTCCCTTGTCTGAAATCAACGGACACGGTCCCCGTTCCCTCGTCGACCCAAAGATAGATCGTTCCGCCATAGTCGCCAAACAGAATAAACTCAGGGATTTGAATGGTTCCCTCCGGCAAAAGCTTTGTCAGGTCGATGCTGAGCTGACGGTTGACAAATCGGACATGAACGCCGCGCCCCTCACTGCTTTGCACAATGAATCTGGGGCAGACCGGAGCCCGTCCGTACATCACCGCGTCCAGCTCGATCTCTTTCATCTCTGTCGTCACCGCAATGTTGCGGAACAACGCAGCCTGAATGACTCCATTTTGAAAGTTGAACGGGTCCCACAGCCAGTTGTCGATGGAGGAAAGGTTTTTCCACTTATATGGGCCGACATCGTAGTCGATGACGAGCCGCGACCAGTCCTTTTCCGACTTCCAGGCGTTCACCGTGAAGCGCCCTTCGTAAAAATATTCAGGATCGTCCTCAAGGATCGCCCGCATGGTCTGTCCATGCAGATAGTCCATGATGTCGGAGTAGGCCATGTGCCACGGCTTAAAGTCATTCATGACGATAAACTCGATAGACCCTGTCCGGTTCTGATACACCGGATACCCGGTGAGGGCTTGCGATAGATCAATAACGCCGTCCCCACCGGGAATATCCAGAGTCTTCACCTTTTGCGCAGGTGGATTGAATAGCGGACGGGAAGCGGGGACAAGCCGCCAATCGTCCCATGTGTTCTTATCGCCAAATGTGATCGAATGGTACAACTTAAATCCCCCTTCCTCTTTGTGTAGACCGCTGTCCGAGTGCCGCATCCATCGGTTCAGCAAGTTCGCCGACGAGCGCACCGGTGTTCAGCACAACACGCAGCTTCTCCATGCGTTCCAGCATCGAAGCCATCTCACCTCGAAGCGTGCGGAGTTCAGCCACAACATCATCATTGTCGACGGAAATTGTTGTCTGGCTGCTTCCGCCGCGCTGTGCCTCAAATGCAACGGCAGCCTGCCCGACAAGACCGACCGTTCGCTGCGAATAGAATAGGTTGTTCAAGGCGTCTGCTCCGGCCGATACGGCGGAGAGATCCAGAACAGGACGGATCACCGGCTCCATATCGAACCCGCCGCTCACAATGTCGGCAATGGTCTGGAGCACACCGGAAAGACCGCCCTCGGCCGACTCCGCCATCTCAGAACCGGCCGCATAAGAGCGGTCAACATAGTCCTGAAGACCTTTCACGAAACCAAGGCCGGTGTAGTTACCGATCTCACGGAACACCCTCGACGGAGAGTTGATGTCCAGTGTCGACTTCGCCGCCTGTACGCCTGCAAGAGCCAGTTGCGTGATCTCATCAACAAAGCTGGACTTCTCAGACTGAACGCCTTCAGTAAGCCCCTTGACAATCTGCTTGCCGGTCTCATCCCAACCAGCTTCCGTCAGAACCTTCTGCGCCGTGTCGGCCATCTCCTGAAGCTCATCCTCAGTATTGTTCTTGATAAGACCAACCTTTTCCTCAAAGCTTCTGCGGAGCTGTTCCAACTGAGCGTTGGCATCTTCCGTGACCTGATTCATCTTCTCCTGCCAGAGAGCACGATACTCGGTAAGCTCCTGATCGGCCTCCTCGCGGAGTTTTGCAATATTCTGCTGGGTCTCTTCGCGCAGCCCCTCTAATTCGCCGACCGCCTGCTCGCGAGCCATTGCGTGCTTGACCTTCCAGAGGTCAGCATACTTCTCAAGCTCGGAGTCGCTCATGTTGTTCAGCGCCTTGATCTGGGCGATCGCGTCGGGGCCCATGTCCTGAAGTTCTTCAAGGAGGTCACTGTCAAGTCCTCTGCCGGCAAGAGACTCTAAAATATCCTGCCATTCGCCAAATTCCTTGACCTGACCCTCAAGGTTTTTCATCAGGGTGTCACCGCTGACCTCATCACGCTCCTTCACAGCGTCAAAGAGGCCATAGGACTTATAGAGGGAATCTTCGCGGGATTTCAGAGCATTCTCGTACTTGTCGTTCTCAGCCTGAATATCGCTCGCCAGTTGCGCGTTGATCGACTTTACCTTATCGGCGTACTCTTCCTCCAGGTCGAGCCGCTTCTGGTTCGCCTCGCTCTGCACAGACTGCACATCAGAGATATACTGTTTCTGCGCGTCGCTGATCTCTTTCTCCAACTGGTAAACTTGCAGGTCGAGCTTCTTCCGCAGCTCTGTCCCCTTGGCATATCGGCTCTGAACACGCTTATAGGCAGCCAGTTCCTCCGCAAGGGTCAGCTTGTTATACGATTTCTGCTCTTCGATCCAGTTCATCGAATACTGATAAGTGGCCGTAACCAACTCATTTTGAACACGATAGACCTCGCGGTCGATCTGCTTTCGTTCCTCACTGCCCTCACGGTATTTCTTCTGGAGCGTTTCCCATCCGGCAAGCTCCTCTTTCAAGCTGAGCTCGCTGTAATATTTCCGCTCTTCCGCCCAATCCTTAAAGGAGTCGAGTCCCTTCTGCGCGACCTTGATGGCTTCATCGCTCATCTTTGCCGCAGCCGAAGAAACCGGAACGATAGCATTGTTGATACCGATGGTCATACCCTCGCCAATGTTTTTACCAAGCTCGATAAACTCGCGGGAGGGAGAATGGCTGTCCAGCGCCTTCTTTGCCGCATTCAGCGCCGCAAGACCAAGATCACGGCCCGCCTGAGAGGCGCCGCTCAGCTTCGAGCGGATGCCGTTGATAAAGCCCTGCGAAACATTCCTGCCGGCTTCATTGAACTGATCCTTGTAGTTGTTCACTTCTGCCACAACGACCAGCATGACAGACTGCATCGCCGTCCGCACGGAAGCACCGTTGCTGCGAATCGTGGTGCTGAAGCCGACCATCATCTGCACGACCGCGGTATTCATGCTCGTGGTATGTGCTTTCACGGTCGCGGCCATCGCAAGCATCAGCTCAGCCATCGCCACATTAACGATCGTCTGGTTCTGCCGGATGGTCGTGCCTGCGGAATTGAGCATATAGATGACCGCCGTGCTCACGGTAGCTCCACTGTTATAGAAGGCGTCGGTAAAGTTTTGGATACTTGTGTTTGCCAGCAGAACCAGCGCATTCGTAAAGTTCACAAATGCATACTGATCCATATTCTTCACCGTATCAGCAAGCGCCACCAGCTTCTCGACCTGTGTGATCGCGCCGGAGAGCTTGCTCATGTTGATCCCCTCGATAGAGGCGGAGTAAGCCGCAAGACCATTGCCGAAGAGAACGAGCTGGTCGCCGAAGTCGGCAATGCTGTTGTCTCCGGTGAAGAAACTCACAAGCCCGCCGCAGTTCGGAATGGTATTGGATAGTTCCACGAGCGCCTTACCGGCAGAAGCGGAATTGCTGACGGCACCGACATCCATTCCTTTGACAGCGATAGAGTAGTCCTTCATGGCCTTTCCGAACGGAACCAACTGCTCTCCAAACTTGTCCATGTCATTCTCACCGGCAAAGAAGCCGACTACACCGCCGCTGTTCGGCAGCGTTGTGGCCATCTCTGCAAGTGCCTTACCGGCAGTCGCCGCTTTGGAAACAAGGTCGGCGTCCATCCCGCTGATGGCGTTGCTGAACTCCGCCATGCTTTCTCCGAACGGAACGAGCTCATCAGCAAAATCCGAAAGAGAAGAACTACCCGTGAACCAGGACGCAATACCCTGCACAAGCTCGGCCTTCGTCAGCAGCAATATCGCGTCTGTCAATGCCTGCACACCGCTGAACATCGCCGGAGAGATACTGCTTGCGCCGTCGATAAACGGCTGAACATTTGTCATAAACGCTGCAAGATCACTGCCAATCTGCGGGAACTGACTGGAGATACCACTCATGAATCCGCCGACAATGCCGCCGACAAACCCACCGATCGCCGTACCGATCTGCTCCAGCAGCTTACCGCCCTCACCGATCAGCCAGGAAAGGCCGGGGATCTGTGCAAGGGCACCAACAGCAGCAAGAACGATCGCCAACTCAGCGATAAGAGCACCCATGCCGAGCACACCTATCATAGCGCTGGGGATCAATGCGGCTACCGCACCCAATGCGACCATAATGCCGGACAGCAGACCGATGCCGGCGATGGTTTTCACCAATACACTTGTATCAAGTCCTGCCAGAGCATCAATGATGCCGGAGAAGAATGCCGCGATCACATTGACTGCCGCCTGAATGAGTTCGGGCAGCCGCTCTGCAATGCCGTTCAGCAGGTTGATCAGGAACAGCATAATAGAGTCAACGATTTCCGGAGTATAGTTTGCAAGAGAAGCGAGCACACCGGACAGCAGTGCCAATGCACCGTCAGCGATTGCAGGGACGCACTCGACAAGTACATCCACCAGCGTAAGAACGACGGCCTTAACAGCTTCTCCAATAGCGGGAGCCCCCTGAGCGATAACGCCGCAGAACGCTATAATAGCCTCACCGAGCTTTTCGGCAACGGCAGGGATCAATGCGGCAATCCCTGTGATGATCGTGCTGAGTCCTGCCACAATAACGGTCACACCTGCGCCAAGAGAAGTAGCCAAGGCGGTAATGCCGACTGCAATAGCCGACAGTCCGGCACCGGCAGCGAGAAGACCTGCTCCGATAGCTGCGGTACCGACACCGATCAACGCAAATGCTCCGGCAAGTGCCAGGATCGTCGGAACAAGAGGAGTCAGCACAAGACCGGCCACACCGATCACGGTGAATGCACCGGCAATCGTCACAAGCCCCTTGGCGATGCTCTCCCAACTCATTGAGCCAAGAGCCAGCAGCACCGGAGTCAGAATAGCCAATGCGCCAGCCGCTACCAGCATGGCAGCAGAGCCAGGCAAAGTACCGTTCATCACATTCAGACCGATGGCAAGCTCTGCAAGAGCGCCGCCAATTGTGATGAGCCCCTTTGCGATCTCTTCCCAGGTCATACCGCCCATCTTTCCAAGGGCATTTGCCACGATCTCAAGTGCCGCACCGACAGCGATCAGACCAACGCCAACACTTATCGTGTTCTTCGGCATCACCTTCATAGCGATAGCAACTTCGGCCAATGCACCGCCCATAGCGACAAGCCCCTTGGCGATCTGATTCCAGTCAAGGTTTCCGAAGTCGCCCATCGCGGAAGCAAAGATCTTCATAGCAGCGCCAATCCCGATCATCGCGATCCCGGTGGACACCAGACCCTTTGCATTGCCGGTCAACTTGGTAAAGACCGTGATCTCTGCCAGAAGAACACCAATGGAGCCAAGCCCCTTCACAAGCTGTCCGAAATCGAGACTACCGAGATCCTTACAGGCGGATGCCAGGATTTTGATTGCCGAGGCAAGAATGACGATGCCCGCCGCTGTTGTCAAAGACTTTCCACTGAACTTTGCGGTGTTCATAAAGAGTGAGACTTCTGCCAGCAGTACACCGACACCGGTCAGCCCTTTTGCAAGCCCATCCCATTCAAGCGTTGCAAGGTCTGTGCAGACCGATGCAAGGATCTTGATGGAAGCCGCAAAGAGAACCATCTGTGTCGCGCCCTTCATCGAAGAACCGCCGCTCATGTTAAGCAGCTTCACCGCACCGACCATCGCCGCCATCAAGGCCGTCACACCGGCAACACCTTTTGCAAGCTGTCCGCCATCCAAGTCACCGATCTTCTTCAGAGCTGATGCAAGGATCAGGATGGATGTGGACATGGCGAGCATCACTGTCGAACTCTTCACCGCACCTTTAACATCTCCGCTGATTTTGGTAAAGACCGACATGGATGCCATCAATTCGGCAAAGAGAACCGTAATAGCTCCCAGTGACGCAGATAACTTCTCACTATCAATAAGAGAAATCGCGACGATAGATGCTGCCAGAATCGCAATAGCGCTTGCTATTTTCAGCAAAGTTCCGGCTTTTAACTGCGTCTGATACGCCTCAAAGCATCCACGAACCCCATCCAGAATCCCCTTCACATTGTCAAGAAGGCCTCCGACTTCATCAAAGGGCTTCGTCAAACTATTGGTGAATTTGGTTATGGCAATCGCAATACCGCCGATAGAAATTCCGTTCAGCAGGTCGATGATTCCACTAAAATCAGCGTTACTCACCGCAGTTACGATCTTATTGATGCCGTTTCCGACCACATCGAAAATACCCCCGCCAATTTTCTTAGCGGCAATGGATAGTGCTTGGATCAATGCGGCAAATTTCGACACATCTGTATTTCCGCCAATCTTAGAAAACGCATCGGAGATGCCATCTTTCAGACCGACAATAGCGTCTTTGACCTGACCGGCACGCTCTTTCAGCTTCTCCAGGATCGTGTGCAGGAGTTCCAGTCCGGGAACCTGAATCTTCTCTTCGGCAGTACCAAAGAGTTCTTTCAGAGACTCCTTCGCTTCGTCAAGCGTCGGCAGACCGAGGTATTCACGAACAGACTCGGCAAAATTCTTGATGGCCGTAACAGCACCGCTCACAAAGTCGGATATTTTCTCAATGCCTTTTCCGAAAATGTCGTTCTTCTTGATCGCTTCGTCAAGCTTGACGAGCCATTCTCCGATAGAGCCGGTCACGCCGAGAACACCGCCGCCTAAGCCGGTTACTTTCCCAAGAAGAGAACCGACCGGACCCAGAATTGCACCGATTGCCCGCTTGCAAATATCAAGAATGGCGAACAGACCCTTGAAGGTGTTCTTCAGGTTTTCGGAAGCAGTGTCACTAAGCGTCAGCTTTTCTGTGAACTTCAGCAGTCCTTCCGTCAAATTATGAAGCTGTTCCGCAGTAGTTGGCGGAAAAATATCACGAAAGGCTTCTGTGATCGGCTTGATAACTGTCCCGATTCCCTTGAGCGTATTCTTGAGAGACTCGATCAGCTCGGTTCTGCCGCCAAGGTCTTTCCATCCCTGAAGTACCGAATTACGAGCATCAGACTGCGTATCAATAAATCCGCCGATCGCCAGACTAAGACCAGTCCACAATTCCTTGGCTTCCTCAAAGTCACCAAAGAGGATTTCCCAGGTATTCGCCCAGCCGGAGCCCGCAGCTTCCTTTAAGGTGTCCATCAACTGTGAGAATGTCTTAACATCCTGTGCAGCCGCGAATGCCTTCTTGCCGATGTCGGTCGTTTCATCCGCATAATTACGAAGTGTGCCGACAAGAGCTTCCGTCGTCATCCACTGGTCCTGCAAAGAATCGTTAAAATTATGTGTGGCGTCGATGACATTTCCCTTGACGGTCTTATACATTCCGTCTGCGGTTTTCGTCAAAGTTCCGCACGCAACAGCCGACTCCAAAAGCTGCGTCTTGAATTCCACCGTTGCCATGTTCGCATTTTCAATGGATTTCCAGTCGATCAGCTTGACATATCCTGCGGACAAGGCCTGCGCAAAGTTATACATTGCACGGGAAGCCTCGTTTGCATTTGCACCGGATACGGCAGCCACATTCGACACGCCCTGGATAGCCATAACAGCATCCTCAAGGCCGACGCCGGCATTCGTGAACTTACCGATATTGGAGGTCATATCCTGGAAAGAGTAAATTGTCTTATCGGAATAGGTATTCAGCTCCTGAAGATACTTGTTGACCTCCTCCAACGATGCGCCGGTGCTCATCATGATCGTCTGAATAGAGCCCATCTTAAGCTCGTATTCGTCAAAGCCCTGCTTGACAGGCTCCAATGTAAACGATTCGATCATCCGTTTTCCGGTATTGATGACCGAGTTGGTAATGTTTGAAAGGGCGGTCACCGCCATGACTTCGAGCGCCGAGAATTTCATCCGAACAGTCTCGACGGAATTGCTAAGGGTCGAAAGGTCGCACTTTTTAGCTGCGTCGCCAAGGCCCTTCAGACCTTTAGCCGCACCGTCCAGATCCAAACCCTCTTTGAGTTTGTCGAGCGTGGACAAACTTGTCTTCACACCCGCCTCGAATTGACGGTTGTCGAATCGCATTTCAACAACTCTCTCGTCGATCGTTGTGCTCATGTCTTCGTGACCTCCTTCCATGCGTCATTTGCGATTTGATCAAAAATAGGCCGGATAGCAGGATTGATGTAATCACGCCCCGCTACCCAGCCGCCGGTTCCAGTTCCATGTCCATACTGCAAAATGATGGCGATTGGAACTCCATTTTGAATATTTGAATTGTGAAACGAGATGCTCACAAAACCCTTCTTGTTCGTGATCTCGTAATACCACGATTGGGCCGTTTCTCCAGAGTCAACAGGCGTTGCAGACGCAAGAGCGGCCACTCCGGCTCGGCCATACTGATCGAGGTCTCCGAGATGCACCGTTTCTTTGGCTCTCTCCAAAAACCTCGTCAGCTTGGAGAAGTCGCCCTTTTGTCTGAACGTGATCATGTTTTCCTCCAAATTGCACTTGTTTACTTCTTCAAATACTGAGAACTGCAAAATCCGGTGTATGTGACACCCTTGTAAGTGACCTGAACATAAAGCCACTTTATATTGCCGACAAGCGTGTAGTACCCATAGTTTGCAACTTTTGTACCTTTGGGAAGTACGGCGAGACTGGCCTTACCGGTTCCTGCACCATTACGGATATGCAGCCCAACATTCGCCGTGACAACATAAGTACCGGCCAAAGTCTTATCGAAAGACCTTGCTGCCTCAGATGCCTTTTTAGCACTTGCAGGCTTGCTTGCCGAACCATTACTCGGCGGTGTCGTCGTGTTGGAACCTGTCGAACCAGCTTTGGCAGAATACTTGGGGAGGCAATAGCCTCGAATGTATTTGCCATTCACCCGCAAGGTTCTATACCCAACGGCATCACTCATATTTCCTTCGATGACCTTGATGGAATTTCCGGAAACACTCACCACAATACCGACATGATCAGCGGCACCGGTATTATCACCCACGCCGTTATCTTGCCAGTCGTACATAACAACATCACCCGGAGAGGGGATATAGGCATCATTCTCTTCCCAACGACCGATCTTCTTATAAAGATTGATCATTGCTCCGCATCCGCATTCGGTCGGCGCGATCTCTGTCAAGCCGGCCTCAATAAACACAGCGCTCACAAAAGTTGCGCACCAGGCGTCTGTGTATTTCACGGGGTAGCCTCGTGCAAGCGGTTTGTGACTGTTATAGAGGTCGATGATTTTTCTATGCGAGCCATTGCTTTCCTTGCATCCGAAATACTTCTCTGCGATCGAGACTACTTTGGCTCTCAGTTCTTTTTCTGTCATGGTGTTACCCCCTTGTATTCCACTGCTTCCGTCTGGCGGCGTTCAGCGCTTTATACTGCGCGGCAACCTCCGCTCTCGAAAGCTTCTGAGGCGGCGACCCCTCCACATTACATACATTGATAAGGGTCAGCAGTCGGTTCAGATGCCATTTCTGGCACTCAAACGGGATACCGTAGGAGATCATCCAATAATAAATGACCTCTGCCGTGACGATTTTACGGCTTCCACCCTTTTTCTTTGCATTGGAGATGGTCGTGGCGGTCATCGGAGCGTCAATGTACTCTGTGACCGTCTTCAAATTTGATGGAGTGATCGCTTTATACACATTCGGGTCGACATTCTGTGTCAGCGTCATGCACCGGATGTAGTCGATCGTCTCTTCTATGGACATCGCCTTGCGGGACAAGTAAGGCTTGTGCCATTTGGCTTCCCATTTTGAAAGAGAGACCAGCGAATGCTCCAGTTGGAGCGTCTGCTCCTTGGTGTTGATAAAGTTTCCGACCCCGTCAAACAATTCGGTAGCCGGCACTGTGATCTTCAGCATCGCCGGTCCTCATTGTCATCGGTTTTCAGGAACAGCGGGAGCTTCGGCACTCTGATCGGCCTGGGCTGCCTTTTCCGTCTTGGGAGGAACGATGCCGTTGACGAACTCGCTCGCAGCCTTAGCGTCGGTTGCCAGCTCCATAAACAGGTTGCTGTACGCCTCGGTCTGGGCAAAGGCATCGCGGACTTCCTGGTTCTTGATGAATCGACGGCCATCCGGAGACTTCTCACCGTAAGCGCGCAGAATGATGTCCTTGAAGGTCTCAATGATGACCTTGCCATTCTGCGCGGCAACGATGCGGTTGATCATTTCGACCAGGCCTCCCTCAACAGAGACCTCCAGTTCCGTCACCTCAGCCTGTGTCAGGTTGAAGTAAAAATCCTCCTTGCGAGTGGTACCGTTGTAGTCGGTATAAGCGATGGTTTTCTTAAGCATGATGCTTTCTCCTTTCAAAAATTAAAGAAAGCGGAGCCCTCGGTGAAGAGAGCCCCGCTTTAGAAGTTCTTGTACCGTGGATCAGCCGGCAGCCTTCAGTAGCTCGATGACCTTCTCGGGCATCGGAAGCGTGGGTTCGGTGGCCTGGTCGCCATCGGTGCCGTACAGCATCTCCTCCAGCTTCGCGAGCTTGGCCTTGTCGGTCTTGGTGGAGTCGATGACCAGATGCGCGGTCGGCTTGAAATTGGGAACATCCACAGGCGTGGTGCTGATCTCCCAGCTCATGGTGGCAGCCTCGGGGCTGTCGTTCACGGTCTGGTTGTTCTTCTCAGAGGGAGAAGCCTGCGCACCGTACACCAGATGGAGCTTGTAGCCATAGTTCGTACCAACCGTATCGTTGCCGATCAGCGTGCGATAGCAGAAGCCGAACATCTTGCGATCCTGCTGGGCGATGGTGACACCCGGGGCGATCTCAGCGCAGCCGTTGCAGGCCTCGAACTCATCGGGATAGGTGTAAGCCTCGATGGTGGCGCCGAAATCCTCGGCACTCATCAGGTTCAGGTACTTGATGTTGTCCGCCCATACGGCATTAGGCTCGCCGCCGGAGGGGCTCTCGTTAACGGCACTCAGGCCGTACCAGGGCACACCTTTGCCGTATGCATTGTCCTCGCCCATCGGGAACAGGACGCCGTGGTCGACGCCGGTCTCATACAGACGCTTGCCGACTTCATCCCATTTGATCTTCATAGCTGTTTCCTCCTTGTAAGGTTAGAAATATAGGTTGAACACATCGTGGTTCAGGTTTTCTTTGGTATAGTGGCGTTCATGGCTGCACATCGGAAGAAGCGCGATCTTGCTCGGGATCTCGCTGTCAGGATTTCTGTAAATCACAGTTACCTGATACCGGTCATGAAGCGCATAAGGCTGATTGTCAGCAAAAGTAGGTTCAATACGGCTGCGCTCGTAAACGATGCAGTCATAAATCATTTCCTTGCTGGCGGGAGGCTGAAAGTACACACGGCACTTTTCGCCTCGGTCGGGGCATCCAAGAATGTCAGATAGCGTCTTCTGAAGAAGCAGTCTCTCCATTGTAGACACCTCCGATCGTCAGGATCAGTCTTGGATAATGGACTTCAACATTGGAGATCTTCCAATTTGCCCCCATAAAGCCAACATACCGCATTCGGTGGAAATTCTGGTTGGCAAACGGATCGGCGACTATGCTGATCTCATTCGCAACATTGATGTCGTCATTGAGCGTTTCCGATGACTGAAGACGCCTGGTGTTACGGGTCAAGTCTCCGAAGTACATCCGCTCCGTGATCTTTTCCACATATACACCAGGCGCCGTTTCCACCGTTTCAGCATAGCCTACCGGTCCGTAAAATTTTGCCATTTTGAATTTTCTCCCTTAGGTGTCGTCGTGACCGGCATCCTCGGTCTGGCCGGAAGAGGCCTTCACGGGCTCTTCCAGTGCGATAGCAGACCACAGTCTGGTCAGCGCGCCGGACAGACGAGTCTCTATCAGGTACTTCTCCTGGTTGAAGTCGATGTCGAACTGGTTGAAGCGGGTGATCTCGCCGCCCTTGGTAGAGCCGACGGTGTAGTCGCTCAGGTTGACGAAGATACCCAGCAGGTTATGCTTCTTGCCGGTCTTGTCGGTGCGGGCCAGACCCTCGAACTGCTCAGCAGTGTGCAGCTCGTTGATGTTCAGCGCGGCAGCCAGATCAGCCTTGGAGTTGTAAATGCGGCGACCGTTGGTGTCGCGGGCCAGCAGCATCACATTCACCAGATGCGGCGTGCAGAAGAAGTCGGGAGTGCCGGTGCCCTTGAACTTCTCGCGGGAGTAAAGAGCAGCCGTGATGATCGCCTCGGCGTAGATGTAGTTCTCGCCGAAACGGGAAGCGGTGCCGGTACCCTGAAGCTCGTTGCGGACAGCCTCGATGTCCACATCATAGTGAATGGTGTAGAGATCGTCGTCATTCCAGATAGAACGGACATGCTCCTCAGAGATCTTGTGCTCATCCGCCTCATCGCGGCCGTCGCCGATCAGGATAGCGGTAGCGACCTCTTCCAGCAGCGTCTGACGCATCACTCCGTACTGATACTCGACCACATCGAAATCGGTGATGTCGATGATGTCGTCAAGCTGTAGCTGGTAGGCGCTCTGTTCGCTGGTCTGCCAGTTTATGAGAGGCCGCGGGGAGGCGTCCTCGACTACGATTACGGGCTTGGTCGGGCCTGCGACGACTACGAACGACAGCGCGGTGCTCCACTCTCCGGCAGCGCCGTCGAGGTTGTAGGTGCGTACTCTCCAGTACCATGTCCCGGAGGTGAATGTACCGGCCGGGGCGGCGTACTCATTGGCTGCGCCCGTCACAGTGCCGAGTGTTGTCCATGCACTGCCGTCAGCGCTCTTCTGTAGCTCTGCCTTGGTCTGAGCGCTGCCGCTCTCGTTGCTGTGAGTCCAGCGGAATGTGATTGCCTGTGTGCCGTCTTCGAGGGAGCTGTCGGGGCTGAGCGGCGTCGCGACAGGAATGGTGTCGGCGGTTGTAAATGCCGTCCACGCCGAATATGCAGCGCGGCCTAAATTGTCGACTATTTTGAACCGATATTCATAGTTGCCGGACGCGAACAGGTTGGCCGGGGCGGTATAACTTATGCCGGAAGAAGAAACAACGGCAGTTTTGCTGGTGACAGCGGTCGCGCCTGCGGTGCGATATTCAAGAGTGGCACTCTGGGCGGAAAGCGCCGCGAACGATATGGCACTATTCCCAACGCTGGCCATAAACGAGACCTTTTCGGCCCTGTTAACAAAGCTGCCTGCGGCGGGGGAAACCGGAGATACTACAGCGGTGACGTCCGAGTCGCCGAGGGTTGCAATGATAACGGGGGCTTTCTCGGCATGTCTCGAACTTGCAAAGCGAGCAATTGCTGAGGAAGCTCCGCTCATTCGGGATACTCGGCAATCCAAACGGAGCCCGTATACTGCGGCAAGAGCGGCTCCATCCGGTTTCAAATCAGTCTGGTTCCACTCTATGGTCGTGTATGAGCCGACATGGAAGGAGCCCTGAAGTGTTGAATCTATGGCAGGTTGATTTGAGTAATTGACGCTGTCTTCGTTGAAGCTTTGCTGCAAACCTTTCAGGAAAGTTTGACAATACGAAAGGCTCTTCCCGGCTCCGCACTTGAAGATCGCCGAGAGAATGGGGCGGTATTTGTAAGCTTCCGATGGGGCGTTGAAGCCGAGATAGATATAATAGTTGGCGTCCGGGTAGGTGCTGTCATCTGAGTACCACGGGAAGTCAAAGACGTCGCCGGTATGCACATTGGCATCGCCCCAGACTTTAGCCACCGCCGCCGATTTATTCGCAGTCAGTGTCAGTGTCGTGCTCATCTCGGCGCTCCCTTCATCCTGCGGACGCGCTGGGCGTCACGCACTATCTCGATAATGTCGTTGAACTCCTGAATCGTCCGCGCCTCAATGTAGACGTTGACAGGCGCGTCGTAGCCGCCGTCAGCGCGCGTCTCCTGCGCGTTGGCGATGACCGTGCCCTGCGGCAGGTAGACGGTCTCCGGGCCGTTCTCGCCGACCCTCGTGCGCCCTCCGGGGAAGTTGTCGTTGCCCCCGGCGTTGTGAAAGTAGTTGCCTGTCCACTGGCCGGTCGTCGGGTCGTAATAATTGCCGGTCGAGTCGTAGTAGCTCTCGGTCTTATAGTCCGCGCCGTAGAGCGCCTTCTGAATGTTTGAAGCCTTGTTCGGGTTGAGCCCGAGCGCGGTGCTGATCCGGTCTCCGTTGAGCGTCAGCAGGCCGACGATCAGATTGATTGTATCTGCTGCCCATGCCAGCGTCCCGGCAATGCCTTGCAGCAAAGTCCCCAACGGGGGGAGGATATCGGCGGTGAGATCGCCCAGCGGCTCAAGCAGCGAGACGGCGCTGTCCAGTATCGAACCGAAAGCATCGACCGCACCGGAGTCAATAAGAGCTGTGCCGACCTTCTCTATGAGCTCGCGTGTCTCATTGAGAGCGTCGGACATATACGGCGCGTACTCTGCGCTGATCTGCTTGCTGACGGCCTCCTGAGACTTAAGCAGCCGGTTTTGTGCTTCGTCGACGTCAGTCAGCGCCTTCAGCTGGTCATTGCTGAGGATGTAGCCGACGTTCTCGGCCTCGGCTGCGTACTTTTTCAGCGAACCGGAACCCTGCTCGATAAGAGGGTTGAGCTGCTGCGCACTTTCGTTGATAAGACTCATGGCCAGCGCGTCGCGCTCTGCCTGGTTGCTCATTTCGCCGAGTCCGTCTATCACGTCGAGAAACACGTCATAGGAGCTGCGGAGGTTGCCCTGTGCGTCGTAGATGGATACGCCGAGCTGGTCAAACTTCGCGGCGGTCTCCTCGTTGCCGTTCGCCGCGTCGGACATCTTTGTGGTTAAGTCTTTAAGGGAATCGGCGAGCTGGTCGGAACTGACGCCGATGAAATCCTCGGCATACTGGAAAGCCTGCAAGTCCGTCGTGCTGACGCTGGTCTGCAAGGACAGCGCCTCAAGCTCCTTAGCGGCTGCTGCGGACTCCTTGGTGACGTCCATTAGCTTGCGCTCAAGCTTTATCCCCGCTGCGACGACGGCGGCTATACCGGCTGCGGCCGCGGCGGTGGAAGCCGGGATTTTGCCGAGACCTCCGGTAAACTTAGAGATTCCGTCCGGCAGCTTAACACCGAGCTTGTCCGCGACAGTATCGAGCACGTCGCCGAGAGAAGTCACGCCCTCGGCGGCCGAGCCGGTCGAACCGGACACATCGTCTAAAGCGCCGTCCATGTTCTCAATGGCCGTCTGAGTCCGTCCCATCTCGCCGTAGGTATTAGCGAGCGCGGCCTCGGCGTTGTTGAGCTGGATTATCCAGTTCTGCGTCCGGGAGTCAGCTTCGCCGTAAGCCTCGGCGGAGTCGGCGACGGCCTGCTTGAGCGCCTCGACCTTGTCCTTTTGCGTCAGCATCTGACGTTCGAGAATGTCGTATTTCTGGGTCAAAAATTCGGCGCTGTCGGTGTTGCCGTCATACTCGGCAGTGAGCTTATTCATCTCGGACTTGAGCACCTTCGCGCCGTTGTTGATCTCGGTTATTGCCCGTCTGAGCTTTTCTTCACCGGTGACCGTGAACTCGGTATTTACTTTGCGTGTCGCCATTTAATCACCTCCAAGGAAGAACTCGCGCGCAGACGGTTTATCACGGCTCTGGAGCGGTTGGTGGCGCTCCGGCGGGAGCAATGCCTCACACAGCGCGTTCAGGCGGCGCGGGCAGAGCCCATACCAGAAGCTTTCCTCCGTGCCGTTGAACCGCGTCAGCCAGACGGCGAGAGCCTGCGCAAAATCAATTTTCAGCTCCGGCAGTGTGCCGGAGCTCAGTTTTTTTCGGCGCTCCCTTCGGGCTGTGTCTCGACTTCATCGTCTTTGATAATGGCCTGGCGGACGAATCTGACAATTGCCATTGCTTCATTAACCGCGGCAGGGAAGTCAGAGATAGGCGGCATGTACTTAGAAACATCGTGGATGTCAAAGTGCTGCGGCCAATGGTGCCTATGAGCACACCCGTTAAGCATAGAGGTGAGAGCTATTGCCGCGACGCGGAGATACGCGGTTCCATCAATTAGAGCGTTGAGGTTTCCCATCTCGGCTTGAATGTCCATGATGGTGTTGTAGTCGGCAATGAGGTCATACTCTACGTCGCCGATTTTCTTGTACATCACCTTGTTTCGGATATCCATAGCTCACCTCACGCCGTCATCTGGAGCTGTTTCTTGCACCATGCGAGAGCGTCGGTCTCCGAGTCGACCTCGGCGATCTCCATCATCAGCGGAGCGGTCGTGCCGGACTTGCGGTCTGGCGAGATAAATTCACCGGTCGTGGTCGGGGTCGTCCACTGGATACTGTCGTTCTCGGTCTGGTAGGCCATGCTCGGCGGGCCAAACATCGCCTTGCGGACAAAAATGCAGATAAAAGCGTCCGAGTCGTCGGAGTCGTCGGCCGGGACGTATGTAGCTATACCGACGTAGCGCCCGCGGGTGTTCTCACCGTAGCCGATGCCGGTTATCTTCTTTGCGCTGCCGGTGGTGCCGATGTCGACCTCCGAGGTGTCGGCCTTGAATATGCTTGCCTGAACGGCCAGCGACAGCGCCTCGACCGCCAGAGAGATCGTGCCGCCGGTAAGCTTTTTCTTGTAGCGGCTCAGCGCTCCGGAGGAGTAAAGACGCCCCTCGGCAAACTTGAGGTCAAAGTTAGCGGTGATGCCGCGGCCGAGCACTGTCTGGTTCGCGTAGGTGATTGCACCGGTCTGGTCGTTATACTGATATTCTCCGAAGAGAATGTCACGCAGACCGAAAGCGACGAGGTTTTTGCTGCTGAGAGCATCGCTCATATTTTTTCCCTTTCCGGCTCAGAATCCCTTGGATTTGAGCCAATCATCATAAACTTTGAATTCCGCGGCGACTACGTCGTCCGCGCTTTCTTCGTTAGCCGTGCGCATCCACTGCCGCGGCTGTATGCCGCGCTTCGGGGCTCCGAACTCCCACACAAAGCCGACGTCGTTGTTAGTCGGCGGCTTGGCGTAGGTGTGCAGCGGATTCACCCGGTTAACATTGGAGACCGAGAGCACGTGCGGCTCGGCCTTGCGCCTCCCCTTAGGGTAGGCCAAATAGTAGATGCGCCCGTCTTTCCCGGTCTTGCGCACTGCAACGATGCTGTTCATCAGCTGCCCGGTCTTGACGAGCCCCATCCGGCGCAGCGACCGGCGCATCGCTTCAACGCCGACCTTGCTGCCGGCCTGAAGCATCTCGTCGATCACGTCCTCCGGGATCTCTGCGATCTGCTGCATGCCCAGCATGAGCTGGCCGACGTCGGAGGAGAACTTAGCCATCCCCCAGCGCCTCCTTGCCCTCGAATTCAAACACCCAGTGCTGCCCGTCCGCATCGCTCGCGGGGACTGTGTCGGGGTACGTGAACCCTGCGGAGAATACGGCTTTGCTTATGGCCTTCAGCGTCGCCTCGGGGTTGGCCCCGAGCGGCAGGTAATAGTGCAGCTGATAGAGGTAGACCATACGCCGGGGCGCACCACCGGCGTGCAGCCGGGGGGACTCCGTGCGGTTGTAGGTGCAGTATTCGTCCGGCTCTTCGCCGGGTGCCGGCTGGTACCTGTCGGGGCGGACAGTCGGCACGATCGGCTCGACTGCCGCCACAAGTATCTCGTTAAGGCTCATTCCGCACCTCCAAGCTCACGTAGCTCCGCGAGGATCTCCGTGAACCCGCCGCGGTCTCCGTAGTGATTGACGTAGGTGATGGCGTAGTATTCGCCGTTGTACTTGACGTGGTACAGTCGGCTGATTTTCACCGGGGATGTGCGGATAAGGAAGCGGACCTTGATGGTACCCAGGTCTGCCCCTTGCCGCAGGCTCTCCGTCCCGCTCTGACGCGTGAACTGCGCCCAGCACCGGCGGATAAGCTTATCTTTGATGGTTTCATATCGCGCCGCGTCGTAGGTCTTGACGCGCTCGACGATCTCAATGCGCTTGTCGAGCGCGCCTGCATCGACATTAAGCTCTTCCATCTGAGCCCTCCTCATAGCTGTCCGCTACGGCCTGCGCCGCAGCGTCAAGTTTGAGCTGGTTTATAACTGGGCGCAGGCCGCGCGGCATTTCAGCCTCGGTGCCGACAGCGTCGCGGTGGTCGTAGTAGTACAGCGTCAGGCTGTATGCTGCGATGTCATACCGCGCGGAGTTGTCCGCTGTGCGAAAAATACCGGCGCTTGTCAGATACTCAAACGCGCCCGCGAGCAGCGAGGAAATGAGAGTGTCCTCCTCGCTGCCGTCAACGCGCATATACGCCTTGCAGGCAGCGAGGCTTTCCGGACAGATGGTCGCCATTATCAACCGCCGCTCTTGGGCAGGGTCGCAACAACGAAGCCCTTGTGACGGATGATGTTGCCGCCGACCATCGCATCACCGAGGATCGTCAGCATGCGCTCAACGCCCTTAATGCTCTCGTCGACGCGTATGGAGTAGTCGCCGAACAGGCCAAGCTCGTAGTTCATGGGGTCGCCATAAAGCATGGTCTGAATAGCGGCGGAGGCAGATGCGGTCGAACCGGAGAGGGGAGTCAGGGCGGATACGATGCAGTAGGGGACGCTGGTTCCGCCGTCTTCGATGCGCCCGATGTTGGGATTGGCTACATCCGGAATGACCCTGAACACGCGCTCCTTGTTGCTGTTGCGTATCTTGCCTATGGCCTTCAGATCGGTCTTGGCGAGATACAGGCAAGCGCCCGAGCCAATCTCACTGTCGCTGCCGTATGCATAGTACAGCGTATCAAGCAGATTCTCGTCGATGGCGCTGACATTCTCGGTCGCATAGATCGCCTGACCGGCCGCGTTCTTCGCGGTCTTGATGCCGAACATGTCCGGCGTCGACTGACCGTCGCCGTTGACGATGAGCTCGGCAAGCTTGCGGTACATCGCGTTCATTGCCATGCTGTAGATCTTGGCGTAGTAGTTCGCCGGGCTGAGACGGCTTATGTTGCGGTCAACATAGGTCGTCACGTTCATTTCATACGGATTGATCTTCGCAACGCCGAAGGTCGGGTCCGTGGAGGCCGTGCGCGCCTTGCCGGCATTGGTCGTGACCTTGCCGGTTTTTGCGTCGAGCTCGCTGATGACATAAGGCTCGCTGAAGCCGCCAGTGCCGGCCAGATTCTGTACATAGACCTGATTGACAATAGAGCTGGGGTTGTTGCCGATGAGATCGCGGATTTCGGAGCCCGCACCGGACGGTTCGACGATCGTGCCGGTGGCGAGGGTGGTCGCATCGCGGAGTCCGCGGAGCACTTCCACTGTCGAGAAATGCACGGTCTCATGATTGCGCAGCGCGTTGGCGCGCTCCTCGGCGATGTCGCGTGCCTCTGCGCCGGTCGGCGCGTTCTCAATAACACGGCGCTCCTGCTCACGGAGGAGGTTCTGGACGCGCTCAACCTCAGTGTTGATGTTCGTGACCTCATCCATTGCGGAGGAATAGGCTGCCTCGTCGTTTGCCTGATAGGCAGCAGACGCACGGTCGAGGGCGGCGGTCCTGGTTGCCGCGAGATCAATAAGTTTCTGCTTAAGATTCATTGTTCACACTCCTTAATATCTGTTCTTTTCAATTTCAAGGCGGGCTCTTGCCTGCCATGGCATGGATTGGATCGGGGCGGGTGCGGGGTGGCCGGCTGCCGGGGTCGCTCCTTTTGCAACGAGGTCGGCATACCGGGCGCGCAGCTCTGCTGCGCTGGGCTGAGTTGCTCCGTTAATAAGCCCGCGGATGCTGCTTCCGACGGCGTTAACGATGTTGCCGGGGATTATGCCGGTTGTGTCGTCCTGGTACAGGATTTCGTCTGCAAGCCCCATTTCGACGGCGTCCTGCGCCGGTATCCAGGTCTCTGCGCGCATCAGCTGCGCGAGCTTGTCACGCGTCGCTTTCCCGCGGCATTTGCTCTCATAGCCGTTGAGGATGGACTCCGTGATACTGTCCAGCAACTTAATGCTGTCGCGGTGGTCCTCGCGGTTGCCTTCGGTCACGATGGCGGGCAGGTGCAGCATGATCTGCGCCACAGGGGAAACCTGCACCGTGTCGCACCCGGAAATTATCGTGCTTGCCGCGCTCGCCGCGAGCGACTGCACGACGGCCACGGTGCGGCACTCCGCACCGCGCAGCAGGCTGAAGATTTCAAAGCCCGCAAACACGCTGCCGCCGCCGCTGTTGACCTCAACGACGAGTTCATCGTCGACGTTGTCCCTTATGGCCTCGCGCACGACATGCGGGGAAAATGCACTGATACCGAACCAGTCATAGACCCACAGATCATCGTCCGCGACCACTGTCCCGTTGAGCGTCAGTATTATTGTTATCGCCTCCTTGGTTTCGGTTTTCGCTCAGCCGCTCCCATGCGGCAAGCGGTACATAGTTAAGCGATGCATAACGATCGTCGCCGCCCTCTACGTCAGAGAGATCCTCCAGCGCGCGGATGTCGTTGACGCTGTATGCGCCGATCTCGCGCATCACACGGTACCACGTACCGCGGCTGTCATAGTCGCCGCGCAGCTCTGCCATCATGTTCATGCGCACACGGTAGCGTCGGGCTTCGCTCTGCGGCAGAAGCTTATATACGAGCTCCTCCTCATAGGCGGTGACCTTCGGATGCAGCGTGCCGACGACGTATTCAATGGCGTTCTGCTCGTTAGAGCTGTAACTCTGCTTTCCGGCCTGGAGCTTGTAGAGGGGCACTCCGAAGAACCTCGCGATGTCCTGCACACTCAGCTCGGTTTGTTCAACAAACTGCGCGTCACGGTTGCTGATGGCTATGGGCTTATATTCAAGCCCGTAGTCCAGAATTGCGATCCGCGCGGCGTTGGACGGGCCGGAATGGCGCCTCTCCCATTCACGGCGGAGAAGCTCTTTTTTTGAAAGCTTCACGGTCTCGCCGTTGATCGTCGTGGTGATCTCACCGCTCAAGTCTGTAGAGGTTTGCAGCACGCCGGCCGGCTGACCGCCGTTGACGTAGTAATTGAGGTTATACTGCTGGGCTGCCCGCGCCGCGCCTATGGTCTCGCTCGCCCGCTGGAGGGTGCTGATACCCTGCCATCCGTTGCGGGAGTATCCCATGATGTGGATCATGTCCATCCGGTGCACGGTCATCGGCTCGCCGGTAAACGGATGGATCACGGTGTACCAGACGTGCCCTTCTGTATCCAGCCAGGGGGTGACGAGCTCATGCGGCACGGGGAGAAGCTCTCGCGGGCGAAGAGTGCTGCCGTTTCGATCTATCCAGATGTAGCCGTTGCCGCCGCAGTCCACATTGACCTCCACCATTTTTTTCATGGCGGTCGGGGTCTGAGCTTCGTTCGGCCGAATCGTCAACAGGTCGTTAAGCGGGTGGTCAACGCGCTCACGAGTTTCGCGGTCCATCACGTATATCGGCAGTTTGCCGATGCTGTCCGACAGCACCTCAATGCAGCGGTTGACGGCGGAGAGCTTCATCGCGTTCGACGCAGCGGACGACGTCACGCTATCGCCGATGGGGTAGCCCGCAGCCGCAAGTGTGGCCACGGTAGTGTCATTGCGGATGTGGGGCGGTGCGCCGCCCAGCACTGCGCGTATTCCGCGCTCAAGGGGATTGCTCATATGTTGCCATCACCTCCCTTTGATATCAGCGCGGCCGCGCCTAAGAGAAGAAGCCCGCCAACGATAAACGCTGCCGGTATACTCAGCAGCGCGACCCCGGCAGTTATCGCCGCGGCGCCGAGGATCACAAGTATGGTTATCATGTTTGCCTCCTGTGCCCGATTCGGGCACATCTTACATTGTCCAGTTTTCATCTATTCGGTCGGCGAGAGTCGGGCTGTCACGTCGAATCAGAGCAAGCCCCAATGCGTTCATTGTTGCCGCCACGGGGTCAATGCGCTCGGTGTCGTCCTTATGGCGCTTCGACAGCTTGATATCGCCGTAGTTATCGCGTATTTCGTTTGCGTTTGCCAGGCACCACATAAACAGCGGGTTTTCTTCGATCACGATTCGGCCTTGCAGCAGCATCGTCCGAAATTCTTTTACCGCGAGGTTTTGACCGGAGCAGGTCTGCCTGATTTCGACAGTAAAATCCTCGTTGTTTCGGTCCGTGCACATCTTGATCGCGAGGTCGGTCGCGTTGTGGCCGTCATAACCGATATGCTGTATTTTCCAGCCGTGCTCGCGTTCGTTCTCGCTGAACCAGTTTTCAACATAGCTGTTGTCTGTTACGTCGCCGGGAGTGAGGGTGCAGTGTCCGGCCTTTGCCCAGGCCTCATAAGGCACGCGGTCGCTTCTCATGTGGCGAGCTGCCTGATTCTCGGGCATAAAGCCTTCGCCTTTAATGGCGATGCGGCCATCGTCCAGGAGAAACACCGCAGCAGCTCCGGTGAGGTCGATGCGCTTGCCAAGGTCAAACCCGCCGTAGCCCTCGCGTCCGTCCGTCAGTGCCGCGAACTCCTCGGCGGAGACCTGCGCCGCACGGGCCAGCTGCATCTGCTCTTCGTTCAGATAGCGGTTAACGCTGCCGGTCTGCCAGCGGCACATACGGCGCGTCAGAAACTGCCGTATTTTGTCCGGGTCTTTCGAACCATACGCCGCGTTATATTCGCTTTCAATCTCCTTCAGGAGGTATTTGCTGTATTCATTGGGGTAACGCAGGCAGGGGTTAGGCATGCTCCAGAGACTTTTGTCGTGGGGGTCTGCGCCCTCCGGCAGCTCGCGGATCATGACGAAGTACGTCTCATCGACGACCTCGCCGCTTACCACGAGTCGGGCGTATTCTTCCTCGCGGTAGCACGGCTTACTTTGGGCGTCGTCGCCAGCTGTGGTTATGGCGTCCAGCAGCGCCTGAGGGCGTTTGCCGAACGAGTTGAGGCCGACGTCGTAGATGTCAGACGTGGGGTGCGCGTGGTATTCATCGACGACGAAGTACGTCGGCGCGCCGGAGTCCTTATTTTTAGTGTCCTTGGACAGCGCGCGCATCCTGCCGCCGCGTGTCTTGTGCGTCACGGGGTTCGCCTTCGGGATGTTCAGCCGCTTGGCGATGGAGGGGGACGCCCTGGCTATTGCCTTCGCGTCGTCGAAGACGCGCTTGGCCTGGGTACGGTCGACGGCCGCGCACTCCACCTCGGGCATCATCTCAAAGTGGGCAAGCTCCGGGTGATATGGCGGATACATGGCGTCAGCGCACATGTGGTACAGGCATTGTCCGGACTTTTCAGTGCTCTTGAAGTTGCCGCGGGCGCGCTTGTTATAGGTTCGGGAGAACCGGCGCGCGCCGTCGTCAACGCTGACCCAGCCGTATATGTTGCTGAGGTCAAACACCTGCCATGGCTGAAGCTCTATCGGCTGCCCGCTTTCAACGCCGCGTACCTGGCGGCATTGACCGAACCAACGGATGATCCGGTCGGCGCGGGTCGTGTCGAAGATGTAGGGAAAATCGGGGGTGTCCTGCCGCTTGAGGTCACGGAGGAAGCGCTCGCACGCCTGTATTTCTGCCGGACAGCACATGGCGCGGAGCTTGCCCTGTGTCACTTGCTTCGCGTAAACCGCAGCGGGATGGTGCAGCCCACTCTGCTTCCGTGCCGACATTAACCGAAGAGATCCGCGTCGGGATCGTCAGCCGCCTCGACGGCCTTCTTCTTGGCAAGCCCGGCGCGGCTCGCGGGGGTCAGTCCAAGCCGGTCGGCATACTGGAGTATCAGCCGTTCCTGGCTGCGGAGCTGGCTGTCGAGCGCTTGTATCTGCTCGATCAGTCCGAGCAGGGTTTTGGCATCAACGTCCTTCGACCTCGCCTGACGTTCAAGCTTCTTGCGCATCTTGCAGGTGAGGTCTCGGCGGGAAAGCATGGAGCAGTAGAGCCCGAGTACCTCGCTGTCAAGATCATCCAGGAGATCCACGTTTGCGGAGGAAAGCCGGTTGAGAACCTGCGTCCAGTAACGCAGTGCGACACGGTCGCCCTTCGCAACGTATGGGGGTGGCTCGATGTTCAGCGTCTCGCGCTGGGGAATGGTCGCGGCCTCGGCCTCAATGCGCGCCTGCGCCTCAACAAGCGTCATGTTTTTCGTCATGTTTTCAATTCGCTTTGCTTTTGGCGGCACGAGGCTCACCTCCTCAAATTTTGTTCGGGGACTTTTTCGCACACCCGAG
>OGLM01000654.1_pt1 | contig 40635 bp, 35 predicted proteins | sample 1572531 | NCBI WGS metagenome assembly OGLM01 (sample SAMEA2581909, study PRJEB24529) | metagenome | biome: Human gut stool | place: China | collected 2011
AAACCTTAATTTCGGGGGAATACCTAAAGATACAAAAAAGCCAGCTAATTCACAACACTTTGTGTATGAATTAGTTGGCTAATTTTATACTATTTACTGAATCTCCCTATATAACTAAAATAAAAAAGCCAGACAATTTTTTGAAATTATCTGGCTTATACTTTGTTGAATCTACTTTATTCATTAACTCCTGCTAATTCCGGATCTATCATAATACGCCCGCAATATTCACAAACGATGATTTTTTTTCGAAGTTTAATATCAAGTTGTCTTTGTGGCGGAATCTTATTGAAACAACCGCCGCAAGCGTCACGTTGAATATAAACAACAGCCAATCCGTTTCTCGCATTTTTTCTGATTCTCTTAAATGCGGCTAATAAACGGGGCTCTATATGTTGTTCGAGTTTTTTCGCTTTTTCACGCAGTTTTTCCTCGTCTTGTCTTGTCTCTGCAACAATTTCATCCAATTCACCTTTCTTTTCTTGTAAATCGGCTTTTCTTTCTTCAAGAGTAACTCGACAGTTTTCTACTTCTTCTTTTTTTGCTTTTTCCTGTGCTGAAAACTCTTTGATACGTTTTTCACAAAGTTCGATTTCCAAAGTTTGGAATTCAATTTCTTTAGTTAAAAAATCAAATTCTCGATTGTTTCTTACATTGTTCTGTTGTGCAGTATATTTATCAATTAAGGTTTGCGCATTCTGTATTTCTACTTTCTTCGCAGCAATAGCAGATTGTAACTCTCCTATTTCTGTATGAAAGTTCTGAACACGAGTTTCGAGACCTGCAATCTCATCTTCAAGATCTTGTACCTCCAAAGGAAGCTCTCCTCTTAGAGTTTTGATTCTATCGATCTCAGAAAGCATTGTTTGCAATTCGTACAGTGCTTTCAATCGATCTTCCACTGTATATTCTTTTTCAACTTTTGTCTTATCAGTAGCCATGCTTACAAATAATTTATCGGATTTGTTTCTACCTTTGTATAATGAACTGCAAAGTTAGGGAATTTTTTTGTAATAATATCACAAAATATATCTTTTGTGTATTGTTCGGTTTCGTAATGTCCTACTTCTGCCAATAATATATGTTCGTCATATCCAAAATAATCATGATATTTAATTTCTCCAGTAATAAATACATCTGCATCTGATGCTATTGCTTGAGAAATCAAAAAAGCTCCAGCACCTCCACACAATGCAACCCTACGAATTCTGCGATTTCGGAGATTGGAATATTTTATACATCCAGCATGAAACACTGTTTTAGTACGTTGTAAAAAGTCCATTTCATCCATAGGACACAAAAGTTCCCCTACTACTCCTGATCCAACTTTAACCCATTGGTTTTCAATTTTTATAAAATCAAATACCGGTTCTTCATAAGGATGAGTTTTTAAGAGTGCCTGAGTCGCTACCTCTTTTAAATATTCAGGGAGAACCGTTTCGATCCGAGTTTCTTCTTCTTGATGTAAATTCCCGATAGTCCCACAATAAGGATGCGAATCTAATCCTGCACGAAAAGTTCCGAATCCATTGCTATTGTAGCTGCACAAGTCATAATCACCGATATTTCCACATCCTGCGGTAAATAAAGCATTTCGTACAATATCGGCATGAGAAACCGGCACATAAGTAACAAGCTTAAGCAACTTTCCACCTTGAGGCATCAAAATAGAAAGATTAGTCAATCCAAGCTTTTCTGCCATTTTAAAATTGACTCCAGACCAAGCATTGTCCAAATTGGTATGTGAAGCATAAATGGATATATTATGTTGTATTGCTTTTATAACTGTTCTTTCCACATAGTTCTTGCCTGTAAGCGACTTTACGCCTTTAAAAAGTAAAGGATGGTGTGATATAATTAAATTAACCCCCAAACTTATAGCTTCGTCAACGACTTCTTCAGTGACATCTATGCATAATAATGCCCCCGTAGCTTCAGAATACTTATCTCCCACCTGCCAACCGGCATTATCGTAATCCTCTTGCAAAGACAAGGGAGCTATTTCTTCTATACACGTTGCTATATCACTGACTTTCATACATACGATTATTTGTCGTGAATATCTAATTTTAATTGCAATTCCTCTAATTGAGATTCATCCAATACAGACGGAGCTCCACTCATAGTATCACGCCCAGAATTATTCTTAGGGAAAGCTATACAGTCCCGAATAGAATCTAAGCCGGCAAATAAGGAGACTAACCGGTCCAAACCAAATGCCAATCCTCCGTGAGGTGGAGCACCATACTTAAATGCATTTATTAAAAATCCAAATTGATATTGAGCCTTCTCTTCGGTAAATCCGAGGACTTTAAACATTTTATCTTGTAATTCACTATCATGTATCCGGATTGACCCTCCACCCAACTCGACTCCATTAAAAACCATGTCATAGGCATTGGCTCTTACTTTCCCGGGATCGGTATCCAATAAAGCAATATCCTCAGGTTTAGGCGAAGTGAACGGGTGATGCATTGCATAATAACGTTGAGTTTCCTCGTCCCATTCCAATAACGGGAAATCGATAACCCATAACGGTGCAAATTTATCTTTGTTGCGAAGGCCTAATCGGTTGCCCATTTCAAGACGTAATTCACAAAGAGCCTTCTGTGTCTTTATTCTATCACCAGCAAGAATTAAAATCAAGTCTCCAGGTTTAGCATTAAATCTCTCTGCCCATTTCAGAAGATCTTCTGTACTATAAAATTTATCCACAGAAGATTTAAACGCCCCGTTTTCATCATAACGGACATATACCAACCCTTTAGCCCCGATCTGAGGTCGTTTAACAAATTCCGTTAGTTCATCCAATTGTTTTCTTGTATATGTCGCACATCCTTCAGCACAGATTCCGGCAACATATTCAGCATTGTCGAATACTCCGAAATCTTTCCCGATAGTCAAATCTTTTAATTCGACAAAACGCATTCCAAAACGCAAATCTGGTTTGTCACTACCATAATATTTCATCGCGTCAGCCCACGTCATTCTGGGAAATGGCTCAGTAAAGTCAATCTTTTTTATTTCTTTAAAAAGATGCTTTATCATTCCCTCAAAAGTATTTAAGACGTCTTCTTGTTCAACAAAAGACATTTCACAGTCGATTTGGGTAAATTCGGGTTGACGGTCTGCCCGCAAGTCTTCATCTCTAAAACATTTTACAACTTGAAAATAACGGTCAAAACCGGAGACCATTAATAACTGTTTAAACGTTTGTGGTGATTGAGGTAGCGCATAAAACTCTCCGGGATTCATTCTCGACGGCACGACAAAGTCTCGAGCTCCCTCCGGAGTAGATTTGATCAACATCGGTGTTTCTATTTCAAGAAAATTTTGCTGATCAAGATATCTACGAACTTCAAATGTCATTTTATGACGTAACTCTAAGTTTTTCCGAACACAATTCCGCCTTAAATCTAAATAACGATATTGCATCCGCAGATCATCACCTCCATCACTGTCGTCTTCAATTGTAAAAGGAGGAACATCAGATGCATGCAATATTACTAAATTAGATACGATAAGTTCAATATCTCCTGTTGGTATATTTTTGTTTTTATTTGATCTTTCTTTAACGATCCCTGAAACTTGAATCACAAATTCACGGCCTAATTTGTTTGCCTGATCACAAAGTTCCGGATTATTTTCATGATTAAATACTAATTGAGTAATCCCGTAACGGTCACGAATGTCAATAAACGTCATTCCTCCCATTTTCCGCGTTCGTTGTACCCAACCAGCCAATGTAACATTCTTGTCTGTATCGGATAATCGCAACTCTCCACATGTATGCGTTCTGTACATATTTATAGATTTTTAATTTATAACCTATCTCTTTTCGGCAGCTATATGCCAAAAAATATTTATGCAAAATTACGACAAAACATTGTTTGTGCAAGTAAAGGTGAGGGAAAGTTTTATTGTTATTACCGAATCTTATATCAGTTCTTTTAATTGTTTCTTCAACGATATTTTTATATTATGAATCTGACTTTTTACCGTACCGAGAGGAATATCCAATTTTTCAGCAATTTCGTCGTATTGATAACTTGATAAATATAAACCAAAAATTATACGATTTTTCTTACTCATCCCTGCAATAACCTTATTTATCCATTCTAAGTCGTAATTCGCATCTGTTCCATCGATCATACAAGGTTCTGACTTCAAATCATCTATACGACAAACCGACTCATGTGCCAATAAAAGTTTTCGATAATCATTAATGAAGGTATTTTTCATAATAGCACACATCCACGCTCTTAAATTGGTATCTTCAATGAACTTTTCCCTGTTTTCTAATGTTTTAAGTAAAGTCTCTTGCAATAAATCTTTTGCCGCTTCATGATTCTTGGTTAGGGAATAAGCAAATCGGTATAAGAATGGCTGTAATCTGGTTAACTCGTCAACGAAATTTACAAATTTCATAATAGATCATTCGATATTTATGTAAAAAGCCTCCGCTGACAAAAAGTGATCTCACCTACTTTTTTGGAAAAACACGATATGACGTGTTCAGCGGAGGCTTATAATGCTTCTACTGCACGCCATTCGATATTTCCATTTTGTAAGTGAGATGCACAAAAATAAGGATAATTTTTAATAATTCATGATTTCTCGTAAAATATTACTTTCAAAAAAGGGAATAATAGTTCAAATAATAAAAGAGTCCGCTTGCGGTTAACAAGCGGACTCTAATACACTATTCAGATCTTTCTTATTTCTTAAAATAACGATTGTATAAACCTTCAAAACCTTTACCATGACGTGCTTCATCTTTGCACATTTCATGAACTGTATCATGAATTGCATCTAAGTTTTGTTGTTTTGCCAGAGTTGCAATTCGTTTTTTATCTTCACAAGCCCCAGCTTCAGCTTCCATCCGTTTTTTCAAATTTGTCTTAGTATCCCAAACTACATCTCCAAGCAATTCTGCAAACTTAGCCGCATGTTCAGCTTCTTCCCAGGCATAACGTTTAAATGCTTCCGCTACTTCAGGATAGCCTTCACGATCAGCCTGACGACTCATTGCCAAATACATACCAACTTCGGTACACTCTCCCATAAAATGAGCATTTAATCCTTCTAAAATTTCCGGGTCAACACCTTTTGCAATGCCTAATACGTGCTCATCAACAAATTGTAATGCACCTTCTGTTTCTACAAGTTCTTTGAATTTACTCTTCGGTTGTTTACATTGAGGACAAAATTCCGGAGCTTCTTCTCCTTCATGAACATAACCGCATACTGTACAAATAAATTTCTTTTTCATAATGTAAGAATTTGAATTTAAATAATTTATGTGTTTTTTGTTTCTATATCCTTTAGGCATTGAGTACAATAACCCTTACAATATAATTGAACTTCGGTAATTTTTATTTTTTCCGAATCTTCTTTGAATATAATATTTTCTTTTATCGGTAAATCTTTTATACAACCGCATTTACTACATCTAAAATGAGCATGAGGAGTTATGTCTGCATCATATCTGCTGTTTTTATCATCGATTGTCAGCATTTGTACCGCACCCTGCTCTACAAGTATTTTCAATGTATTGTATACAGTTGTACGGGATAATGTCGGAATATCAGGATATAAATCGCTGAATATCATATCTGCAGTCGGATGAATTCTATTCTCTATCAAATAATCCATAATAGCAATTCTTTGAAGAGAAGGTTTTATCCCATGAGAAACTAATCTTGTATATCCTTTTTCTTGACTCATTTTATATTTGTAATAATTACAAATTTTAATTTGATGCAAATATAAAATAGATTTTTAATTTCATAATTACATTTACAAAGATTAACATAAAAGAAAATATAAGAGACATTCAATTCTTTACTATTTGTTCTGACTATAATTAAACTAAAATCAGCTTATTAACTTTTCATTTTTAATAACTCAGAATCGCTTGGTAACCAATCATTTCGATTTCAAAAAATAAAGAAAATTATGGCAATTCCATTATTATATAAAACATTCCCCAACATGAAACTAACTCCATATTGGGGAATGATCAATATTGCATTTATAAGCTTTACTATTCTACATCCGACATTAATTTTTCGAAAAACTCATCCAATTCTTTATCTATCTTATCTAAAAAATCATCTTCTAGATAAATCATATCTTTGTCGTATGTCACTAATTCACATATTTGCTCAAAATTATCATCAACCAATATTACAGAAAACGGACCGACAAAATCAAGGGATTCAAATTTTTGTTTAATACTATCAGTATTCAGAACATATTTCAAAGAATCAATTACGGCCTCTTCAAAATTTTCAGAATTCTCTTTCAAATCATCCCAACCATCAATGGTTTCCTGAAGAAGGATATTTTCGGAATCATCATAAATCACAACCAGCAAGTCATCATATTTTACACATACATACATATCTGTCAATGTGCAATCATCTTTTGTTCTTACCGTTTCTATAGCATTTGCAAATACCGATGAAATGTCATTATAAAGCCTTTCTTTTGTAGCTTCCATTTTTTATCCTCCCATATTTGAATCCAAAGATACATAAAAATAAAGAATCAAAGACCAAAGCCCACTTATTTCTTACTTTATTTCTGAAATTTCACAATCTAAATGATATTAAGCCTCTATATAATGCTGATATCGGTTGAAAAATTTTATGAATCCAGGAATTTTCATCAATCCTTTTTCAAAAAAGAGGATTCCTAACAATGCACATGTAATACCGAGTAGTACGTCAATAATATAATGATGAGAAGAATAAACCGCAGTAAACCAAATACCACACATAAGAACTGCAAAGATCGTGATAATAGCCGGATGACATTTTTTTACTAATGCATAATAAAAGGCTACAACCATATATGCTGCATGTAAAGATGGTATTGCTGCAAAAACATTCGAATTACGACTATATAGCGAATCGAAAATCGGCAATCCGACCAATTCGTCAAAGCGACCAAGTGCAGCAGTATTACCCGGTGTATTAAGTATTGCTTCAAAACCGTAATTTATTGCATACCAAGGAGGTGCTGCAGGGTGAATATAATAGCCCGCGAATCCTATTAGATTTACCAATAAAAAAACCATTGAAAACCGAAGATACAAACGCCTGTCTTTTTTCAGATATAGCCAAAGACCGAAAGCGATAGGAACAGGAACCCAACATAAATAAAAAAAGCCTGCAAGAATATCCGCTATTACGGAATGATGCAAAGCAAAATATTCACAAGGAATGAGTAAAGTTCCATTTTCTTCTATTCCAAATAAAAACTTTTCAAGATCATATAAATTCCGCACATCAATAGGGTTGACTTCATAGTTAGGATATACACGCATCCAGTCATATGAAATTCCAAAAATAAAAAACGGCAATAATCCTACAGCTAACTTTCTTGCTGACTTTCCTGCAAAAAACAAGATTAAGAAAACAGATACTATTAATAAATGTTCCGAACGCAATCCAACAAAAACAGTTGTTATTGCAATAAATATAATTGCAATAACAACTACGGTTAAGATTTCGTTTCTTGAAGGTAGAGGGTTTAATATTTTCATAAATTTACAAATTCATTACTTTACGACAATGAGCTAAGCGAGTAAATGCCGTAATGTTAGAAAAAATAGCAATAATGAGCAGTGCTGCCTCAAATATGTAAATAGGATTTAACACAGATTCTTCATATATAAAAAAAGAAGACACCCCACATCCTAATGCTCCAATAGCTGTTAATACAACCCGTTCTGGACGCTGCATAAACCCTACTTTACATTCTATGCCGAGACCTTCTGCTCTAGCCCTAACATAACTGACCATCAATGATCCGACTAATGCAATAAATGCAATTATAAACCCGACAACATAACCTTGTGCCATCATATAGGAACAGATCCCTAAAAACACGATCAATTCACTATACCTGTCAAGTACCGAATCATATAATGCCCCAAAAGAAGAACTCATTTTTCCAATACGTGCAACTTGTCCGTCCAACATATCGAATAATCCAGCAAATAAAATAACCCCGCCAGCCCAACCTATATAAGAGAAATCATTTTTTTCTCCATATATTCCTCCATAAATTAAAATGACGGCTGATACAATATTAAAAAATAGCCCTGTGGTAGTTACAATATTAGGAGTTATCCCAACCTTTACTAACTTATGTACCACTGGATCAATGATTCTATAGATTATCTGCTGAGCCCAATCTCTGAATTTCATTCTTATGTACTTTAAATTTAATTTCTACGTTTAAAAAAAAATTTCAGTTCGTGATTTCTATAAACAAAAATACGCTGCATATTATAATTCCAAAAAAAAGCGACAGCTAAAGAAACCAATATTTTAGAAAATATAAACAGATTGTCTAAATAATGACCAAAAATATTCTGAATATATATCACTTTAGTAATAGCTTCCGTTATAAGAAATGTTCCCCCGACATTGAGAAAAAGGCTTCCACACCAAACCAGAATATATTTAATCACAATATTTATCTTTTTACAATTTTCTGGCCGGAATGTCCACTTATAATTAACGATACAATTAACAATTCCTCCGAAAAAAGAACCCGCAAAAGTTGCATAGACATAATAAACGCTAAACAACTTTGCGAGTCCTATAGTAATAATGAAATCTATTATTGTCGCTAATTGAGAGGACAATTGTGCTCTCAAAAACATAAAGAAACCGTCTCTTTCCGAAACTATTTTTGCATATTTTTTTATCCGATCAACCATCTTACTCCCATCAGCAAAAGAAAACTGTATATTCCGGCTAAAATATCATCTGCCATTACACCGATTCCCCCTTCCAACTGTTCCATTTTACGAATACCCAGTGGCTTAAAGATATCAAAAAAGCGAAACAATAAAAAAGCAAACAAAATATACCAGACATTCCCTACCGGTACAGCAAGTAGAGCAATCCAAACTCCCACCATTTCATCAACAACCACTTTTGACGGATCTTTTCCCCACTCTGATTCTAACTTATCGGCCGACCAAATTCCGGCTGCAGTAAAAAGAACTATAAGCAAACTTGTTACGACTAATAAGATATTGAACGGTATTACATAGAATAATACCGTCCAAATAATAACAGCAACAAGAGCTCCTGCCGTTCCAGGAGCAAATGGAGAAAATCCTGATCCGAAACCGGATGCGATAATTATATGGAATAATTTAGCTCTCTTCATAAATCGATCCGACAAAATTATGCGATAGTTACACTAATTAATCCAAATAACTTGGAGCAGTCTCTCCTACCATATTTCGAAGAGTTTCTTTTACCATTCGCCATTGTTGGAACAGGTCATGCACCGGTTGATGTTCGAAATCATGCATCGGGCTTTTACAGAAGAATGACAACCATGTTTGGATACCACACATTCCTGCACGCATCGCAAGATCACTGAAAATAACCAAATCAAGAGCTATAGGTGCGGCAAGAATAGAGTCCCGACAAAGGAAGTTGACTTTGATTTCCATAGGATATCCCATCCAGCCGAAAATATCGATATTATCCCAAGCTTCTTTATTATCTTTACGTGGAGGATAATAATTGATACGAACTTTATGATATACATCACCATACAAATCAGGGAACTTTTCAGGCTCAAAAATATTATCAATAACAGATAATTTGCTGACTTCCTTTGTTTTGAAATTTTCAGGCTGATCAAGGACTTCTCCGTCTCTATTTCCTAAAATATTTGTAGAGAACCACCCACTAACACCTAACATTCGAGTCTTGAACATCGGAGCAAGAACCGTCTTCATCAATGTCTGACCACTCTTGAAGTCCTTACCTGCAATAGGAATATTTTGTTTTTTCGAGAATTCCCACATAGCCGGAATATCTACACACAGATTCGGAGCACCCATAATAAATGGAGCACCTTCTGCAATAGCAGCATAAGCATAGCACATACTTGGAGATATAACTTCCGTATTATTGTCTTTCATCGCTTTTTCCAGAGAAGCAAGAGACTTGTGTTCTTCACTCATCGGAATATAAATTTCGGTACTTGCAGCCCATAATACAACAATACGATCACAGTTATTTGCAGCTTTAAAATTACGAATATCTTCCCGTAACTGCTTTACCATATCCCAACGTGTAGCAGCATTTTTAATATGAGTACCATTCAACCGTTTTGCAAAATTATGGTCGAATGCGGCAGGCATCGGTTTGATCGCCTGCAATTCGTCTTTTACAAGATTCAAATCTTTTTCTTTCAGAACCTCTGCATATAAGGCTGCATCGTATGTATTATCCGGAAAAATATCCCAACCTCCGAATACGATATCGTTCAGGTCAACCAAAGGAACAATATCCTTGATAAGTTTTTCGTTACCGTCTTGCATACGCATTGTAGCCATCTGTGTGATTGAGCCGATAGCTTTTGTCAATCCTTTACGGGCAGCTAATGTTCCTGTAATCATTGTGGTTGAGACAGCACCACCTACTCCCACAACCAAGACACCCAAACGACCGTTTGCCGGCTTAATTTCCTGTTTCATTTCTTCCAAGTTTATAAAATTATGCGAATTTTCCGAGATTTCCCCTGAATATCCGCCAGTTTAGATATTATTATCAGTTAATTAAATTCTATTTATACACACTCTTAAATCTCCTTAGAAATCAATAAATTAACAAAATCACTCATTACGATTTCCGAGGAGAAATTCAAACCCATAAATAAGATTATACCAAAATCAGGGAAAAGCCTCTTTTTTATTGTCCCCACCCTAAATTCTTCTAATCAAAATTGACTACGAAGGTACGGATTCTACAATGTATAAAAAAAGGTCTATTTGGTAGAAAAAATGTCCTAAAAAGGACATTGATTTTACCGCATATCAACCTGACATATTAAATCAATGAGCATTTTCGGATAGCAAATAAAAATATTTTTATCCATAATGCAAAAAAAAGACAAAAATATTTTGATTGAAAAAACAAATCATTACTTTTGTAGCCATAAAAATAACATAGTTGCATGATGAACACTTTTAGCTTTACATATTTTTATTTCTATTTTTACTTTAAACGAAAGTAAAACGGGATTTTTATTATAAAACAAAAACAAATAATATATTGAGAATCCCGTTCGAATGAGCGGGATTCTCTAGTTTTAGAATAATTGATTATGAAAACCTTTCAACGATTTTACTTTTATTATTTTTATTACTTTATGAGCACATAAGGTGGGATTTTACATATCCGATATACAATAAATAAAGTATCCCACCTTTCAATGAAAGTGTGGGATTTTTTTAATCAGAAAATTCTTATAAATGAAAAAAGTTGCTATACAAGGAATACCGGGTTGTTATCACGAAATGGCTGCCCGATCTTATTTTACCAATGAAGAAGTAGAGGTTGAACCCTGTTTGACATTTCCTAATTTATTCGAGAAAATGAGCAAAGATGATTCTCTTCTCGGAATAATGGCAATAGAAAATACAATTGCCGGATCTTTATTACAGAATCACGAACTATTACGCAAAAGCGATTTGAGTATCATCGGAGAATATAAGTTGAGAATTTCACATGTGCTCGCTGCCCTTCCTGGTGAAACTCTCGAAAATATATCCGAGATAAACTCTCACCCGATCGCTTTAATGCAATGCGAAGAATTTCTGAATCAATTACCTAATATTAAAATTGTAGAAAAAGACGATACTGCAGCCAGTGCCCGTGAAATACAAGAAAAAGGTCTCAAAGGCCATGCTGCAATATGTAGCCGTCTGGCAGCAGAAATGTACGGGCTTAACATATTAGAGTCCGGTATAGAGACAAATAAACGGAATTTTACCCGTTTTTTGGTATTAGCAGACAGTTGGCAAAGAGATGATCTTATTAATCGTCAAAGTATAAACAAAGCATCTCTTATTTTTACTCTCCCTCATACCAACGGAAGTTTATCAAAAGTCTTGACAATATTATCGTTCTATGATATAAATCTTACAAAGATACAGTCTCTTCCAATAATCGGGAGAGAGTGGGAATACAGATTTTATGTCGATATAACATTTTCTGATTATACTCGGTATAAACAATCGTTAGAAGCAATCAAACCACTAACTAAAGATTTTAAAATACAAGGAGAATATGCTGAATTTACAGAAACACTCTGATATATGCCCGGCTAACAGAGTAAGCCAAATCAAAGAATACTACTTCTCAAAGAAGTTAAAAGAAGTGGCCGACATGAATGCAAAAGGGTTGGATGTTATTAGTCTTGGAATTGGTAGCCCAGACCGTCCACCTCATATCCGAACAATAGATGCATTGTGCGAGGATAGCCGGAAAGAAGATGCCCACGGATATCAGCCTTACATCGGTATTCCAGCTTTACGAGAAGCATTTTCTGATTGGTATAAACGATGGTACGGTGTAGAATTGAACCCTAAGACCGAGATACAGCCTCTTATCGGTTCTAAAGAAGGAATTTTACATATATCATTGGCCTTTTTAAATCCCGGAGACGGTGTTTTAGTTCCTAATCCCGGATATCCGACATATACCTCTGTCAGTAAATTGGCCGAGGCACATATTATCAATTACGAATTGACTGAAAAAAACGGATGGTTACCTGATTTTGAAGCGATCGAAAAGAATGATTTGTCAAATGTAAAACTGATGTGGGTCAACTATCCTCATATGCCGACAGGAACTCCTGCATCCATAAATTTGTTTGAAAGGTTAGTTGCATTCGGGAAAAAGCATAATATCATTATTATAAATGATAATCCTTATAGTTTCATACTTAATGAAAAGCCTTTAAGCATTCTTTCTGTCTCCGGAGCTAAAGATATTTGCATAGAAATGAATTCGATGAGTAAAGCTCATAATATGCCGGGATGGCGTATCGGAATGTTAGCATCGAATCCCCAATTTGTCGAATGGATTCTCCGTGTAAAAAGCAATATCGATTCCGGAACATTCCGACCCATGCAAAAGGCTGCGGTTATAGCTTTGTCTTCTGGTCCGGAATGGTACGAGAGTATGAATGCGGTATATAGAAAACGCAGAAAGATTGCAGAAAAAATTGCAGAAGAATTAGGCTGTTCTTTCAACTCGAAACAAACAGGGATGTTCCTTTGGGCAAAAATTCCCGATCATATAACAAGCAGTGCAGAACTTGCAGATAAAGTATTATATGAAGCCCAAGTTTTTATAACACCGGGAATAGTTTTCGGAAGTTTGGGAGACCGATACATACGGCTCTCGCTTTGTGCTAATGAAGCGGCCCTATTAGAAGCTCTCGACAGAATCAAGAATCGTCTTAATAAATAAATTAATAATAAAAACACAGTCATGACAGAAACATTAAACTTCGAATCAATTTTATTACCCGGCATAGAAGCTAAACGTCCTCTTATAATGGCAGGACCTTGTAGTGCTGAAACGGAAGAACAGGTGTTAGAAACAGCAAAAGGTCTGGCAACTCAAGGAATCAAGATATTTCGAGCCGGAATATGGAAACCTAGAACAAAACCGGGAGGTTTTGAAGGTGTCGGTACAGAAGGACTGGCTTGGTTAAAGAAAGTAAAAGAAACTACCGGAATGTACACAGCAACCGAAGTTGCTAATCAGCATCATGTATTTGAAGCCTTGAAACATGGTATTGATATCCTTTGGGTCGGGGCACGTACTACGGCAAATCCTTTTGCTGTGCAAGAAATTGCCGACGCTCTTAAAGGGGTGGATATTCCCATTTTAATTAAAAATCCGGTCAATCCAGATCTCGAACTTTGGATTGGGGCAATAGAAAGAATCTATAATGCCGGACTCCATCGAATCGGAGCAATACATCGAGGATTCAGCTCTTATGATAAGAGACTTTACCGAAATTTGCCACAGTGGCATATTCCAATCGAACTTCGTCGACGTCTTCCGAATTTACCGATAATTTGCGATCCGAGTCATATAGGGGGAAAACGCGATCTCGTGGCGCCTTTATGCCAGCAAGCTATGGATATGGGATTTGACGGGTTAATTATAGAATCTCATTGTAATCCCGATTGTGCATGGAGTGATAAAAATCAGCAAATAACACCGGATGTTCTCAATTTTATTTTAAATATGTTAGTTATCCGGGAAACGACCCAAACTACAGAAAATTTATCGGAACTTAGAAGACAGATCGACGAATTGGATAATCAATTGCTGGAATTATTGGCCAAACGGATGCGTATATCTCGAGAAATCGGGCAATATAAAAAAGAACACGATATGACAGTCTTACAACCGACCCGTTATGATGAGATTTTAAGTAAACGGATCAACCAGGCAATAGATCTAGATATGGACGGAGAATTTATGAAATCGGTTTTACAGGCAATTCACGAAGAGTCAGTAAGGCAACAAATGAATATTTTGAATAAATAAAACGATGAAAATACTTATTCTCGGAGCTGGGAAAATGGGCTCTTTTTTTGCGGATGTACTAAGTTTTCAACACGAAGTAGCACTTTTTGATACTGATCCCAAACGGTTGAGATTTGTGTTCAATACTTACCGAATGACAGCGTTAGAGGAGGTAAAAGAGTTTCAACCGGAATTGGTCATTAATGCAGCAACCGTAAAATATACAATTGCTGCATTCGAAATGATATTACCTCATATCCCTGCTAATTGCATTATATCTGACATTGCCTCTGTAAAAACAGGACTTCCGGAATTTTACCAAAAGGCCGGACATCCGTTTGTCTCGACTCATCCGATGTTCGGGCCTACATTTGCAAATCTCAGTGACTTAAGTACTCAAAATACGATTATCATTTCCGAGTCCGACCATTTAGGAAAAGTTTTTTTTAAAGATCTATACAGTAATTTAAGGTTAAGAATATTTGAATATTCATTTAAGGAGCATGATGAAACAATCGCCTATTCGTTATCGATTCCATTTGCATCTACTCTTGTTTTTGCTGCCGTAATGAAACCTCAGGACGCTCCGGGTACAACATTCAAAAAGCACATGGATATTGCTCACGGACTTCTTTCCGAAGATGATTATCTCCTCACGGAGATTCTATTTAACCCGCACACGCCCGAACAAGTGTCGCAAATTCAAGAACAACTGGATATACTGCTCGACATTATAAAACGTAAGGATACTGACAAAATGAAGGCATATTTGACTCGCTTACGAGAAAATATTCGATAAAAAAACGCGGTGTAATACCGCGTTTTTTACCGGATATTTAAATTTTATCGGGTCTGTTTTGGGCAGGCTCTTACATTTTTAAATAAAAGTCTTTAGTTAAAGCTATATATTCAGGTGTATATGTCAAAGGTGCTGTCTCTATAACAAGCTCTTCTTCTATATAGCTTACGGGGGACTTCCCCCACTCTACTAAAACTCTTTTAGGGGAGACATTCGGACGTCCTTTTACCCAAACTTTTCGAGACACCCACAATTTGTTGGAGACAGCTATACCGGTCAACTGTCTGTCTTGATCTGCAGGGTATATAACGGAAATGTGACCTTCAGGCTTCAATAACTTTACCGCATTGGATACAAATTCTTCATAAGTTAGTGAAGCTGTATGTCGTGCCATTTGCCGAGAGAGACTTTTGGGAGGCAGAGTATTATCAAAATAAGGAGGATTAGACACAATATGATCATAGAGAGTTTCTGACATTTCCGCATACTCTTGTAAAGAACAATTAATTACTTGTATTTTATTGCTCCATGGAGAAGATGATATATTTTCTTTAGCTTGTAAGTACGCATCTCTATCGATCTCGATTGCATCGATAGATACTTGAGAAAACGAAGATCTTTGCGCCGCCATTAATGCGATTATTCCTGTTCCAGTTCCTATATCCAATATATTCCCATTTTTCGGGATATTACACCAAGCTCCAAGCAGCACGCCATCTGTACCTACCTTCATTGCGCAGCGGTCATGATATATGGTAAATTGTTTAAACTGAAAATAATGAGTTCCCATAAATAAAAATTTTAGAATACAAATAAACAAAAAATAATAACAATTTTATGGGGATCTAAGTATTGTTTATTTTTTGGCACACTCATTGTACTATAATATAACATTGATTTTTCAGGAGTGCTGACAATGTATTTAATCCTAATTACTGACAAAATGACAATTAACATATGAAAAAAATTTTTTCTGATAATAATCTGCTTGATGATGCTAATGACAATGCCACTACAATTATGCCGATTTTCGCTGAAGTAGAGGGTAATCCGGATATAGAATGTCCGGGGGTGGCAGAAGTCGATCTGCCCATACTGCCATTGCGCAATATGGTGATGTATCCGGGAGTAGCTCTCCCTGTATCAGTCGGAAGGGCCAAATCTCTTCAACTTATTAAAGAAGCATACGCTCAAAAACAATATATCGGTGTAACATGTCAAAAAGATATGTACGTAGATGAACCTGAATACAAAGATTTGTATGAAATAGGTACTATTGCGGAAATCGTAAAAATACTGGAAATGCCAGACGGAAGCACTACCGTTATTTTACAAGGCAAACGACGTTTTCATTTAGATAATCTGACAACATTCACTCCTTATTTAAGAGGCAATATCTCTCTATTGGAAGAAAAAATGCCCAAATCGAATGACAAAGAATTCGAAGCGCTCATATCTGCAATAAAGGACATGACATTCAATATTCTGAAAACCTTGGGTGAACCTTCACGAGAGCTGATGTTTGCATTAAGGAATATTGAAAATTCTCACTATCTGATTAATTTTTTATGTTCCAATATTCCTTTAAATACCCAACAGAAACAGGATCTGCTTAATATCGACTCGGTCAAGCAACGAGCATTCAGTTTATATACCGCACTGAGTAAGGAAGCCCAACTTATTGAAATAAAAGCAAGTATTCAATCTCGTACGAGAGAAGACTTGAACCAACAACAAAGAGAGCACTTTTTACAACAACAGATAAAAACTATACAAGATGAATTGGGTGGAAGCGTTCAGGAACAAGATATACAGGAACTGAAGGAAAAAGCTTCTAAAAAGAAATGGGATGCTTCAGTAGCTGCCATATTTGAAAAAGAACTACGTAAATTAGAACGTCTTTATCCTCAATCTCCAGACTTTTCGGTGCAATATAATTACTTGGAAACATTGACCGATTTGCCTTGGAATGAATTTACAAAGGATAATTTTAATCTGAAACATGCACAGAAGCAATTAGATAAAGACCATTACGGGCTTGAAAAAGTGAAAGACCGTATTTTAGAACATCTGGCGGTATTAAAACTGCGAGGGGATTTAAAATCTCCGATTATATGCCTTTACGGACCTCCGGGTGTCGGAAAAACATCTTTGGGAAAGTCAATAGCGGAAGCTCTAAAAAGAAAATATGTGCGTATTTCTTTAGGGGGATTGCACGATGAAGCGGAAATCAGAGGTCACCGACGCACCTACATCGGAGCTATGCCCGGTCGTATTATACAGGGTTTATTGAAAGCCGGTTCGTCTAATCCTGTGTTCGTTTTAGATGAAATAGATAAAATCGGAAATGATTTTAAAGGAGATCCGGCATCAGCTTTGTTAGAGGTTCTCGATCCGGAACAGAACAACGCTTTTCATGATAATTATTTGGATATCGACTATGATCTGTCAAATATTTTATTTATAGCGACTGCCAATAATTTGAATACGATCTCCCAACCTTTATTAGATCGAATGGAGCTTATCGATATAACCGGATATATTTTGGAAGAAAAAGTAGAGATCGGTCGAAGACACCTTGTCCCGAAACAGCTCGAGAATCATGGGCTCGTAAAAGGTGATGTAGACATTCCTAAAAAGACGATGGAGGTCATAGTAGACTCTTATACTCGGGAATCGGGTGTTCGGGAATTGGATAAGAAAATTGCCAAAATTATGCGGAAAATCGCCCGAAAAAAAGCATTGGAAGAAGAATACCCACATACGATTACAGTAAATGACTTACATGAATATTTAGGAATAAAAGAGTATTCACGAGATAAATACGAAGGAAATGAATATGCCGGTGTCGTTACAGGTTTGGCATGGACTGCCGTAGGTGGAGAAATATTATTCGTAGAATCAAGCCTGAGTAAAAGCAAAGGCGAAAAACTGACATTAACAGGAAATTTAGGTGATGTCATGAAAGAGTCGGCAATAATAGCCATGCAATACATAAAAGCCCATGCCGAAATGTTAAATATCAGTGATGACGTGTTCGATAAATGGAACGTACATATTCATGTGCCAGAAGGCGCTATTCCTAAAGATGGCCCTTCTGCAGGTATCACGATGGTAACTTCTATTGCATCCTCATTTACCCAACGCAAAGTACGTCCGAACCTGGCCATGACCGGAGAAATTACATTAAGAGGACGTGTACTTCCCGTCGGAGGCATAAAAGAAAAAATATTGGCTGCAAAACGCGCTAATATAAAAGATATTATCTTATCGGAAGAAAATAAAAAAGACATAGATGAGATCAAAGAAAATTATATTAAGGGGCTTACATTCCACTACGTACGGAACATTAAAGAAGTTCTCGATTTTGCATTATTGAATGAAAAGGTAGAACACCCCATACAATTATAGAAATAATAATAGGTAAATACAGATAAGGAGGAAATTTATTGAAAAAATTCCTCCTTATCTTATATGTTATCTGCTTAACAGATTTTAATTTGATTTTTACAACAAAATATTCAAAAGGATTGTTTCCTTATTACTACTACTCTATAAATAGTCGGACAACATACTTGAAGGCATCATTATTCAAGAAAATGTCCGGCTATTTTATTATAAATATCCATTAGATTTATTGACACACATTTTATATCTTTGTAGTCTGAAAATAGTAAAATAATGAGTGAAAATACTTTATTGGATAAATTAGAAGGCCTTTCAATCCGTTTCGAAGAGGTCGGGACTCTTATTACCGATCCGGCTGTTATATCTGATATGAAGCGTTTTGTTAAACTTACCAAGGAATATAGTGATCTCGAGAAAATTGTTAAAGCTAAAAATCAATATGAGAAATTACTAAACAATATCTCTGAAGCAAGATCAATATTAGAATCGGAAAACGACCTGGAAATAAGGGAAATGGCAAAAGAAGAATTAGATGAGTCTCAAGAAAAACTTCCGGTATTGGAAGAAGAGATAAAACTACTACTCGTTCCCACCGATCCCCAAGATAGTAAAAATGCCATAGTAGAAATTCGAGGAGGCACAGGGGGTGATGAAGCCGCTATTTTTGCAGGGGATCTGTTTCGTATGTATTCTAAATATTGTGAGACCAAAGGGTGGCAATTAAGTATATCCAGTTATAGTGAAGGCTCTTCGGGTGGATATAAAGAAATTATTTTTACAGTAAGCGGAGAAAATGTTTATGGCACATTAAAATACGAATCCGGTGTACATCGGGTGCAGCGTGTACCAGCAACTGAGACACAAGGTAGAGTACATACTTCGGCTGCATCTGTGGCAGTTCTTCCGGAGGCAGAAGAATTTGATGTTGAGATTAATGAAGGTGAAATCAAATGGGATACTTTCCGCTCCGGTGGTGCTGGAGGACAAAACGTTAATAAAGTGGAATCTGGTGTCCGTCTCAGGTACGTATGGAAAAATCCCAATACAGGAGTTTCAGAAGAGATTCTTATCGAATGTACTGAAACCCGTGATCAACCCAAAAATAAAGAACGTGCACTTACCCGTTTACGTTCTTTTATTTATGATAAAGAGCATCAAAAATACCTTGACGATATTGCAGCCAAAAGAAAGACAATGGTCTCTACAGGAGATCGCTCCGCTAAGATACGTACATACAATTATCCTCAAGGGCGCATTACCGACCATAGAATCAACTATACTATATATAATCTTTCAGCATTCATGGATGGCGATATACAAGACTGCATAGATCACCTAATTATTGCCGAAAATGCCGAAAGAATGAAAGAAAGCGAATTATAGAAAATTTTTTGTACCTATCTTATGAACAAACAACAACTCTTTGAGAACATAAAACGTAAAAAATCATTTCTTTGCGTAGGTTTAGATACCGATATTAAAAAAATTCCGACACATTTGCTTAATGAAGAAGATCCTATTTTTGCATTTAATAAAATTATTGTCGATTCGACAGCAGATTTTTGTGTCGCTTATAAGCCCAATCTCGCTTTTTATGAGAGTTTGGGCATTCAAGGTTGGAGTGCCTTTGAAAAAACAGTACGATATATAAAAGAAAATTATCCGGATCAATTTATTATTGCCGATGCAAAACGCGGAGATATAGGGAATACTTCAGAAATGTACGCTCGCAGTTTTTTTGAACATCTCGATATCGACTCGGTAACAGTTGCTCCTTATATGGGAGAAGATAGTGTAAAACCTTTTCTCGTATATCCAGGTAAATGGGTCATTGTTTTGGGATTAACGTCTAATAAAGGATCTCAAGATTTTCAATTTACGGCAGATGCTTCAGGAGAACGACTTTTTGAAAAAGTAATGCGTATTTCCCAAACTTGGGCAACCGATGATCAAATGATGTTTGTTGTAGGGGCAACCCAAGGGAAATTATTTACGGACGTACGCAAAATAGCACCAGATCACTTTTTATTAGTTCCGGGAGTAGGCGCTCAAGGCGGAAGTTTGCAAGATGTTGCTAAATATGGAATGAATAAGCAATGCGGTCTTCTGGTAAATTCCTCACGAGGAATTATATATGCCGATAAGAGTGAGAATTTTGGAATTGCAGCACGTGCTGAATCGAAGAAAATTCAAGAACAAATGGAAGCCCTTTTGCAAGAAAGATCTCTAATTTGAATTTTTCTTGGAATCATATAATATAAGCATAAATATTTACTGTAAACTCTCGCATTTTATAAAAAATATACCGATTTATTTTGTAAATTTGCAGACAGACAGAAAACAAATACATGTTTTAAAATTATTGTAATATGCAAACACTTGACAATTTCAATTTTGCCGGTAAAAAGGCATTTGTACGTGTTGATTTTAACGTACCTTTGGATGAAAATCTGAATATTACAGACGACACTCGTATGCGCGCAGCGTTGCCTACTTTGAAAAAAATTATTGCTGATGGCGGTAGCGTGATTATCGGATCACATCTGGGTCGTCCGAAAAAAGGTCCGGAAGACAAATTTTCATTGAAGCATGTAGTTGCACATTTGTCTGAATTATTAGGACAACCTGTAAAATTTGTTGATGACTCAATAGGTGAAAAAGTAAAAGCTGCTGTTGCAGAATTGAAACCGGGAGAAGTGCTTGTTCTTGAAAATCTTCGTTTTTATGCTGAAGAGGAAGGCAAACCCAGAGGACTTGCTGAAGATGCCAGCGATGAAGAAAAAGCTGCTGCAAAAAAGGCCGTCAAAGCCAGTCAAAAAGAATTCACAAAGGAATTGGCAAGTCTTGCTGATGTTTATGTAAATGACGCATTTGGTACAGCTCACCGTGCACATGCTTCTACCGCTTTAATTGCTGACTATTTTACCCCGGAGAATAAAATGTTCGGTTACCTGATGGAAAAAGAGGTAAAAGCTGTAGAAAAGGTAATGAAAGATATTAATCGTCCTTTTACAGCAATTATGGGCGGATCTAAAGTTTCCTCAAAAATTGAAATTATTGAAAATCTGCTTAACAAAGTGGATAATCTGATCATTACAGGAGGTATGACTTATACTTTTACAAAAGCTCAAGGCGGTAAAATCGGTAATTCTATTTGTGAAGATGACAAATTGGATTTAGCTCTTGATCTAATGAAAAAAGCAAAAGAAAAAGGTGTAAATTTAGTATTAGCTGTAGATGCTAAAATTGCAGATGCATTCAGTAATGATGCAAATACTAAAATAGTTCCTGTAAATCAAATTCCTGATGGTTGGGAAGGTTTGGATATCGGCCCGGAATCTGAGAAAATATTCGCAGATGTTATCAAAAAATCTAAAACAATTCTTTGGAACGGTCCTACGGGTGTATTTGAATTTGAAAACTTTACCCATGGTTCACGCTCTGTAGGGGAAGCTATTGTGGAAGCTACCAAAAACGGAGCATTCTCTCTTGTTGGTGGAGGAGATTCTGTTGCTTGTGTTAATAAATTTGGTTTAGCAAACGGAGTATCGTATGTATCTACAGGTGGCGGTGCGTTACTTGAAGCAATCGAAGGAAAAATTCTTCCGGGTATTAAAGCGATCCAAGGATAAACAATAATAAAATTCTTCTATTATAGAAAGCCTGTTTAAGAAAAGATTTAAACAGGCTTTTCTTATTAATATCGATTACTTTATTGTAATTTACACAAATGATAAAAAAGGATATGCAAAATACTGTGACCCCATTTGATCTTCTCGCCCTCCTATTCTACTAAAGATAAAAAATAAATTAAAGATTCTAGTATGAAAATGAATAAAATATTTCAGAAAGCCATTTGCCTATTTTCCTGAATACGGACATTCAACTGTTGTTGGTATTCCAAAAGATACTCTATATAATTAGAATATTTCTCAGGAGATTCCAAAAATATATTTAAAGATTTTTTTACCCAGTCCAATGCAGAATCATATCGATCGTTAAGTTCTTCATATAATGCCATATTAGCGGCGGCTTTAGCCTTCCGACCCATTTTCTCCGCATTTTCGTAAACATACTCCCATAAATAAGAAGCTTCTTCATAATTTCCTCTATTCCAGTAAGAATTTGCTTCTTTCATCAAAGGGTACGGAGTAACAAAATAAAAACGATCTGCATTATCAATATACGGATAAAACTTTTTACTGACCTGATACCCGGAATGATTTGTTGCATCGATCAAACAATTTTGAAATGATGGAAACCTGTCTAAAGTTCGATTTTCTGTTTCTCCATACGATTGCCACGATATAGTATCTTTACAGGAAAAAACGCTCGGTAAATATTTTTCTCCCATATAAAGTTTGAGATCAGCATAAACAGCAATATCCAAATCTCCAAAAAATAGAGCCTCGTCTACCTGAGTCAAGTGAATAGACGGAATAACAGATAATCTATCTAAAGACAAAATGGCATCTGCATTTAAACTATCCTTGATAAGTCGTACTTTGTCTTCTGGCAAAATATATTCTGTCATAGGATCATTCTGCATCGAAACTACAGATAGAGTCTTACCAGAAGCTTGCTTTAAAGAAGATGATACGCTTTTTACAAAATGCGGAATAAGATTTCCTCTTTTTATCTGCAACCGTTGACGCTCATTATAAGCGTCAATAATTTCACCTTCATCTTCTACCGGTGTACGTTCGGGGGTATTGATTACTATGGCTAATGTCCGAAGAGAATCTGACAATATCGTTTCCGATGGACGTAATATTTCGAGTGGGACATAAACAGCTGTCGCACATGAAGTAAACAATAAAATAAAAAGTAAACTTATAGTATTTAACCAATAATGCATAAATATCAAGGTTTATGAATAGCTATTCTACAAACATACAAATTTATTTCATGTGAGGAATATTCATTTCTTATAAAAAAACTAAGAGTCTTTTCGAGCCTGATAAATTTTATAAAAATATCTCATCGGATTATCCTATTTTATTGTATTGTGAATAAAGTATTTAATACATCTTTGCTTACCGAAAGAAAAGCTAAAGAAAAAATACGATTAATAAAAAATCGGAAACACCTGTAAGTAGATTTACTTATAGGTGTTTCCGAAACAAATATAACCACAATTATTAGTAATTCCATTGACAAGCGATCATACGCAGATTGTTATCCCCTATCGTACGCAAATCTATGAGTTGGTTAAATCGGCAATTAATATATACCAAATTCGGGCAAAATGAAACATCCAGCATGGTCAACTGATTTTGATTACATAATACCCGTTGTAACAGATAGCGATTGCTTAAATCAAGTGTTGTCAAATCATTATAAGAACAATCGACAAAAGTAAGTTTGTCCGTTCCGTTAAGATTTAACCGGGTAAGGTTATTATATGAACAAACCAAATCAGTAAGAGCATCACAATTCAGAACATCAAGTGTTACCATATTGTTATCACTACAAAATAGAGTAAAAAGATTCGGTTGTTTTGACATAATCATTGTACGGATATTATTATCATCCATATTCAAGTTTTGCAAATTAACTGTCCCGAACAGATTTAAATTCGTCAAGCGATTATATCCGCAATAGAGATTTTTCAAATTAGCACAACTATCAACATTAAGGGATTCTAAGTGACACCCTTGAACATTAAGGGATTCTAAAGCAGATGAACCCTGAATATTGAATTCAACAAAAAGATTATTAGAACAATTTAAATTTTTCAATTGCGGAGATGTAGAAAGGTCGATTTCCGTGAGACGATTTTTATAACAATCAAGCTTGACCAACGCAATACAACCGGTTAAATCAAGTTCTGACAATTTATTACGGCTGACATTCATATCTGTAAGAGCTGAACAGTTCGTAGCATCGACTACCGTAATCTTATTTCGAGAAAGGTTCACTTTCTGCATAGCTGAAAAACCATTCAAATTTATGTCTCCCGCTAAATCTTTATCTTGCCAATCTATAGAAACCACTCTACCGTTATTCCAAGTAACACCTTTCCATGCTGCCGGAGTATTAATACTTACGATTTCCAACCGATCGGCATTGGAATCTCCTTTAGCAGATTTCTGCTGCAAAAAACTTTGCAGTTGTTTCACTTCATTTTTGTTATACTTCTGAGCAAATAGCACTGTGCTTCCCAGGACTAGTGCCACAATTAATAAAACTCGCTTCATAACTTCTTTTATTTTATTAGACTTATTGTCGGTTAATATCCTCTCCCCGATATTAACTTTACACTCATTAAAACAATATAGTCGAAAAAAAGTTTTGAAGAACGAATTTTACAAAAAAATGAATAGAGGAAAGACTACTTTTCATTCAGTCTTATTCCATTCTCAAGAATCAGAATCAATCTTTGCTTGTATAATGCACCTATCGCTTTTTTGAAATTTTTCTTGCTACAAGAAAAGTGCTCGGCAATCTGCTCGGCAGAAGATTTATCGGAAAGAGGTATGTAACCTTCATTTTCGTGTAAAGATCGAAGAATTTCAGAAGATAACGTATCTATCTTTTCATATCCTACCGGTTGCAAAACGACATCGATTTTTTCATCTTCACGGATATGTTTTATATATCCTTTTATATGATCTCCCTTTTCTATATTGCAAAATATCTCATTGTAATAAACCATACCCCAATGCGCATTATTGATAATAACCTTATATCCTATTTCGGTTTCCTGTACTACCAATAAATCAACTTCCTGATTTATTTTATAATCGATCGGAAGATTATTCAAAAATTTATTCAGTTTAGCTGAAGCAACGATACGCCCACTTTCGTGGTCAAGATAAGCATAAACAATATAATAATATCCCTGTTTCATATCGACTCGTTGTTCACGGAAAGGAACTAACAAATCTTTCGTCAATCCCCAATCTAAAAATGCACCGACCCTATTCGTCGATTTCACTTTTAAATATGCAAATTCACCAACTTGAATATAAGGTTTTTCGGTAGTAGCAATAATTCGATCTTCTGAATCAAAATAGATAAAAACATCTATTATATCTCCTATACGACAATTTTCAGGAATATATCGAGCAGGAAGTAATATCTCGCCTTTATCTTCTCCATCTAAATACACCCCGAAATCTACTGTTTTTATAACCTTTAAGGCATTATACCTTCCTACTTTTACCATAATTTGTTTCTTTTGGAACAAAAGTAAATAAACTTCAGATATTATAAAAGCTCCTTCATAGGAATATGGAGAATATATTTTTATGAAGTTTTTCAGAATCATCAAATTTTTCTAAAATCAAGCCGTACAATATGATCTTTCAGCATTTATTTTTACTTTTGTATATAAACCTTAAATATTAGTAAGATGAAGAATGTACAATACTTATTCATCATAGTTTTATACTATGTTGCAATGACAGGTAAAGCTCAAAATAATAGATTTACACCTCCTATTATGGGATGGAGTTCTTGGAATACTTATCGTATAAACATCAATGAACAACTTATAAAAAAACAAACTGATGCAATTATTGATAGAGGTCTGAAAACCGTTGGATATCGATATATAAATATCGATGACGGTTTTTTCGGATGGCGTGATGAATCGGGAATACTTCATACTCATCCCAAGCGTTTTCCCAACGGATTGGAAAACATCGTTAAATATATACATGACAAAGGTCTAAAAGCTGGCATTTATTCTGATGCAGGAAGTAATACTTGCGGTTCGATTTGGGACAACGATCCAAATGGAATAGGAGTCGGGCTATATGGGCACGAGAAACAAGATGCAGACCTCTTTTTTAACAAATGGGGGTTTGATTTTATCAAAATAGACTATTGTGGTGCCGGACAGGAATTAGCATTAGATGAACAAAAGAGATATACTGAAATTTATCGAGCTTTCAATGATGTTTGTAACCATAAAATATCATTGAATATTTGCCGTTGGGCTTTCCCCGGCACATGGGCTGAAGATATCACAACTTCATGGAGAATAAGTGCCGATATTACTCCAGAGTGGGCATCTATCAAACATATAATAAATAAGAACCTTTATTTATCAGCCTATGCACGAAATGGTCATTATAATGATATGGATATGCTGGAAATAGGAAGAGGTCTAAAACCTGAAGAGGAAGAAGTTCATTTCGGTATGTGGTGTATCATGAGTTCGCCCTTACTTATCGGTTGCGATTTAACTACTATTCCGGATAAATCTTTAGAATTACTGAAAAACAAAGAACTAATAGCTATCAATCAAGATTCTTTAGGTCTTCAAGCTTATGTAGTTCAACACGAAAAAAATGGATATGTATTAGTCAAAGATATTGAACAAAAACGAGGTAAAGTCAGAGCTATGGCTTTATATAATCCATCAGACTCGATTTGTTCGTTTTCTGTACCCACTGCATGTTTGGAGTTAGGTGGAACAATAAAAATCCGAGATTTAATAGAACATAAGACTATTGATACAAATAAAGAATATTTAGAATATGAGTTACCTCCTCATAGTGCAAAATTTTTTCGTATAGAGGCGGAAAAGCGTCTGGAATCATCGCTTTACGAAGCTGAATGGGCTTATCTTCCATGTTATGATGATCTGGGTACTCGTTCTAAAAGTATCCGCTATGCTCCATGTGAAAAGGCATCCGGAAAAATGACCGTTAGCTTTATTGGCGGGAGCTCTGAAAATTATGCTGAATGGGATAATGTTTACAGTAAAAAAGGGGGTGCATATGAAATGAAGATTTTTTATTTGCCTGAAAAGAACCGCAAATTAGAAGTCAATATAAACGGAAAGTCTTATTTCTTTAAAAATTTAGAAACCGATAGCTCAAAGGGAATTATGACTATTACTCTTTCTGTACAATTAAATCGTGGGGAAAATACAATTCGCATAGGCAGTCCCTATTGCTGGGCTCCAGATATAGACTGTTTTACATTAAAAAGACGATAATTCACCGTTTCTGATTTCAGCAAATGAAAGAATAACTTACCTTTGTGATCACAAAAATTTTCAATATGATATTTTATTTTTCGGGAACGGGAAATTCTGAATGGGTTGCAAAAGAAGTAGCAAAAGCACAAAATGAAACAATATGTTTTATTCCCGAAGTTATGCAAAAAAAAGAATTTTATTATCGAGTCTCGGAAAAAGAAAAAATAGGGTTCGTATTTCCCATATATTCTTGGAGCCCGCCTAAACTCATTCTCGATTTCATTAAGCTCATACAATTAGAAATAAAGTATAATAACTATGTTTTTTTTATTTGTACTTGTGGTGATGATATCGGGCTAAGCAAAAACATCTTTGTGAAAGCATTATTGGCCAAAGGAATTACTTGTAACAGTGGATTCTCTGTTATAATGCCAAATAATTATATATTAATGAAAGGGTTTGATGTAGATTCTCCAGTTTTGACAGCCGAAAAATTAAGAGAAGCTATACCCAGAATGGAACAGATAAATTCATGGATAAGTAATAACAGATCAGGCTTATTCGATTGTAAACAAGGGCATTTCCCTTTCTTTAAAACTCGAATTATATGGCCATTATTCAATAAATATCAAATATCGGATAAAGATTTTTATGCCACAGACTTATGTAACGGTTGCAGGTTGTGTGAACAAAAATGCCCTGTTGGAAATATAAAAGTCGATAAAAAACCGAAGTGGCAGCACCATTGTATTCTTTGTCTGGCATGTATTCACAGATGCCCGCAAACGGCAATTCAATATGGGAAGAAAACACAGAAAAAAGGCCGCTATTACAAAGGGAAAAAATGAACTAATAACGAAATTAAACGGTTTTTCTTTATAGCGTACGCACAAAACTTTTTATTTCAAACAAAATATAAATCAGAAGTTTTTATATATTTGTAAATATGTCAACTAAATCATCCAAATATGAAAAATAGATTTATTCTTTTATCCGGATTCTGCTTTCTCCTTTTATGTATAAACTCTTGTAAACAGAAAAAAAATCATCCAGACAAAACAGATTCGGATCAGCAAACAGAATTGACCGATACCGCTATTTCTATAGAGGAAATAGATACATTATCTTTTGCTCTTTATGAAAATGAAAAAAAATATCATATCAATAATGACACGGCAATGCCGGCCTGCACGTTTTCTATCGACATGATTTATCCGGATAATTATCCGAACAATATAAAATTAAAACAGATACAAAAATATTTTGTGAAGAGTATTTTCGGAGAAGAATATGAGAGTTTCGCTCCTAAATTAGCTGCAGAAAAATACATGCAGAATTATATAGACACTTATAAAAAAGATATGTCTCAATATAGCCATTCTAAAAAAGACGTCGGTGTATGGATGAATTATGAATTATCTGTAGGTAGCCGCTCTCTTTATAATAATCACGATATATGGAGCTACGAGTTATCGACTTATATGTTTACCGGTGGGGCACACGGCATTTATACAACTACATATCAAACCTTTGATTTACAAAAAGGAAAGAGCCTTCTTTTGAATGATCTTATTAGTGAAAAAAATAGAGCAACAATAGATGAGTTATTACGAAAACAATTGGCAATCGATCTTAAATTAACAAATATCAATGAATTAAGCAAGAAAGATTATAGTCCTGAAAACATTGTCGCTACCGATAATTTCTATGCGGGAAAAAATGGAATCACGTGGTTATATAATCCGTATGATATCGCACCTTATTATTTAGGTCAAACACGAATTACCCTACCATACTCCGTATTGCGTCCTTACCTTTTACCAGAATGTCCCGTGAAACGTATTTTTGAATAACACAGTCTTCACAATAATTATTTTATGAAGCAATAAAAAACGCCAATGATTTATTAAAAAATTATTGGCGTTTTTTTATAATCAATTATATATAAGTATTAGACCTCTTTATTTCTTCAATGCGGCAATACTTTCCTCTAAAGATTTTATTTTACTTTCTGCATCGGACTGTTTTTTCCGCTCCATTTCAACAACCTGTGCCGGAGCATTATTCACAAAACGCTCGTTACTTAATTTAGCAATGACCGATTTTAGAAAACCTCGTAAATATTTCAGTTCCTCTTCTTGCTTTTTCAATTCGGCTTCTACATCGATATTATTTCCTAACGGAACGGCATACTCGGTTGTGCCCACCAAAAACGAAGCTGCTGTAGCATCTTTTTCATTAACCGACAAAATAGCCGACAAATTAGCAAGTTTAGAAATTACCGCATCATTCCCCGAATTGTGCTGTCCGATAACTTGTAATTCTAACGTATCCTTATTCGGGATATTCTTTTGAAGACGAATCGAACGCACTCCTGAAATAATCTCTTTTGCCGTCTCGATTTGTGCCAATAGAGCTTCATCATAAGTCTCTACTCCCGGTAATTGAGCGATCATGATACTTTCCCCCTCTTTACGGTCACAAATGTGCTGCCAAAGTTCTTCCGTAATAAAAGGCATAAACGGATGCAGAAGTTTCAATAGATCATCAAAAAACGACAAAGTCTTTTCGTATGTCGTAGCATCTATCGGCTGTTGATATCCGGGTTTGATCATCTCCAAATACCATGAAGAAAATTCATCCCAAAACAATTTATATACCACCATCAACGCTTCCGAAAGACGATATTTAGAGAACAAGTCTGCAATCTCGATACTTGCTTTTTTCAGCATAGCATCAAACCACCTTACTGCAATCTTGGCTGATTCAGGCTGATCTATAGACGAATCTACCGACCATCCTTTTACCAACCGGAATGCGTTCCATATCTTATTATTGAAATTACGTCCTTGTTCACACAATGTATCATCAAACAAAATATCATTTCCGGCCGGAGCAGAAAGCATCATTCCCATACGAACCCCGTCAGCCCCGTACCTATCGATCAATTCTAACGGATCGGGGGAATTACCTAACGACTTAGACATTTTACGGCCTAATTTATCACGGACAATTCCGGTAAAATAGACATTTTTAAACGGCATCTCTTTCTGATACTCATAGCCGGCGATAATCATACGGGCTACCCAAAAGAAAATAATGTCGGGAGCTGTAACCAAGTCACTGGTTGGATAATAGTAATTCAGTTCTTCATTTCCGGGATGATTAATACCGTCGAACAGCGATATAGGCCACAACCAAGAAGAAAACCATGTATCGAGACAATCTTCATCTTGTCGTAAATCTTCCGTTTGTAAGGCAGAATTACCCGTCTTCTTACGAGCCAGTTCCAAAGCTTCCTCTTTAGTTGCCGCTACGACATACCCACCTTCGGGAAGATAATATGCAGGGATTTGATGTCCCCACCAAAGCTGACGGGAAATGCACCAATCCTTAACATTTTCCATCCAATAGCGGTATGTATTTTTGTATTTTGCCGGATAAAACTTTATATCGTCATTCATTACAGCCTCTAACGCCGGTTTAGCAAGATCGGTCATTTTTAAAAACCATTGCATAGAAAGTTTAGGCTCTATCACAACATTCGTACGTTCCGAATGCCCGACTTTATTAGTATAAGCCTCCGTTTTTTCCAACAGGCCCGCAGCTTCCAGATCTTTTTCTATTTGAACACGGACATCGAATCTGTCCATACCGACATACATTCCGGCAGCATCGCTTATCGTACCGTTATCGTTAAAAATATCGATACTCGGCAGATTATACTTTTCGCCCAGCATATAGTCGTTGACATCATGTGCCGGAGTGACTTTCAGGCAACCCGTACCGAATTCGATATCAACATAATCATCTTCGATGACCGGAATTACCCGGTTTACCAACGGAACAATAACTTTCTTCCCTTTTAAATGCTGATTTTTGGGATCATTCGGATTGATACACATAGCCGTATCTCCCATAATCGTCTCAGGGCGGGTCGTTGCGACTACGGCATATCCGTCCTCACCCTCAATCTTATAGCGTAAATAATACAACTTTCCGTGTTCTTCTTTATAAACGACTTCTTCATCGGATAGAGCAGTCAAAGCTTTCGGATCCCAATTTACCATACGGACACCCCGATAGATAAGTCCTTTATTATATAAATCGACAAAAACCTTCAAGACACTTTCACTACGAAGCTCATCCATAGTAAAAGCCGTTCTGTCCCAATCACAAGAAGCCCCTAACTTACGGAGTTGCTGCAAGATAATTCCTCCGTGAGTTTCTGTCCATTCCCATGCATGTTTCAGAAATTCTTCTCGTGTAAGATCAGTTTTCTTAATTCCCTGAGCTGCCAATTTGTTCACGACCTTCGCTTCGGTTGCGATAGAAGCATGATCGGTACCCGGAACCCAACAAGCATTCTTTCCGGTCATACGGGCACGACGAATCAAAATATCCTGAATCGTATTATTCAGCATGTGCCCCATGTGCAACACACCCGTAACATTTGGCGGAGGTATGACTATCGTATAAGGTTCACGGCCATCGGGTTTCGACTTGAAATATCCGTTTTTAAGCCAATACTCATACCACTTTCCTTCAACCTCGGCAGGATTGTACTTCGTTGCAATTTCCATTCTATTTCGTAATTTCTTGTTTTTTTATTTTTATACAGAACAAAAGAGACAAAAATCTCCAAAATGCGACACAAAAGTACAAAATATTCGAGACAGAAAGAGACAAAAGAGCAAATTTCACAAGAAGTTTTTCTATTTTTGTCGAATATTAATAAGACACTCATTATGAAATTTCGGTTCTACTTTATCACATTAGCGATTTTACTATTTGCTTTTCCATTAAAAAGTCAACAGTCTCCCAAACGGGAATTCCGGGGTGCATGGATACAAACTGTTCATCAGTCTCAATACCAGAACATGGATAAAGCTACCATGCAGACATATCTTACAGCAATGCTTGACGGCCTGCAACAAATGGGTATAAATGCCGTCATTTTTCAAGTAAGACCTCAAGCAGACGCGTTTTATCGATCATCATTAGAACCATGGAGTCGTTTTCTAACCGGGACACAAGGCATAGCACCGACTCCGGTATGGGATCCGATGCAATATCTCATCGAAGCTTGTCATGAACGGAATATGGAATTTCACGCATGGCTCAATCCGTATCGCGTAAAAAGTAATCTGAACGAACAATTAGCGCCCGGACACATTTATCATAAACACCCCGAATGGTTCGTAACTTATGGTAATCAGCTTTATTTCGATCCGGGATTGCCCGAATCCCGTAAATTTATCTGTCAAGTAGTAGATGATATCGTATCTCGTTATGATATAGATGCAATACACATGGATGATTACTTCTACCCCTATCCCATTGCAGGAAAAGAATTTCCCGACCAAAAAAGTTTCGCTCGATACGGAAACGGACTGAGCCTATCTGATTGGCGTCGGAATAACGTAAATTTTTTGATTCAAGAACTTCATCAGACCATTTCGCAACGGAAACCTTGGGTTCGATTCGGAATCAGTCCGTTCGGAATATACCGGAATAAGAAAAATGACACGAACGGTAGCGATACGAACGGGTTACAAAATTATGACGACTTGTATGCAGATGTACTGATGTGGACTCGTAACGGATGGGTCGATTATATGATGCCTCAATTATACTGGGAAATAGGACATAAAGCAGCTTGTTACGAAACCCTTATTTATTGGTGGAATCGCCATGGTAACGGACGGCATCTCTATATCGGACAAGACGTAAAACGAACGATGAACGCAGCGGACGTAAATCCGAAATATTCGCAACTAAATCATAAAATACAATTGAGCCGTTATCTGGACAACATCTCCGGCAATTGTTTCTGGCCGGCGCACCCTCTGTTAGAAAATTACGGAAATATAGGCAACGCCCTGAAATACGACCACTTCGCTTTTCCCGCAATAATACCGGCATACACATTTATCGATGATAAATGTCCGGCAGAAGTGAAAAGCTTGAAAGCCCGTTGGATACCGCAAGGTTATGTTTTGGAATGGAAACGTAAAAACACAAAAGACGAAATGCAGAAGCAGGTTTATTTCTGTATTTATCGATTCGCAGAAGGTGAACCTATAGATCTGTCGAACGGAAGAAATCTTGTTACGACAACACGAGAAACCGGGTATTTACTACCCTATCAAAAAGGAACAGAAAAATATACTTACGTTATAACCGCAGTAGACAGAATGCACAATGAAAGTAAAAAGGGTAAAAAGGTAACCGTAAAATTATAAAAACAAAAACTTGAAAAAACAGGGCAGAGAAATGTATGGTTTCTCCGCCCTGTTTTTTTTAAGCCTGCCTAAATTATCAGTCGGCCTTAACCGATACAAGATCAAACTGTTCCAGATATTGCCTCGATACCACTTCCCACAGATAACGGCGATTTGCAATTTCAGACATATCTTTTGCAGATTTCTCCAACAATGAAACATTGTCGTTTCTTAAAAGAGCAATCAGTTGCTCTGCATCCCGAAAATAAAAAGCCTTATTTTCGGTCGTTTCTCGATTATATATGACATCATAAGCCAAAATCGGACAATTAAAAAACATAGCCTCCACTAATGAAGGATTCGTACCTCCGGCACTATGTCCATGAATATAAAAGCGACAATTATTCCTCAATACATACAAAACATCAAGATCATAGACCGGATCGATCAATTGAATATTCCCGACCCCGCTATATTTTCGTTTCAGTTCTTGCCCGTATGCACTCTTATCCCAGTTACCGATAAAAACCAACACATCACCGCTTTTCGCAAAAGCCTCCAAAGTAATATGGCAATTGTTTTCCGGCTCGATACGGCACACCGTGAACGAATACTCTTTTCTTTTCAACCCATAAAGGTCCAATATCGCACGTTGTCTCTCCTCTCCGACCGACCGTTTCACATGATCCCCTCCGTAAGCGATCAATGCAGAATCTTTTCCGTAAACATCAAGAACATAATCTTGAATACCTTTATTATCCGCAACGATCACATCCGCAAAACGAACAGCCATAGCCTCGGAAAATCTCAAAAACCAACGGGCAAATTTTCCCCATTTTGCCCGCCGATGCTCTAACCCGTCAATATTTATAACCAAGCGTTTTCGGCAAAACAAGCGAAATACCGGTAAAAATATACACCCCGATACACCTAATATGACAATCACGTCATATCCCCGCATCACTTTCAACAAAGACCAAATATCGTACGGAGTACTCTGGAAACCATTCGCATGTAACGGGACATATTTCAAAAAAGCACCTTTATAAGACAATAAACGCTCTTCTTTTTTAAAGTCTTTACTACTGCAAAATACCGTATATTGCACTTCAAGAGGACAATTTTTCCCAATGATGTTCTCTACCAAAGTCTCAAAACCGCCATATCTCGCGGGAACACCCTGAGTGCCCACGATTGCAACATTTTTCATAAAACATAAAGTGTTGAAAATCTATAAGATTTATATTCTGTCTAAATTTTGAACAGCCTCTTTTTAAGAGTAGCTTTCGAGTATATTTTTTGTTCCGATAAGGAGCATAACAAAGTACATGACACGCAAGAAACGAAAAGCAAGTTCAAAAAATAGCTCTAAATATTTTATTTTAAACCGGCACTCAAGCGTGTCCATTTTTCGGGGAATAATGGCAAGTTTCTCTTCACTGTTTCATACGTCAGTGTGGTAGGGTAATATGGTGATTCGGAGTATTTGATAACACTCTCAAAAAGACGTCAGAAACACGAGAGTAAGACCTTGCCATACCCCGTATATAAAAAAAGTATCTGTAAAGAAATTAGTCGAATAATGATAAAATAGATTCGGTCATTTTATCGATATTGAAATTTCGAGAATAAGCAGAAGCATTATTCGACAGTTTATTATATAACTCTTGATCGGATAAAAGCAGATGAATATATTCGACAATTTTATTCAAATCCTGCACATCGATCTTATACCCGTTCTCTCCATCCGTTACCATTTCGGCAATTCCGCCTTCTGTCGGTACAATCACGGGAAGTCCGGCACTCATGGCCTCTAATGCAGTCAAACCAAAAGTCTCGACAAACCGATGTTTGTCAGAAAGATTCAATACAATTGTAGCCTTATTATAAAATGAAACTACATTATTTTGACGCGGATATATAATTAAATTTTGGGAACAAAAAATATTATATTTATATAAAAAAGAATCAATATTTTCTTGGACATCATTAATAACTAATACAAATTTATATTGCGGCAACCTGTTAGCCAATTCTATAAATTCCCGTGTACCTTTATATTCTTTTAATGATGAGAGCATTAAGACAGTCTGTCGTCCGAATGCGGCTTCCGCATCCGGATGCAATCGGCTTGTAAACTCCTTAGGCAAAGCATTCGGAATAACACATACCCCTCTTTTTCTACCCAAAAATGATCTTTGATATTGCGACACACAAATAATTTTGTGTGCCAGCTTTTGCATCAGAGTTGCCAAAATCTTATAAAAAGCCCCCTTGACGAAAGCGTTTTCATGATAATGGTATATCACTTTTTTCCCCATCATGCGCCCTGCCAATGCAGGACCTACCGGAAGCAATGTGTTAATATAAAATACGGTCTGTTTTTGAAATAAATAACGAAAAGCTATAAGAAAAGTATATAACTGAACACCCAAATACCGAAACATAGTTACTACCGGATTAGCAGAAAAATGATAACCATACGACATTCTTTTCAAATTTGCATGTCCGGTAAGTTCATCCAAAACTCCCCCCTTTGAGGTTATCAGATCTACTTCATACCCTTTATCCAGTATTCCCTGTAATACCATCTTCAGCACTTTAGGGCTGCCGCTATAATCATTGAAAAGGTGAAAACAAACAATATGTTTCATTATTTGAATATTCTATGTAGGTTTAACAACTTCTCCAATATTTCTTCGTTTAATAACTTTTGCGGGCACTCCACCGATTATTGAATAAGGAGGAATTTCACCTCTTACAACGGCTCCAGCAGCAATAATACAGCCGTCTCCTATATTTGTGCCATCAAGAATCGTAACTTTTGACCCAATCCAACAGTCTCTACCAATCTTTATTCCCTTACGATTAACGCCCTGTAATCGAATAGGAATATTGCAATTTGAAAAATTGTGATTTTCGGAATGGATTGATACATAGTTCCCGAATATAGTATTTGCACCTATTTCGACACCACCGGCACAACCGATAAATCCATGAGTTCCAAGTCCAACATTATCACTGACAGTCAATCCTTTACCGATATATTTCAATGTCCCTGAACATTCTATAGTTGTATATTTGCCTATGGATACATTTGTTCCGAAAGAGATTCCATCTGTAGATAGCGCATCTATATAACAATAACGATCTACGCTTAAATTATGCATCGTTTTAATTAGCCTTTGACATTTGATGGTTGAAGTATAATGGATAAAAACTCTATATATTCTGCGAAGTTTCCACATTCCACACAGAAACATCAATCCCCTGTTTAGAAAAAAACTCAAAAGATAATTTAAAGGTATTCGAGGGTCTAATTCAAATTTCTCTCCTTTTATCCAAGAAACGATTTTATTGATTATATTTCTTAACATCGCAAAGTAATTTGTTTATAAGTTCTGACCAAATGTGAAAGCATCTATATAATCGATTATTTAAAATGGCTTTATCACGATTCAGATAGAAATCAACAACTATTAACAAATAAGATAAATACAATAAATCAATGTTTTCAATATTGAGAAATTTGCTCTTGATTATTTGATATTGTTTATAAATTTCTTCTGTATCAGCATTTTTATTATAAAGTAGATCTTGTGTAAAGAAATGGAAATAGTCACATAGGCGAGGATAACTTTTGTTAAAATACTCCAAATCAAAAACAAACAATTGTCTTTTAACTATAAAGCTATTCCATGCAGTTAAGTCTCCATGATATGCACAAAACTCATTAAACTTATATCGGTAATAGTAAATCGTATCTATACCTCGTTTAAAACACTCTTTTAATTCTCTATCATTTAGAAATTTTAAATTTACAACTAACCTTTCAAGTGATTTTGCATAGTCGGAATCTTCAAAAGGAATGTATAGTACTGTTTTAGCATTAAAATTCTGGATAAACTCAAATAATTCAGGACTAAACCTGTTAGCTATTGTTATTTTACCATTACGTTCCGTTGTCTGAACAAAGGCATAAATATTGCAAAATTTCAGTTTATCGCAATAAAGCGAAAAAGGCACATTACAAATTCCTTTCTCATGTAGATAAACTAAACTATTCCTTTCTTTTTCAAATAGTTTTCTTATATAATCTTTATCTGAAAGCTTGCAGTATCCAAGAATCTTACCGTTATTGACAACCATTAAAGTCATTTTTTGATGTTTTCCAGGTGAACCACAAAATATACCGTATTCACAACCATTCTGTTGAAATATGTCATCAATAGCTTCACAAAATTGATCTGAAAATGTTAATGATACTATTTTTGCATGAGCAAGATTCAAGATGCGAGGAAAGTGCTTTATTATATTGAATGTTTTTACTACAATCTTACCTTTGATTGATGACGGCTGGAAGAGAGAGAGGAACAATTTGTGATTTTCTAATGGAATAAACCATCGTTGACCTACGGTATTATTTAATTCAACATATTTTTTTTCTCCAGACAGAGAAAAAATCTTATTGAATGTGGAAATATCAAAGTTTATCATATGTCATTGCTTTCTATCTCATTGAAAAGTTTCTCCATAAACAAGCCCTTGGTTTCCCAATTAAAAACATCCTTTATACGTTGACGAGCAGATATTCCCAGTTTTTCACGTTTTGACTGACTATTTATTAATAAAGAAATTGCTACTCCCATTTCTTTCTCCATTGTTTTAGGATCAGAAACATTTATTTGAACAGCTGTCTCTGGAGTTGTTTCAACTGCCATACCTGTCCAATTTAAACAAACAACAGGTAGTCCCATTGCCATAGCTTCCATCAATGCCCAAGTACCACCTTCTTTTAAACTTGGAAAGATAAAAATATCAGATTTTACAATTAAATCTAATGCTTTTTCTCGTGGAAGAGTAGATATGATATTTACACGATTCTCACAACCTTCTTTTTTGATTGTTTCCAAAATCAATTCTTTATCAGGACCTGAACCAAGAAGGGTCAATTGCCAAGGCTTTGAAGTGGAGATATGTTTTAGAGATTTTATCACCAAAGGAATATTTTTAATTGAGATGAATCTAGCACTTATAACCATATTTATGATCTCTGACTCATATAGAGTCTTCTCTCGTCGAAAAACACTTTCTTCCATTGCTGTTTCAAGCAATACTCTCGTTTTTTTCTTGGTAAAAAAAGGCATAATTGCTTTAGTATTTGGAGTACGAGCAAGAATAACTTTTGCTTTGCATGCAGGAAGTAATATCAATGGATTTATAATAGTAGAATAATTGAGAATATATCGGAACATCTGCACGATTCTCTGCTTGAATGGTAACACACCGATAAATGAGAACGGCACACATTCTCCACCTCCCATTGGCCCCCAAATAAACTTAGGGCTTAAGATAGGTAAGAATGTAGGCATCCACATACTACCAAAAGTCAAATGTAAGATATAATCGATATGTTCTTCTTTTATAATCCGCTTTGCCACATTTATAATCCCTATCTGCCAACAAAAATTATAGAAATACAAACCTTTATCTTTATTTTTTAGTTTTTTGATATAAGTTGGAGTGTCATAATAGTGAAATATGATATTACTAATAAGATTCCCGGGTAAGTGCTGTTCAATGACTTCCTGATTATTAGCTCGAGTTATAACATGTACTCTATTACGTTTCCCCAATTGTAACACCCAATTCCAACCTACAGCAGGTTCAGATCCTTTCAATGGCTCACAGGAATAAGCCGATACTATAATAGTTCTCATGTAAAAATAGTTTTATAATGGCAGTCCATTGGCATCCAAACAAATATTCATTGCACGTGCTGTTCTTTGCGCCTTTCGTAAAAGGATTTGATGTGTTACATCCCTCACTACTTCATCTAATGTCTTATCAACATTTATGATTACCGCATTGTCATATTTCTGTGCTATTGAGTGGTATGCCTTTGTTTGTCGTTTGATTTCATCTAAAGGCAATTCTTTCTTACGCTTATACAACACATCGGGTGTTCCTTCCAACACCAGTATTAAGTCGGGGGTAGGTATGCTCCATGCAAAGGCATGAGGTATCCATGATGGGAACGAATAACGATAACGCTTTAAATCGACGAAGTAGTCATAGTAATATCTGTCGAATACTAGTAATTGTTTCTGTATGCATTTCTTACGCACCAGCAAATTGTATCCGAGCAGATAATCAATGTTGTAGTAGAAGTAACGGATTAAAGATTTTAACAGACCGTTTGGCTTTTTTCCATGAGGGTCGGGATTGTCTGCCGATTCGGGTACAGGATGTATCGGATTCAGCATACCCGGATTGCGCAACAGGTGTGGACGGAAATACATCTTTGTTATGCCATGAAAACTACCCCAGCAAGTGTCTTCTATTTTCTCGAATACAGAACTTTTTCCTCCTCCATCGGGCGAAAGAAGTGCGACACAATACCCTACAGGATATTTTACCCTATACCAATAGCGACAAAATTCGGTTATTCGGAATCGTATTTTATACATTCCTTTTGAACTGTTGCGTGACAGGCGTTGCAGGCTCTTCCACAATTCTACCCTCATTTCTTGCAGTTGAGCAATGTCGTTTTGTTCTACATAGCGGTTTACTCTTGTCGCTATTTCACTGCCGAAGTAGGATTCCAAATAACTGAAACACCCGTTTTTGTCACCTTTCACAGCTTCTTGTATCGGGGCAAGGTGTTCTGCATCGAAATCATCCTTAAATATGCGCCTCATCAGCAAGAATACATATTCCATTCGATAGCTTGGAATAGTAAAACGGCCATAACGCCGGGTATTTTGTTGAATATCCCTATATGAGATGAGTGCCGGAGTTCCTTTTACGCTGAAATCAGTAAAAAAATCGCAAAGGATCTTCTTAAAATACAGGCTGTGTTTCTCAGCCCCGATAAGCCGTTCACCTGGG
>OGLM01000659.1_pt1 | contig 40438 bp, 39 predicted proteins | sample 1572531 | NCBI WGS metagenome assembly OGLM01 (sample SAMEA2581909, study PRJEB24529) | metagenome | biome: Human gut stool | place: China | collected 2011
GAGCGCAACCTTGCCAAGGTTGAGGTCGCGAGTTCGAGACTCGTTTCCCGCTCCAGAATAATAAAAATAAGCCGACCCCACTTGGTTGGCTTATTTTTCACCGGTTGGTAGGCCGGGTGACGGAACTGGTAGACGTAGCGGACTTAAAATCCGCCGCCAATTAAAACGGCGTACGGGTTCGATTCCCGTCCCGGCCACCAAGAAGCTAAAGCCTGAGAGTCTCAGCGATTCTCAGGCTTTCTCTTTAAGTCTCACGCAACCCCTGCAATTACTGGAGATTAAAGCATTTCTCCTTGTCTCTAATTGTCTCTATTAGTCTCTTTGATTCTCTTCCGAGCGCATGCAATAATGTATCCATAATGGATAGAAAGATAATGTTCTAATGTATCCATTTATTTTGGAGATAGGGATATGGCCAATCGTGTTGTTTCAATGTTGACAGATCGACAAGCAAAGCTCGCAAAGAAAACTATCGCTGTTGGTGGAGTGAAAGGTTTAACTCTAAGAGTACGAGCAACCGGAAGTGGTATTTCCAAATTCTTTGTAATGAGAATGATTGTTGATGGTAAAGAGGTTATACAAACTATTGGGCAGTATCCTCAGGTATCGCTTGAATCCGCAAGAAAAATCGGCCTTGAATGGAGAGAGAAGATATTAGCCGGACGCCGGCCCAGAGAAGAAGCAATAATGGAACGAAAAGCAAAATTACTTGAAGAAAAAGCGATCAAACACTATACGGTTCAAAGGATGCTTATTGATTACTGTGATTTTGGAGAAGATAGACTCTGGCGTAATGATGAGATAAAAGGGCAAAAAATATCGAAAAACCATTCAGAAATCGTTAATGGTTATATGCGAAACCATATTCCAGAGTCAATTCTCTTTATGAACGCTCAAGATTTGACACCCGAAGTTCTCGCTCAGGCATTTAAATATAAGTGGACAACTATGATTGACACACCAGAGCGAGTTATCGGTGAGATAAAGAGAGCTTTTGACTTTGCAATGCGGTCAGGAAAAATACAACCATGTCTTAACCCTGCTGATTTAAAAGGTCGACTCCGTGATCTGCTGCCTCCCGACTCTATGAGAGCTCAAAAAAGTCATCAACCTGCTCTCCCAGCTGATCGGATTCCAGAGCTATTTGCAGAGTTACAAAAACATCCAAGCATCACTTCAAAACTGATTCAGTACACTATTTTGACAGTAAGTCGAGCCTCAAACGCTCGTCTCTCACTTTGGTCCGAAATTTATTTTGATACAAAAGAACACCCACAGGCTCCGGTACAGGTGACAAAGCGAGACGAAATGAAAGTAAAAAGAGTCATCAAATTTGACAAAGAAACACCTTTATCGGAACAAGCGGTCAATCTTTTGAAGAACTTACCTAAATTTGTAGCATCTGAAGGATTTGATTTTGTCTTTGCAAAAGCTTCAGTCGAAGGGGGAATATCTCCTTTATCTGAAGCAACCTGCAACTCAATGATCAGAAAAATTAACTCCTCTTTAATTAAAAAAGGAGAGTTGCCCTTCGTCGATCCTGACCTAGAAAACCCTGACGGTTCACCGAGGAATATCACTCTTCATGGCACAGCGCGAGCCTCATTTGAGGCCTGGGCCTATGACTATGTTCGATATGGTCACAAGCAGTTCAGCGAGAAGGGGATTGAGCACTGTCTGGATCACGTCACAGAGAAGTACAACAATGCCTATCTTCGTAGGTCGGTGATCGGGGAGATGAGGGAAATCCTTCAAGCTTGGGCAGACTACTGCTATTCAAAATGTAATAAAGAAGCCTTACTTGGCAGCAATTTTACTTACTCATAAGCTACTATCTGAGGCAAAAAACTTACCTTTTAAAGTAGCATAGCCTTGTGTTTACAATCTTTAATACATATTATCAACGTGTTGATGTTAATCGGTGGTGGAGCTGATTGGCTAGTTGAGAATAAGAGAGGACAAATCGTGATCTTAAATGAGCTTTTTAATAATACGACGTACGACGATACTTTGTTTTCTGATGAAATTAAATCTGCTGTGGAATCTCGAGTAATTATGAAACCTGTTAGAGACTCTGTGGTTCCATATATTACTTGTCTAATCCGAAAAAAGTCTATCAAGTTAACACCAGAGGAGGCAGTTAGGCAACTTTATGTTTATAAATTGATAAGTGAATATGGCTACGACGTAAGTCGTATTCAACTTGAAGTTCCAATTTATTTTGGGCGAGAGGTTAAGCGTGCAGATATAGCGATTATGGATAAAGATCGTCCGATGGTTCCTTATGTCATTGTGGAGTTGAAAAAGCCCAAACTCACTGATGGCAAAGATCAGCTGAAGTCTTACTGCAATGCCACTGGTGCGCCTATTGGGGTTTGGACGAATGGTGAACAGATTTCTTGTTACAACCGAAAAGATCCCAACTTCTTCGAGGAAATCAGTGACATTCCTAAGGCGACACAGAAGCTTTCAGACATCATTAGTGAAAAGTTCACCTATGAAGATCTGAAGCGAAAAGATAAAATCAGCACACAGAAAAAATCTCTCCGAGCCCTAATTAAGGAGATGGAAGATGAAGTTCTGGCGAGTGCGGGTGTGGATTCCTTTGAAGAAATCTTCAAGCTCATTTTTGCCAAGCTGTATGATGAGTTGATCTGCGCCAATGACCCTACTGCCTATTTGCAGTTCCGCAACACCGGAGACACTGATTTTGAACTAAAAGAAAAGATACAGGGGCTGTTCAATGACGCCAAAAAGAAATGGGAAGGTATTTTCACGGATGAAAGCAAAATTCTGCTTTCTCCGTCCCACCTTGCAGTCTGTGTTGCTTCTTTGCAGGATATAAAACTATTTAACAACAATCTTGATGTTGTAGATGATGCCTTTGAATACCTGATGAGCAAGGCTCAGAAGGGTGAAAAAGGCCAGTATTTTACGCCTCGATATGTCATTGATATGTGTGTAAAAATGATGAATCCTACAACAAAGGACAAGATTATCGATACCGCTTGTGGTAGCTCTGGCTTTACGGTTCATAGCATTTTTAAGGTCTGGAAAGACATCCGTAGAGAAAAAGGACTTCCTGAAGGTGAAGGATTTACTGCTGCAGAACGAATCCCTGAAGAAGTCAATTTTGTTAGAGACAATGTTTTTGCGATTGATTTTGACGAAAAGACCGTCCGTGTAGCTCGTACCCTTAATTTGATTGCTGGTGACGGTCAGACCAATGTACTTCATCTGAATACACTGGATTATTCCCGTTGGGGTGAAACTACCAAACAAGAAGATTGGATTGACACCTATAACGAAGGCTTTAAGAAGCTAAAAAAACTCCAGCCTTCTGGTGTGAAGGATTATAGCCAGTTCCAGTTTGATCTCGTGATGGCTAATCCTCCGTTTGCTGGCGACATTAAAGAAAACACTATAATTTCTCATTATGAACTCGGAAAAAACAGCTCTGGCAAGTGGCAAAGCAAGGTTGGTCGTGATGTATTGTTTATTGAACGCAATTTGAACTTTCTGAAACCGGGTGGACGAATGGCTATCGTTTTACCACAGGGGCGATTAAACAACGCCAGTGACAAATATATTCGTGAGTTCATTGCTGAACGCTGCCGTATCCTTGCCGTTGTTGGATTGCACGGCAATGTCTTTAAGCCCCATACTGGAACCAAGACTTCAGTTCTGTTTGTGCAGAAGTGGGATGATGACCTGTGCCCGAAAAAGGAAGATTATCCTATCTTTTTCGCTACCATGCAGAAACCAAGCAAGGACAATTCTGGCGATAAGATTTATCTAAAAGATCCTGCTACGGGAGAGAATATCCTTGACCACCACGGACATTTGATTGTTGACCACGACTTGTATAGCCATGAGGGATTAACACCTGCGGGCATTGCGGAAGCATTTATTGAGTTTGCAAAGAGGGAGGGGCTGAGTTTTTTTCAATAAGCCCATCCGTTGAGCCTTTTGATGAGGCTAAATATAAGGCTTTAATGGATGGGCTGGAATGTAGTGAAATTGCATTGTCAGATACATATCATTTGAATGCAGATTGGTTTAGGCTGGACAGCCACTTTTACGAAAAGAAGTACATCATGCTCAAACAGAAACTTGAGACTGGCCCTCATTGGTATCTCAAAGATCTGGTTGAAAAGCCTATTCAAACTGGACATACGCCCTCGATGAAAAATGCGTCTTTTTATGGTGGGACTATTGCACTGATTAAAACCGACAATTTACGTGAAAACTTTATAAGTGATGTGTTTTCTGACTATCTTTCGGAACAAGGAAATGCCGAAATAGCAAGAACCGCTCTGCAAGAAGACGATATCATCACAACGATCATAGGCGCCACTGAGGATGTAATTGCACGGAGTGCGCTGATTACGAAGAGGTTTTTGCCTGCAAACATCAATCAAAACATTGTGCAAATCCGAATCAATCAGCATGTTGTATCGCCGGCTTTCGTAAATGCATACTTCAATTCATACTATGGACGCAATTACATGCAATATTTATCACGGCAAACAGAGCAGGTAAATCTAAATTGCAAAGAAATCGAACAAGTTCTTGTCCCCCAATGTTCTAAAGCGCTTTCCGATATGATTGAGGCCTGTACAACGCTTGCGCACAATAAACAACAGCGGGCCCAAAAGTCTTTTTGTGAAGTACAAAAAACTCTACAGCATGAATTAAATCTTAATTTGGATCAAGAGGTTGGCTCCATATCTGTTTTAGAGTTAAGTCGAAGTTTTCGCCTTTCCGGCCGTTTGGATGCTGAATATTATCAGCCAAAGTACGATGTCCTCTTTGACACGTTGCGAAAATTGCGTTGCAAATCGCTTGGTGGGGAAAATGGCATCGTAAGCATAAAAAAATCAATTGAACCTGGTAGCGAAGCTTACCAAAATGACGGAATTCCGTTCGTTCGTGTCAGCGATATTTCCAAATATGAAATCGAAAAGCCGGAGATATACCTTTCACACAATGTCGTTAAAGATGTTGAGTCGCTGTATCCCAAAAAAGATACAATTTTGTTTTCAAAAGACGGTAGCGTAGGAATCGCATATAAGTTGGAGCGTGATGAGGACATTATTACATCTGGTGCATTACTGCATCTAACTGTTAAAAATACGAGTGAAGTACTTCCGGATTATTTAACGCTTGTTCTTAATTCCCCTGTTGTACAAATGCAAGCCGAGCGAGACTCTAACGGAGCTATTATTCAGCACTGGAAACTATCCGAAATCGAAAATGTCATGATCCCTGTATTGGATATGGACAAGCAGGAAGAGCTCGCTGAGATGATTCAGGAATCGTTTATGCTTCGCCGTCAATCTAAGCTACTACTTGAATATGCAAAGAGGTCTGTTGAAATAGCAATTGAACAGGGAGAAGATATTGCGCTGGTATGGTTGAGACAAAGAGTTTCTGAGGTAGGGGCATGAAGTTTCTGAGGTAGGGGCATGAAAATGTCAGCTGATGCTACATATAAAAATTGGAAAATAGTAACAGAGGCAGACTATGTTTCTTTATTCATAAAAATTTGGTTTGCATATATATCGACCTTGAGAACTCTGTTCCCAGAAGCGTATAACCGAAGAGGAGATAAAAAGTACCTGGATGCCTACAAAAGGTTTTACAGAACAACTGGCTACAAAAAAATAATTGTTGATGAAAACATAATGGCATTACTTAAAAAGTTGTATAACGAAGGTCGTAATATTATTCTCCAGAACTATCCAGAGTACTATCTATGGGACTTTTATTACATCAATGAGAGTTTCAATTTCACACATAGAAATGTACCTCCAGATAAATCAGAATGTTTCATTATTGGTTTGAGGATGAATAGGAATCGCGGCACAAAGTGGAACTTCATTATCACGGGATTTGTTCGGTTGTTTGGAGAGCATTATGGTGAAAAATATGATGAGAACTTAAGGTTCCGGTTGAGTGTTTCCAATATTTTGAATAATTCGCCTAAGTACATCACAGAGAATCCGATGTGCAGTGAGCTGGACTATTTGTCATGGCTATTAGAGGAAATTAACAATGGTATTGCTCATGAAATTTCCGAGTTATTTAATGCTATGTACGAAAATGTAAGCTATGGGAAAAGAGTGATAACAAAAATTCACAATCTTGAAAGACAGGTGACTTCTACAATTCGGGGAAGGATTTTGCTCAATCTCAAAGATGAGTCTAACAAATCAAAAGAAGAGATGGAGCTTGATAGGAATACATACGAAATAGTTCGACAGCGCCCGCTAAATTATTTTCTATATCATACGGACGTTGCATGGCGTCCTACCAGAGCCCTGACAGCAAGTGAAGAACAATGGTACAACAATTTGTTTAAAGATCTAGAAACAAACAGTATTTTATGGTTCCTGGATTTTGTTTATCGTTTGCGTAATGCTCTTTTTCATGAAATTATTGACCCTCTTGACGAAGAGTGGCAGGTTCTTTTTAAGAATGCATATCTTCTATTAAGAGAATTGGTAGATTTAAATATCCGTACAATTCAGGAAGTACAACTAATAAAGTAGATATTTAAATGCTTAGGTATTTGTTGAGCGCTAAATCTTTTAAGCAGTTTCACAATATTGGCATGGCTCATAAAATATGCGACCTCACTAGAGGTTAACTACCTATACGGTAGTTAACCCTGAATACTCAAGACGCCGCAAACGAGTATCCAAATTGCCAGATAGAAAAGCACGTATCTCATGCGGCATCCCTTGTCGGACGGTTGGCAACCCATGCTTTAATGTCTTCATAGCGCCAGAGGTTCGACTTCACTCCAACATCTACCGGACGAGGAAACGATGCATCGTATAGCTTGCTTTTCTTTTGCATCTTGCGGTAGATCGTGGCTTTCCCTAGACGAGTAAAGGCGATCACATCATCAATATCAATGAGCAATTGGAGTTTGTCATCAATCTGCATTACGGCTTGCATTGTTCATCTCCATTTAATTAATGGTTGGGGTACTTGCCTTTTGTTCGACCATCGTTCTGATCTCTTGGATTAAGGAGTGGCCTTCCCCCGTGGTAGGTGGCGGTGCTGTCGGACTCCACACTTCGCCGCACGCGCAAACGGCAAAGGCAGCACCGCCAATTCTTTACGCCTTGGCTGGTTCCACAGAATCCCAGTCAATGGGTTCTTCCGGAGCCTCACCCTTATCTACAAAGGTTGAATCGAACATATCGGACGGTGTGACGACTTCGCCTCTGTCAGCTTTCTCATCAGCCTCAACTGCTCGCACTGCTTCGATGGAGACAGGGAGGTACTTGAACAAGCGGCGAATAACCGTTTTCTTGGCCATTTCTTCCCAGTGACTCGACCACGGACCGCTTTGCCCGGCCTTAGATGTCTTGCGAACTTCTTCAATCTCGGCTCGGCTCATGACTTCAAACTGCACACCACCGCCTTTTAATTGAGCTACGGCATAGACGAAACTCACAGGACCACGATCGGCAACACTGGCAGGGACGTGATGAATATCAGGATGAAGGCCCAGCTCATAAGAAAAGTCATCGGACTGGTGAACGCAGTAGGCGTTGATAGAAAGGATCTGTCCGGAACGGCGGGCCAGATCAATCATTCCACGGTAACCGATGATTAACTGGCAATTCGGGCGACCGTCTTTTGCCTTGCCGTTTCCAAAGGGAAGGAGGTAGCAGTGGCCGAGAGCGTTGCCCGGCTCAAGTCCTAATTGCGCACATTGCAGCACAGCGCCGAAAAAGGATTCCGGAGCGCAATTTAAAAGGGCAGGTACCTTGCGGCATTCAGTCATAACGATTCGAGTCAGGCGTTCAGCGGTCATGGTTTTCGGCAGTGCCATTGCCATCTGAGATTGAAATTCTTTTGAGCGAACGATGCCAAGCATGGTTGTGGGTTTCTTCACAGCCTCAACCGCACGTTCACGGGCTACAGTCGGAGCAACAGCTTGTTTTAATGTGTCAGTCGTTGACATATCTTTCTCCAAAAAATCGTTAAGCAGCTAAGCGGAACACTCTGATTTCCGAGGATTTCACGTAGTCTTGGTAGACAGCGGGTTGTTCCTTCTTGAATCGAGTTGAATCAAAGCGGGTGCTCTTTTGAGCTTTGTACGTACAGGCTTTCTCTCCGCCGATCATCAAGCCTGAGTTCGCACCGAGCGAGGCAATCAATCGAGACTTCACAACGGTTTGTTGATCGGTCAGTTCTTTAATGCGTTCGGCCAGGGTGCGAAGTTCGCCAATGTCGGCTGCTTGTTCATTCGTGGCCTCAACCATGTCACCGTTATCGACCGGGAATAGCTTTTGAACGTCTTCCATATTCTGAGCTTCAGGCGGGATGCTCTTGAGAACGTGTTCATGCCAAAAAACGGAGCAATGCTCTTTGAGAGCTTTAATGACATCCTCGTCACGTTTAACGGCGTAGATGCGGAAGTCTTGGCCGCCGAGCAAGACAGCTACAAAGCAAGTGTCGCAACCGGTTACAGCCATGTACCACTGGACTTGAGTTTCGTAGTAAATGGGGATCTTGTGCTCAGTGACGATCTGGCCGTTGAGAATTTCAGTTTCTTGGGATTCTCCCTACTGGTCAGCGCTGAATTGGTTGGCCGTCTTGCATTCAAGTATCCAATTTGTGCTGATCATGCGACCGGTTTCAGCTTGACGCTGCTCGTCATAGACGGAGACACGCCCGGCAATGTCAGGATTGACTACCGCACGGTCAATGTTGGCGATCATCCAGCCGCCCATACCTGAGCGCAGCATCGTGTTGACACGCTGCACTTTTAAACCGGTGCGCTTGCTGAATTCTTTCGCAACCACATCTTCCAAGATTGTTCCGAAATAGGCTGACTCAGACTGTTGTTCTTTTGGTTCTTCTGTGGAAATTTTGTCGTTGTAAATATCAAGGGCGGACTTGTATCGATTCAAGCCGAGGATTGCGGCCACATCAGAGCCGCCGATACCTGAGCGGCGAGCCTTTAGCCAGTCAATGCGATTTTGTGTCATAGTGGAGCCTCTATTTAAAACGGATCGACAACAGAAGCGATTTGAAGCAAGAGGTACAGGAATCCGAAAATTCCGACCAGTCCCCACAAGTCGGGGTCTTTCAGAAACTTCAGGAACGATCTCATTTGTCTCTCCGGGTAATAAAAAAGCCCCGATTGCTCGGAGGCCTGTTGAATTGGTTGCCCGTCTTTCCGGGCTGTCATCCTCATGGGATAATGGAGGTGTCAACTAACAACTATCCGTGAGGAAGAAAGAAATGTTTGATGCGATAACTGCAATAGCAACGTCAATTAGTGCAGGTATTCTTGTGTTTGAATTCTGGAAAAAATCATCTGCTCAACCATCATGTCTGACCATTACTGGTCGGTCTTACTATCACAAAGAGGGGAGTGATTCTGCTCAGTTGCAGTTTGTTCTCAAATCGAACAAGAGAATACGAATCAATGCCTTTTCAATAAAAAATGCGAAAGTGTCACTTCATCTCAATGGACCATTTGTGGATTCTCAAGATTTTGGGTTAAGTCTTGATGAAAAATCTCGAGATTATCAACTTGAGTTTTTTGTGAAGCCTTATCCAAAAAATAATGAAGCTATTCGGTTGACGTTAGACATAGGAAGAAAGTTCTCTATTTTGAATCCAACGTACACTTTTTATCCAAATGACTTCTCTTCTTCAGGTATTCCCGATTTAGGTCAATGGCCGGTTTATCATTAGCCAAAGCTTTAACTGCGATATCAACTGCACCCTCTATTCGTCTTGTTGTGATGACTAAAATGATTGCCCCGATCATATTGGACACAGCTAATACACAAATACAGATTTCAAGAAATGTCATCGCTACTCTCACTGAAAAAGCCCACGGAAACCAGTTATTAGAAAATTACGAATAACTGGCTTCGATTGGCCCTCTCGGGCCGGCCCAGCCCCGCCAACGGACGATCCCGAAGGAAAACTGTGTTGCGCTCGCACTCGTGATAGAGCCACCTATCAGTCTCAGCGGTCCGAGGTCTTGCACCTCTTGCCCCTGCCGTCATCGCAGGAGGTTTTAAAATAAATTTAAATTTCTTACAATCCATAATTTAAATTAAATTTAAAATAATCGCAACCAATAATTTAAATATATTTAAATGAAAAATTTAAATTTATTGAGTTAAATCAAAAGAGATGACAAAGAAAAACCGCTCGGAGGCGGTTTAGGGATAGGAAACAAAACCCGCCGGAGCGGGTTAAGTCTATCTTTTGCGGGAAGATATTAGTTTGGATAATTCAGATGCATTATCAATCCGTCTTAGGATCATCTCCTTGACGTTGATTGTTGGTTGGTTTAGCTCTTGTCCCTTGCTTTCGTCTAGTACTTGATTCAGTGTTTTCATTTTTCTGATCCTTGGGCATTTGAGATTGTTCGTCTGACTTCGGGACGTTGTTGTCAGTAACGGCATTGTCATTTTTTAACCATTTGGAAAAAGATTCAATAAACGGACCGCCTTGCTTTCCAGCCTTCTTATTGCGTAGTAAATTTTGCCAGAACTTGTCACAAAATGACTCTTCCTCTTGCGTTAGGCGACTCACATTTTGGAATAAAGTTTGAGCTTCATCATAATCTATAACGAAAGAGTGAGTTGGATAGTCGGTAACTAGTGTTTGCAGGGCATCCTTTTTCAAGGAATGAGATTGTCTTAATAACCGCTCACCATATTTTAACGCTATAGACATGGCTCGTTGCATTTCGGCAACTCTCTGAGGATCAATTTGAGCATAAAGGGGCTCGGCTATACTGCTTGTTAACTGTGCAGCAAGATCTCCCGCAAGTCTGGTCGAAATTTGAGTTCCAAAACGAATGTCTACCAGACTTTGAGCAAAGCTCTTTCTCATGTGCGTTGATATGGCTTCCATAGCCTCAATAATATCTAAGCCAGAGGCCTGTGCCCCAAACTCATCTTGTTTAGAAACTTGAACGTCCAGTGGGCCAAGTTCGCCTCTGTCCCCGAAAGCAACCTCATTTGCTGCAATCGCAATAAGAGTCCCTGCGCTCTTACAGTAACTAACTACTGCTAGACGTATGTGTTTATATGTTCTTTGAAGTAACTTGGCAATTCTGTAACCAGCATCTGGATCTCCACCAGGGGTAGTCAAAAATAAAACGCACTCTTCATTTTTAACTGTCTTTCTTCTATCTTTTATAGCATCATGTAAATCGTAAAACAGCGCCTGATCAATATCCCTGCAAATAACAATAAGATCCTTATCAGTATTAACTGACGATAATTGTTTTTCTTTCTGAGTGGTAGAGCTTGTCATATGAATCTCCTACATTGGTATTCCGATCTCGGTTAAAACGGCCCGCTGCCGGAGCGGTCAAAGTGTTCCGCCCGTCCAGTAATAGATAACTCTTCCAATTATTCGAATATCATCTTCAGGTTTTAGCTCAAAAGATTGATACTTTTTGTTGTCGCTGATCATGAGCAAGGTACGGCTTGGTGTTTTCTGGAAACGCTTTACATAAAGTTCTCCGTTGACCATGGCTACGTAAATGGAGTCATATAGAACCTCATTGATTCCGTGGTCAATCAGTAAGATATCGCCAGAATTAATCGTAGGCTCCATGGAGTCACCTGAAGCTGAGATCATGTCTAAATTATCCCGATTGGTGTATCGGACGTTTTGCTTTAACCAATCCTCGAAAAAATCAATACGTCTGACAACTTGTTCGGAGAAATTTATAAATCCGGATCCGGCGGAAGCCCGAACTCCCAACAGGGGAACGGAGACAATGCCCTCTAGTTGCTTCTCTTTATCTCCAATTCCAAGATGCACCCATTCAGAACTTTTTCCTGTTGCCCTGGCCAAGTCATCCAATCTATCCATAGATGGACTTGAGATACCTTCTTTCCATGCCCTCACGGCCTGAGGAGAGACGCCCATTTCTCGGGCAATCGCGCTCATTGATTTCCCGGATTCTTCAATGGCTTCCTGTATCCGTTGAGTTAAATCTTGTTTCATACAAACCTCCGTAAATCTTAGAATACAACATAAAGTTTAAAAATGTTTAGATTTTTGCTTGCAATGTTTAAATTTAAAATAATTAAAACAAATACTTAAAACGTTGCATCATGAATAAAACTGGCGCTTTAAAACTTGCAGTGGCCAAGGCTGGCAATATGTCTAGACTCGCTCGTTCTTGCGGAGTTACGCCTCAAGCTGTACGTGCTTGGATAGTCCGTGGACAAATCCCACTTTCTCGTGTTATGGAAGTCAAAAAAGCAACAGGTATTCCCTTAAAGACTCTTCGTCCTGATTATTTTGGTAGGCAATAGCTATGCGTGAATACGGTGTAGTGAGTCCTATGTTCTAGATCGGGAAAACGGGTAGGGCTCTAAGAAAAAATCCTAATGCTCAAAGAGTGGCTATCTATTTAATGACAGCACCCTCATCTGAAATGACAGGCGTTTTTTACTGTCCTTTGTCATCAATCCTGAATGATGTTGGAGTTTTTGAAGCCCCTTTAAAGCAGCCTCTTATAAGCCCCTCCGAAGGGGCTTTAGAGGGGGTATACAGCCCCTTGGAAGGGGTAAAACAGGCTATTCTGACACTCATGAAGCTCGATTTTTGCTTCTATGACTTCAAATGTGAGTTTGTCTTTGTCAAAGAGATGGCTCGCTGGCAAATTGGGGAGTCTTTGAAAGAAAAAGACAATCGTGTAGTGGGGCTTAGAAAGTATGTCAAATCGATGCTGAAGCCAATAGCTGCGCAGTTTATCGAAAGATACAACGAGGATTTCAAGCTTGGATTCGATCTTGAGGACTACGCAGAATGGCTTAAGGGAAAGCCAAGCTCCTCCGAAGCCCCTTCAAAGCCAAGAACAAGAACAAAAACAAGAACAAAAATATATAAACACTAACAGACAACAAACTGAAGTATCCGAAGTTATAGAAACTTTGAAAGACGACAGTGTTTGTTCTGTTTCTTCTTGTGAAGATAATTTTTCTGAGGATGAGGTGCTCGATGCTCCCATTAAGGTGCAGATCAAACACGCTCAACTTCAAAACCTTGACAAGATCGAAGACGAGAAAAAGCTCCTAAACCTTGTTGAACTCATCACGGCGTGCAAGGCATTCGGAATCAGGCTCAGCCATACGCCAAAAACTGAGGCCATATCCAACCGAAAAACAATCACTCTTGCTGTGCTTCGAGAGTGTGTCAAGGCTTGGAAGGGAACAAACACCGGTACTGGCTACTTTATCAGCATTCTCGAGAACACCTCTAAGGAACCCGACTCCATCCTTCCACACGATAAACGCGAAAAGCCCGAGCTGTCGGCTGAAACAATCACCGACAAGCAGGCAGGGTACTTCGCTTCACGATTGGTGAAGGACTCGAGCTTTTGCTCGACGTTTGGTGTCGGACACCAGAGCTTTGACAGTTTTATCGACCAAGTGACCAGACGCCTGTATGACCCAGCTTACTTCAATGAGTACCTGCCGTGGATGCAGAAGCATGGTTTTGTATGACGGAGGCGGCATGAGTTGGTTTGAATCTATTTTGCTTTGGATCGCAGAAAACAATGCTGCATATTGGCACGGAATGATGTTGATAAGCATTTGGAGTCTTTGTGCTTGCATTGTTTTTCTGATGATTCGCGTCGGTCGTCTCGAGGATCGGTGCAACACATTGGCTTTGGATGTCTGGATACTGAAAGACCAACTTTCTACTCACCGATGTAGTGCGTCTTCTGATACTGGAACGGAACGCGTACTGAAGTAAACAGGGGGCCACGCATGACTAACACGAGATCAGCTTTTTCTTCAGCATCAGGTTTGATGAGCAAGTTAAATGAGATTGGTGAATCTCCCGGGTGCATGGTCAGATTGAATGGGACGTGGTCGTGGGTCATTTTGTCTGCCGATTGATTGGCAAAAGAGCCGTCGAAGTTAAGGATCTGACTAGGGATTTGACAATGAGGAATTTCAATCGAATGGAAACTGTAATCATCAGTCGTTGGACGTATCCACACATCCAGATGGCAAAAGCCTTGCTTCTGAAGTGCTTCATCTTGATGACCTCGTTGATTAGCGTATGGGAGGTCTTTTACATAAACCGAAACACTCGGAGTGTTTCTCGTGAAAGAACGCCAGCCAAAGTAAGCCATAGCAAAGGTAAAAACCGCAGTAAGAAAGCCGCAGATTGCGACGATGTAATCAACCATTTTCCCCTCCGTTGCGTGGATTTGTTTGTGTAGCAACTTCAATGATACCAACGGAGGATTCCCACATTTGAGGAGAATTCAGTGCAGCAGAAGCGATTAACACTCAAAGAAAAGAAATTTGTGACCGAAATGGCCGTACACGGCGATGCAACAAAAGCCGCGATGAAGCTTTGGCCGGGGCTATCTGAAACCGCAGCCAGAGTAACGGCAAACGGACTTATGCGCCGTCCTGAAATTTACAACGCCATTCAGTGGCTGCGAGATCATCAAAAGGAGGAGGACGACTATGTTGAAAAGCTTTGAGACGGAGCGAGCCTATCTAAATGGCGTCAACAAGGGGCAAAAGCGGTTCACTGTGAAGTTTTCTGCGCTCGTTAATGTAAGGCTCATGACATCGCTGAAAAAGCGTGCCAAGGCTTTATTTTGGAGTTCAGAAAAACACATGATCCCAAACTTCTTGTTCGTCGAATGATTGTCAGAACCACTATCCGAGGCTACGACAAACTGATAAATCTCGGCGGCGACATGAGTTAAAAAATGCACTTCATTCGCAAAGAGCTCAAAAAAATCAAAATGTCCATTGAAGGCAGCGTCTACACATACGAGCAATTAAAACCGAATGAAACGCCACATTGGCAGTTCGATGTCTAGATCCAACCGATCCATTCACGGGCACTGGAGCGTGGGAGGCGTACCGATGAACGAGAAAGTTTTAGCGTTGGGAAGGCTGCCGGTTGGTGTCATGAACAAGACTGAGGCGGCGTTCGCGAAAGAGCTTGATCTGCAGCTCAAGGCAGGCTTGATCTCGGCATGGGAGTTTGAGGTGTAAACTTTCAAATTGGCCGACAACTGTCGCTATACGCCTGACTTCAGAGTCCTCGAGAAGGATCGAACCATCACCTTTTACGAAGTGAAGGGATTCTGGACTGACGACGAAAGGGTAAAGATCAAGGTGGCAGCCAAGCAAAACCCGATGTACAGGTTTATCGCCGTTAAGAAGCGAGCAAAAAAAGATGGCGGTGGCTGGGAGCGTGAGGAGTTTTTGCCAATGGAGTTTTTGGGTGATCCGCAGGAAGAGAAACTGCGTACCATGCAGGAGTTCCTACGACTCTGGGCATGGTCGCAGAAAGAGCGCAGGCGAACAGGCGTGAATCCGCTCTACTGGCTCATGGCCTCTGTCAGAAACCATGAAGCCGAGCTCACGAGAATTGAGCAAAAAGTTGCAGACAAGAACAACCCGAACGCGGCTCGGCGAGGCCTAACGCTAGGTAAATCTATACCAATGACTCGTATTGAAAAGCAACTCATTGCTCGAAAGGTTGATGCAATCATGTGTGACCCTGAACTTTGGCGTGGGCACTATCGGGACAAAGAGGTTCTGGCAAGTTATTACCTCGACCAAAGCGCTAACTGGCGAGGATGCAATGAGATGGGCAGGGCTTTCTGTAGGCAGTTCAAAGTGCGTAAGAAAGAGGCAAACGAAATGCTTCGGAAAGCGCTGATATATTTTTCAATCCTTTACGGAGAATAAAAATGAAACGAGATTGGGATTAAATTCGAGTCATTCTTGCCCATGTTGAATCAGAAACCCTTCCGGAGTTTTTAAAAGATATCGAAAACCAAAAAACGTGGATTGAGGGGCAGTTTTTTTCTGATTACATGAAAAATGTAGATGAAAAGAAAAAAGCAGAGAGAATCATCAACGAACATTTAAAGCTCTTTTGGACGGTGGGTACATCGAAGGCGTTTACATTACAAAAGGGTCGGGATACTTCTATCAACTATCTCTCGCAGATCCTTGTTTGACAAATCAAGGTCAGGATCTTCTCCAAGCTGATTCGATCAGAAGGTTTGTGGCCAAAAGTTAAGAGTTGCGCAAAATCTCTCGGGGTAGAAATTTCAATGCAGTCATTGAAGGTTTTGATTCCGTATGCTTTGAAAAAATGACCGAGTAGGAATCGCTGCTACAGCGAGAAGAATATTTTCAAAAACCATTGACAATCGTTTTAATGTCCTTAACATTGGTATCAACAATTTGTATGGTCCGTTGAAAAACACGTTGATGATGCGCACCGGTGATGCGCCTTTGTCGTACCCGGAAGAAACGTAAAGAAAGCCCGAAGCCAGAAGCGACGGGCTTTTTGATTATTTGGACCTGCGAAGTTTCCCTACCGTATCGTGGTCCATGACAACAGTGCCATCGCCAAATCTTCTCCGTTGGCTTGTCGTGTCCGGTGGTGGAGATTTGGGTTTTGGCTGTGATTTGTTTGACTCTGCCATAAGCCTCCTTCTAAGTTAAATTTGAAATAAAGAATAAAAACGTCGAGAACACCCCAGTGCAAACAGAAAAAATTAATGCTTTGTTCATTTTGCGCATCGAGGTTCCTCTCTTGTGAATTAAGTTATAGGCTTTATCGATTGACTCTTTAGTGTTCCTGATTTTCTTTTTAAGGATTGCGTAGTGATTGCCTTGGTCGTAACCATCGGCTGTTAGGTAGTCAAACACCTCTACGTGATTGTCAATCGGGTCGTAAATGTTTGTCCCTGTCATTGCTCGAATACCAATGAGCAGAGCAACGAGCGCTGCAATCATTGAAATGACCAATACGATGCCTGGGCAAGGATGAACCAGGAACGATTCAAGGCTACCGAAAGCCTTACTGATGAATGCAAACTCGGCAGCAAGGATAGTTACTGACAACCAAAGATAGTTACGAATTACCGTTTGTTGTATCGATAATCGGTCAATACTAACTTGTTTGTAACTCTCAAGTGCTTGTTTACAGAGCGCTTCAGCTATTTCAATTTCTTTGCTCCAGTCTTTTTCTAAGGGAGCCTGAGATGGACTTTTCAATTCTTCTGTGGGCATTGCTACTCCTATTTCCTCTGATTGATGATTGAAATTTTAACAATCGTACATTTTTAAATTCTGGAGTAGCTCAGTCGGTAGAGAGGATGGCTTTTTGCACATCATGCCGCAGGTTCGAGTCCTGCCTCCAGAGCCAAATTCTGCAGCTAACCTTTTTCTCTCCCGAAGAAGGTGTTGAACGGGCGGTGTCAGTAAAGCATCGCCCGTTATTTTTTTAGTGCGCCCGGCAGGGCGCACTGCTGGAGGTGCAAGTCCTCTGATCCGCCCGACGTGGGGTAAGGAGTAGCGACTCGGCAAGGGCGTCTTGGTAACAAGGGGTCTGGAGGAAGCCGATAGCAAAACACTGGCCTGATGAACAAGAAGCAGATGCTAGGCTTATTCGATGGGTAAGAGATCTGAATTACTCAAAGCCCTAATACACGTACGGAGTCGAATAAGTAGATCTGACAGGCATAAGTGTGAAAGCAGTGCGTCATACCCGGGGAGGTCCATCAAGGTGCCGCAAGGCTACCGACATTGCAAGATGAAGGGTCGCTCTGATGGAAGTCAGCCGAGGCCATAGTAGGGGTAACCTGAAGGGCCGAACATTTAAGTGCAAGTAGACGATGGAGGTCTCATGATTGAGGAAATATCCAGCACACATGGTCGGAACAGGACTCTTCTGAGAGCAGACGGAATCTGTGATCAGTCGCTGGCCCCTGCCCAAAAGGAGATTTGAGCATGACGAACCGTCAGTGGACGAAAGCCGATCCTAAGTGGTGCCGAATCGAAACGGTCGTGCATGGCGTGACCATCGGTGAAGCGATCCAAAAAGTCATAGCCAATCGCGGAAGCGCCGGTGTAGACCGAGTGACCGTGCAAGAGCTTGAAGACTATTGGAAACAACACGGAGAAACAATCCGCCAGAAAATCATTAAAGGAACCTATATTCCATTACCTGTGAGACGAGTCGACATTCCCAAACCCAATGGCGGTACAAGAATGCTCGGCATCCCGACAGTAATCGACCGAGTGGTCCAACAGGCGTTGGTGATCGTGCTCAATCCGATGTTTGATCCGCAATTCAGCGAATTTAGCTATGGATTCCGAGAAGGACGCAGTGCCCAAATGGCCGTGCAGAAAGCTCAGGAATACATCAAAGAAGGCTACAGATGGGTCGTCGAGATTGATTTGTCAAAGTTCTTTGACAGGGTCAATCACGACATCCTGATGAGTCGAGTAGCCAAAGTCGTTGAAGAAAAAGCCATACTGAAATTGATCCGCCGCTATCTGAATGCGGGAATCATGGAAAATGGTTTGGTCAAACCCCGTTCAGAAGGCGTTCCCCAAGGCGGTCCCTTAAGTCCGCTCTTGTCGAACATTATGCTAACGGAACTGGATCGCGAACTGGAGAAGCGTGGGCACAAGTTTTGTCGTTATGCAGACGATTGCAACATTTATGTGAAATCGGAAGAAGCGGCTAAACGGGTACTTGAAAGTGTGACGAAATACTTAGAAGGAGGGCTCAAGTTACGGGTTAACCGTGATAAGAGCGGTACCTTTCGTCCATACGAGTCAGTCTTTCTTGGGTATACATTCCACCGACACACCACTTCACGTCCTATCGTGGCGCCGAAGTCAGTCAAACGGTTAAAAGAGAAGCTGAAGGTCATTTACAGGAAAAGTCGAGGGACCTCATTGAGCTATGCCATTGAAAGACTCACACAGTTACTGAGGGGGTGGCGAAATTACTTCAAGTTAGACACTCGCAAAGAGTTCTTCGAAACCTTGGATGTCAATATTCGAACTCACCTCAGATGCTTGATATGGCGGGCCTGGAAACGACCGAAAACAAGGGCAAGGGAAATGCACAAACGCGGTCTGGACGAAAACACAGCGTGGAAATCGGCATACAATGGTCGAGGAGCGTGGTGGAATGCTTGTTCACAGCATATGCGGATATGCATTCCGAACGCCTTGTTCGTAAGGTTAGGATTATATTCTCTGAAACTTCAGGGGATTGCTTAAATGAAACGCCGTATGCGGAACCGCACGTACGGTGTTGTGGGAGGTAGCGGGCGATATCCCGTTACCTACCCGATTCTAAAAATTTCTTTGCTCCAGTCATTAAATTGATTAATAGCGGTACTCCACTTGGGCTTTACCGCTTAGGCCTTCGCGTTGACCGACATAGCCTCTTATTTTCAAATCAACAACCCAGGGCGAATCCTCCGATTTGTATCTAAGGCCTAACGATCCGATACCCATGGAACCACGCATCGAGGCAGCATCGGCAATTTTTTCTCCGTTCGCTTCAACGTGCACATCCGGCGTAAAGTCATATTGGTAGGCCAAACCTGTATATGCCCAGAAAGAATTCTGAAGCGGGAAATAGAGACGTCCGCCTACACGGATGCGAGAGCTTTCGACAGAGTCGAAATCAAATTGATTATTGACGCCGTCGGCAAAAATATCCGTGCTGTCGCTTGGCAGATAGGTATAGAAGTATTTCATAAAGAGGTCGGCTTTCATACGTTCTCCGACATCAATAATGCGACCGGCGCCAATATGAACCCCGAAATAGTTGCCGGAGAGATCGTAGCCGTGAGCTACGCCGTTACCATCAACCAATCCTTGGCTGATTTGTGTTTCGGTTTTACCGGCTCGCAACGAACCTTCCGCATACCATCCGGCCGTGTTTTTGATTCGCGCGGAGATTCCCGCGCCGTAATATTTCACTTCACCGCTAAAACGCCTATCAATATTGAGGTAGGACATTTCTTCTGTGTAGTCACCGTTACCGGTTTCTACAAAAAGGTTTAAAAGCAGGGGATTGCCGTTTAGCATGAGTGAATTAGCCCAACCTGCGGCGGCCGTAAAGCCGTGAACATTAATATGTCCGTGTGTGCTGTAATTACTTTGAACGCCGTCAATGGATGCGAAAGTTCTCAACCCCCAGTGATAATCACGGCTGGTTGCATCCAGATTATCCAGAATCAATTCCGCCCCATGGTTAACAAAGAATAGGCTCATGTTTCGATTATTGGAGACAAGCTTTAATTGTTGACTGGGCGCTGTCCCCTGAAGTTTGAAATCGACAGAGTTTTCGTCTCGGTTATTCTCAATAATGCCGATTGAGTCTTGAGTAATTGTTGAGGGTATGGCCACTTCTTGCCCATTGTCGTAAAACGGATTGAATTGAATTTGAATTGCGGTCTCACCTTTTATAAGAGACATTTGTTCTCCGAAATGATTTTCTAATCGATCATCAAAACGGATATTGTTTACATCAATTTTTAAGGAAGCAGAGGAGATATCAGTCTCTCCCTTTACATTTAAAATGCTTTCCCCATTCTTCCATTTGAAATCGGTAAATGCAATGGAGTCAAATTGCTCTAGCCCACCGATATCACCCTTCCATTTACGGACAACCAAAGTATTGTTGTTTGCCTTTCCAAAAGTATTGTGACCTAAAAAGATTGCCTTAGTTAGTTCATTTGTATGAAAATCGTCTGATAAGGATTCAAGAATAACCGTGTTATCAACGACGGATACATCCGTGAATATGTCCGATCCGCCTGCTGAAATTGTAAGGGAGCCATTACTATCTTCGGCAATTTTTACATCAATGAGATGTATGGTATTGCCGCTCACAGTAGCGGTTGACAACCATGAGTCTCCTCCCAGAATATAAGCTTCGTTATCAGGATGGAGCGTTGTATTTGAGATTAATATAGTGCCGTTGTGAATACTTCCGGTTGAATTGAAAGAAGTCGCTATTTTCTTGAAATGAATTTCAGAATTGTCAATGAAAACAGCATTACCATCTGCGTTAAATACTCGGTCTTCTTCAAAATCACTGAGATCCAGGTATCCGCCTAAAATTCTGCTCGCATAGAACTGACTGTCAACAATCTCGACGCGATTATCTGAAACATTGCCACTGGCCGCTTGCCCACCTACGATATTTTGAAAAACCGAAATGTTTTCATTCTCTGTCGAAGAACTTTTCCCAAACGAGTTAATTTTGACCCCATTGTGGTGGACATCGGCGGTATGCAATTTGGCTCCGTACAAGCTAGGAGCGATCAATGATTCTTTTTCACCTTTAAATGATGGTAAAGAGTTATCGGTTCCTTCTACCACGACACGATTATAGGAAGCCACCTGATTTGTGTCAGACTGGTCATTTGAATAAGCGCCGATGATTTCCGTATAGGAGTGAAATATACCGCCTGTAACGACGACTTTGTTGCCATACATATTGGCGTTGTCAGACTTCGCAGCGGCAATTTTCCCGGCACCCTCATTGTCACTGTCGGATAATGCTTGAGGATAAAACTCACCGCCTTCCATATTCAGTTTGTTGTTATAGACATCAGAGTCGGCTGAAAAGGCGGCAAAAATATAGACATCGGTCGGATCTTTTGATGTACCGATATTGCCATTCAACCATGTCAAAGTATTGTTGCCAACTTCAGCATTTTTATCTTTGGTATAGGCAAAGTACAAGTGAAGCGCGTGATCTATTCGCTCAGTAAGATCAACTTCATACTGGTAACCCGAAAGATTTTCGCTAAGCTGAAGCTCTTCGTGGTTGCGCACTTTGACGATGTAATCTTTTTCTGAATCTTCAATATTGTCGAATGTCGTCTCAGCTGCTGCACATTGAAAACTAAGAGCTCCCCAGATACCGAGAAGAGCTTTAAATAAGAGTGTGTTTTTCAAATCAATTTTCCTTCAAGGGATGATATTTATTAAAGTGGACACTTAAACGAGTTAATCACTAATAAAAATAGCTAAAAGGATATAACCGGTTGAAAATGTCAAGCCATTGGGTAATAGCTTTTTTAGATATGGTGAAAGACAGAGCGGACGTGTTTTCAGAATATATCAAGCCGAATGTAGCACCTTTACGTTAAAAGCGAAAGTTTTTTCGTAAAAAGCGAGTACTATTTCCAAATTCAATGATTAACAATAACAAAGACTATGATTTTCCTCATCATCACTTTGGCGATGGTTATCACGCTCTTTTTGTTGCGTCGTCGCCAACCTATTGGTATCGCTATTTTGGTTGGCGGTATTTTCATCTGGTTGTGTACCGATCCGACTTTCAAAGAACTCAAAGACGCTGTTGTTCAAATGGCGACAACTCCGAGAAGTTACGACTTGGTGGGAGCTCTTTATTTAGTAATCTGTTTGGAGATTGAATTAAGAAAGAGCGGTTGCTTAGCCGGCATGGTTGAGGCTCTTTCAAGGATGTTTTCCAGTCGCAGGTTTACGTTAGCTGTGATGCCGGCCTTTTTGGGGCTGTTGCCCTCCATTGGTGGGGCAAGATTCTCTGCCCCGATTGTGGAAGAAGCTTCAAAAGGTTTTGAAGCCAAACCAGAAGACAAAGCGGCCATCAATTTCTGGTTCCGTCATATTTTTGAATTTTCCAGCCCCTTGGTGCCGGGCATGATTTTGGCTTGCGGCATCGCCGGCGTCAAAATTGGTGATCTGATTGTGCACTTGGGTTGGCTTACCATCGTGGCTTTTATTCTCGGCTGGTTTGTCATGGTTCGGGGATTAAAGCAGACTGTAGCCACTCGCACGGAAGTTTCCAATGAAGAAGCCAAGCGTCACAACATGGACTTTGTTCTGTCTCTGACACCTGTGATTGCCAACGTGGTTTTGATGGTGGCCTTTGGTCTTCAGGCTTCTGTTTCCATGATTATCGTTGTCGTGGCCATGATTCCGCTTTTAATGTTCTTTAATCGCCATGTCAGTGTCAGGGAAGTTTTCATCGGCGCTTTGGACTACAAGATGTTTGCTAACGTCATTTGTATTTTGTTGTTCATTGCCCTTTTGGAAAGCACGGGTGTTTTGGCGCTTTTGGTTGCCGCTTTTGAATCGTCTCCGTTGCCGATTCCTGTGATCATTGGTTTCTTGAGTTTCATTATTGGGTTGCTCACGGGTATTTCTCAGGGGCACGTTGCGATTATGATGCCGATCGTTGCCGGCATTTCCATGGGAGATTTGGATTTGGTGGGCGTGGCCATGGTCTTTGGTGTGGCTGGGCAAATGGTAACACCGACACACTTGTGTCTGACCATTACGGTGGACTACTTTAAGAGTGATTTCTTTAAGACCTTAAAGCCTGTTTTGTGTGCTCAAATTCCGCTTGCCATCATCTTTATCGCGGTGTCTTACTTTACTTGGGGAACCGGTTGGTTCTAGCTTAAGCAGAAATTTTTCAGTTAAAAAAAGAGCACGCTTTACGGTTTTCGTAGCGTGCTCTTTTAGCTACCGGTGTGCCTTAATCAATTTTATGAGCATTGTGAAGGTTAAGTTCGGCCATGATGGTGGCGGAGATTTCTTCAATGGAACGGCTCGTGGAACTGAGCCACTTGATTCCTTCCCGGCGCATCATGTTTTCCGCTGCTTCAATTTCCTGTCGGCAGTTTTCCAAAGAGGCATAACGGCTGCCCGGACGGCGTTCGTTGCGGATTTGAGACAGACGCTCCGGTGAAATGGAAAGTCCGAAAAGCTTATCGCGCTTATCTTGGAGGACTTCAGGAAGTTCACCACGTTCGAAATCTTCGGGAATGAGCGGATAGTTGGCGGCCTTCACGCCAAACTGCATGGCTAAGAAAAGGCTTGTTGGTGTTTTACCTGAACGGCTCACACCGACCAAAATGACATCGGCTTCGTTTAAGCCTTTGTTCATTTGTCCGTCATCGTGCGCGAGTGAATAGTTAATGGCTTCGATACGGCGGTTATACCGTTCTTCATCCTTGATCACATGGCTTCGGCCCATGGAGTGCGCGGATTTCAAACCCGTTTCCTGTTCAATTTCTTTAATGAAACTGCGGAAAAATTCGATGCGGAAACCCTGGCATTTTTCGGTGAACGTTTTGTGGATGTTCACATCGACAAAGGTTGAGAAGACCAAGGGACGGACACCTGAGCGGATGTACGCGTCATTGATCTTTTGGGCTGCCAAAACAGCCTTTTCGGGAGTATCGATAAATGGAATACGAACTTGATCGTATTGCAGATCGGTAAATTGGGTAAGCACCGAGTGCGCGAGCGTTTCAGCGGTAATGGCTGTGGCGTCCGAGACAATAAACACAGTGCGCTTCCCGCTTTTATGAGCGGTTTCGTCTTTTTCAAGAGTATTGAACATAAAGGGCCTGAGATTAAAAAATTACCCGAAATGAATCGGTTGTCGCTACAATTCAGATATTCTAACAATCCAATCCTTTTTGGGGGAAGAAAATGCCGCAAGGTCGTTATGTATTTCCGTTTAGCCAACTGCGTATGACCGACGTCGATCGCGTTGGTGGTAAAAACGCCTCTTTAGGTGAATTACTGAGCCAACTGACGAGCGCCGGAATCCGGGTTCCTGACGGTTTCGCCACGACTGCCGAAGCGTTCCGCTTGTTCCTGACAGAAAACAACCTCGAAGAACGCATCAATGATCGACTCAAAGATCTCAATGTTGAAGATGTGAAGGCTCTTGCACAGGCCGGTGCAGAAATCCGTAAGATGATTGAAGAAGCACCCTTCCCCGCAGAGCTGGAAAAGGAAATTCGTGAATTCTACGAATGGTTAAAGGACGGCCAAGAAGAAATCAGCGTGGCCGTTCGTTCTTCTGCGACCGCCGAAGACTTGCCGGATGCATCTTTTGCCGGTCAACAGGAGACCTATCTGAACGTGGTCGGTATTGATCAGGTCTTGAGCCGTATGCGCGAAGTTTTCGCTTCACTTTATAACGACCGCGCCATCAGCTACCGTGTCCACAAGGGCTTTACGCACTCTGAAGTGGCTTTGTCGGCCGGCGTGCAACGCATGTGCCGCTCCGACAAGGGCGCCGCCGGCGTGATGTTCACGCTTGACACCGAAAGCGGTTTTGATCAAGTGGTCTTTATCACGGCCAGCTACGGTTTAGGTGAAACAGTGGTTCAAGGCGCTGTGAACCCGGATGAATTCTATGTTCATAAGCCCATGCTTGCCGCGGGCAACTTCCCGATCATTCGCCGCACGTTAGGCAGCAAACTGATCAAGATGGAATTTGACACCGATGCCAAGAGCGGCCGCAGTGTTCGCACGGTTGATGTGAGCGCTGAAGACCGCCGCCACTTCGCCATCACGGATGACGATGTCATTGAATTGGCCAAGTTCGCCACGATCATTGAAAAGCACTATGGTCGTCCGATGGATATCGAATGGGGCAAGGACGGTATCGATGGCAAGATTTACATTTTGCAGGCTCGTCCTGAAACGGTTAAGAGCCGTCAGAATACGGCTGACGTCCAACAACGCTTTACCTTAAAGAGCAAAGGTCGTGTGTTGGTGACCGGCCGCGCTATCGGTCAAAAGATCGGTATGGGTTCGGTGCGTATCGTTGAAGATGCAAGCGAAATGGAACGTGTTCAGGCCGGTGATGTTCTGGTTACAGATATGACCGATCCGAACTGGGAACCGGTGATGAAGCGCGCCAGCGCTATTGTGACCAACCGCGGCGGTCGTACCTGCCACGCAGCCATTATTGCTCGTGAATTGGGTATTCCGGCTGTGGTCGGTTGCGGCGATGCAACCGAACGCTTGGCCGAAGATATGGAAGTGACCGTTTCTTGCGCCGAAGGCGATACCGGTAAGATCTACGAAGGCCGTCAAGAAGTTCAAATTGAAGAAGTCAAGCGCGGCGCCTTGCCTGATATTCCCGTGAAGATCATGATGAATGTCGGCAATCCGCAATTGGCTTTTGAATTCCAATCCATCCCCAATAAGGGTGTGGGTCTGGCTCGTTTGGAATTCATTATCAATAACAATATCGGTATCCACCCGAAGGTGGTTCTCGATTATCCGAACGTTGATGGTGAATTGCGTGACGCGGTTGAACGTTTGAGCGCCGGCTACAAGAGCCCGGTTGATTTCTTCGAAATGAAGATTGCCGAAGGTGTGGCTACGATTGCCGCTGCTTTCTGGCCGAAGAAGGTGATCGTTCGCTTGTCCGACTTCAAGAGCAACGAATATCGTAAGTTGATCGGCGGTGATCGTTACGAACCGGATGAAGAAAATCCGATGTTGGGCTTCCGCGGCGCCTCCCGCTACATCGCCAACAGCTTTGCCGAGTGCTTCCGTATGGAATGCCGCGCGATGAAGTTTGTCCGCGATACGATGGGCCTGACCAATGTTGAATTGATGGTGCCGTTTGTTCGTACGCTCGATGAAGCCCGTCAAACGATTGAAATCATGGAACGCAACGGTCTGAAGCGCGGTGAAAACGGTTTGCGCGTCAACATGATGTGTGAAATTCCGTCTAATGCTGTTTTGGCTGACAAGTTCCTTGACTACTTCGATGGTTTCTCGATCGGCTCCAACGATATGACTCAGTTAACATTGGGTCTGGACCGTGACTCCGGTCTCGTGGCAGCGAGCTTTGACGAACGAAACGAAGCCGTGAAGGTCCTGCTTTCAATGGCAATCCGTGCCTGCCGTGCTCGCGGCAAGTACGTTGGCATCTGCGGTCAAGGTCCTTCTGACCATGAAGATTTAGCTCAATGGCTCATGGACGAAGGCATTGAATCCATCTCCTTGAATCCGGATACGGTGGTTGATACCTGGAGACGTTTGGCTGCCTCCAAGTAATCGATAAGACTGCTTGTTAATAGTCAAAAGACCGGTTCAAAAAAACCGGTCTTTTTGTATGGTTGTTGGCTTAAAAGTTTTATACTCCGACGACAAATATTTTTGTGGAAATTGCGGACATGCCCGATCAAGTTGAACTAATCACTACACTGGCCTGGGGATTGGGATTATCTTTGATTTTCGGATACTTAGTCAGTCTTATCCGTATGCCGGCCTTGGTCGGTTACCTGTTGGCCGGTGTTTGTATTGCTCCGACAACGCCCGGTTTCGTCGGAAATCTGGATTTAGCCAGTCAGCTTTCTGAGGTCGGTGTCATTTTGTTGATGTTCGGCGTCGGTCTGCATTTCTCACTCAAAGATCTTTTACAAGTGAAAGCGGTGGCGGTGCCGGGAGCCATCTTGCAGATGACAGCCACAACCGTGATCGGCATGGCCATGGCTTATTTTATCTGGGATTGGCCATTGACGGGGGCCTTTATTCTCGGGGTGGCGCTTGCCTGTGCATCAACAGTTGTGATGACCAAGGCACTCGATGCTCGTGGAATCCTTCAGACCGTGCGCGGCCGTCTGGCCGTGGGCTGGCTTGTTGTTCAAGATCTGGTGACCGTGCTTTTGCTCGTTTTATTGCCGACCATCGGTACATTATCCGCTAATGAATCCATCTCTTTAACCCAGTTATCGGGGCAGATTTTGGGCACGGCAACGCTCGTGGTGGGCTTTGTAGCTTCCATGGTGATTATCGGTCGGCGTGTCCTACCTTGGATTTTGATGCGTACGGTTAAAACCGGCTCACAGGAACTTTTCACCCTGTGCGTGATTGCCATAGCCATTACGGTTGCTTACGCCTCTTCGACCATTTTCCATGTCTCTTTCGCATTGGGTGCTTTTTTTGCCGGCATGATGATGCGCGAGAGCGAATATTCGCATCGCGCGGCTTTGCAAACTTTACCTCTTCAGGACGCCTTCTCCGTTATCTTCTTTTTAGGTATCGGTATGTTGTTTGATCCCAAGGTATTGATTGAGCATCCCTTTGAGATCATTTTCGTTGTTTTATTGGTTGTTTTTGTCAACAGTACCGTAGCCGGTTTCAGGGTGCGTCGAAAGGGCTATCGTTTAATTGATGCGGCCACTGTTGGTTTGGCGGTTTCTCAGGTCGGTGAATTCTCGTTTATTTTGTCAGGATTGGCCGTTTCCATGGGTCTTGCAGGGCGTGAAGAGCTCTCGCTTATTGTGGCAGCGGGCCTAATTACCATTGCACTGAATTCCATTTCTTTTGCCGGGCTACGTCCCTTTATGAGACGCTTCTTCCCGGAATTGATCCAGCAACCCGAGCAAGAAGATTCAGACGAAGATGCCGATGGTATCCGCAATCGTATCTTAATTGTCGGCGCGGGTATTACCGGACGGGAGCTCTATAAGAAGTTCGAGAATACAGATTTTGATACCTACATCATCGAAAAGCAGGCCGAACGTTCTATGCAACAGGAGTTGGGAGAACATTTTATTTTCGCCGATGCCTCTCACCCGTTGGTTTTATCAAAATTAAATCTGGAAAAGACTCGCTGGGTTTTGATTACAACCTCTGAAGCATTAATTGCCCGCAGTATTGCCGATCAGGTGGCCAAAATTGATCCTAAGGTCAAAGTGTTGGCACTATCGGATAAAGAAGGCGACAGAGATTTCTTTATTTCTCGCTCTGGTCAGCTGGATCCAAATGTCAGTGCTCTAATTGAAACTCGTAAGGAAATTGCAGACAGTATTTTTGAGTGTGTCGAGCAAGATAACCAAGAGCAGAGAAAAAGTAGTCGAAACAGCAAAAAAAAGATAAAAAAAATCCCCGAATAACACTCGTGTATGCGTACAATTAACCATTGGACGCCGCAAAATTCTAATGGGTGTCAATTCCCTTGATTGTTGATTTTTTTGCTTTTTTAGGACAAAACCCGTGCACCACGAATTTGCACTGATTGCGACCTTGGCCTGGGGGCTCGGTTTGGCTCTGGTTTTGGGGTTCGCAGCCACTAAAGTCAAACTTCCCGCTTTGGTCGGCTACCTTTTAGCCGGCGTTTGTATTGCACCGACTACTCCGGGTTTTGTCGGCGATATGGACTTGGCCGCAGAACTTTCCGAAGTCGGTGTCATGCTCTTGATGTTCGGTGTCGGCCTGCATTTCTCTTTAACCGACTTGCTCCGAGTAAAAACGGTTGCCCTGCCCGGCGCCATTATTCAGATGGCAATCGCGACGGCCATCGGCATGGGCATGGCTCACTGGTGGGGTTGGAGCTGGGGGGAAGCCTTTATTCTTGGTTTGTCTCTGTCTTGCGCTTCAACGGTCGTTTTGATGAAGGGCTTGGAAGCCAAAGGGTGGTTGCAGCGATCCAGAGGTCAATTGGCTGTCGGTTGGCTTGTTGTTGAAGATTTGGTCACAGTTCTTCTTTTGGTGCTTTTGCCCTCCATTGCGACTTTCTTTAAAGGGGATGCGCCCGGTGACGGCTCACTGACCGTTGCCATTTTGGAAACCACCGTATTGATTATCGGTTTTATAGCATCCATGCTCGTGATTGGACGCCGTGTCTTGCCTTGGGTGCTTTTTCAAGCCGTTAAGACCGGTTCTCAAGAAGTTTTTACATTGTGTGTAATTGCCATTGCCATTGGTGTTGCTTACGCCAGCGCGCAGATCTTTAATGTTTCTTTCGCTTTGGGCGCGTTTTTTGCCGGCATGATGATGCGTGAGAGTGAATACTCTCATCGAGCTGCGTTGCAAACCCTACCCCTTCAGGACGCCTTCTCGGTGATCTTCTTCTTGGGCGTGGGAATGCTCTTTAACCCGATGATCATTATCGAAAATCCTTTGCATGTGTTAGGAATTGTTTTGGTCATCATTGTCTGTAAGAGCATTACGGCCGCTGTGTGGGTGAAAGTGATGGGCCGAAGCTATAAAGACGCGCTCACAGTCGGCGCGGCTTTGGCTCAGGTTGGGGAATTCTCCTTTATTTTGGCTGGATTAGGTTTAAATCTTGGCTTATTGCCTGAAGAAGGAATGTCGCTGATTTTGGCCGGCGGCATTATCAGTATCGCTTTAAATCCCTTGTTGTTTGCGTTGGTTGAACCCGTTCATAAGCGCTTTTTCTTAAAAGAGACCCCGACAACAGAAGAAGATGAGGAAGATCTTGAAGAAGAAAAAGCGGCCAAGCGTGATCGCGTTATCATCATTGGCGCCGGTGTGTTGGGGCGTGAGCTTGCCGAAGGGCTAATGGCTAAAAAAGTCGATGTGGTCATTATTGAAAAAAATATTGAGCGTTCGATGAAAGAAGAGTTAGGGGATCACTTCATTTTGGGTGACGCTATGCAAAAGCAGACGCTGGAGTTTGCCGGTATTGAGCGAGCAAGATGGGTGGTTGTGTCTACGACCGATCCGGTGATCGCGCGTAAAGTCGTTGACGTGGTTGGTGAAACCGATCCGGAAGTTCGAGTCGTTGCTATCGCAGATAAGACGGGCGAAGAAAAGCTCTTTTTGGATACAAATGGGGAATTGCCCTTGCATTTGGAGCATCTATTGCAGTTGCGCCATGAAGCGGCGAAAACGATTTTGAGTTACGTTTGCGGACCTCGTGGTTTGAGGGCAGTTTCCAAGGTTAAACGTCCGCCCGAAAAGGACAGCAAAGAGACGAAAGAGCCTAAAAGCGCTAAAGTTATAAAGGAGCCTACTCAAGCTGAGGCACAATAGGGCTGAAGCAAGAAGGATAAAGACTATGACATTAAGTGCAGCGACCCTTTGGTTAATTTTGGCAGCTCTTTTAGGCATCATTGAGCTGATTGCCACGACGTTTTATTTGTTGGTTTTGGCGGCCGCTGCGCTAGTAGCCGCCGGTGCCGCATGGTTTGGAATGGAGCTTGAATGGCAGATTTCGCTTTTTGCCGTGATTGCTATCGTTGGCTCTATATGGGTGCGACGCATTCGTTCCATTCCAACTAAAAGCGACGCACAGGCCGAAGCTCTTCAAAATCTGGACCAAGGCCAAATTGTCTACGTTAATGCCTGGGATGAGGCAGGCTGCGCAACGGTTCAATATCGCGGTGCCGATTGGCAGGCCCGAGTCTTAGAAGGTGAACCCCGCACTCAGGGAGCGTACGTTATCGTGCGTGTTGAGGGTAGCGTTTTGTATTTAAAGAAATCATCTTGATAAAAGCAATGGAATAAAAAATGAGCGGTTTCATGATTTTTACCCTGGTATTGGCTGTTTTGGCCATTGTATTTGCCTTTCAGGCTATTAAAGTTGTTCCGCAACAATCTGCTTGGATTGTGGAGCGTTTGGGAAAATTTCACGCCGTTTTGTCTCCCGGGCTCAATGTCGTGATTCCTTTTATTGATAGGGTCGCCTACAAGCATTCGCTCAAAGAAATTCCTTTGGATACCCCGAGCCAAGTCTGTATCACCAAGGACAATACACAGCTGTCTGTTGACGGCGTGCTTTTTTTCCAGGTCACCGATCCGATGCGCGCAAGTTATGGTACGAGCAACTATGTGATCGCCATTACTCAACTGGCTCAAACCACTTTAAGAAGTGTGATCGGTAAGATGGAATTGGATAAAACGTTTGAAGAACGCGATCTCATCAACCGTTCTGTTGTCAGCGCGATTGATGAAGCGGCTCTTAACTGGGGTGTGAAGGTTCTGCGTTATGAAATTAAGGATTTGACGCCACCGGCCGTGATTTTGCAGGCTATGCAGCAACAGATTACGGCAGAGCGTGAAAAGCGCGCTGTGGTGGCGGCTTCTGAGGGTCGTAAGCAAGAACAGATTAACTTGGCAACCGGTGCCCGTGAAGCGGCTATTGCAGAATCGGAAGGTGAAAAACAAGCGGCGATCAACAAGGCTGAAGGTGAGGCGGCCGCAACTTTGGCCATCGCCAAGGCAACCGCTGAGGCGTTAAGACAGATTGCTGAAGCCACCCGTGCTCCGGGCGGCATGGATGCCGTTAATCTTAAAGTGGCTGAGCAGTACGTGCAAGCCTTTGCTCAACTTGCCAAAGAGGGCAACACAATCCTTTTGCCTTCAAATATGAATGATATGGGAAGCATGATTGCCTCGGCGATGAGCATTATGCGAAACACGGATCCGAAAACGGTCTCGACCGAAGTCACTAAGCCCGTTGTGCCCTCGATTTTAAATACCAAGTCGTAGTAAGATACGGCACGTTACATAGGGGAAGCATTTGGTAAGCTTTCCCTATTTCATTGTTTTTACAGGCCATCTCATGACCAATCAACTTGATGTCCGGCCCGAGGCTGTGCACTTGAGCAATCCGGCAGAGCTTTTTTCCTTTTTTGACGGCTATCTGGATTACACACTCGATTTTATGCAACAGGCCAAAGACGCAGAAGCTTTCAGTAACTCTATTTCAGAACATGCGTTGTTTCTGACGACAGCTTTCACTCAAAAAATTCCGATGTTTTTTGTTGATGAAAAAGACTTTGGGGATAATCTGAGCACGAGACTGAAAAAGTCACTTCAAAAAGACGATTTGGTTCTTGAAAACTCTGCAATCCTTTTGAAGGCCAAAACGGAAGATTTCGTTTTTTACGTGGCGACCTTAATGGTTCAGCAGTTCATGGAGTTAATAAAGGACTGTGAAGAAAAGCAAGACAGTCCTGCTGTTTTTGAACTCCGTCGAAACGCCTTTGTTCAAGATTGGGTAAACCGTTTTTTAGGTATGGAAAAATATGCCGAATAACCAAGAAACAAACACAGAAGTGCATCAAGAAAGCGCTCCACAATTTGATCTTTCTGATGTGTCGGTGCTCACCGAGTTATTCGAGGTTGTGCTCTACGATGTTGTCAGAAGATCCAATATGGTCTCATCTTCGCAATTAAAGCAAGAAGAGGCGGTGGCCATGGATAAGCAATCGGCGGCCTTCCTTTCGGCTGTGCTGGCTGGCAAAAACGAACAATTTATCGCAAAGCCCTATTGGACGGGCGATCCTTTGGCCGGTTACTTAAAGCTCTACATGAAAGAGCGTTTTGAGAAAGTGGGTGTTACGGAAAAGGAACTTGCCGATACACGTGCTATTTTGCAGGCGGCATGTTTTGAATTTATTTGCGACGTTTATGCGTTAATGAAAAAATTTGCCCAATTGGAATCGGCAGAGGGTTTCCAAGCCGAGGGTAAGCGCTTGTGTCTGATGTGGGCCGAGCGGATGTTGGGTCTAAAAGAAACCGATCCGATTCAGATTTAAGAGGTAAGCCGTGTCCTGTCCATTGCGTTACGCAACAAAGCGCCAAGTGGCCCCTAACATTGCTTCTTATCCGGTCGCAAGAAGTGTTGTGGCTCAGGCCGTGCGCAATACTTGGGATCGAGCCCTTAAGGTCAGCGCCGAAGAGATGACGATGCTGGAGCTCGAGCAAGCGAATTTGGATCTAGTGCTTTGGCTTCAGGATACTTTTAGCGGTGCCAATACGCATTTTTCCTGTGAAAGTGAATTTAACGAAAAACGTTTGCCTGAGCTTTTGCGCGAATCGATGGCTCAGGAGGTCATGCTGTTTAATCCGGCTGCCGATATTCACGAAAACGAATCGTTGATGTTTTCGGTTTTTGCGTATTTCGTTTCTGAAATTTATGTTTTATTGAAAGAGGCTGATGTTGCGAATGCCGGTTTGGACGGCAATCCGCAAGTAGAGGCCTTTATTGATTTATGGAGCTTGCGTTTGACGGGGGCGCCCGTGGCAAGTGATTTTAAAAAAGAGGAGTATTGATCAATGAGTTGCAGTGGAAATTGCTCTTCCTGCGGAAGTGATTGCCAAAAACAACCTTTGCGCCATCCGAATATCACCGGTGCCATTTTGGGACAATTTATGATGGAAATGGCTATGCGTTCACAGAAAAACGCCGCCGGAGAAATTACCGAGGATGTCATGGATGACATGGATCGCAAGACCATGAATTGGCTTGGCGCAACTTTCAGCGGAAAAAATGCCCAATTTGAAATTGATCCGCAGTGGTATCCTGTGGGTGTGGCCGGCAATTTAAGAATTAAGCTTGGAACAGAGCTTGCTCAAGCCGCTGGCGGCAAGTTGCCCGAGGACAACGCCACGCTGATTTATTCAGCCATGGCTGTTTTTATGGCGGAAGTTTACGACACGCTCGCCGTGGTGACGAAAAAGGGGGTGGAACCCTTAGGAGAAGTGCCGGCGCCGGAGATGCTTGCGCTACTTAAACGTTGGACAGAAATGTTGGTGGGCTATGAGCTTCAGTGGCGAGATCCCGCTCAAAAAACAGAAGACTCGGAAAAAGAGAATATAGAAAATAAATAAGCCGCCTCTTGGAGACGGCTCTGACAGAAGCTTCAAGGCGCTTACCTTGAAGCTTTTTTCATTAGACGTTCCCGATCGCGATCCCATTGTTTTTTGCTTTCATCAGCACGTTTTTCATACTGACGTTTGCCTTTAGCCAGCGCGACAGTCAGCTTCACCCGTCCGCGCGTAAAGTGCATATCCAGAGGAATGAGAGCGTAGCCTGCCCGCTCTACCTTACCGATCAATTTATTGATTTCACGGGAATGCATCAATAATTTTCTCAAGCGGGTAGGATCCGGTTTAGTGTGTGTGCTGGCCGTCTTCAGTGGAGTTATGTGGGCGTTTAAGAGAAACAATTCCCCACCGCGGATAATGACATGGGCCTCTTTGATTTGCGCACGCCCCTCACGGATGGATTTAACCTCCCATCCTTCGAGCACGAGGCCTGCTTCGTGCTTTTCTTCTATGTAGTAATCAAAAAGAGCCTTACGGTTGACGATATTGGCCACGGTATTCGTACTTCCTGAATGTTCAAACAGGGACACATTCTACCAAGGCCTTACATTTTGAGGAAAATCAGAGTGTCATTTGGCTTTACACGAAATGCTGTTGACGCTGGTAACTTGCTTTTTTTAATATTCAAAATGGCGTCTTGGGGACGCGAATTTTCGTCAATTTTAGGAAAGAAGAACATCATGGAAAATCAAGCTGAACTCGTTAAAAAGTTCACCGACGTGATGGCAGACTTCACGGCTTATTTTGGCAAACATCTTCCCGATGATGTCCAAGCAAAGCTTGAAGAATTGCGTGCCGAACAAACGACGGATATGGGCAAGATTATTTACGACGCGATGTTTAAAGACATTGCTTTGGCCAAGGAACTCGATCGTCCGATGTGTCAGGACACGGGCGTTATCCAGTACTTTATTGAAGTCGGTGATCGTTTCCCGATTTTGGGAAAAATGCAGCAAGCGCTCGCGGAGGCTACGCGCCGGGCAACGGTACAGGCTCCTCTTCGCCACAACGCGGTTCAAATTTTCGATGAAAAGAATTCCGGCAACAATACCGGTCACCGCATCCCTTGGATTGATTGGGATATCGTACCCGATAGTGATGAGTGCGTGATTTATGCCTACATGGCCGGTGGCGGATGTTCTCTTCCCGGAACGGCTAAAGTTTTGATGCCTGTGGAAGGTTATGAAGGCATTGTGCAATACATCTTCGATACGATGGTCGAGCGCGGCATCAACGCGTGCCCGCCGGTTTTGGTGGGTGTCGGTATTGCCGGCAGCGTTGAAGTGGCTGCTCGTTTATCCAAGAAAGCCTTGATGCGTCCGGTTGGTTCTCATAATCCCAATCCTCGCGGAGCAGAAATGGAACGTTTGCTCGAAGAAGGTCTCAATAAGTTGAATGTCGGACCCGGTGGCCTGACCGGTGTCAAGAGTGTGATGGGTGTCAACATTGAAGATGCCGCCCGTCATCCTTCATGCTTGGCTGTGGGTATTTCGATGGGCTGCTGGGCACACCGCCGCGCCGCCATTAAGCTTCATGCGGATATGAGCTACGAACTCTTGTCTTACAAGGGAGTTAGATTATGAGCAAAAAAGTTCTGACAACACCGATCCAAGACAAGGATTTGGAAGATATCAAAATCGGTGATGTGATTTATTTGACTGGCTACCTTGTGACGGCACGCGATGCCGCTCACACGCGCTTGGTGAAGTTGGGTCGCAAGTTGCCTGTGGATTTGAGAGGTAAGGCGATTTTCCATGCCGGTCCGATCATGGTGCATCGCAAAGATGATCCGACGAAGTTTGATGTCGTCTCCATTGGTCCGACAACCTCAATGCGTATGGAAAAATTCCAAAAGCAGTTCCTAGAGCAAACCGGTACAAAACTCATTGTCGGCAAAGGCGGCATGGGACCGAATACAACAGCCGGCTGCAAAGAAACCAAAGCGTTGCATTGCGTTTTCCCCGGCGGTTGCGCCGTGGTGGCTGCGGAGTGCGTCGAAGAAGTGGAAGACTGCCAATGGCCCGAATTGGGTATGCCTGAAGCCATGTGGGTGATGCGAGTGAAAGAATTCGGACCGCTCGTGGTTTCCATTGATGCGCACGGCAATAACCTTTTTGAACAAAATAAGAAACACTTTAATGAACTGAAGAATCCGATTGTTGAAGAAATCAACAAGCACGTGAGCTTCATTCAATAACCGTTTTGGTTAAAATGCACCTCGGCTTGGTTTGTTGCCGGCCGAGGTTTTTTGTTTTTGGAGATTGAGAATGCAAGTAACTGTCGTTCGGCTTGATCGTGATGAGGTTTTTGTAAAAACGCTAGAGCTCCCCGAAGGCACTACTTTGCAGCAAGCCGTTCAAGAGGCCGGTTGGACGGTAGGCAACAACCAGAAAATAGCTCTTTGGAATGTACTGAAGGATCCTCAAACAAAAATTTCACAAGGCGATAGGATCGAGATTTTGCCTGCTCTGACCGTAGATCCCATGACAGCCAGACGGTTGCGTGAAGAAAAGAATCAAAAACCCGAAAATGTATTAATTCGTGGCCGCAATGGTGGGAAACATCGTCTGCTTTGATTGAAAATATCGCTATTTTAGTTGCGCAAATCTCTAGAAATAAGTTAAAATACATCGTTAATCTTTTTACGCCATTCTCCATGGCGATGCCGAATTTTTTCTACATTTTTCGACTGAGGTTAACATGCGCATTAGACAAAAGGCACTGACTTTTGATGATGTGTTGCTCGTTCCGGCACACTCTGAAGTTCTCCCCCGTGACACCGTTCTGACCACCAAAATCACCCGCGAATTAAGCTTGAACATTCCGATGGTTTCCGCTGCTATGGATACCGTGACGGAATCAGGTTTGGCTATTGCTTTGGCTCAAGAAGGCGGTATCGGTTTTATTCACAAAAATATGAGCCCGAAGCAGCAGGCAGCTGAAGTGGCTCGTGTGAAGCGTCATGAAGCCGGTATGGTGGCTGATCCGATTACGGTTACTCCGGGTATGACAGTCGGTGAAGTGATTCGTTTGAGCCGTGAACGTCACATCTCCGGTTTGCCGGTTGTCGATGACAAGCGTGTCTTGGGTATGGTGACTTCCCGTGACCTTCGCTTTGAAACGCGCATGGATATCCCGGTGTCCCAAATCATGACGCCAGCCGATCGTCTCGTGACAGTTCGCGAAGGCGCCAGCCTCGAAGATGCCAAGCGCTTGATGCATCAACATCGTGTCGAACGTGTTCTCGTGGTCGATAAGGACTTTAACCTCACGGGCTTGATGACGGTAAAAGACATTATCAAGGCCGGTGAACACCCGAATGCTGCCAAAGACTCCCACGGTCGTCTGCTTGTCGGTGCCGCTGTTGGTGTCGGCGCGGGCACGGAAGAACGCATTGAATTGATGCTTGAAGCCGGTGTTGACGTGATTGTGGTTGATACCGCTCACGGTCACTCTCAGGGCGTTTTGGATCGCGTGGCTTGGGTGAAGAAGAATTACCCGCAACTGCAAGTCATCGGTGGCAACATTGCTACCGCTGAAGCTGCCCGCGCATTGGTTGACGCCGGTGCTGACGGTGTTAAGGTCGGTATCGGACCGGGTTCTATTTGTACGACCCGTATTGTGGCCGGTGTTGGCGTCCCGCAAATCACGGCCGTCTCTGACGTTGCTCAAGCTTTGGAAGGCACAGGCGTTCCGTTGATCGCCGACGGTGGCATCCGCTTCTCCGGCGACATCGCCAAGGCTTTGGCCGCCGGCGCTTACGCTGTGATGATGGGTGGTATGTTTGCCGGCACAGATGAAGCTCCGGGTGAAGTCGTTCTCTACCAAGGCCGCTCTTTCAAGAGCTACCGCGGCATGGGCAGCTTGGGCGCTATGACAAAGGGTTCCGCCGACCGCTACTTCCAAGACAACAATTCCGGCAACATCAGCAAGTTTGTTCCGGAAGGTATCGAAGGTATGGTGCCCTACAAGGGACCGCTCTCTCAGATCGTCTACCAGATGATTGGCGGTTTGCGCTCTTCGATGGGCTATTGCGGTTGCCGCACTGTTGAAGAAATGCGTCAACGTGCCGAATTCGTTGAAATTACGGCCGCCGGCTGGCGTGAATCTCACGTCCACGACGTAAGAATTACGAAGGAAGCCCCGAACTACCGTCAGGAACAATAAGTTTCGGTAGCCATTTTTGATGAATAAACAGGCGCGAGTTGAGTTTAATCTGTAAACTTACTCGCGCCTTAATGATTTTTGTTTTTTAATTTTTACGACAAACGACCATGACTCACGATCGTATTCTTATTTTGGACTTCGGTTCTCAAGTGACGCAATTGATTGCCCGTCGCGTGCGCGAAGCTCACGTTTACTGCGAAGTGCATCCCAATGACGTCTCCGAAAGCTTCATTCGCGAATACAATCCGAAAGGCATCATCCTTTCCGGTTCTCATATGAGCGCTTATGAAGAAAGCACGGATCGAATTAGCCAAGCGGTTTTTAACGCGGGTGTGCCTATTTTGGGTATCTGCTACGGCATGCAAACCATGGCTCAGCAATTGGGCGGTAAGGTGGAAAATGTCGGAAAGCGTGAATTTGGCTACGCCGAAGTGAAAAACCACAACAATTCCGAATTGCTCAAAGGCATCGAAGATACAAAGAATGAAGACGGCGAATCCATCATGAAGGTGTGGATGAGCCACGGCGATAAAGTCACGCAGTTGCCCGAGGGCTTTAAAGTGATGTGCTCAACGCCTTCTTGCCCCATCGCCGGTATGTGTGATGAAACCCGTCACTATTATGCGGTTCAATTCCATCCTGAAGTAACTCATACGCTTCAAGGCCGTCAAATCCTCAACCGTTTTGTTCTCGATATCTGTAAGGCAGAGCCTTCCTGGATCATGGGTGACTATGTGAAGGAAGCTGTTGAGCAAATTCGTGCGCAAGTCGGTGATGAAGAAGTTATCTTGGGTCTTTCCGGTGGCGTTGACTCTTCCGTGACCGCTGCGTTGATTCACAAGGCCATCGGCAAGCAATTGACCTGTGTGTTCGTTGATAACGGTTTGTTGCGTAAAAATGAACGCGAACAAGTTCGTGAAACATTTGAAAAGAACATGGGCTTAAAACTCATTGTGGTTGACGCCGTTGACCGTTTTATGGGTGAATTGGCGGGTGTTACCGATCCTGAACAAAAGCGCAAGATTATCGGCCGACTTTTTGTTGAAGTTTTCCAAGAAGAAGCCGCCAAGCTGCCCAATGCCAAGTGGCTTGCACAAGGAACGATTTATCCTGATGTGATTGAATCGGCCGGTGCCAAGACAAAGAAGGCGAAAACAATTAAGAGCCACCACAATGTTGGCGGCTTGCCGGATACGTTACATCTGAAGTTGCTTGAACCGTTGCACGGTCTATTTAAGGATGAAGTCCGCGAATTGGGTGTTGCTTTAGGTTTGCCGGCTGAAATGGTTTATCGTCACCCCTTCCCGGGACCGGGTTTGGGTGTCCGCATTTTGGGTGAAGTCAAGAAGGAATATGCCGATCTGTTGCGTGAAGCCGATGCGATTTTCATTGAAGAACTTCGTAATGCCGGTCTTTATGACAAGGTCAGTCAAGCCTTTGTGGTATTCCTTCCTGTCAAGAGTGTGGGTGTAATGGGCGACGGTCGTACTTACGAATGGGTTGTCAGCTTACGCTCTGTTGAAACGAGCGACTTCATGACGGCCCGTTGGTCTCATTTGCCCTATGAGTTATTGGGTAAGGTTTCCAATCGTATCATCAATGAAGTACGCGGTATTAACCGTGTTTGTTACGATATTAGCGGTAAGCCGCCTGCCACGATTGAATGGGAATAATTCAAGCACCTGAACTAGCTTGAAAAGAGCAGAAAAGGATTGAAGTCAACTCCTTGATTTTCAATCCTTTTTTTTATAAATACAACAGAAACAGCATGCAATATCTAGCAATGAAAAATCGAGATATCTAAAAAGGTTCAATAGTGATGTTATTGAAAAGTGTTTTGCGCATGAGCAAAAAGGTGTTCGGGCTGTCTATAACAAAGCTGAATATGCCAAGCAGCGAAGAGAACTGCTTCAGGCCTGGGCAGATATGATTGACAAGTTTGTCGAAAACTTTGACGGAAAATAGGATGAAATCTTGCATCCGCTTGAGTGGGGGAGGGGTTCAAGCGAGGGATTGACCGTTTCCCGGTATCGGTCAATCATCGTTAGGAATAGTTCCTAACGGTTGATAACAAAACCGGAAAAACTTACGGCCCGAGTGGTGGAACACTTGTGGGCCGTAGGAGGTGTGAGATGAAACGGTTAAAAAACTCATCTCATGCCGACATGATGCCACGAGTTGAAATTAAATTCAACATCAATGTGCAATTCATAGTATCGTGCCAAGGAAACTTGCGATTTCAATCGCGAGAGGAATTGGCA
>OGLM01000662.1_pt1 | contig 40359 bp, 30 predicted proteins | sample 1572531 | NCBI WGS metagenome assembly OGLM01 (sample SAMEA2581909, study PRJEB24529) | metagenome | biome: Human gut stool | place: China | collected 2011
TACAGCACAGGTAAGACTTCTTTCTTTACCAGGATAGAATATCAGAAGAAAGCTGCGCTAAATAAAGACATAATAATTATAAAAGCAAAAAAACAATAATATGAAAGGAATCGCCGGGAATTATACCGTTCCAGTTACCAGTACTTCAAAAATGATTGATAAATTCCTGAACATAATAAAATGAAAAAAGTTTTGTTGATAATAGTTTTGTATGCACTCTTTCCAACATGGGGTATGTCAGAGTCTTTGAAAATTGATGTTTATAGGGCAAAAAACCTTGAAAACAAATTAAATTATCGTGACTCAGAGCGAGCATTTAAATGTCTCGCAAACGGAATCAATTTGACAACCACATCAAGATTTTTAAATGTGATGACAGAATTGTATGGAGATTCTATTACACATTCATTTTATAATGAAAAGAAACATGTTAGAATACATATACTCATTAACATTTCAACCAGAGAATGCATTCTGACCATACGACCTATAAATAAAGATTCTGATTTATGCTTTTATAATTTTATTAAGAATCATCTGCCGGAAATGGTTAGGGCATATTGTATTAAATATGGAAATTTTGTCACATTTGATAGCACAGTCAATGACTGTGAAGAAATAGTATTCGGTTTGATGAGTTTATGGGTATACAATGAAAACCTTCGTACCTTAGAGCAGATATTGTCTCATGATAAAGATTTTGAGTTTGAACCACATGTTTTCAATCGATATAAACTCATAAAAAAATCTGTCCACATTGACCGGATTGTATTAATTGATTATGATGATTATTTTATGGTAAGACAAGTTATGAATGGTAAGACAAGTTATTGAGCCTTATTTCCTTCAAAAGAATTGATATTGAAAAGATTCAAATACCGACCTTGTCGGTAAGATATTAAAAGCTAAAAAAGAAACTATAATAAACGAAAAACAATGAGAAAAACAATCTTAATATTATTTATATTCATAGGTTCTTCATTGTCTTTTGCGCAAGATAACAATATATCCATAAAAGAATACAACTATGAGTATTACCATTATTATGGCACCGAGAAAACGTATGTTTGGAATCTTGTAATTACAAATAATTCAGCTGAGAATTATCTTACATGGATAAACAAAAACGACAACGTTATGGACTACGCAGAGGAAACACAGATTAAAAATTTCTTTCGTGCAGGACGCCCTCGCCTATTCTTTCTTTGGTCTGATGGCGAATATTCGGAAAAAATACTTGGTCAGACATTCTTGAAGCTTTTGAATCCAGGAGAGTCCTTCTCATATAACGTGGTACAAAAAGTCAAAAAAGAGCCTTCTATAAAAAAGAAAATTTCAATTGCAAAAGAATCAGTTGTGCAAATATATACCCAGTTCAAAATTTCAGAATGTTTTGACGTCCCATATCTGTATGCTTATAACAATCTTTGCTTATATGAAGAATAGGTTTCCAAGACACAGTGCCAGAACGGTTGGTAGCCCGACCCGCTCCCTCTCCCCCTACGCCTACTGCGCAAGTGTTGGCATATATCCTAATGACGACACGAAATACCCACAACCGCCATCTTCCGCTGATATTAAGTATGCAGGAGATGGTGCAAACTATTGCTTTGGAATGGGAGACGGAAGAGTATATATCTACGACAGAGCAGGTGTACAAGCCATTGTCCCATTGAATGATTTTGTAATGCCTAAAATTATAACCAAATGATAAAGCATATATTATTGACCGTAGCTGCAACATTGTTGTGTATCTGCAGAATCGATGCCCAATATAGGTTGAATATGGACTCTATAATAAACGAGAGTATCAGAATTGTAACTAAGGATATTATATCCAAGAATCCAGAATATGCAGAATATGGAAGGATTGTATTGACAGACTATACGCTGCCTCCGTTTTTTAAATTTGACAGTAAAGAAAAGCACCTTGGAATACTTCGCGCTTCTTCTATGAGCCAAGACGAACTAATAGCTAAGAAAAATCTTGGAGACACAACTATTTGTTTAAATTTCTGCATTTCGTCAGAATATTACTCTTGTCAAGAATTTATAACATTCGAGGTTGCGAAATACTTGTTACATCCGTATAAACAAAAAGACGGAATTCAGATTATTTATAAACTGAATGAAGATAAAAATATTTGGGAATACATCGGCATCGTCAAACTACCCAGTTGTCCACTCTGCACACAAGAAGATGATTTTCCTATCGGTTTAACAAAAGACTCTATAGATATAGAATCTGATGTTTATTCAGATCAGACATTCCATATATACTCTGATTCAAATATATTTTACAAATATATCGCACCTAGCGAGATTATCTTTTGTAAAGAATTGAATGATTATTATAACTTAGTCAACAATGTCGTTATTGACGATATTTCTATAGAGACTTTAACTTGCAAAGTCCTTGAGAACAAGGCTAATGGGATGTTCTTATTCAACAGTCTCTGTAAAGAGGAGATTGTATCAAACCTAAAACAGACTGACAAAGATGTATTCTATTGGATAACTTGGGACGATATGGACATCTACGGCAATACCTTGTCAATCAAATTGTCTTTAAAAGGTTGCAAATTAGACAAAAACGGGCATCTCAATATTGACAATCTGGGCTATCGTAAATTTAGATACATAATAAATTCAGATTAAGATGCAAATGCTTATGACATCACCCAACTACATCCCAGCCACGCGCCGCATGCACGTGGGCAAGGAGCTGGAGCAGTTCGAGAGCATCGACTGGTATGACAACGAAGCCCGATTCTACGACCCACTGCTCGTGCGCTTCACCACTCCCGACCCGCTCGCTCTCTCCTACCCATTCCTCTCCCCCCTACGCCTACTGCGCAAACGACCCTGTAAACAACGTGGACTTGGATGGAAAGAAAATACGTTTTGCAAAAGGAGTGTCCTCAGAATTCAAACAGCAATTCCCTACAGCGATAAAAATTCTAAACGAACATAATATTGGTGGTATCTTTGCAAAATTAGAGCAACGGCCGGAAATTATTTTTATAACAGAAGGCAAAAATCAATTTGATCCAAGCAATAATACTATTAGTTGGAATCCGACAGAGGGAATGATAACTGATAAGCTCTCCTGAAATTATATATAAAAGGAAAATGAAATGAGAAAAATTTTATTGACTACAATAATATTGACAATCTGTTGCAATGTGATTATCTCCTCACGACCGATAGACAGGATTGTGATTTCGTGCATTGCTCCAGAACCTAACGACAGTGTGACAGTCTTTTCGTTTGACAATAAGTTCAACGTAAAAAAGGCAATAAAACAGAGTGTGTCAGTAGACAGTGTGGATTTTGTCAAAAAACGAATCATGGGACTTGAAAAGAACAGCGATTTGGATTTCTCTAATTTAAAAGTTTCCTACAAAATTATGCTGATTAGAAATGATCGGATTGAAGCGACAGTGTTCGGTGGAGAAGAAGGCCTGACAATTCCTCCTTTTGCATATTGTCCCGACCCGACATTGCAAGATTATGCATTTTCATTTTCTGATTTTGAGAATAAAAAAGTTGAGCATTTGTCTGATCTACAGAATATGAAATTTCGCAACGCAAGAATCAGCTGTATCCCTTCTGATATATTTTTCTCATCCGACATCTCACCTGAAGAATTTGAATACACTTGCGATGATTTGAAGAAGGTTGAATATTTAAATGCCAAATCTATTGAAACGCTTTTGAAATCATTGAATTCTTATGTGCCTTCTAATAAAAATGTGCTTTTTGACACCAGATGCCAAATCACATTGTTCGCAGAAAACGGAATATCATTCTCCATATTTTTAAACGAAGGCAGAAAGTATCTACTGCTTGACAACTTTTTATATGAAGCCTCAGATAGTCTGGATAGATTAGAGATTTGTGAATAACTTTTTAATGAATAACAATATGAAATATCTTTTAAAAGCGGCATTCGCATTTTTCGACATTCTTATGTTGACCTTATTCGTTGCTGTTGGATTGTTTAATTTAGGCAATGGATATCCAACAAGGTCGATATACTTTGAATTATTTTGCTTAGTAATCCCTTTTTCATATGCCATATTCCTATGCCTGTGGTCTTTTATAAAGGTCTTTAATCAAAAAAGACGAGATTGCAATAACATCCCTGAATTCTCAAAACCGTTCATAAATATATTCCGCATACTATGGATACTGATAGACTCTTGGACAATGGCTATGTTTGTTGTAATGACGATGGAAGAATTGTCTCATAATACAATATGCAGACCATACGAAATATTTCTTTGGCCAATTATCCCTTGTTTATTTGTTCTTGTGTCAGGGTTCTGCTATGGCAATTGCATGTTTGATAAAATCAAGAAATAACAATAATATGCGGTTATTCGGCATCATATTACGTATTGTTGAACTGATATTGTTAATTTCAATATCTGTGCTTATTGTTTGTGTATTATGGACTTGTGAAGACAAAGCGACTTTGACTGACTGTCTCAGCGAAAGTGCCGTAGGGCTTTTTTGGTTATTTCCTATAACTATACCAATTGCCGCTTGCCTGCTTGTCTCCCTGTTTGTCTCCCTAATAAAGTCAGTCAAAACAAAGAACGTTTATAATAAATTCATCTTTGGAATCCATATGTTCAACATCTTTGTCATACCACTTACGTTCTTATTTTTACCTTCTTCCGGCGAACCACCTACCGCTCAAGCAATGGCTGACAATTACTACAAACATGCTGAAGATATGAAATGTTTGGTTGAACTAATTGAAGATTATGTTGGAAATGATGGGGGAATTGACTACACCAATGTCAACGGTAAGATATTGGCTCTTTCCATAAAATCAGGAGGCAAATGGATACATCAAAAAGAGATTAATGCCCAATGGCAAAAAGGCAAAACCGTGGCAGGGATATCGCGTCACAAACTGGATGTTCTGGATGCTTATATGCATGCAGCGAATGTTCAAGGTGTCAACTCCTGTGACAGACGATCAATCTCTCTATTGTTTAGGAGATGTGGCTATACTAAATCTGTGTATGAAATATATAGGTCGAAAGAAATAGCAATAACTGACAGCTATCGGCAAAGCAATTCATATATATTATTCAACGATACAATTGCCTTTGTGTATTACGGCGTATATCCAGGCAATAGTGGATTTCCCGATTACAAACAATTCACTGACCAAATGCGTCAACAAAAACGCCTAAATTGTGATAAACACTAATGCCGGTCAAGATACCGAGCAAGAGCAAGTAAGCACTTAGTCAAGGCGAATGATACAGCAACAATAGCTGCAAGTATGATAAAAGATACAAATACATCCATAAGAAACCATTTATTTTCTTTCGTGACTTTTATATGTTTAATAACACAAATAATAGGTTTCCAAGACACAGTGCCTAAACGGTTGGTACTCCCGACCCGCTCGCCCTCTAAATGTCGACGACGAAAAAAATTTGGCGAGTTTACGGGAAATTAGTAACTTCGCACATAATAATCTTCTAAACATTTTAAAATTATGAATGAGAAAAACGACCAAAGAGAAATAAAGATTGAATTGACTCCGGAAATGGCGTCTGGTAAATATGCCAACTTGGCTATCATCACCCACTCTGTAAATGAGTTCTTTATGGACTTCATCAGCGTGGTGCCAAACGCTCCACAAGCCCGCGTGCAGAGCCGAATCATCATGACTCCGGAAAACGCCAAGACTTTGCTGATGGCGCTCCAGGACAACATCCGCAAATACGAGGCCAACTTCGGCACCATCAAGCCTAAACAGCCTGAAGCTGGAATGCCGGTTGGCAAAGCATAACATATTAATTTTCAGATACGATGGAGAATCCGTTATTCATATATAACACGCTCTCCCGAAAAAAGGAACAATTCGTGCCGCTGCACGAGCCTAATGTCGGTATGTATGTGTGCGGTCCTACTGTCTACGGCGATCCGCACCTCGGACACACTCGCCCTGCCATCACTTTCGACGTGCTGTTCCGCTACCTGCGCCACCTGGGATACCGGGTGCGCTACGTGCGAAACATCACCGACGTGGGGCATCTGGAGCACGACGCCGACGAGGGAGAGGACAAAATTGAGAAAAAAGCACGCTTGGAGCAGCTGGAGCCGATGGAAGTGGCACAATACTACACAAACCGCTACCACAAGGCTATGGAGGCGCTCAACGTGCTGCCGCCAAGCATCGAGCCTCACGCTTCCGGACACATTCTTGAGCAAATCGAGTATATCAAGGAGATTCTAAAGGCTGGATATGCCTACGAAAGCAACGGTTCTGTATATTTCGACGTGGTGAAGTACAGCAAGGACTTCCACTACGGCAAACTGTCGGGACGAAACATCGACGAGTTGCTCAACACGACGCGTGCGCTCGACGGACAGTCGGAGAAGCACAACCCGGTCGACTTCGCGCTGTGGAAGAAAGCGTCGCCAGAACACATCATGCGATGGCCTTCGCCATGGAGCGACGGATTCCCAGGATGGCATCTCGAATGCTCTACGATGGGGCAGAAATATCTGGGCGAGACGTTCGACATCCACGGCGGTGGAATGGATCTTATGTTCCCTCACCATGAGTGCGAAATCGCGCAGTCGGTGGCTCACAACGGCCATGAGACGGTGCGCTACTGGATGCACAACAACATGATTACCATCAACGGGCAGAAGATGGGCAAATCGCTCGGAAACTTCATTACGCTCGAGGAATTTTTCAACGGGTCGCATCCTCTGCTCGAACAGGCTTACTCGCCGATGACAATACGCTTCTTCATCCTTCAAGCTCACTACCGTGGAACGGTCGACTTCTCAAACGATGCGCTTAAAGCCGCCGAGAAGGCTTACGACCGAATCGTTGACGGCTACCGCAGACTCCAGGAGCTGAAGCCTGCCGACTCGTCTTCGGTCGACGTGAAGGGATTCCGCAAGAAATGCTACGATGCCATCAACGATGACCTCAACACGCCTATCGTTATCGCCGAACTTTTCGATGCCTGCAAGATAATCAACCAGGTGAACGACGGAAAGGCGACACTGACAAAGGACGACATCGACGAGCTGAAAGACTTGTTCCAGACGTTTCTCATCGACATCCTCGGTGTGCGCACTGAAATCGTGGCTGGCGACGACGCTCAGGCTCTCGAACCGTTTGAAAAGGCTGTCGACCTTTTGCTCGAAATCCGAAAGGAGTCGAAAGTGAAAAAGGACTGGGCTACGTCCGACCTTATTCGCGACCGTCTCGCCGCAATCGGTTTCGATGTTAAAGATACAAAAGACGGTTTTGAATGGTCGCTGAAAATGTAATCACCTTGTTAAAGTTTGTGTATTTTCTTCATTAAAAGTTAATGGGGGGGGCAATTTAAAATTTTTATTTTGCAGAACAAATTTTATACATTACATTTGTATCACGATTTAGGGCCTAAAGGTCTTATTTTGATAAGATTGATTGTACTTTTTTACAAGAAAATATATTACACTTCAACCTTAATCATTTAGTCTAAATTTCCCTACGTCGTTGACAGAAAAGAAGTATGTGACATATCGAATGGACGTAAAACGACACAACGGCAACGTGTTGCCGAAGAAGCCTCGGACATTGGTCCGGGGCTTCTTGATTTTACGCGGCTATGCCTGCTGTGCCACAAAAACGGGTCAGTAGAAATTTAGTGGGGATAAATTTCTACTGACCCGAAAAAACTGCCGAAGAGCAGTTTAATATGTTAGCACGGGGTTGGCTCGCCTACCCCGTGACACCGGTGGCATGCGCAACTACCGCCGAAGTGCGGTTGTAGAAACACCGAGAACCATCGCCTCGTCTACCATCGTCGCGGAGCGTCTGCTCTTTTTCCGATTTCGCCGATTCTGTCTTGCTCATACATCCAAAACAAGCCGATGCAAAATCTCTCATTACAAGTAGCCATTAGAATAAGCTCATGCCGAGCGTACCAAAAAGGGGCGCCGCCGTTGCCGGCAGCGCCCCCAATTCAAAGTCTATGTTTAATCGTTGACACTATGGTTGGTCTGAATCCCACCAAACATTAAGAGTGTTAACTTGATCTGAGTTGTACCAAGCCTTACCCGGAAGTTCAGAAGCACCAGGAATCTCAGCACCGATAGCCATTACATTGTCAGAGTTGTAGTTGATTTCAATTGCTGCTGGTTTCCAGCGACGTGGACCCTTGCCCATCGGACAGTAAGTCAGATATTTTGGATTGTTCATGTACTCGTACGACTTGTTCCAATTCATGAAGATGTTAGTATCGAAATCGTGACGACGGAAATCGTTCCAAGTTTCAACCATAAACAACTCGGTCATGAGCTTTTGAGTCATAATCTTACCCATTGTGATGTCGCCGGCTGTTCCGAGAGCGCCACCATCAGCGCAGTAAGCATCGATGTCGGCCTGCTTCATCGGAGTGAACGACGGGCAGTCGTTCAAAGTAGGATCTTCCTGACACCACTTAGTCAACTGATCGTTTACAGCTTCCATGTGAGCCTTCACTGCAGTCTGATAAGCAGCGAATGCACCAGCCTTGTCGCCCTTGCGCATCAGCACCTCAGCCTTGATGAAGTTGGCTTCCCAATAAGTGCCAAGGTAAGTAGGGCTTGACGGACGAACCTGGAAGATACCGCTGATTGCAGACTGGTCTTTACCAGCGTTGCCACGCCACAGAAGGTCTACATTCTTTGAATATCCCTTGCTGCTCGATTTGCTCTGTACGAATACGGTATCGCCCCAACGCTCAGCGTTGTCAGTTTTGCAGTACCAACGATTCTTCGTATTGTCCCAGATAGTCGGGTACGGGCCAGAGTTGCTGAAGATGTTTGATGTGAGGTCAACACCTACAGAACGACGCCACTTGCCGTCAGCAGTCCATTTGATTTTCTGACCGAATGCCTCAGCAGGAGTATCGGCAGATTTTCCACTGCGCTGCCATGGGATGAAGTGGTCGGCACGTGGGTCTTCAATACCCTTGCCGTCGAAGTTGGTCAAGTTCTCAAAGTATGTTTTAGAAACATAGTAGTTCGAGTTCATACCAACGCATGAGTAAACTGTAGAATAGTCAACGGTCTCGTTCCAACCAAGCACGTCGTGAGTGCTGCCGTCGGTATCCGTGTGGCGGATAACTGTGTTGTCGGCATTGCTCTGCTGAGCCTTTGCGAGGCAGTCAAGAATAGCTTGCTCATCATATTTGCCTTCTTTCCAAGGGCCGGCAGTCTTCTTGCTCAAGTGGTTCAACCAACGAGCCTTCAAAAGATAAGCGAACTTCAGCCATTTCTGGACATCACCGTTGTTCCAGCTGTCGCCGGCAGCTAATGGCTGCGCAGAATCCGGCTGGTCTTTCTGGAACAGCTCGATAGCCTCATCGATATCAGCCAAACAACCCATAAAGATTGTTCTGCCGGTATCAAATTTTGGAGAGTCAATATTTGAGAAAGTCTCAGTATACGGCATCTCTCCAAAAATGTCAGTCATAAGCATAAAGCCGTATGCCTTGATCAGACGAGAAGCTCCAGCATAGTGGTATGCGCCATCAGCCATTGCCTTATCATACATCGTTTTCAAGTTGGGGCCTACACCCACGAAGAACCACTGGTAGGTGTTGCCGCTACGGGTAGCCGAGCCGAGGTTCCACAAAGCGGCGCCCTGGTCGCGGGCATTACCTCCAGAAACGATGTTGCCGGCATAGTAAGATGCGTTGCAACCTGTGTTCATATAGTCATGGCTCATATAAAATTGGCACCATGGCAACAGGTTCTGATAGCTCACTGTCTCAACAGAAAGAGAAGTGGGGTTTGTATTGATGTCGAGCCAGTCGTTGCAGGATGTCGCCGACAACGCCAGTGCCGCACCAAGAATCATTGATTTATATAATTTCATAGTTGTCAAGTTTTAAGAAATTAGAATGTCAAGTTTACACCAAATGCGAAGCTTGCTGTTGCAGGAACACCGCAGTAGTCGATACCTACTGAAGAAGAACCTACGACACCTGAACCTGCTGCTGCCACTTCTGGGTCACCGTCATAGTTGGTGAAAAGAAGAACGTTGTTGGCAGTTGCTGTGAACACTGCACGCTGGATGAATTTAGATTTTGCGAGCAATGACTTCGGCATCTCGTAAGAGAGAGAGATTGTGCGCAGACGGAGAGAGTTGACCTCCTTCATGAAGTTGGCACTTTCCTTTGCGTAGTATGTCTGCCAGTAACCGTTGATGATAGTCTCGCCGCTGGCTTCCTTACCATTGTATTGATAAGTCTTGCCTGCCTCGAATTCAAATGTACGGTCTTCGTAGATTGGGTTGTCTTTTGTACCACCTGTTTGCACAACTCCGTCAATTCTCAAATAGTCGCGGTTTTCTGTCAATTTGCTTGTTCCGGCTACGGTCATAGCATACTGAGTACCGTTGTAAACGTGTCCACCTACGCGGAACTCCCACAGCATGTTGAACGTAAAGTTCTTCCAAGTCAATGTGTTGTTCCAACCGCCCTGGAACTTAGGCTCACGGTTACCAATTTCGTATGTAGTGCTACCATCGCATATCGGCATACCGTTAGTGTCAAGCACCACCTTGCCGTCTGCTGTGCGAGTCCAGCGAGAACCGGAGATTGCCATGAAGTTACCGTCGTTGAACGAAGCAGCCTTTGCGTTACCTACCTGTACGTCTGTCACGTAAAGGATTTCGCAGCCGTCGAGAAGGTTGCCTACAGTACCGCGGTTACCAGAGAGGTTGATACCGGTTTCCCATGTCCAGTCCTTAGTTTGGATTGGTGTGCCACTGATGCTCAACTCCATACCTTTGTTGTAAACGTCGCCGGCGTTGACTGAGTACAGGATGTAGCCCGAACCGTTTGACAAACGAGGAGTAAGAATCTGGTTGTAAGAGTTGTTGGTGTAGTAAGCGTAGTCAAATTTCAAGCGGTTCTTGAAGAAACGGAGTTCAAGACCCAACTCTGTTGACTCTGTGATCTCAGGTTTCAAGTTGGCGTTACCACGCTGCCAATGGTGTCCCACACCTGACACGCCACCGATATATGTACCTACCGGCCACAAGTATGTGCTGGTAACATAAGGATTGGTGTCCTTACCTACGCGGGCCCATGATGCGCGAATCTTACCGAATGTAAGAATGTCGTTGTTCATCACGTCAAGATCCTGAAGCAGCTGAGAGAATGCGAAAGCACCGCTGACAGATGGATAGAAGTATGAACGGTTGTCGATAGGAAGAGTAGACGACCAGTCGTTACGTCCTGTAACTGTTGCAAACACTGTGTTCTTCCAGTCAGCACGGAACTCGCCGAATACGCCTACAAGACGTTTTTGCGTTCTTGAGCTTTGGAAATTGCGGTCTGTAGGAAGAGCATTGTCGAATGCATAGAAACCAGGAACCTGGAAGTTGTAAGCCATTCGGTAGTTGCTTGTTGTCTTGGTGTCGTCGGTCGATGTGCCGAGCATCAAGTTGAGGTTGAAGTCGCCGAACTGCTTGTTGAAGTTGGTCATCAAGTTGGTCGACAAATATTGGAAGCGGAGAGAGTTCTCGCTCAACATACCTTTCTGCCAAGCCTCCTTGTATACACCGCCGGCACCGATACGGTTGGTGTTCTCAGTAGTATAAGAGTCGATACCCATGCGGTAAGAAATCCACCACCAGTCGGTAATATCGGCTTTTATTGAGAAGTTGCCGGTGAAACGCTCGGTGTTGTCCTTCATCTTGTTGTTGTTCAAAATCCAATATGGGTTGTCGCGCTCGTCAGCTACGTCAAGACGGTCGCCGAACATGCGGTAGCGTGTGCCGTCTTCGTTCTTATAATGAGTCATGTCGTCTGTAGGCGACCACATATAAAGACTTGACATTGTACCTGATCCGCTTGATCCATAAAGCGCGGCAGAAGTGATGGTCTTGTCGGTGCGTGCCTGTGAGTAAGCCACGTTGGCACCGAATGTGAACATCTTGAATTTCTGCTCGCCGTTGAAGCGGAATGTAGTCTTGGTGTAGCCGGTTGTCGGGATGATACCGTCCTGATCGTAGAACGAACCAGAAAGGAAGAAATTGCTATTCTTCGTACCACCAGAAATACTTAGGTTTGTATCCCATGCTCCAGCCTGCTGGAAAAAGTCACCGATATTGTCGTAAATTGGTGTGTCTGCATCAACTTTTGTTCCCCATGAATTATAAGCGAAATCGTCAAATGTAGTACCAATATAGTTCCCAGCTTTATCATAGTTGTCCTGAAGGAAACCACGGCGATAGCGGTTCTGGGTCTTAGGAAGATCCTTAACCCAAGAAGTGATATATTTAGCGGAGAGGTTGACCTCAACGCGTCCTTCTTTACCTTTCTTAGTAGTGATGATCACAACACCGGCAGATGCGCGCGAACCATAAAGAGCGGCTGCGGCAGGACCTTTGAGGACCGACATGTTCTCGATATCCTCAGGGTTGATATCCATCACACGGTTTGAGTTGGTTGTTGATGTCGACAAAGTACCGTCGAAGGCTGAGTTGCCGACTACGGAAGTCGAGTTGTCATAAATCACACCGTCAACAACAAACAGAGGCTGGTTGTCGCGCTCCAATGATGTACCACCACGGAGAATGATTTGCGAACCGGCACCTGCAGAACCTGAAGTCTGCGTAATGTTGACACCGGCAATCTTACCAGAAAGCGAGTTGATGGCGTTGGCCGACTTGTTTTTCATCAATTCGTCGGCGTTAAGATCGTCGACAGCATAACCAAGCGACTTTTTGTCTTTCTTGATACCGAGAGCGGTTACTACCACCTCGTCCAGATTTTGGGTTGTGCTTTTCAATGTCACAGTGTAGCTACGGGCAGCGCCGACAGCCACTTCCTGAGTCTTGGCACCCACATAAGACACTACAAGCACCTGACCTGGCTTGGCTTGCAGACGGAATTTACCGTCGGCGTCAGTAGCCGCGCCACGATTTGTGCCTTTGACCGATACAACCGCCCCTATAAGAGGCTCTCCATTGGAATCATAAACAATTCCTGTTACTTCACCAGCCTGAGTCTGAGCATATGCTGTACCCCCCCCCATTGGTATGAACGGGGTTGCTCCTGCGAGTGAAAGTGCCACGAACATTGCACTTAGATTTTTCATAAGCATAATTAATTTATTTGGTTTGTTTCCACTTTTTACGGTGAGGGTTTTTCTCATAACAATCTCGTGCCGCCAAGCCATTTAAACCACGGCTTTTGCGGCTCAAATGGTTTTAAACAATGCAAATTGAGCAAAAAAAAGTGAGACAAGCAAATATTTTTAAAGTTTTTTTCGCATTAAGCAAACATTTTTTACCCAAAAAGAGAAAAATGTTTTAAAACATAATTTCGCAACAAAAAATCGGGAACACATCGCTGCGTCCCCGATTCAATCAGTCTTCTCAAACACTGACAATTCATCGCAAAGCATTGGCCACAGTAGGAACAAACTGAATTCCCAAGGCTGCGGCAATACGAAGGAAACTGGACAGCTGCACATCCACTTTACCTCGCTCCACTCTTGCAATATAGCTCTGCTCTCTGCCCAATTTGTCAGCAAGTTGCTTCTGCGTCATTCTCAGTTCCTGCCTACGGCTCCGCAATATTTGCCCGTAATACCATGAAAGCGCCTCCTCATGGAACTCATCACGAGCCGGTGTGCCTTGCCTTCCACATTCGTCGTTCAATTGCTGATTGAACGTTGGCAGTTTCTCCAATTTTTCTTCATTCAACTTTCTCATTGCTCCAACTTCTTTAATATAGATTGCGCCAATTCTATCTGCTTCCGATATTCTTTTGTTGATTTCTTTAGGAAACCATTTAATAGAACAATCTTTGTTGATTCTATTATATTTGACTTATCTACTGCAAACAAAATGGTACGATATTCGTTATTTCCAACCGAGACCCTCATTTCATACTAATCTGTATTCTCGAGATGCTTGACAAATTTTGTTGATACATCATAAATTGTTGTTATCACATCTATGACATATTTAAATTTTGTCTGCACCTTTACTGGCAAAGATGCATAAAATGCCTCAAATTGTGGTGTCTTGTAAACAACTCTAATCTCTTTCATATAGAACGTCTGTCGCTTTCTTCCCCGCAAATATAACTAATTAATCATATTTACGCAATAGAAAACAAAAAAATCGGGAACCCATCGCTGCGTCCCCGATTCAATTATTCACCACTATTCTACTCTCAGATAATCTTTTCCAAATCCTTAGTGTTCTGTCTAACCATCTCTTCGCTCACCTGATAGTTGGCGAGGTCGCCGGCGATATACTGGTCGTATGCCGACATATCGATAAGTCCGTGACCCGACAGGTTGAAGAGTATCACCTTGCTTTCGCCAGCCTCTTTTGCCTTCTTCGCCTCGCGGATGGCAGCGGCGATTGCGTGCGACGACTCCGGCGCCGGGATAATACCCTCCGAACGGGCAAACATTGTGGCTGCGGCAAAGGTTTCGAGTTGCGGGATGTCGACCGCTTCCATCAAGTTGTCCTCCTTCAGCTGGCTCACCACCGATCCTGCTCCGTGGTAGCGCAAGCCGCCGGCATGGATGTTTGCAGGTGCGAAATTATGTCCGAGCGTGAGCATCGGGATGAGCGGTGTGTAACCAGCCTCGTCGCCGAAATCGTATTGGAACACGCCGCGTGTCAGCTTCGGGCACGACTCCGGTTCGGCAGCGATGAAGCGCGTGTTGCGCTCTCCGCTGAAATTGTGGCGCATGAACGGGAATGAGATTCCGCTGAAGTTGCTGCCTCCGCCGAAGCATCCAATCACGATGTCGGGATATTCGCCAGCCATAGCCATCTGCTTTTCCGCCTCAAGTCCGATGACGGTCTGGTGCAGCGCCACGTGGTTGAGCACCGACCCGAGCACGTATTTGCAGTTTGGCGTCGACATCGCAAGCTCCACAGCCTCTGAAATCGCCGTGCCGAGCGAACCTTGATAATTAGGATTGTCGGTTATGATTTTACGTCCTGCCTTCGTCGACATACTCGGCGACGCTATCACCTCCGCGCCGTAGGTCTCCATTATGGAGCGGCGGTAAGGTTTCTGATGATAGGACACCTTAACCATATAGACGGCAAGCTCCAGTCCGAAATGCTTGGCGGCAAGCGAAAGTGCCGCGCCCCACTGTCCGGCGCCTGTTTCAGTCGTTATGTTTGTAACGCCTTGTTGCTTGCAGTAGTATGCCTGCGGCACTGCCGAGTTAAGCTTGTGCGAGCCTACCGGACTGACGCTTTCGTTCTTGAAATAGATATGCGCCGGAGTGTCGAGAGCCTTCTCCAAGCCGCGGGCGCGCACCAACGGTGTAGGACGCCAGATTTTGTACATGTCGCGCACCTCCTCCGGGATTTCAATCCAAGTGTCGGCGGTGTTCATCTCCTGGCGCGATGCCTCTTCTGAGAAAAGAGGGAACAGATCTTCCGCTGTAAGCGGTTGTTTCGTTGCCGGGTTGAGCATTGGACGGGGCTTGTTGGGCATCTCCGCCACGACATTGTACCATGCTTCTGGAATCTCCTTTTCTTGCAAAAGGAATTTTTTCGAATCTTCGTTCATATCTGCATATTTATTTATTGACACTGCAAATATATGCCTATTTTTTGAATAAGCAAAACTTTTCGCATAAAAATTAGATTTTATTCGAAATAAAACGAACATTCTGCATAAATATTACTTTATACAATAAATTCCACCAGTTTTTGTATAATTTCAGGGAGATGCGCCTGCTCGAGCGCGTGGATTTTTGCGGCAAGAGTGTCGGGGGTGTCGGACGGGGTAACCGGACAACGGAACTGGGCAATCGCCGCTCCCGTGTCGACGCCTTCCGACACAAAGTGGATGGTGATGCCGCTCTCCGCCTCGCCGGCGGCGATAACGGCGCGATGCACATTCATTCCCCACATTCCTTTGCCTCCGAACTTCGGCAGCAGCGATGGATGCACGTTGACAATCCGTTCGGGAAAGGCTTCCAGCACTTCCTTCGGCACCACCGTGAGAAATCCGGCAAGCACAACCAGGTCGACTGCTGCGTCACGCATCACAGCGACTGCCTTTTGCGGATTTTCGCGCCATTCAGCACGCGGAATGATTACCGCAGGCACTCCATAGGGCTTCAGCCTGTCGATCACCGGCGCCTTGCGGTCGGCAATCAGCAACGCCACTTCCGCCACATCTGAATTTTGAAAATATGCGGCAATATTCTCGGCGTTGGAGCCTGTTCCGGAAGCAAGAATGGCGATGCGGCGTCTCATGGCTGATTAGAATTTCTGCATATCGACAAGTTTCTTGTAATAGCGGTTCATGGCGATAAGCTCGTCGTGCGTGCCGCGTTCCACGATTTTGCCCTCATGCATCACGCATATCTGGTCGGCATTGCGGATTGTCGACAACCGGTGGGCAATGACGAGAGTGGTGCGGTTTTTCATCAGCCGGTCAAGAGCCTCCTGCACCAGACGCTCGCTCTCGGTGTCGAGAGCCGATGTGGCCTCGTCGAGAATCAGCAACGGCGGATTCTTTAGTATCGCGCGCGCGATGCTTATGCGCTGGCGCTGTCCGCCCGACAGCCTGCCTCCACGGTCGCCGATATTGGTGTCGTAGCCCTGCTCGGTTTCCATAATGAAGTCGTGGGCGTTGGCAATGCGCGCCGCCTCTTCCACCTGCTCGCGCGTGGCTCCGTCAACACCGAATGTTATGTTGTTGTAGAAACTGTCGTTAAACAGTATCGCCTCCTGATTGACATTGCCCATCAAAGCCCGCAGATCTTTGACGCGGAATTGGCGTATGTCGGTGCCTCCGATAGAGATTGAGCCCTCCTGCACATCATAGAATCGCGGCAACAAGTCGGCGAGAGTCGACTTTCCGCTGCCCGACTGTCCCACCAGCGCCACCGTCTTTCCATAAGGGATATCCAACGTGACACCGTCAATCACCCAGTCCTGACCATAGCGGAAGCGCACTCCGTCATAGTGGATGTCGAAATTCTCCGACGGCAGGGTCTTTGGCTCAGCAGGGTCCTTTATAGGATTGTCAGCGCTGAGAATCTTGTCGATACGTTCCATCGACGCCAAACCTTTCTGCACGGAGTAGACAGCCTTCGACAGGTCTTTCGCCGGATTGATGATGCTGTAGAAAATCACCATATAATATATGAATGTGGGCGCGTCGATGATATTGTTGCCTGAAAGGATGAGTGTGCCACCAAACCACAGCACGATGGCGATGGTCATCGTGCCGAGAAACTCGCTCATCGGGTGTGCGAGCGACTGGCGTCGGTTGATGCGGTTCGACGTGTTGTAGAACTGCTGGTTCTCACCGTGGAAACGCGCGCTCATCTTATGTTCCGCATTGAATGCCTTGACAATACGCAAGCCGCCGAGTGTCTCCTCGATGGTCGACATCAGCGTGCCCCACTGCTGCTGTCCCACGAGCGACGTGCGCTTCAGCCGCTTGCCTATGCGCCCCATCACGAGTCCAGCCACTGGCAGCAGCACAAACACAAAAATCGTCAGCTGCCAACTAATCACAATCATCATGCCAAGGCACACGACAATCATAATCGGATTCTTGAACATCATATCGAGCGACGCCATGATGGAGTTTTCCACCTCAGCCACGTCGCCCGACATACGCGCCATCACGTCGCCCTTGCGCTCGCTCGAGAAGAAGCCGATAGGAAGGCCCAGAATCTTGTCGTAGACAAAGTTGCGGATGTCGCGCACGATTCCCGAACGAATCGGAATCAGGAAATAGAGGCTGAGATATGTGGCGCCGGTCTTGAATGCGGTCATCACCACGAGTGCCACAGCGAGAAGCATCAGGGTGACCGACGGGCCGAGATGAATTTTGCAATAATATGCAGAATAGTAGAAATTATTGATTGCCACATCCTTGAACGAGCCGCTTGTCCAGTCCATATAGTGATAGACCACCCCTTTGTCGCCCATAAAGAGCATCTCGAGAATCGGGATTATCAATGCAAAGGAGAAAAGCGTCAGAAACGCCGCCAGGATATTGAAGAAAATGTTGAGAAACAAATATTTCTTGTATGGCGGCACAAAGCGGCGCAATATTTTAAGGAATTCTTTCATTATTAATTTCTAAATAAAATTTAAAGTGGTGCAAAGATACGCAGATTTCTGCATTCTGTCTATTATGCGATTGCTTTTCGGTCGCATTTAACTACTTTTGTATACAAAAATAGAAGGAAAAATGAAAAACTCGACCTATTTACTTATTGTCATAATCTCGCTTTTTTCAACAGTCTTCGCATCGGCTGCCGACGTCAAGGGGCTGCTCGTCGACAACAACGACCAGACCCCGCTGATAAGCGCCACGGTGCAGTTGCTGTCGGCACGCGACAGCAGCCTGGTGAAAGGCGTCGTGAGCGATGTCAACGGTCATTTCCGCTTCACGGGAGTGGCTCGCGGTAAATATGTGGCAAAAGTATCGTACGTAGGCTACGAGACAACTACCGTGGCAATCAGCGTTGGCGACGCCACCGTCGACCTCGGCAAAATCGCCGTCAAGGAAAACTCCATCGTGCTGCGCGATGCCGAAGTGACGGCAGTACGCGCCGAAGTGAAGGTGATGGAAGACACTGTGGAATACAACGCCGACTCCTACAAAACACAGCCAAACGCCGTAGTGGAGGACTTGCTGAAACGTCTGCCGGGAGTGGAAGTGGGCAGCGACGGCAAAATCACGGCGCAAGGAAAGGAAGTCACCAAAATCCTTGTCGACGGCAAGGAGTTCTTCTCCGACGATGCAAAGGTGGCGTCGCGCAACATTCCGGTGGACATGGTCGACAAGCTGCAGGTTATCGACCGCAAGAGCGACTTGGCAAGGATAACCGGCGTTGACGACGGCGAGGACGAGACCGTGATCAACCTTACGGTGAAAAAAGGCATGAAGCAGGGATGGTTCGGCAATGCGACAGTGGGCTACGGCACCGACAACCGCTACTCCGGCAACCTGATGGTGAACCGGTTTGTCAACGACAACCAGTTTTCAATCGTGGCTGACGCCAACAACATCAACGAGATGTCGTTCTCGATGCCAGGCAGCGGACGTTTTCGTCGCTTCGGCGGTGTCGACGGTGTGAACGACGCGCAAAACGTAGGTTTCAATTTCAATGTGGGCAATGACGAGATATTCCGCGCCGGCGGCGATGTGATGTATTCCCACAGCCGCCAGAAAACGCAGCAGACGAGCAACAAGCAGTATCTGTTTGCCGACTCGACAAGCTATGAGAACGCTTTCAGCAACGCAATCGACCGCAGCCACAACCTGACGGGCAATTTCCGAATGCAATGGCAGGTCGACTCGCTCAACACTCTTGATTTCCGCCCATCGTTCATGCTGAGTGTCAACGACAGCGACAAGGCGTCGTGGAGCCGCCTGTTTGCAGGCGACGCCAACCGCACCGCGGTCAACAGCTCCGACAACCTGCTGACGAGCAGCGGCACGAGCTACGACATCGGCGGCGAGGTGGTCTACAACCATAAATTCCGCAACCGCCCGGGACGCTCGTTCTCCACGCAGCTGACTTACAAATACAGCAACACAAACGAGGACGAGACCACATATTCAATCAACAAATATTTCCTTCAACCCGACCAGGACGAGACACGTGACCAATACACCGACAACCATCAGTGGAGCAGCCGTGTGGGCGCGCGTCTGACGTGGACGGAGCCTATCGGCGACATCAAAAAGGCGAGATTCCTGACGTTTGCCTACCGCATGAACTACTACTTCAACAATGCCGACAAACTGGTGTACAACGCCGACCGTGAATACGACCCGCAACGCGCCCTGCGCATACTCGAGGATGGCTACGGCATCGTGACAAATCATGTGGTTGCAAACACTCTGGCCGCCGAGAGCGGTGTGCTCGACGAAGACCAGAGCAACAGGTTCCGCAACGACCAGTTCTCACAGCAGATACGCGTCGGATTCAAGCAGAACCGCAAGAAATACCGCCTCAACGTGGGCGTGTCGGTCAACCCGACAATGATGAAGAGCGAAAACCTGCTTAACAGCGAGAAAAACATCCCGGAACGATGGGTGTGGAACTATGCGCCGTTCATGCGGTTCCGCTACTCCATCTCGAAGACAAACTCGCTTGCCATAGACTACCGCGGACGCTCGACGTCGCCAACAATGACGCAGTTGCAACCAGTCCCCGACGAGAGCAATCCGTCGCGCATCGTGGTGGGTAATCCCAACCTGCTGCCGGCGTTCAACCACCGCATCTCCGTGCGCTACAACAATTTCAACCAGGAGCGTCAGAGCAGCATTATGGCGTTTGGAGGAATCAACGTGGCGCAAAACAGCATCGTCTCAAAAACCATCTACGACAAGGAGACCGGCAAGCAGACCACCACATACGACAACGTGAACGGGGTGTGGAGCGCAGACGGAATGATGATGTACACGTCGCCAATCGGAAACCGAGGCTGGAGATGGACCAACAACGTATTCGCACGCTATTCGCGCGCCGTGGGATTCAACAACGGAGAGCGAAACTACAGCGGAACGCTGATGCTGAGCGAAACTCCGAGCATCGCCTTCCGCAACGACATCGTCGATGTTGAGCTGCGCCCGTACTACAACTATCAGCAGACACGCAACTCAATTCAGACCGACAACCGCGACATCCACTCATACGGAGGTTCGTTAAACGCAAATTACTACACTCCTTTCGGACTGTCGATAGGCTCCGACATCACCTACAGCGCCACCAGCGGATACTCTGCCGGCTACGACAACAACCAATGGCTTTGGAACGCGTCGCTGTCATACGAATTTTTCAAAGACAAGTCGGCGACAATTGCACTGAAGGCATACGACCTGCTGCAACAGAAGAAAAACGTGTCGCGCAGCGTGACGGCAAACTACATTGAGGACCAGCAGTTCAACACCGTGACGCGCTACGTGATGCTGTCGTTCTCCTACCGCTTCACACGGCTCGGCAAAGGCACGTCGGAAAAAGACATCAACTACGACGGTTTCGCCCCCGGCGGACACCGCCCGCCAGAAATGCCCGCCGACATGAAACGCAGAGGCAACCAGCCCCTGCCGATGGGACCCCCTCCGGGAGGCCGCCGGCCATTCTAAAAGCATCCTGACTTATAGGCATTATACAGCAATACAGGCAGCGGAGTCAAGCCTTGTTACAATTTTTTATCACATCATTGTTTTGCCGATGCGATAAATAAGACTACCTTTGTGCTGACAAACATATATAAGCCTATCACTTAAATGTTATAGCTATGCCTAAATGTATCGGTATATTGACATCAGGAGGCGATGCCCCTGGAATGAATGCGGCGATTCGTGCCGTGACCCGCTCGGCAATCTTCAACGGTATTGCCGTGAAGGGTATCTATCGTGGCTACCGCGGACTGGTAACCAACGAAATTGTTGAATTCAAGACGCAAAACGTTTCAAACATCATCCAAGTCGGCGGCACAATCCTGAAAACTGCACGCTGCATGGAGTTCCGCACAGAAGAAGGTCGGAAAATCGCGTACGACAATATGGTCAACGCGGGCATCGACTCTCTTGTGGTGATCGGAGGCGACGGCTCTCTGACGGGCGCACGCATCTTCGCCACAGAATATAACATCCCGGTTGTAGGTCTGCCTGGCACAATCGACAATGACCTATACGGAACCGACACGACAATCGGATATGACACTGCCCTCAACACCATCATGCAATGTGTGGACAAAATACGCGACACGGCGACTTCTCACGAGCGTCTGTTCTTCATCGAGGTGATGGGACGCGACGCCGGATTTCTCGCCCTCAACGGTGCAATCGCCGCTGGCGCAGAAGCTGCCATAATCCCGGAAATCTCCACCGAGGTCGACCAGTTGGAGGAACTCATCAACAACGGTTTCCGCAAGAGCAAGAACTCTTCAATCGTGCTTGTTGCAGAAAGCCCTGTGACGGGCGGCGCAATGGCTCTTGCCGAACGCGTGAAAAACGAATATCCGCAATATGAGGTGCGCGTGTCGATTCTCGGACACCTGCAGCGAGGCGGATCGCCTACTGCCCACGACCGCATCCTCGCATCGCGCATGGGCGCGGCTGCCATCGACGCTCTCCTTGAGGACCAGCGCAACGTGATGATTGGCGTGGCAAACGATGAAATCGTTTACGTGCCGTTCTCAAAGGCTATCAAGAAGGACAAACCAATAAACCGCGATTTGCTCGACACGCTCCGCCGTCTGTCGATCTGATTCGCACTGGTTACAACCTCTCATACTGCAAGACGCCCCACAAAATGGGGCGTCTTCCTTTTTGCTCCATAAAAAAAGCCCGGACTTGCTCACGCAGATCCAGGCCCCTATTTAACAAACCTTTCTTACTTTTATTTCCACTAACGGAAAGAACCTAACTATTATAAATGTATGATAAAAAATTACTCTATTTCACAACTTTCAGTGTCGTTGCCGCACCTTCTGCCGTTACGGCTTTGACCACATAAACGCCATCGGCAAGACCTTCTGCGGCAAGGGCGTTGCCCTCAACCTCACCGGCAGCCACCAATCGTCCGTTAAGGTCGTAGACCGAGGCGGTGTCGATGGCTGCGTTGCCCGTAAACTGCAGGCATTCGCCAGCAAAATGACAAGCCACTTTCTCAGTGTCGATTGTCATGTCGGAAACACTGCCGTTAGGATTGAACGTAAGGCAACTGATGTGAATGCCGCTCGGCGAGTATGGTCCGCCGTCTTTAATGCGGATACGCTGCTTGCCGGCAGCAAGCGACACGGCAAACTGCACATCGACATAGGATTGGTTATCGTTTGGAAGTTGAAATTGTCTGTTGTCAGCAAGTGTCGACAGCTCTTTGCCGTCGTTGTCCACACTGTAGATGCCCACTGTCGGGTCGAAACGCGTAGGCTCGCCCATGCCGCTCACTCGGAGGGTAAGCGTATAGCTGCCCGCCGCAGGCACATCAAACTGATAGTCGGCGTAGGCGCCTGAATTGAATTTCGTAATCTCAATCGGCGACGGGTTTTTGCCGTCGAACGACGATCCGAGCACAAGGGTGTTTGAATTGACATATTCAACCGCGGGCACCACCTCTGTCATGGAGTGGTAGCGAGTCTGGTCGAAGTCTGACATATTCACATACACTTTGCCCTGCTCCGACAGCTCGCGCTCTCCAACACCGTTTTTCGGCACTATCAATCCGTAGGCTGGCGATGTGGTTATCGAGCCTTTTGCCTTGAACCATGCGTAGCGATACACCTTCTCGCTCTTTTCAAGATATTCCACCTGCGCCACCATCGACGTGATCTGCGCCTCCGGGGTCACGGTGTTGTTGCCCGGCCAGTTGCAGAACTCCGTGAGCCATATCTGCTTGCCGTAGAGTCCGTAGAATTTGTCAATCATTGTGCGCATTCCGTCCACGCCGCCTGAATAGTTATGGATGGCAATGTAGTCGAACGCGTCCTTGCCCACGAGATTCACAAACTTGGCATACCATGTATACGGGTCGTTCTCAGGGCCGTCGGGAGAATGGTTTACCGCCGGGCCCACAAGTTTCAGTCCAAGTTCTTTGGCAAGAGCCTGAACAGCAGGCCATGCCGCTGCAGCCGCCTCAGGGGTCATATTTGCCTGATTCTTGAAGTTCGGCTCGTTGAAACCGAGCAGATATTTAGTCTCTGGATGCGATTTGCAATAACTGCGGATGTTGTCGGCATTGTAGTTGGCGTTCCAGCACATCGGAACAAACTCGAAATCGGCATCAGGCAAGTCCTTGATGTTGTTGTTAGGCACGTTGCCCCACGTGTAGAACCATGACGTTCCGGTTTTTATCACATCGATTTCTTCCTTCAGGTTGAAAGCGTTCTCGCTCACTCCGCGCTTGAAGCTCTTGGCGTCGGCAGAGAGCACGCCAATCGCCAAAGCCAAAGACGTAGCTGTCAGTATGATATTGTTTTTATTCATTGCTATTGTCGTATTATTCAGTTACAGTAAATTTCACAGGTGTTCCGCTGGCACTGTCGGTCGACACCCACACTTGGAAATCGCCCGGCTCCACAACGGTCGTCTCGCTCGAGGTGTGGAATGCCAAGTCGGATGCCTTCAGCGTGAATTTAACGTCGCGACTCTCGCCTGGTTTCAACGTGATTTTTTCAAAGCCCTTAAGTTCGCGCACCGGACGTGTCAGCGAGCCGACAAGGTCGCGCACATAGAGCTGCGCAGTCTCGGAAGCCTCCACTTTGCCAGTGTTGCTGATTGTGCAAGCCACTTCGATCTCTCCCGTCTTGTCCATCGTTGCCGATGAGAGGCGCACGTCGCCGTAGGCAAACGTGGTGTACGACAGTCCGTAGCCGAATGGAAACGCAGGACCGTCGCCGGCATCAAGATAGTAGCCTGTGCATCCAGTGGATGTCTGCCCTGCCTCGAGCTCGATGTCGTCCATCAGCACGATGTTGCTTGCCGGACGGCCTGAATTGTTATGGTTGTAGTACATAGGCTCCTGACCAGCCATCCGCGGGAACGACATAGGCAGTTTGCCCGACGGCACTGCCTCGCCGGCAAGCAGCTTTGCGAGTGCCGGACCTCCCATTGTTCCAGGATGGAACATGAAGAGAGTGGCGTCGGCAAGGTCGACCTCCTGGCTGATTGTCAGCGGACGTCCTGCCATAACAACAAGTACCACCGGCTTGCCTGTGGCTTTCAGCGCTTTGAGCATCTCAGTCTGCGCGCCAGGCAGAGAAAGGTCGGCACGGCAGTGAGCCTCGCCCGAAAGCACAGCTTCCTCGCCAGCCACCATCACCACGATGTCGGCCTGCTTGGCAGCCTCCACAGCTTTGCGGATTCCCTCCTCGCTTTTGTCGCGGCTGTATGTGAGTCCCGGCTCGAACACAAGATTGTCGCCAAGTGTCTGGCGCAGAGTCTCGAGCGGAGTTACAGTGTGGGTCTTGTCAAGGTCGAAGCACCAAGTGCCGTTCTGGTCGTGCTTGGCATCAGCCATCGGTCCCACAAGCGCCACCTTCTTGCCCGTGAACGGCAGCACACCGTTGTTTTTCAGCAACACGGTGCTTTCCTCAACCATACGTTCCGCTGCCTCAAGCGACTCCGGAGCGTAGAATTGGTTTGCGCGTTTCATGTCAACATACGGATTGTCAAACAGTCCGAGACGGAATTTCAGACGCAACACGTTGCGTACCAGCCCATCGATTACTTTCTCATCCACTTTGCCCTCTTCAACAAGAGCTTTCAGATGGCGGGTATACGCATAGCTTTCCATATCCACATCGACACCGGCAAGCGCAGCCTTGAGCGCCGCGTCCTTAAGGTCGGTGCAATAGCCTTGCGGCACGAGTTGCATAATCGAACCCCAGTCGCTGCACATCACGCCGTCCCAGCCCCACTTGTCGCGAAGCACGTCGCGCATAAGATAGCGGTTGGCCGAAGCCGGGATGCCGTTGTTGTCGTTGAACGCACACATAAACGTTGCGCTGCCCGCTTTGGCACACGCCTTAAACGGCGGCAGATAAACATCGTGCATCACAACATCTGGAATCCACGTTGAATTATAGTCTTTGCCACCCTCTGCCGCACCGTAGCCTACAAAGTGCTTTGTGCAGGCAGCCATAGTGTTTGGCTGTGACAGGTCGTCGGTCTGATATCCGCGCACCATCGCCACGCCCACTTTTCCTGCAAGATAAGGATCCTCGCCGGCCGACTCGGCGCAGCGTCCCCAACGGGCATCGCGCGAGATGTCGACCATCGGAGAGAATGTCCAGCGCACACCTGTCGACGAAGCCTCCTCGGCAGCAATGCGCGCACCCTGCTCGATGAGGGCAAGATTCCACGAAGCCGCCTGTCCAAGAGGTATAGGGAAGATCGTCTTGAATCCATGAATCACGTCGCGTGCAAAAATCAACGGGATGTGCAGACGGCTGTTTTTCATAGCCTCTTTCTGCAATTTGTTGACCACCACTGGGTCCACCTCATTGAGAATAGAGCCGATGCCGCCGGCTTTCACAATCTGCACCATCTCAGGGCTGTAGCCCTGTCCTGTCTGCTGGTTGATCTGACCGATTTTCTCTTCCAAAGTCATCTTCGACAGCAGCTGGTCGATTTTTTTCTCGATATCATCGTTTCCGGCTGAAAGTGCATAGCCCACCGCAAAGACGGTGAACAGGCACAACAGCACTACTTTCTTCATCATGTTCTGATCGTTCATATTAGGTAGGAAGTTTTTCTGTTATTTTTTGATATTCAATGATATTTGTTTCTTTGGCTGATAAACGCGCACATAGTCGACAAGCATCTCCGCGCCGCCGACAGGTATCGCTGTCACATTGTCGGCATTGTGGATGTTTGGGAAATCGCCGCCTACGGCGAGGTTGAACAACAGGAAGTTGGCCTTGTTGAAGAAGGCGTGCTTGTCGCTGTTCTTGCCTATCGCCGCCGACAGATAAGGCTTGTCGGCGTTGTCGACAAACATTTCTATCCGTGTCGGAGTCCACACAACAGTATATATGTGAAACTCTCCGTCCTGGAGGCTCGACTGATGCTTTCCGGCAGCCACCTGCTGACAGTGCTTGTCGGTGCTGACACCCCAGTGGAGCGCGCCGTTGAACAAGCGTTCCTGCGTTCCGTCCATGATGCCGTCGGCATGTCCCATCTCAAGCACATCGGTCTCGCCGCATGCCGGCCATCCGCACTCCTTGATGTCGTCGCCCATCATCCAGAATGCCGGCCACAAGCCATTGGCTGTCTTCGGCAGTTTGATGCGCGCCTCAACTATTCCGTATGTAAACCCCACCTTTCCACAGGTGTTGACGCGTCCGGAAGTAAACGCGTGTCCGTCGTAGTCCTGACGACGGGCTGTGATGACGAGATTTCCGTCGCGCACAGCCACGTTGTCAGCATTGTCGACATAGTACTGCAACTCATTGTTGCCGCAGCCCGAGCCGTTGACCTCCACGTTCCAGTAGTCGCGGTTGAGAGCGGAGCCGTCGAAATTGTCCTTCCACACCAGCTTGTATCCGTCTTTTTTCGGAACAGCGTAGGCATCAAAACCGACTGCGACAGCCATTGCTATAAATAATATCTTTGTCAGTCTGTTCATTACAAGTTATCGGATTACAATTTTCTTTGTCGCCTGTCCGCATTTCACAATGTAGACACCGCCCTGCAGGTCAGCCACAGAAATCTCCGTGCCGCAAGCCGAGCGCACAAGGCTTCCGTTGATGTTGTAGACGCAGATTGTCGATGGAACCGACACTGCTACCGTATTGCCGTCGAATGCAATTTCAGTTTCGGCAACCACATCACCGACAGACGCGCCACTCTGCTCATCGCCAGGCGACAGCGTGTTGAGCGACTCGTCGGCAGTGCCTTTCTGGTAAACTTTCACATAGTTCACATACATGCTTGCCTGGTTGCCGTTTCCGTTGTTGAGCGCGGTGATGCCCGCAGCATCCCAGATATTTGGGAAATTGCCTCCCACAGCGAGGTTGAACAATATGAAGTTCTCCTTATGAAAGTAATATCCCGGTGCGCCGGTGTCGCCGGTTGCGGGAATTGTCATCTCATAATAAGGAGCGGCATTCGGATACTTGTCGAGATCGACATACATAGCTATGCGCTCCTGATTCCAGATGCAGGTATAGATGTGGTACTCATCGTCCTGAAGACTGTAGTTGTAGGTCACCGCACGGGCATAGTTGGGATGGTTGTTCCACGACTGTCCCCAATGGCATGCGCCGTTGAAATAGCGGTCCTGCACACCGCCGTTGATGCCGTCGATGTGACCGAACTCCATAATGTCGGTCTCGCCGCATTTAGGCCAGCCAACTTGGTCAAAGTCGTTGCCCATCATCCAGAATGCCGGCCACAAGCCGTTGGCAGTTTTCGGCAGCCTTATGGCAGCCTCCACCTTTCCGTGGGTAAACGCCACCTTGTTTTTTGAATTTATGCGTCCCGAAGTGAACTGCTTGCCGTTATACACCTCGCGCACAGCCGTCAGAATAAGGCAATGGTTGCCCTTGCCGTCGTCGCCGAGACGCACATTGCGGTCGAGGTCGGTGTAGAATTGCAACTCGTTGTTGCCGCCGCCGGAACCGTTCACCTCAATGTTCCAACGGTCCGGACGCAGCTCGGAGTCGTCAAACAAATCCTGCCACACCAACCGGTATCCGTTGGTTTCGCCGGTGCCCACCTGAGCGTCTTTAGCCACTGCTGGAAGCGCTGCGCACGAAGCCAACGCCATGAAGAGTAGTTTCTTGCTGAGATTCATTATTTTTTCTTTCTATATTATTTCAATACAACTTTCTTCACTGCATTGCCAGCCTTTACAATATAGATGCCGGCAGCAATATCCTCTATACCCATTATAGAAGCATTCACCTTCTTGACGAGTTGTCCGGCGAGATTGTAGAGAGCAATTACATCAGTTCCCGCGGCATTGACAGTGCGAGCGGTAACTATGATGTCGGTGTCGGCCACCACGCCAGCGACTGCGCTTTCGCCATTGCCAGGAGTGTAGAAGTAAACAGCGTCGAGGCTGATGTTCTTGCCTGTTGTGCCGCCAGCGAGGAACGAAAGGATGTTTCCGCCAAAGCCGCCAGCCTTGTAATTGAAGCTCGGCCACAATTTCTTGAGCTGACCGAGAGTGATGTCGACAGCCACCCATTCGCCGTCTGCATCAAAGTTGCCCACCAATGGGAATGCAGTTCCATTGTCAACAAAAGCCTCCGATCCGACAGATATTTTTGCAGGCGACCATTTGTTGTTGTTGTCACCCCAAACATAACCGTCGCCAATGATAAGAGCGGCGTTTCTCAATCCATTTGTTGTGCGCAGACCGCAGTGGAAATGAGTGTCGTCTGTGAAATGTCGCAAATCTGCGGCCGCATTGACGATGCAGAAACCTGCGCCGGACCAACCGACATTCGTCACGTCCAACGATGTGTAGCCATCGGTATGCATTTCTACGCCAGGATACGACTGGTCGGCTTCTGCAAACGTGTTTTCCCAAATATAGAAGAAACGGTTTGCATCGTCCATGCGGAGGTCTTGAACAGTCTTGCCCGCAGCCCTCAACGATTCAACGCCTGCTCCATCAAGAAGCACGACATCATACAATTTGCCTACAGATGTTGTGTTGGACAAGGCAGGGTCGCATACATACTGCGACTCATTGCCGCCTTGGCTTCCACCACCTTGGTTTCCACCACCTTGATTTCCGCCGCCTTGATTTCCGCCGCCTTGGCTATCGCCAGGCGACAGTGTGTTGAGCGACTCGTCGACAGTGCCTTTCTGATACACCTTCACATAGTTCACATACATGCTTGCCTGGTTGCCGTTTCCGTTGTTGAGCGCGGTGATGCCCGCAGCATCCCAGATATTTGGGAAATTGCCTCCCACAGCGAGGTTGAACAATATGAAGTTCTCCTTATGAAAGTAATATCCCGGTGCGCCGGTGTCGCCGGTTGCGGGAATTGTCATCTCATAATAAGGAGCGGCATTCGGATACTTGTCGAGATCGACATACATAGCTATGCGCTCCTGATTCCAGATGCAGGTATAGATGTGGTACTCATCGTCCTGAAGACTGTAGTTGTAGGTCACCGCACGGGCATAGTTGGGATGGTTGTTCCACGACTGTCCCCAATGGCATGCGCCGTTGAAATAGCGGTCCTGCACACCGCCGTTGATGCCGTCGATGTGACCGAACTCCATAATGTCGGTCTCGCCGCATTTAGGCCAGCCAACTTGGTCAAAGTCGTTGCCCATCATCCAGAATGCCGGCCACAAGCCGTTGGCAGTTTTCGGCAGCCTTATGGCAGCCTCCACCTTTCCGTGGGTAAACGCCACCTTGTTTTTTGAATTTATGCGTCCCGAAGTGAACTGCTTGCCGTTATACACCTCGCGCACAGCCGTCAGAATAAGGCAATGGTTGCCCTTGCCGTCGTCGCCGAGACGCACATTGCGGTCGAGGTCGGTGTAGAATTGCAACTCGTTGTTGCCGCCGCCGGAACCGTTCACCTCAATGTTCCAACGGTCCGGACGCAGCTCGGAGTCGTCAAACAAATCCTGCCACACCAACCGGTATCCGTTGGTTTCGCCGGTGCCCACCTGAGCGTCTTTAGCCACTGCTGGAAGCGCTGCGCACGAAGCCAACGCCATGAAGAGTAGTTTCTTGCTGAGATTCATTATTTTTTCTTTAATATTGTTTCGAGTTTTTGTTTTGCCACAGTCGCAGTCGTGGCGGTCTGTATGATTGCCGGCAGCATTTGCCGCCGGACTTTTAGAAGTTAAGTTGGCGGATTTCCATCCGCCAACCTGAATTTTTGTTGAAACAATATTATTTCAAAACGACTTTCTTCACAGCATTGCCAGCCTTCACGATGTAGGCGCCTGCAGCAACGTCCTCAACACCCATTACAGAAGAGTTTACCTTCTTAACGAGCTGACCTGCGAGGTTGTAGAGAGCGATTTCCTCTGCGCCGGCAGCGTTGATTGTGCGTGCAGTAACGATGATGTCAGCGTCGGCTGCGATGCCTTCAACAGAACCTTCGCCAGGAGTGTAGAAATAAGCAGCGTCGAGGCAGATGTTTTTGCCTGCTGTGCCGCCACCAAGGACTGCTAAGAGGTTGCCACCGAAACCTACAGCCTTGTAGTTGAAGTCAGGCCACAATTTCTTGAGCTGACCCAAAGTGATGTCGACAGCCACCCATTCGCCGTCAGCGCTGAAGTTGCCTACCAATGGATAAGAAGCGTCATTGTCAACAAAAGCCTCTGCTCCGACAGAAATCTTTGCAGGAGTCCATTTGTCGTTCTTGTTGTCAAAAGCATAACCGTCACCGATGATAAGCGCTACATTTTTGATGCCGTTTGTTGAGCGGAGACCGCAGTGGAAGTGAGTGTTGTCAGTGAAGTGCTTGAGATCGGCAGCAGCGTTTGCAATGTTGAATCCAGCGCCTGACCAGCCAATTGTTGACACGTCAAAAGAAACGTAGCCGTCCATCTGCATGTCTACGCCAGGATAAGAGCCGTCACCAGCAACGAAAGTATTGTCCCAAACATAGAGGAAACGGTTTACGTCGTCCGTACGAAGGTCTTGAACAGTCTTGCCAGAAGTCTTCAAAGACTCGATGCTGGCATTGTCGAGAAGAACAACGTCATACAAGTTGCCTGTTGAAGTTGTTTTTGACAATGCAGGGTCACCTACATACTGTGCATTGGCGATACCTACGCCACAAACTGCCATAGCAGCCAAAAGAGTCAAATTTTTCATAATTGGTAAAATTTTTAGTGAATGATTAAATGATTAAGTTTTATTTTTAAGGAGGGCGGACAGACGTGTGTCCGCCTTCCTGTTTTTGTTGTTTTTAGTATCCGTTGTTCTGCTCCATCGGGTTAAGGTTGATTTCCTCTGCCGGAATCGGGAACAGCTCGTGCTTGCCTTTTACAAACGATGCCATTTCGGCGCGTGCCTCGGCACTCTCGTTTTTGCCGTAAGAACCGTTGTCCTTATCCATCACCTCATAGGCGATGCCCCAACGGCAAAGGTCGAACCAGCGGTGGCCTTCCATTGCCAACTCCACACGACGCTCATGGCGGATTGCCTCGCGCAAGTCTTCGGTGTTGTCGCTGTAGCCGCGATATCCAGGGAATGCCGGCATTCCGACACGTTCGCGCACCTTGTTGAGCATTGTTTTTGCCACTGCGATATCCTTGCCGCTTTCAAGAGCAGCCTCGGCATACATCAGCATCACGTCCGACAGGCGGATAAGACGATAGTTCATCGGGCTGCGTGTTGCGTGGTCAAGAGCTACAAATATGCCATTCTCGTAGAATGAAGTCTTATTGTTGTTGTACGGGCTGCCGAGATAAGTCAAGTCGGTATTGGCTTCCACCTCTGAGTCAGAAGGCTTGCTGATAGTGGCTTCGCGGCGTGGGTCGCCCGGCTCAAACTCATCGTAGAGGTTCTGCGTCGGATGGTTGAAGCCCCAGCCTGCATTTCCACCGAGCGAAGCCGCACGGCTACGAGTGAGGATTGTGGTGAACGAACCGCGGGTGAAGCCGAAACCTTCGCCGTAGTCGCTCGTAGGATCTGCCATATACTGGATTTCAAACACCGATTCAGGACCGTTCTCTCCGGCGAGAGTGAAGTTGTCTGAGTAGTTCGGGCAAAGGCTGTATTCGTTCTTCTGCTCTTCAAAGAATTTCTTACCCCATTCGTATGCATTGTTGTAGTCGTGCATATAGAGATAAGTTTTCAGAAGCATCGCCTGCGCTGCGCCCTTAGTTGCGCGTCCGAGGTCGGCGTCGGCATATTTGCTCTTGTTCCAAAGCATCTGCTCAGCCAGCTTGAGGTCGTCGATGATGTGGTTGTAGATTTCCTCGGCAGTGGCACGTGGCTGCTTCCAGTCCTTGCTGCTGTCGATCACCTTGTCGACATAAGGCACACCGCCAAATATGCGTACAAGGCGGAAATAATAGTAAGCGCGCATGTAATAAGCCTCGCCCATCAAGCACGTTTTGCGCTCGGCTGTCATATCCGCATCGGGCTCGATAGCCTCAACCTCCTGCATTGCGAGGTTGCAACGCTGTATGCCTTGGAACTGCGCGCGATAGAAATCGCGCAGCAACGAGTTGTTGGCATTTGTCTTAAAGTTCTCGATGTCGTAGGCGTCAGCCATATCCGACAGATTCTGACCGCCCTTCAGAGCATCGTCAGAGGCGATGTCGCCAATAAACCACTCACTGAAGTATGTGCTGTTGAATTCCCATGCGAGCGGAGTGTAGGCAGCGTTGACCGCACGGATTGCCGCCTTTCCCAGAGCGAAGTAGTCCTCCGGGGTTGATTTTCCAGGCTCTTCCTCCTTCAGCCAGTCGTTGCATGAAGTGGCAGCCACCAGGAGCGCCGCTCCGCAGAATGCTTTCAAAAAATATTTAACCTTCATAGTTGTTTTTTCGATTTTAAGTTAGAAAGAGATGTTGGCTCCAAAGATGAATGAACGTGCCTGAGGATAGTTGCCATAGTCAACACCGCCGCCCACTTCCGGGTCGAAGCCTGTGTATTTTGTGGCTGTCAGCAAGTTGCTTCCCTGCAAGTAAAGGCGGCATGACTCCAAGCCAATCTTGCGGATTGCAGCGGTCGGGATAGTGTAGCCGAGTTGCAGGTTTTTCAGGCGGAAGTATGATCCATTCTCGAGGAAGCGGTCTGAGACATAGTAGTTGACCGAGTTTTTCGGGTTTGGAATCGAGCCGTCGTAGTATGTCTCGCCAGCATCGTTGGTGTGCTGCATCCACGCGTTCTTCATAACAGGGCTGAGCACGCTGTTGGTGCCTGTACCTTCAAGACGGTGACGGAGCTGGTTGTAGATTTTGTTGCCTGCCACGCCCTGGAAGAAGAGTTGCAGGTCAAAATTCTTCCAATTCATTCCGATATTGATACCATAGTTGATTGAGGGGATTGAAGAGCCGAGTTTCACGCGGTCTTTGTCGTCAATCACGCCGTCGCCGTTGTTGTCTTTGTATTTTGAGTCGCCGGCATGGAACGGAGTTGTTGTCGCATCGTAGCCGTGCAGATAGTCGAGCACCTCTTGGTCGGTCTTGTAGATACCTTCATACTGATATCCCCAATAGTAATACAATGGGTAGCCCTGGTCGACAACCATCACGTTGCTGTAGTTTGAGTAGATTGGCGAACCGCCGTTAAGTCCGGTGAGCTCGTTGTCGATAAACGACACGTTGCCGCCGATAGAATATCCGAAGTCACCAATCTGGTTGCGATGTTCGAGAGTGATCTCCACGCCGCGGTTGCGCACTGTTCCGACGTTGCTCATTGCCGAGTAGCGGTTGCCAACGTGAGCCGGAGCGGTGACATTCATAAGCATATCCTTTGTGTTGCGGAGGAAGAAGTCGACAGAACCTGTGAGTTTGTTTTTCCACAAGCCGAAGTCCACGCCGGCACTCCATTGCTCTGTGTTTTCCCAGTGTCCGCCATTGTTCACCCAAGTGAGCACTGTGGCACCGTTGGCGAGCTGCTGGTCTTTGCCAAACACATAGTCAACAAATGTAGGACCATCATCGAACACCTTCAGTGTAAACGCGCCGTTGCCGATGTTGTCGTTACCTACGCGACCCCATCCTGCACGGATTTTGAGAAGGTCGAGATTGTTGAAATCTTTCATGAAGCTTTCCTCGCTGATTTTCCATGCCAAAGCGGTCGATGGGAAATAGCCCCAAGGCTTGTCAGGGAACTTGCTTGAACCGTCGGCACGGAAGTTGACCGTAACGAGGTAGCGGTTGTTGAAGCTGTAGTGCAGACGTCCGAGCATTGACACGCGGCGGTTGCGCGAGATTGAGTCGGCAGGACGGCCGAAATCGTCGGTCACCTTTGAAAGGAACCAGTTTTTCTCAACAGGGTTGAGAATTGTCGAACCAGAGCCGCTGATTCCGTAATAGTTGTATTCCTCGACTGTCTGACCTACCATTGCCGAGAAATCGTGCTTGCCGATTGTGCGGGCATAGGTGAGGATGTTGTCTACAGTCCAGTTGTAGTAGCGTCCGATGAGCGACGACAGGAAGTTTTTGTCGTTCTTGTCGTAGCTTGAGAACTCGTATGCTTCTTTAAATGTCTTGTTAGTGTGGATGTTGTAGTCGAAGCTGTAGCTTGAGCGGAATGTCAAGCCCTCGATCGGGTTGATTTCGGCAAACACGTTGCCCACAAAGCGCTCGTAGCGGTCTTTCGGGTGGCTCATCTCCACCATAGAGAACGGGTTGGTCACGTTCTTGAAGTTTGAACCTGCGGCAATCTGTCCGCTGAGGTCCTTGCCCTTGCGGCTTACAGAGCCTTCCGGATAGCGGACAGGATCCCATGGAGCCATTGCGAGAGCGGCTGAAAGCACAGAGGCGCCAGCACTCTCCGAGTTGTTCATCGCGTTGCGCGCCGTTGACGCCATAAACGAAATGTTCTCGCCCACCTTAAGCCATTTCTTCACTTGGTGTGACGTGTTGAGACGCACGGTGAAACGGCGGTATTTAGAACCGATAAGCGTACCTTCCTGCGAATACCAGCTTCCGCTGAGCGAATATGTGGTTTTCTTGCTGCCTCCGTCGATGGCAAGGTGATAGTTTTGAATCAATGCGTTCTGGAACACTTCGTCCTGCCAGTCGGTATCTACTGCTGAATAGTCGAAGCCTGTAGGATTTTTCTCCGGATCGTAGACTGTAGGGAAATATTCAGATGTGCCGAGGCTGAACGCCGACAACCATTTGTTGAATCCCTGCTTCTCGTAGAAAGCCTTTTCTGATTTTGTGCCGTTGATGGCGATACGCGTGTCGGCGAAGTCCTTGGCGTTCATCACGTCAAGTTTGCGCCAACGCTGCTGAACGCCGACATAGGCGTCGAGGGTGACGCGGGTCTTCTCGTCGGTGGCGCCGCTGCGTGTGGTGACGATGATGACACCGTTGGCACCGCGCGAACCATAGATGGCTGTTGCGCTGGCGTCTTTCAGCACCTCGGTCGACTGGATGTCGTTAGGGCTGAGGAACGAGATGTCGTCAACGATAACACCGTCGACTACATATATAGGAGAAGCGCCGTTGACCGTACCGACACCGCGGATGCGCACCTCTGGAGCGGCACCCGGCTGTCCACTGTTTGAGTTGATGGTCACACCTGCAGCCTGTCCCTGAAGGGCGTTTGCAAGGTTGGAGGCTGGAGTTTTCTTAAGCTTGTCGGCATCGACACTGGTAACCGAACCGGTAAGGTCGCTTTTCTTCATCACGCCGTAGCCGATAGCCACAACCTCGTTGAGCATGTGTGAGTCGCTTGCAAGCACAATATTATATGTGCCCGACTTTACAACTGTTTTTTCCTGGGTCTTGCAGCCCACAAAAGAATACTGGAGCGTGGCACCCGCCGGAACAGAAATGGTGTAATTGCCATCAATGTCGGTAGCTACTCCTTGCGAAGGGTTGCCTTTTACTTGGACGGATGCGCCAATCAGCGGCTCACCATCTTCGGCAGAAGTAACAACTCCTGTAATGTTCACGTTTTCCGCAAAGCCAATCATTGCGAAAAACAAAAAACAAAATAGTAGAATCTGTTTCTTCATAAGTTTGGTATAAAATTTTAATGAATATTCCTGTTAGGTCAAAACTCGCAGTTTTTTGTTCGGTTTGACACTGCAAAATTATAGCACAATGTATCCCTACCCAAAAAAAAGCACTCACAAAAAACTCAACAAGTGTCATTTTGCTACTCAACATCTATTTCTTCTTACTTTTTATATGCCTGTATTTTAAGATGTTACAAAAAACATGTTTTATAACATATTTTTATTTGTTCCTCAACATATATTTTTTTACGAATTTTGGACCGTTAAATGAATGCATTCTTCAAACAATGGAAATTTTTGACTTCTCACTAAAAAAATCACGCCTCGCCGGGATGCTGCTGGCAATATTCCTGGCGGCGGTATGCTCCGTCGCCGCATCGGCAAGCTATCCGCTTGTGCGCAACTACACCCGCTCCGCATATCATGGAGGCACACAAAACTGGGACATCAAGCAGGACAGTTACGGACGAATGCTCTTTGCCAACAATTCAGGCATGCTCATCTACGACAGCAAGAACTGGACACTATGCCCCATCGGCAACTACACGTCGGTGCGCTCGCTGATGGTCGACGAAAGCACGTCGCGCATCTATGCCGGCGGATCGGAGGAATTCGGCTACTACCACAACGACCCCGACCGGGGATGCTTCGTTTATAAAAGCCTGATGTCCACGTTGCCGAAACGCAACCGCCACTTCACCGAGGTGTGGAACATCCACAAGTCGGGCAAATACATCTGGTTTCAGAGCGACTTCAACCTGCTGCGATTCGACGGCAGCAAATCGATTTCCATACCTTATAAATATAAAATCACGACTTCCGCGCTCATCCGCGGCAGGCTCTACATCGCATCGAAAGAGGGCGGCATCTGCCAACTCAACGGGAAAACGTTTACAAGCGTCCCTGGAGGCGAGCACGTGAAAGGCATGCGCGTGTGCGCGCTGTTGCCTTATCAAAAAGGCAACATCCTAATTGTCACGGAGTTCTGCGGAGTGTTTATCTTCGACGGAGCCACAGTGCGCCCGTTTGAGATGGACATTGACCCGTTTCTGAAAGCCAATCAGGTGTTTTGCGCTGCCACAAACGAGCGCGAGCTGGTGTTTGGTACCGTAAACAACGGCATAATAATCAAAGACATAACCAACGGCAGCAACACATTCGTGAATATGTCGACCGGACTGCAGAACAACACTGTGCTGAGCATCGATTTCGACCGGATGGACAACATCTGGCTCGGTCTTGACAACGGCATCGACTACGTGCTCTACAACTCCCCGGTGTCGACAATTTTCGGCACGTCAAACATTTACGGCGCCGGCTATGCGTCGATGCTTCTCGGAAACACCCTGTTGCTCGGCACAAACCGCGGACTCTATGCCACTGTCTATCCGCTGTCGGCGGCGGCAGAACCGGCAAAACCATCTTCGCTTCTGAAAAGTCAGGTGTGGAGCATCGACACTCTCGGAAACGACGTGCTTGTGAGCAGCGACCGCGGACTGTATCAACTAAGAGGCTCCGAGGTACGGCAAATAAGCGGAATACCAGGCACTTGGGCGGTAGTTCCCCTGCACCGCCACCCCGACATGGCGCTGGCGTCGACCTATGAGAGCTTCTACCTGCTGCGCCGCGTCGGCGGACAATGGACAATGGCAAACCGTGTGACGGGCTACAACGAGGCTGGCGGACGAATCATAGAGGACGAGTTTGGAAATATTTGGATAAGCCATTGGATGAAAGGCATATACAAACTACACCCGAACGCTTCGTTCACTAAATTCGACAAAGTGGAGCTATATAACCACACAAAGGGATTCCCCACTGACCGCAACAACACACTCTACAAAATCGACGGCGAACTCGCCTTCTCGACCGAGGGCGGATTTTTCCGCTACAACCCGCACACCGACAAGATGGTGCCCAACGAGAAGCTGAACAGCATCTTCGGCGAGCACACGTCGGTGAGACTCTACCAGTCGCCGGCGAAAGACGTGTGGGGCGTGTCAGGACAATACATCTGTGCCGCATTCTACAATGCCACAGGCACATACAACGTCGACTCAATCACCTACAAGCCCTTGCTCGACAAACTGATTGTCGGGTTTGAGCATTTCAACTTCATCTCGCCCCGCAAGCTTATCGTGACAAACGAGGACGGTTTCTACGCCATCGACGTTGACCGCGACCACCGCGTGAGCTGGAAGAGCAAATTGTTTGTGAGCAACATTTTCGCCACCAACCCCGACTCACTGATATACACCGCCGGCGGTGCGCTCCACAACAACGTGTTCGACTTGCCGTACGACCTCAACTCGCTGCGCTTCGAGTTTATATGCCCGGAATTCCGCGAGGAGGGCGCCGTGCTCTACAGTTATTATCTTGAAAACTACGACACTGGATGGAGCGCCTACACCACCGCCAACTCAAAGGAATACACGCAATTACACGAAGGCACATACACGCTGCACATCCGTTCGTTCAACCGCTACGACGACAGCCGCTCGGAATACTCCTTCACCTTCCGCATCGCGCCGCCATGGTACAGAAGCACCTGGGCGATAACGTTCTACATCCTTTTCATCATCTCGTCAACATATTTCCTATTCATATACGTGCGGGGAAAGGCGCGCAAGTCGGCGCTGATGGTGGCGAAACGCAAGGAGGAGGAAATGCGTGAATACAAACGCCAGACCGAAGAGGAGTCGCTGCGACGTGAAAACGAAATCTCACGGCTGAAAAGCACGCAGCTGGAACACGACGTGCGCCACAAGTCGCAGGAACTGTCAAATGCCACGATGAACGTGATGCGCAAAAACGAGATTCTCATCGACATCTCAAACCAAATCAACAAATTACAGGAGAGCGGCGACACCATCTCGAAAACGTCGGCAAAGCAGCTGATGAAGATTCAGAAACTCATCAAAGAGAACATCTCGCACGATGACGACTGGCATAAATTCGCCCAAAACTTCGACGTGGTCTACGAGAACTACCTCAAACGCCTCGCCGAGCGGTTCCCACAGCTCAACATCAATGACCAGAGGCTGTGCGCTTATCTGAAGATGGGTCTCAGCAGCAAGGAGATTGCCCCACTGCTCAACATGTCGTACCGCAGTGTGGAAATGGCACGTTACCGTCTGCGAAAAAAGATGGAACTGAGCCGCGAGGTGAACCTCGTCGACTTCCTGCAACGGCTGTAACACTGTGCCATTTTGCTATATTTTGGGGCTTTTTTGCCTATTTACGTGTAAATTGTCAATCATTTTTGATGATTTTCTAAAAATTTGCCATATCTTTGTGGCAGAAAAAAGATAAAGATGGAAAAAATAGACAATCTTGACCGTAAGATTCTTGAAATCGTGATGCGAAACGCACGAATCCCGTCGAAAGACGTGGCTGTGGTATGCGGGGTGTCGCGCGCTGCCATACACCAACGCATACAGCGGATGATTGATTTGAAGGTAATCACCGGTTCGGGCTACCACGTAAACCCGAAAGTGCTTGGCTACACAACCTGCACCTACATCGGCGTGAAATTGGAGAAAGGCTCTATGTATAAGGACGTTGTGCCTGAATTGGAGAAAATACCGGAAGTTGTTGAATGCCACTTCACCACCGGCCCGTACACAATGCTGATAAAGCTTTATGCCCGCGACAATCAGCATCTTATGGAGCTTCTCAACGACAAAATCCAGATGATCCATGGTGTCGTGGCGACAGAAACCCTGATTTCGCTCGACCAAAGCATGAACCGCGAAATTCCAATACACTACGAAGAATAGCGTTTCAACGCCTAAAAAAGACATAAAAGCGCGCCGAATGCCGGTGCGCTTTTATTTTACGCTGATTGCCAGAAGCCGCACCCATCAGCATCACGCCGACTCTTCCATAGCAGCGCACCTCCGGCACGCTGACCGCAAGGAGCATATCGAGTCCCAATACGCGCCGTTGCACTCCGCGACGATTGACAGCTGCCACCGTCGCCATCGCGCATGCCGCAAATTTCGACATGGCCTTTTTTACATCAAGCCTTTTTACACCAAAGCCAGTACACTGATAATCAAGCATAAAGAATTTTATTTACAAAAAACTTGGCAAAAATTTTGCAGATTTAAAAACTTGTCGTACCTTTGCAATCGCTAACACAAAAGCAACTATCAATGGTGCGGTAGTTCAGCTGGTTAGAATACATGCCTGTCACGCATGGGGTCGCG
>OGLM01000663.1_pt1 | contig 40296 bp, 26 predicted proteins | sample 1572531 | NCBI WGS metagenome assembly OGLM01 (sample SAMEA2581909, study PRJEB24529) | metagenome | biome: Human gut stool | place: China | collected 2011
GAAAGCAAAACCTGTATATAAGGTACTTCCGGGATGGAAGCAGGATATCCGCGGAATTAAGAAGTATGAGGATCTTCCAGAGAACTGTCGTAAGTATATCGAGTTTATCGAAGAGCAGATCGGATTCCCAATCACGATGGTTTCCAACGGACCAAAGAGATCTGATATCATCTATCGTGGATTTAATAACTAAGACGAAATAATAAAACAAAGGCTGTTGCACCAAACGCTTTGGTGCAGCAGTTTTTTAATAGAGAGGTTTATTCTATGAGAAATCTGACAATGCTGATGGATTATTACGAGCTGACAATGTCCAACGGATATTTTGAAAAAGGGTTCAAAGATAAGATGGTTGTATTCGATATGTTCTACCGGAAGAATCCAGATAATGGTGGATTTGTTGTGTCTGCCGGATTGGAACAGTTGATCGAATACATTGAGAACATGCATTTTTCTAAGGAGGATATCGAATTCCTGCGGAGCAAGGGCGAGTTCTCAGAAGGATTCCTGCAGTATCTTGCTGATTTTAAGTTTACAGGAAATATTGATGCGTTGCCGGAAGGCACGATCTGTTATCCAAATACTCCGATTGTCACGGTGACGGCACCGGTGATCGAGGCACAGTTAATTGAGACGATGCTGCTGCTTACGATGAATTTCCAGTCGCTGATTGCCACAAAAGCCTCCCGCATCTGCCGGACAGCGGCTGAGAGTGGTGCGGTTGTTATGGAGTTTGGCGCGAGACGTGCACATGGTGGTGATGCAGCGATTCTTGGTGCAAGAGCAGCCTATATCGGTGGCGCGGCTGCGACAGCAACGGTCATGGCAGATGAACGGTTTGGCGTACCTGCAATCGGTACGATGGCACATAGCTGGATTCAGTTTTTTGACAATGAATACGAAGCGTTTAAGGCATATGCAGAGGTCTATCCGGACAACTGTACATTGCTGATCGATACCTATGATATCTTAAACAGCGGTCTGGTCAATGCCATCCGTGTCGCAAAGGAAGTGTTAGAGCCTGCCGGGAAACGCCTGAAGGGTGTCCGCATTGACAGCGGTGATCTGGCATATTTCTCGAAGAAGATCCGTAAGACACTCGATGCACGTGATATGCAGGACTGCAAGATCGTCGTGTCGAACAGTGTCGATGAATTTCTGATGCAGTCACTGAAAAAGCAGAACGCAAGCATTGATTCCTACGGCGTCGGAGAACGTATGATCACGTCGAAATCCGATCCGGTCTTTGGTGGTGTCTACAAGCTTGCTGCTGTGCAGAATGATGCCGGGGAATTTGTGCCGAAGATCAAGATCTCTGAGAACGTCGAAAAGATCACGAATCCGGGCAGAAAGAAGCTGTGGCGTATTTACAGCCGTGAGACCGGATATGCGCTTGCCGATTTGATCACGATGTACGACGAGGAAGTAAACGGAGATGAACCATTTGCCTACGTGGATCCGGTGAAGCCTTGGAAGAAGATGAAGTTTGAAAATGTGGATGTGAAGGAGCTGCAGGTGCCGATCTTCCGCGATGGAAAGCTGGTTTATGACAAGCCGGAGCTTGATGCAATCAAAGCATATGTGACGGAACAGCTTGACCATCAGATATGGGAGGAGGAACAGCGATTTACGAATCCGCATATCCATTACGTGGATCTGTCGAAAAAACTGTATGAAGTCAAAGAAGAGATGCTTTCACAGGGACAAGGAGAGCTTCACTAAAAAATATTTAAAAATATGCGGTATCCGTTGACAGAAATTATCAGAAATATTAAGATAATTATATATGTTTTAGGATATGACATAGAATTAGGAGAAGGAGAGAATACTCTCTACAAAGAATATGAGAAAATTTGACACCAGAACCCAATATTTTCGTTATGAAGTGTTGCGCGAGGTTGCGCGTATGGCATGGGATGGCACATTGCTCGAAGGAATTCTGGATATTCCAATGAAGATTATTCCGGGCAAGAAGCCAACGATGCGTTGCTGCGTATTCAAGGAACGCGCGATCGTGAGTGAACAGGTCAAGATGGCAATGGGCGGCAATCCGGACAATGACAATGTCATTGAAGTCATGGAGATCGCCTGCGATGAGTGTCCGGTTGGCGGATATGAAGTCGGACAGCATTGTCGTGGCTGTCTGGCACACCGCTGTGCGGATGCGTGTAAGTTTGGTGCGATCACGATTGATGAGCATCAGAAAGCCCATATCGACAAGTCGAAATGTAAAGAGTGTGGTGCCTGTGCAAAGGCATGTCCGTACAGTGCCATTTCAGATTTTAAGCGTCCATGCCAGCAGGCATGTAAGATTGGCGCGATCACGATGAACGAGGATCAGGAAGCGAAGATTGATAACGATAAATGTATCGCGTGTGGCGCATGCGTATATCAGTGTCCGTTTGGTGCCATCAATGAGAAATCATACATATTACAGGTCATCAACATGATCAAGGACAGTGACCATGGCAAGAATTATAAGGTCTATGCGGCGGTTGCACCTGCAATCGCGGGACAGTTTATTTACGCGAAGCGTGGACAGGTCATCAGCGGAATCAAGGCGCTTGGCTTTGATGAAGTTGTGGAGGTTGCGCTTGGTGCAGATATGACAACCTGGCATGAATCACAGGAGCTGCGGGAGAAGGGTATGCTGACGAGTTCATGCTGTCCGGCATTTGTATCCTATGTGGAGAAGAACTTCCCGGATATGCTGCCGTATGTATCTTCTACTTTGTCACCGATGGCGATGATCGGTAAACATATTAAGGAGCAGGATCCGACGGCGAAGGTCGTATTTATCGGACCGTGTACCGCAAAGAAGATGGAGATCCGCAAGGAGACGGTTGCACCGTATATCGACAGTGCACTGACTTTTGAAGAGCTGCAGGCAGTGCTTGACAGCCGGGAGATCGACATCACGACACTGGAAGAGGAAAGTCTGGAGAATGCTTCTTACTTTGGACGTATCTTTGCTCACACAGGCGGTCTGAGCAGTGCTGTGAAGCAGGGAATGAAAGAACAGGGTGCAGAGGACTTCGAATTGAAGCCGGTTGTCTGCGATGGTATTGAAGAATGTAAGATTGCGCTGTTGAAGCTGCGCAGAAATATGTTGGATGGAAACTTCATGGAGGGCATGGCATGTCAGGGTGGCTGTGTCAACGGAAACGGAAATCTGACGCATATGGCGAAGAGCCGTATGGATGTTGAAAAATATGGTAAGGAAGCTGCTGATAAGACGATTGAAGGTGCGATATCAGAGTTTCACCTGCAATAAAATGTAACAGGGGGAAAAACCGTGGATCAAGTACAGGAAAGTTATGACGAATTTAATTTGAATTTCAGAATAGAAGATACCGTGATCGTAAATCAGACAGAGATGGAAGGATTTAATGCATTTTTCCTTGGAAACCAGTCCACCTGTCAGCAGAGTGTTGTGGAGGGCGTGCGTGTTCTGTCTTACAAGATTCCTGCAACGTTGCCGCTCGGTCAGTTCTTGAAGAAGCAGTTGTACAAGGGCGAGTTTCTTTCGATCTTGTCGAATATATTGAATCAGTTGTTGTATTTTGAAGACCGCAATATGCCAATCAAGAAAGTACTTCTGAACACGAAGTATATGTATATTGAACTGTCCAATCTGCATGTACAGTTGATCTACATGCCGATTGAGAAGGAATTTACAGACTGCAATGTCTGTGAGTTTGTACAGAATTTCATCAGCAAGATCCGGTTTGCAGATATGCAGTGTGTCAATTGTGTTGACCAGATCCTGCATTATTTGGATAGCCGGTTAATGTTCTCTTTGCGTGAGTTCTATACATTCATTATTGAATTGCAGAAAGAAGATATTTTGAAGGATGATATTGATCTTGGCGAGGGCGAGACAACTGTCCTACAGCAGATGAGTTACAACAATATCACTCCATATCTCGTTCGTTCCAGAACGAACGCGCTGATTCCGATTGAGAAGACAGAGTTCTTAGTAGGAAAGTCTTCGGAATGTGATTATCAGATTCCAGATAACCGGAAGGTAAGCCGGAAGCATTGCAGTTTCCGTATCAGCAATGGAGAATGTTATATCCGTGATGAGAACTCAACAAACCATACTTATGTGAATGGAAAGATGATCCAGCCGGGATTTGATGTCATGCTGAAAAATGATGACTATATCCGTATGGGTGATGAAGAGTTTAAGTATTGGGTACGATAAATTAATGCGCTCTCCCTTTTTCGGGTAGTAATTTTTGATGACTGGTATAAGCGGAGAGGCAAAACGTCTGGAAGGTATCCAGATCGTGCTTGTACCGAAGAACGGCAAGGTTCCAGCAACGAGATATCAGGGTATTACCAGTGTGAGAACACAGGCATATATCAAGAAATAATCAATAATAGAAATATAGAAAATGGGTTCCATGAAAGATCTTTCATGGAACCTGTTTTTTATTCGTTCGACAGATAATGCCGCATGGATTTTAAAGCATTTTTTTCTAATCGGCTGACCTGTGCCTGTGAGATCGCAATCTCATCGGCAACTTCCGTCTGTGTTTTACCTTCAAAAAAACGCAGGCGGATGATATTTAATTCCCGCTCGTCGAGCCGTTGCATCGCTTCCTGTAAAGCAAGCGACTGCACCCAGTTTTCTTCTTTGTTCTTTTTGTCTTTGACCTGATCCATCAGATATAAGACATCCTGTCCCTCTTGATAGACCGGCTCAAACAGGGACATTGGTGTGGCGATCGCATCTAAGGCGGTCACAATATCTTCTTTTGGAAGCTCTAATTCTTTGGCAATCTCATCAACCGTTGGTTCGCGGTCGTTTTTCTTTGTCAGGATATCCCGCGTGTAGATTGCTTTGTAGGCGATGTCCCGGAGAGAGCGCGAGACACGGATCGTGTTGTTGTCGCGCATGTAGCGGCGGCATTCGCCGATTATCATAGGTACAGCGTAGGTACTGAATTTGACATCCAGTGTCTGATCGAAATTATCCAGTGCTTTGATCAGCCCGATGCAGCCGACCTGAAAAAGGTCATCGGAGCTTTCGATGTTGTTGCCGGAGAACCGTTGGATCACACTCAGAACAAGTCGGAGGTTTCCACGGATAAATTCTTCTCTGGCACTTTTATCCCCTGCGTTCATGCGGGCGAAGAGTGCCCGCTTTTCATCCTCAGAGAGCAGTGGGAGCTTGCTTGTGTTGACTCCACAGATTACTACTTTATTTCCAGCCATAATTTCGTATCTCCTGTAATCCTTTTGTTCACTACTAGAAAGGATTTACAAATCTGTGGAAAGCTATACAATTTTTGGTTTCCAGTTTCTGGCTATATGGCAAAGAATCTGTAAAAAATACCAATTTTGCATAAATCCTTGCCAATTTTGCATAAGTGTAAAAAATGCCATTTTTATATGCTATGATACGAACAATGGGTAATCCCAGAAACAAAAATAAAAAGCTGAGAGGAGAGAAGCGTATGCAAAAATGGAAAGTTTGCAAGAAGTTGATGGCGGTCATACTGACACTCTGTATGGTGCTGCCGTTGATTTCAAACCAGTACCTGGTTGTACGGGCGGAAGAGACCGGAACCGGGACAACGACATCCTATATGGATGTAGATGATTTACAAATTGGAACGAACAAGGTGAGGTGGGAAAAGGAAACGGTTTCATACCCTATTTCAAATTCTGAAACTTCTACATGGACAGGAAAGGTGTTGCATATAGACAAATTAGATGATGAAAGTTATACTTTGAAATTTAAGTATGATGGGGATACTTCAAATCTTGTTTATGAGGTAGACATGTATAGTTATGAAAATGGTTGCATGATTCCACATGGTTCCATCATGGTAATAGGACTTGGCAGTGATGAAGGGTATTGCTATCTGCAAGGTGGATATGAATATTGGATAAATATTAGGAATGATCTTTATTCTGAAGATCAGACGGAAGAAAATGATATTACAGTAGAATTGCAAAAAAACACGCAATATGAAGAAAGTGACATTACAGAAGTTACTGGTGCATTAGAAGAAAACATAAAAGTAACCGATTATATGCTTGGAAGCTTTAAGGGAACAGAGATTAACGGAAAAATGTACAAGATTACATTAAGTCCAGATACTAAAGTAAAAATACAGGCATTTGGTTTTGATGATGATGCACTGAGCATTAATGTATTAAAGAAAAATGACAATCAATTGGAATATGCAGGCATACAAGACAATTATTTGGAAAATTTAACTGATCAGGAAGCAACTTATTATATCTATTCAGGATATTATGGATGTATGCAGGAATTTAGAGTTGTATTTGGAGAAATAATAAAACAAACTACGCCAATTGATATTGACAAAGCTACAGTTACAGATATTAAGGTAGGTGAAAATTTTACTCTTAGTAAAGAAGAAAAACAGCGATTGAAATATGATTATTTGCAATATCGAGATACAACAAAGGATGCGTCGACTATAACAACAGAAAAAAAGGAGGCACATTGGGCAAGATTGTGTGTTCCGGAAGGGTGTGTATATGAAGTAATTATTCCAAAAGGTAATATTACTATGATGAAATATGATTCAAATTGGAATGTATATGAAAGATTAAATCTTGAATATGGAAATTCTGGGGATTATTGGGAAGCTACAGAGGGAACATATTATTTTTATAGTACGAACGACAATGAAGCTAATATTTCCGTTACCGAACTTTCGGATGTGTCAACAATAAAAGAAAATGCCGTTGAGATTACAGAAGAAAATGTAAAAAATGGTCAGGTTGAGCATGAAAATGGTTCAAAGTTTTATAAGTATTGTTCAGCAATGCTGGATGGAAAGGCAAATTATCAGGCATCGCTTGGAGTTTTATATAAAATTACGGTTCCTGCAGGAGCGATATATGTAGTTGATGGAACAGTTGGTTATGCAATTGTGTATGACAGTGAGTTTAATTATGTAACCAATAATGGAAAAATGGAGAACACATCAAATGAAGCGAAGTCTTATTATGTATGGAAAGTAACTCATTCATATGATGAGAATGCCAATATGCAGATTAAGACGATCACTTCAAAATTGGCTGAAGAAAAAACAAATGCCACTTTGTTACAAGTTGGAACATCTGAAACATATCAATACGATGATTCTGATGACACATATATAAGCATGCTGGCTTACAATTATGGGGAAAGTACATATGTAATAGAGAATGCTAAGGTGTACGCGGTTGATCCAGGAATTTATACATTAAATGTGAAATCAGATAATCCAGATGTAAATGCAAAATTATATCTTTTTGAAACAGATGATTTGCATGTACATACAGGGGATTTGCTAGATTATGAATCAGGTTATAGTACAAAACTGAATTTGAGTGAGGAAAAAAATGTTCCAATCAAATTGTTGAACAAAGGATATCTTGTGATTTCAGGAGATGCAAGTCATCTGGATTCATCAATCGTACTTACTTTAAATAAGGACGAGGATAATCGCCTGTCTCAAAAGACAGATGAAATTTGTGAAATTTATAATGGAGAAAATGAGTGTATTAGTGAGCATGATATATATACGGTTGTAACTGCAGGAGACGGGTATAACATTTACAATCAGTTATCTGGAGTATGGTATAAGTATAATTTGGATGCCTATACAGAGGTTGAAATTACAGTTCCATTAAGCGGAGAAATGTATGTGTATTCAAATCCAGAAGAACCAGCAATTAGATATATTGAAACATATGGAGGAAGTTATACATATAAATATAAAAATGAAGAAATGACACCATGTGAATTGTATATATGTGTACAGCAAAATCCGAGTTATACGCCAGCGGTAAATGTTATTACCGTGGATGCATATAGCTTGGCTGGCGATATTACTCTGAAACAAAGTCAGGCAACAGAACTCAAGCCGGGGAGCTTTACAACATCGAAAGATGGGGTTGACTGGGTAATGATGCCAGATGATTATGACGAGAATGGATATATAAATGAAGTACGTTCAAGGGGAAAATTGTATAAGCTTTCAGTAGATTCAAAAAGCAAAGTTGATATTAAATATGATGATTCGGATTTATCGGTATTTGACGATTTATTAGAACTTCCTTTTGCAAGAGGAAATAAAGAGGTTGTATTTAACAATTTGTCAAAGGACACGAAGGTCTATTATATTTGGATCACCGGAGAGAATGACGATGTAACAGGAACAGTTGAAATAACGCCTTTGGAGAAAAGAGAAAATGGAAATAAAATAGAAACAACAATTCCGTCAACAGGGACAACGACTGTTACAATCGAAGAGGATAAGAACTCAAACGAAGCAACAATAAAGACTTCATCTACAGAGGATAAGGGTATTTCTTCAGAAGCAATCGAGGAAAGTATAAAAATAGCAAATCAGTACAATTCGGATAACGAAGGTGAGACAAAGATAACAAGCATTCAGACTTCTTACACAGATGACAGTCAGGCAACTGTATCTTCAGATGTATTGAACAGCTTGAAGGATGCACAAGTTTCATTGGAAATCAGCAAGAAAGCATCGGACGGAACGGTAGAATATACGTGGAGCTTTGATGCAGATTCTCTGAAGGAAACAGAGGTTACAGGCGGCGTGAACACAAAGCTGGAAGTATTTGAGGATGCAGAAGGCTATGGAAATCAGAAGGTAGTTGAAGAATTGACCGATCCAGATGCAACGAAGTGTGTAGTGGCATTTGCACATGATGGTGAACTTCCAAAGAATACGAAGGTAACAATCGCAGTTGGCGACCAGTATGCAGATGGAACTACGGTTTATTACTACCATATCAACAAAGAGACAAATGTATTAGAGCCAATCGACAGTGTTGTAGTAAAGGATGGAATGGTTACATTGGTACTTAGCCATTGCTCTGATTATGTAATATGCGACAAGAAGGTTTGTAAGCATGAGAAAACAGAAGTCAGAAACGCAAAGGAAGCAAGCTGTACAGAAGCAGGATATACCGGTGATACTTATTGTGTGGACTGTGACACGAAGCTTGCAACAGGTGAAGTAATCGCCAAGAAAGATCACACATCCAGCGACTGGATCGTAGATAAGGCAGCAACCGTCGATGCAGAGGGAAGCAGACATAAGGAATGTACCGTCTGCAAGACCGTTCTTGCAAAGGAAGCAATCGCAAAGCTTCCAGCACCAACACCGACGCCAGAACCAGTTGTGATACCGGATGTGACAATCCGTTACACAACCCATGTACAGACCTTTGGCTGGCAGGGCGACGAGAACAATGCAAGCAAGTGGTTTGTAAATGGTAAGATGGCTGGTACAAGTGGCAAGGCAAAGAGACTGGAAGGCATCAAGATCCGTGTTTACGGAAATGACAACCTTGGAATCCAGTACACAACCCATTGCCAGAGCTACGGCTGGTTGCCTTGGTCCGCAAATGGTGAGATGAACGGAACTGAGGGTGAAGCAAAGCGATTAGAGGCAATCAAGATCCAGCTTACAGGCGCAGATAAGGATAAGTACGATGTTTATTACAGAGTGCATGCACAGTCATATGGCTGGCTTGGCTGGGCGAAGAATGGCGCACCATCTGGAACTGCAGGTTATGCAAAGAGACTGGAAGGTATCCAGATCGTGGTAGTGAAGAAGGGCGCAGCTGTACCGGGTGTCAACTACGCAGGTGTTAACGCAGCATCTGGCGTACATCAGGCAAAGAGTTATATTGCAAAGGCTGGTTCTTCTCCAGTGGTTGGCAATCAGGCAACTTCAAATACAAATCCAAGTGTGGCTGGAGAGGCAAATGTCAATGTTGCATACCGCACACACGTACAGACCTTTGGCTGGCAGGGATGGAAGTATAACGGACAGATGAGTGGTACTTCCGGACAGGCAAAGAGACTCGAAGGTATCAACATCAAGCTTACAAATAAGCCATACAGTGGAAGCATTGTTTACACAACCCATGTACAGACTTACGGCTGGCAGGGAAATGAAAACAATCCAAATACTTGGAGGCGCGATGGAGATATGTCTGGTACAAGTGGAGAGGCGAAGCGTCTCGAAGCAATCCGTATTGCACTGACTGGCGAGATGGCAGAGCATTACGATGTATATTACCGTGTACATGCACAGAGCTTTGGCTGGCTTGGCTGGGCAAAGAACGGCGAAGCAGCAGGAACCGCGGGACTTGCAAAGAGACTGGAAGGAATCCAGATCGTGCTCGTACCAAAGGGTGGTAATGCACCAGCGAGAAGCTATCAGGGTGTTACAAGTGTGAAAACACAGGCATATATCAAAAAATAAGCAGTAAAAACAGGGCTTCGGGGAGTGAAATCCCCGGAGCTTTTTTTGTCTAAAATATTGAAAGTAAGGGAAGAATGTGCTAAAATACCTAAGTTTGTTGTAGTTGAGTATGTATATAGAGATGAGGAAAGAGATATGCAGATTACAAGAGAAGATGTAAGAAACGTAGCAATTATCGCCCATGTCGATCATGGTAAGACAACCCTCGTGGACGAACTGTTGAAGCAGAGTGGTGTATTCCGTGACAATCAGGAAGTCGCAGAGCGTGTCATGGATTCGAATGACATCGAGCGTGAGAGAGGTATCACAATCCTTTCTAAGAACACCGCAGTTACTTATAAGAATACAAAGATCAACATCATTGATACGCCGGGTCATGCTGATTTCGGTGGCGAGGTAGAGCGTGTCTTAAAGATGGTAAATGGCGTTATCCTCGTGGTAGATGCATTTGAAGGTGCGATGCCACAGACGAAGTTCGTGCTCAAAAAAGGGAATAAATAGCCTGAGGCCGGCTTCTTGTCACCCATTAATTCCTTGCGCATCAATTCTGCCGTATCCAAGATTTCCAGTCTCATCGGTGTGCCTGTCTTCTGCCGATTATAGTCCAATATCCCGTTTTTGATATTCCTTTCTTTTAGGTGGGCGAAGTCCACGAACGACATTCCTGCATACTGAAACAACAAACAAACGACCAGTTGTGTCTCCCTTAGCACCTCACTCTCTACCTTCACCGTCATCAACTTATGTTGGTTCTCTAAGGATAGGGATTTCTTGCGCTTACTCTCCACTCCCGTAAAAACTCCTTGGAACAAACCGGGGATATATTCCGCATCACCATTCTCCACCGCCTTGTTATAAATACAACGCAAACGGCGGATATACGTGGAGACCGTATTACGCATGCAATCGTTTTCCAACAAATAAGCCTCATATCGGTGAAGATTGGCCTTATTGATATCCGAATAGGAAATGTTCTCTGTTCCACTATACTTTATAAAGGAGTTCAACGCATCCTGATAACTTTTGGCGGAGGAATAACGCTTTTCCTCTCGTAACTGGGACATATACCTTCTCACCCCTTCCACGAATCCTTTCTCATCCATATCTCTCTGTTTTTTAATAATATTTGAAATGAATAGACAAATGTAACCATACTATCTGAATGCAAAAAGAATTACCGAAACACTATCATAATGTTAACTTCTTAAACATATTTCAAACACAGACTTTTTCAAAACAATTGCTTTTAAACCGATTATTATGGAATTTAGTACCCAAAACAGCACATTTTTTAGGATATATCCTAAACTTGTATGTATTTAGTCGGCTTATAATTTCTATTTCCCGGCAGATAACCGACATCTACCCGGCATCTAGTTCGGATTATCCGGCACTTGCTCTAATTTAGTTGGGATCTACTTTTAATCATAATCTTCTGTACACTGAAAATCGAGACTAGATTAGAGCCTTTGCACCCTAGAACGGCAAAAAAGTCAATTGATTTTCAAATACTATTCAGGAAGCATTTATTAGTTTTCTGAAACAAGAGATATAATAATTCGGCGGATATTGATAAAAAGAAGGCAAACTGCAAGTATTTTCCTTCATACACATTCTATTCGTCAGGGCTTAACTACCAGAGAATCGCATATAATAAACACACACCCTATCCTATCTCAAATACAAGAAGCAGAAGGAGAGAGAAATGACAAATTGACATAATTAAGCCGTATTAATGACTTCTATCAATTGAATACACAATATTAAATTAGCAGAGACTTGCTTGCAGGTGTCGTTTTTTTTCACGAATATTGCAAATCAAACAACCAAATAAACATATTTAGTTTACTAAAGTTAATCTTAAAGAAAGGAGAGCCTATGAAACAGGAACCATCATGAACCATATCTAACAGGGAAACTGGCTGGAAGATGTGGCAACATAACCCAGCCAAACAAGTTTCTAAGCGCCTTTAAATCAAATAATACTAACACTAAAACATTACAAATGTATGAATGAAATTTGTAAGGGGAATCCTAACCCCCGATTAAACACAAAAACTAAATTGGGCAGAGTCATGAAGTTAACCTCAATCCCGCTATTTATTTTTACCACAGGTGTATACGCTTCCGTACACTCCCCAAACATGCGCATTAAAAGCGACATCATGATTATAGAGAAACCATCAATCGTATCCACCCCGCAACAAAACACCCGTCAGATCACCGGAACCGTGATTGATGCTACCGGTATGCCGATAATTGGCGCCAATGTGATGGTAAAAGGGACAACAAACGGGACAATAACGGATATAGATGGAAAATTCACGTTGGAAGTAGCCAAAGACGCTATTTTGCAAGTGTCCTATATCGGTTATATGAACCAGGAGATTTCGGTAGGCAATAAATCGGTTTTAAGCATCTCCTTGCAAGAGGACACACAAAAGTTGGATGAGGTGGTAGTGATTGGCTACGGTACGATGAAGAAAAGTGATATCACGGGGGCTATCTCGTCCGTGAGCGAGGAGAAAATCGCTCGCCAAGCAGTGGCCAATGTTTCTACCGCATTGCAAGGCTTGGCTACCGGTGTATCCGTCACTTCCAGTTCCGGATCTCCGGGTTCCGCCGCCACGATCCGTATCAGAGGTGTCGGTACGGTAAACGATGCGGAGCCATTGTTCGTCGTGGATGGGATGCCCGTGACGGATATAAACTACCTGAACACATCGGATATACAGTCTATGGAGGTGCTTAAAGACGCTTCCGCTTCCGCTATCTACGGTTCCCGTGGCGCGAACGGCGTAATCCTTATCACTACGAAAAAAGGCGCCGCTGGAAAAACCACCGTTACGCTCGACGCATATTGGGGTATGAACAAAATATTGAATAATCTCGATTTGATGTCAGGTCCGGAATGGTACGACTATCAGGAGCAGTTGAACACAGTGAGGAGCGTTCCCATCAACTTGGCCCTTGTCAATCGTAATGTTTCCACCAATTGGATGGACGAGATTACGCATACGGCCTTTATGCATAATTACAGTGTCGGCATAAGCGGTGGTAAAGAGAACGACTATAAATTCAATCTGGGCTTGAACTATATCAACCAAGATGGAACGATCAAGAAATCCAACTACGAACGGTTCAGTGTCCGTCAAAGCACGGAAAAAACGGTGCTCAAAGATCATTTGGTAGTGGGTACCAACGCGTCGATCGCAAGATCTACCGACGCAAGTATTAGCGAGCGCAACAGTAGTAATGTGTACGACTCCGACTATGGTGTCGTAAGTAACGCAATCCGTTTGGATCCGGTAACTCCCGCCCAAAACGCAGACGGTTCATATGGTTACTCTCCTTATATTGACTACTATAACCCATTGGCAAGTATCATGTATCGGGATAACCAACGGGAGAAACTTGCTTTCATCGGCAATATGTATGGGGAATGGCAGATTATAAAAGGATTGAAGTTCAAGAGTAGCTTCGGAGCGGAAATCAGAAGGGTAGACAATAAAACCTTCTCGCCTGTCTATGAGGTATCCTCAAGCCAAAGAAATTTAGAGAGTAGTTTATCGAAGTCGCAGACCAAAGGGCATTACTATACGTTCGAGAATACCCTTTCGTATGAGAAAACGTTTGCCGAGAAGCACTCCATATCCGCTCTCGTAGGTTATACCAATGAATGGGGTAAGCAGGAAACCTTGAGCGTAAATGCGAGAGATCTTATCGGAGAGTCGGATAACCTGCATTATATAGACGCTACGCTGGACAAGAACAAGACCACGGCCAGCAATAGCGCTACGGAATATGGTTTGATGTCTTATCTGGGCCGCCTACACTACGATTACAATAACAAATACCTTATTACAGCCACTTTCCGGCGAGACGGCTCCTCTAAATTCTCTTCCAAGAATCGCTGGGGTAACTTCCCCTCGTTCGCTCTAGGTTGGAGAATCGACAACGAACCGTTCTTCCAGAAATTGAACGCCGAATGGGTTTCCTCCTTGAAACTCCGCGGGGGCTGGGGACAGATCGGAAATCAGAATATCACCAATTATGTGGATCGTAGTTTGCTGTCATTGAGTACGCAATACGGCGCTTTATTCGGAGCGAGAGAGAATGAGACCTTGTATCAAGGTATTGCCGTGAGCAGATTGGGCAATCCGGATATTAAATGGGAAACCACGGAATCTCTGAATATCGGTCTTGACGCAAGCTTCTTTAACACCCGCATGGTCTTCAGCTTCGAGTATTATTACAAGACAACGAAGGACATGCTGCTGGCCGCTCCTATGCCTATCTATATGGGATATGCCAGCAACACCTACACCAATATCGGCGAGGCGAACAACCGCGGTATCGAGATGAATCTCGAGTGGAGAGACAAGACCGAAAGTGGTTTCGAATACAACGTGGGAGTAAATATGTCGACCATCCGTAACCGCATGACGAAATTGAATGGTGGCACACCAATCTCCGATGGACCATTCCGAAACGGAAGCATGTACCTCACCTATACGAATGAAGGTATGCCTATCGGCGCGTTCTGGGGCTATAAGACAGACGGGCTTATCCAAACACAGGAACAGTTGAATGCCGTTAAGCGGGCGGATTTCCAACCTAATGCCGAATTGGGCGATGTATTGTTCGTAGATACGAATGGCGATGGCAAGTTAGACTCAAGTGATAGATGCATGATCGGTAATCCTATTCCGGATATCATATACGGTATCAACATGGGTATGGCGTGGAAAGGCTTCGACCTCAATTTGCAGTTTGGTGGAACAATCGGTAATCAGATATTCAACGCGATGCGTTATTACACCTACTTCCCGAACGATATAACGAACAAGGATAGAGCGTTAATGAACTATTGGACGCCAAATAATACAAATACGGACATCCCTCGCCTGACGGCTACGGACGTAAACGACAATGACCGCTTCTCGGACATGTACGTAGAAAACGGGACTTATTTCCGCTTGAGAAACGCCCAGCTAGGTTATACCCTGCCCGCTTCTCTCACGCAGAGGATAAAACTACAAAAAGTACGTTTTTATGTAAGCGGCCAGAACTTGTTTACGATATCCAGTTACTCGGGTATGGATCCGGAAGTGGGTCAGTCCAGCTCTTTGTCTAGAGGTATAGATTACGGTATCTATCCTCAGAACATTTCATTCACCGGAGGTATTAATGTTACTTTTTAAAATTTATAATGTCATGTTTAAAAACAAATATATCATAGGAATCGTACTAGCGATTTTAACAGGATTCAGCAGTTGCGCAGATTTGGATTTAGCTCCGTTAGGAAGTCCGGAGGCTGGAGAGATATCAGAGGAAAGACAAGCTTTCTTGCGTCTGACCGCTGTCTATTCCGTCATGAAGGACTTCCGTTACACATGGTCAATGCAATGTTTCGGCGACGTGTTGTCGAATGACGCGACCTACAGCGGTTCTTCGAACGACGCACAAACCTTCACGTTGCTGGAGAATTATCAGTATCAAGCGGATCATACCGAGATCTTGAACAAATATCGGTATTCTTACCAATGTATTAATAAGGCCAATTTGTTTATACGGGATATGGAAATGGCAGACGATGCCCTATTCTCAAAATATAACAGGGAACAGATGATCGGTGAGGCCAAGTTTATTCGCGCCTATACTTATTTCGAGCTTGTGAAAACCTTTGGTGGTGTTCCTTGCTATACGGGAGTCTTGGATCTCGATCATGAGAGACTCGGACGTGCGTCTGTCGAAGAGATATACTCGGTTATCGAGCAAGACCTAAACGATGCGGTTAGCGTATTACCTAAGAAAAGTGAGGTGGCTAACTACGAGTCAAGCTATGCGGGAAGGATTACCAAAGGCGCGGCCATCGCCATGCAAACACGTATTTATCTGTATGAGAAAAAATACGATGAGGTAAAAAAGGCATTCGAGAAATTCCAGAATGAGTGCGGGGGTGAGTATAGCTTGGTCGCTCCGGAGGATTACGCTTGGCAGTTCTCACTGGACGGCGAGCACTGCTCCTCTTCTATTCTAGAAGTGAATATGTATGTCTCTTCCACCCAAAGTTCGTATAATGTAAATAACGGTAACCGTCACGTGCTGATGTCTATGCCCCGAAACATGACGATCGGCTTCGGTTGCGCGCAACCTACACAGGCCTTGGCGGACGCTTATGATGCTGAGGGGGATGTCATACGAAAGAAGACCACTCTCCTTTCCACGGAAGAGGCCATAGAGATCGAGACCGCGGCCAAAGGCGATGTGGCACCCGTTACGGACGACCGAACCGGTTGGTACAATCGCAAACTATATCTCGCGCCCGGGCAAAGAGAGGAGAATCGGGGAAATAATCAACCCACGAACCTCAGGCTTATCCGCCTCGCGGAGGTATATTTGAACTATGCCGAGGCTTGCTATTTCAGCGGCGATATCGCTAATGCGCAAAAGTATCTGAATGAGGTAAGAAGCCATGTCAACTTGGCTCCTAAAAACCATACAGGAAGCCAATTGTTTGAAGACATCATGAATGAGCGTCATCTGGAGTTCGGAATGGAAGGTTTCCGGTTCTTTGACGTGGTACGTGTAGGATGGGGCGAGAAAGTCTTTAACGGAACCAAGAAGGCGGAATTTGGAGCTAAGACTCCTTTCAGCGCCGGTGCGGAAGTATTGCCTATACCTCAAACCGAGATTGATATTAGTGACGGTTTAATAACTAATTAATAAGGAAATAACAATTCGCAAAAATCATAATAGTATGAATAGGAATTTAGTATTGCTCGGAATCTGTCTCTTGGCCGTATCGTTCGTTGGAGAGGCCTTTGGACAGAAGAAAAAACCTCGTATCGGTATTGCCGGTATACAGATAGAAAACAGCGTGTTCGTCCCGAATAGGCAGCCGCTCGTAGGACACCCCGTAAGAATGCCAGACTATCTCAGCCCAGACTCCGCAATGGGACAGGCGGCCACTTGGCTTCCCACGCAGATTGGCTATGGCGGTGGAAGAGGCCCCGTAACAAAAGAATCGTACGACGCGTTTGTGGAAAAAACATTGGAGATGATCAAGGCCAATATGCCATATGACGCCTTCTGGTTTTATAACCACGGAGCTTGTAGCGTGGAAGGCGTAGCCGATCCCGAGGGCGAATTCATGGAGAAGGTGCGTAGCTTGATCGGAAACGATGTCTTGACTACCACCACGATGGACCTTCACGGAAATACGTCTTGGTTGGTAGCTCTCAACTCCGATTTGATTACGACTTATCGTCAAGCACCGCATGCGGATTCTCGCGAATCGCATCGGCGAGGGGTCGTCAATTTGTTGGAACGTCTTGAGTCGGGGAAAGGACGTCCGGCATACAAGGCATGGGTTGCTGTTCCTGTCCTAGTTTCCGGCGAATGGTCGAGTACCCGTGTCGAGCCTGCGAAATCGCTGTACGCATTGGTTCCCGAGGTTGAAGCCATGCCCGGAGTGATAGACGCAGGGATCTGGATCGGTTATGTTTGGGGAGACAACCCACGGAACCAAGGAACCGTGATGGTTTACGGTGACGATGAGAAACAGGTTAAAGCCGGGGCGAAGAAACTCGCCCAGAAATTCTGGGATGTCCGTAAGCAGTTCTCGCTGGAAGCTCCGGGATATTCGCTCGAGAAATGTATCGATCTGGCAGTAGCAAGTAAAAAGAAGCCTTTCTTTATCAGTGATATGGGAGATAATCCCGGTGGAGGTGGTTCAGGTGAGGTCACTTGGACTTTGGCGAGGCTCTTGAAACGCCCGGAATTCCAGACCGATAAGGGAAAGAGCGTTCTTTATTGCTCCATCCCGGGAGAAGAAGTGGTTAAGCAGGCACGTAAGGTCGGCGTAGGCGGACACGTAGAAGGCATGGTAGGTGCCATGGTCGATAATTCCTACGAAGGTCCCGTGAAATTGTCGGGTACCGTGGTTTATGTCAGCCCGGAAGAAGACAAGAACGCGGAATCATGGAGACGGAAAAGGGATATCGCTATCGTAAAGACCGGAAGCGTTTATGTGGTAGTAGGCACATCGTCTCCCACTCCAAACCTAGAGGGTTCAGGAATTGACCCGAAGGAAATGGATATCGTAATGGTTAAACAAGGTTACCTTGTAACCCAATGGTACAATATACAAGCGGATTGGGTGATGGCTTTTACAAGGGGAGGCGTGGACCAGGACTTCAAGAAACTTCCCTATAAGAATATCGTGAGACCGATGTTCCCGATCGATCCAGACATGGCTGATCCGGAATTGAACGTTATCATGGTTCCTTCCGCCAAGCATTACTATGGCAGATAGATCGTATTGATCGATTTTTTACTGCAATGCCTATGCAGTGTTACTGCAATAGGTGTTGCAGTATTACTGCACAGGCATTGCAGCATCACTGCAACCCGGGTTGCAGTGATGTTAATAAATTATCCTATATTCTTACTCAACAACTTTCGGGCTTGTTCCTCCGTTAAATTCCGGCGGCTCGCATAATCTCTCATCTGCTCCTCATCGATAGAACCGATCATGAAATATTGAGAAGAGGGATGGGCAATATAAATCCCACTAACCGAAGCCGTAGGATACATGGCACCATTCTCGGTTAACGAAACATCAATTCGCGACATATCGAGCAATCCATCCAATGTGAAATTCAATAATTGATCCGGAAGAGAAGGGTACCCGATAGCCGGACGGATTCCTTGGTATTTCACCTTGTAAAGATCCGGGATAGACAAGGATTCGTCTTTAGCATATCCCCAATATTCTTTACGTACTTTCTCATGGAGATATTCGGCTGTAGCTTCCGCTAGGCGATCGGTCAAGGTTTGCAGCAACATTGAATTATAGGTATCGCCTTCTTCCTCAAATTTATCCTTCAAACAATCAGCGCCAGCTCCAGCGGTAACGACAAACGCCCCTACATAATCAGTTCGCTCCTCGGAAACCGGTATTACATAATCGGAAAGACATTTGTAGATACTTTCCTCCTTTTTCGCTTGCTGCCGTAATAAAGGAAGAACAGTATTTCCCATCCGGATCGTATCCCCTTCACTATTCGCTGGGAAAAATCCGTAAATCGCTTTACAATATTCAACCTTCATATTGACCAGCCGATCCAATAACCTAACAGCATCCTTGTATAATTGCATCGCCTCGGTAGCCTTCGCACGATCTTTTTCCGGGAATCCGGCCAACCAAGAGGCACGACAAGAATCGCAACCATGTATCTGGGAGATTTCCGAGAAACGGCCATTCAATTTCCATGCGCTAAAAAAGAAGGTCCAGTGGATATAAGGAATCACTTCTTCCAAGGGGATATAAGGGATAACATGTACCCCCATCCGGGCTGGAACAACCGGTGTATACCCGGTCCAATCTATTTCAATCGGATGCTTACGAGCCTCAGAAAGAGAAATCAAGACTTCTTTCTTCTGTCCTAAAGAGGCACGCAAGGCTTCTTGTTCTTGTTCCAACTCCATGATATAGGCATCACGGGTATCCGGATTCAATAGTTTGGCGGCGATCAACGGATTCTGTGAGGCATCCAACACATGGATCACCGGATAATCGTAATGCGGAGCGATCTTCACCGCCGTATGCAATTTGGAGGTCGTAGCGCCACCCACCATCATAGGAATCGTAAGTCCCGCTTTCTGCATCTCGTCCGCGACATGCGCCATCTCTTCTAAAGAAGGGGTTATCAGGCCGGATAAGCAAACCAGATCCGGTTTCTCCTCGATCGCTTTCTTTATGATCACATCTGCGGGAACCATTACCCCTAAATCAATCACCTCGTAGTTATTACAAGACAATACGATAGAGACGATATTCTTACCGATATCATGTACATCCCCTTTTACCGTAGCGAAAATCACTTTACCGGCCTTCGCGGAGCCGGAAGCTTTCTTTTCAGATTCAATGGCCGGTTGTAAAATAGCCACGGCCTTTTTCATCGTACGTGCGGTCTTCACGACTTGAGGGAGAAACATCTTTCCGGCACCGAATAACTCGCCGACCTTATTCATTCCGCTCATTAACGGACCGTCAATTATATCCACGGCATGCGGATAAATCCGCAAGGCTTCTTGTAAATCGTCCTCCAAATAGTCTCCGATCCCTTTGATTAAGGCATGTTCCAAACGCTCCTTCAATGAAAGCTCACGCCAAGCCTCATGCTTCTCCGGAGTTTCTCCGGAAGTTTGTACATGTAAATTTTGAGCATAAGTAATTAACTCCTCGGCAGCTTCCGGACGGCGTGCCAAGATCACGTCTTCCAACAAGGTACGGAACTCCGGCTCTATATCCTCATAAAGTACGGAGGTAGACGGATTCACGATACCCATATCCATCCCCTTCCCAATCGCATGATATAGAAATACGGAATGCATAGCCTCGCGTACATGATTGTTCCCTCGGAAAGAGAAAGATAAATTACTTACACCACCACTCACCTTCGCACCCGGCAAGTTCTTCTTGATCCATTCAACGGCACGGATAAACGCCAGACCATAGCCATTATGTTCCTCCATACCGGTAGCGATCGCCAATACGTTCGGGTCAAAAATAATATCTTGGGGATTGAAATCGATCTTCTCGATCAATAGGCGATAGGCCCGTTCACAAATCTCAATCTTTCTTTCATAGGTATCCGCCTGCCCCTTCTCGTCGAAAGCCATCACGACCGCAGCCGCACCCAGTTGCTTAATACGGGCGGCATGTTTAAGGAAGACCTCCTCTCCTTCTTTCAAGGAGATGGAATTCACGATGCTCTTTCCTTGCACGCACATCAAGCCTTCCTCGATCACTTCCCATTTGGAAGAATCGATCATGACGGGTACACGGGCAATATCCGGTTCGGAGGCGATCAAGTTTAAGAATGTCTTCATTTCTTTCACGGCATCCAACATACCATCGTCCATATTGATATCGATCACTTGGGCGCCATCCTCCACTTGCTTACGAGCGATCGTCAACGCTTCCTCATAACTGCCTTCTTTTATCAAGCGTAAGAATTTCCGAGAACCGGCCACATTACAACGCTCTCCCACGTTCACGAAATTATTCTCCGGTTTCACCTCCAGCAGTTCCAAGCCCGACAGCCACAGGCAATCCGGTTTCAGAGCCGGGATATGCGGTTTAGCTCCTTTCACCAACTCCGGATACCGGGAGATATGCGCCGGAGTCGTTCCGCAACAGCCTCCGATAATGTTCACTAATCCCTCTTCCACAAAAGGCTTCACATGTTGGGCCATTTTATCCGGCGTCTCGTCATAGGTACCAAAACTATTCGGCAATCCGGCGTTCGGATAAGCGCTGATATAATAGGGGGCATACTTCGCCAACTCTTGTAAATAGGGCTTCATATCCGCTGCCCCGAAAGAGCAGTTTAAGCCAACCGAAACAATATGTGTATGCTGTATGGAAGCTAAGAAGGCCAATAAAGTCTGTCCGGAAAATGTTCGTCCACCTTGCGCGGACAAAGTCAAAGACAACATAATCGGCAGGTCTTTTTCTTTCTCTTTCAACACGACCTCAGCCGCTTCCAATCCCGCTTTTACGTTCAACGTATCGAAAGTAGTCTCAAAAAGGATGATATCTACCCCGCCGTCAACAAGTCCCTCGACTTGCTCCTTGTAGGCATTATACAAATCTTTATAAGTGACGGCACGATAAGCGGGATCGCTTACATCCGGACTCATGGAAGCTGTCTTATTGGTAGGACCGATCGATCCGGCCACGAAGATCGTACGATCCGGATGCTCTGCCATATAGGTATCCGCCACTTCCCTCGACAATCGGCCGGCGGCCAGATTTATCTCACGTACATAGGCCTCCATCGCATAATCTGCCATGGAAATAGCATTCGCGTTAAACGTATTCGTAGCGAAGATATCCGCTCCCGCATCCAAATACTGACGATGAATAGACTGGATTACATCCGGGCGGGTGATACACAATAAATCATTGTTCCCCTTCAACTGTCCCGGAAAATCGGCGAAACGTTCGCCTCGGTAATCTTGTTCGTTTAGTTTGAAACTTTGGATCATGGTACCCATACCACCATCCAAGATCAAAATGCGCTCATTCAAGAGTCGCAGAAATCGTTCCTTATTCATAAATATGTTTTACCTTTCTTGCGTACATATAACTATATCCCCGGAGGATCCATACCACAGCGATGGCGAAAAACAGACGGGTAGGCACCACCCAAAGAACGGGTACCCCTATCGCGGCAAAGATGATCGTATCTTCCAACAGGGAATGGCACACGGCCAAATGATGGTTTAGCAAGTTGCCGTCACCGTAAGACAACTTCCTCTGCTCCATTTGCTCTACCATAATAGCCCCGCCATAAGCCAGTCCGACCACATTACCTACCAACCACAAAAAAGCGGCATCTTGAGGCAAGCCAAATAATCGCATCAGTGGAGAAAAGACCGAGGACAATCCTTTCATCAGATTAAACTCTTCCAATATATAATGAAGGATCATTAAAGCCGTAACAATTATCAAAATAGAAATCACCACCTTCATCGAGCTGGTAAACCAAAGTACGAATACTTCCAACCAATTATCGCATACAGCTGCGCTTTGAGCGATCCCGACCTGTCCCCATCCTTCATGGGGCATTACCCAATTCAAAAAAAAGGCGATCACGAAACTCATGATCAAACGGAGCAGCGTCATCTCCCAGAAAGAAGACCCGGTCTTTGCCTGTACGGAGGATTCTACCATTAGATTATGGGAAGTAAGGCACATCAATGCCAATATCGTAGCTTCACGGACTCCTAAAGACATCGAGGTGATCAAAGCGATCGGGGCATATAATGGGGAGAATATACTGGTTATAAAAACAATGGCTGTCTCCCCCGGCAGACCCACCAACGAGAACACGGGCACTAACCAATCCGATATCTGACCTAATATTCCGGAATATTGCAATATACGGACCAATAAAGAAATAGGCAAAATAATCTTTAGCAGCCATAAACACGTCTTGCCTGCTTTAGGCAGAGCTTTCAGGATACATCCCCAAACCCTACCGATCACGCCTTGTCCTATTTCCATCTCGACTTATCGTTTGAAAGCCCGATCCATCTCCCGTCGGTCGTCACGTTCCCGGATGGAGTCTCGCTTATCATATTCCTTTTTACCTCGTGCGATCGCGACGACTACTTTCGCCAATCCTTTCTCATTGATAAACAAACGAGTGGGAACGATCGTAAAACCACTGGCACGAACTGCGCCCTCGATCTTTCGTAATTCCTTTTTGGTAAGAAGTAATTTCCGGTCCCGCCGTGCGTTGTGATTATTGTACGTACCGTAAAAATATTCGGCGATGTACATATTCTTCACCCACAGTTCCCCTTTTTCCACGATACAAAACGTATCTACCAAACTCGCCTTCCCTAAACGGATCGATTTAATCTCCGTTCCGGTCAGTACGATCCCGGCCGTAAAAGTGTCGAGCAACTCGTAGTCGAACGTCGCCCGCTTATTCTTTATCTGTATGTTATTACTAATCTTCTCTTTCATCTTGTGTTATTCTGTCAAAAACTCAAACCGGGCATCAGCATCGATAACAAAATCTCGATAACTGCCGGAGTCAGTAATATAATGGCGGTTGTAAATCCTACGAACTTCAGACGGATCTTCTCCTCGACTCCCATATACGGACCAGCGCCTTCCCAAACAATATAAAATGTATAAAGGATAAATATCCGCAAGAAGAAAAACTCAGGAAGCAACATCAATATGATATTCAAAGCGAACATCAACGACGAGGAATACCCGACGAAGCGCAACCACAGTTTCAAATCCTTCTCCCGTTTAAATATACCTTGCCATATCTCGTTCATCAGATAAGCCCCGAGGTAAAAACCACCGAACGAGGACACCAATGTCCGGATAGACGACTTCAAGGCCAGCTCTAAATCAAACTCCTTCCGCGTAAACAATACGCCCAGAAAAGCCGCGACAGTAACGAAGCCGATCAAAGGATACACGAATCGGGATAAGAACTCCTCCTGCTTCTCTCCTTTTTTCGCTAACAAGACCCACGCCTTCGCTGGCTGTGAGATGATAGCGATTACCCACCTAAATATCTCCTTATACATCTCTGTTTACTTTTAAATAGCAAAAGTATATATTTAATTCGTAAAACGCAACGTAAATACGTCGGTAGCCCCCCAAACACATGCGGTTGTATCCGCATTATAGCGTTCGGCATAATTTATTTTAAAATTTATCACATTTTGCCCCTCACTACTCTCTATCGCTTTGGCTTGGTCCAAAAACTTATCGATTGTAAAAGCGGTCGTATTGATCCATTTAGTGGAATCGCCGGTACCCCCCTCTTGGGTTACCCGGAGATATAGGTTATAGATCCGTTGTCCGTCATCATCTTTTTCCACCTCCTGATCAGGGTTATAGGATAAATTGAAAATATCCTTTTGGTCTACCTGATGATTTATATGTTGGGTTTGCAAGAAGAAACGTCCTTCCAAATAAATACTTTTCTTAAAGTCCAGCGTAACCAGACGCTCCTTGTCCAATACAACCGTAGTATCAGTCAATGTCTCATGCAAAGGCCATACAGCGACCGAATCATACTTATAAATCTCAGCGTTGTAAACACCATTGCCCAATTCCTCGCTAAAATTCGTCTTGAAATCAACCACGCAACAGTCACCCTCTTTCAAATCCGTCCGATTCTCAAACTCAGAGGAAGAGACGATAAAGATCTCCCCTTGATCATCCGCCGTGTAGATACATCGCATAGGATTCTCACGTATCACTCCTACTCGATGATAATTGATGGAATTACTTCCATCCCCCATACAAGAGGTCATTAAGAAAAACAAGGATAAAAATAAGCCGTATAAAATTCGCTTTCTCATCTTCTTTAGTTTATAAGTAAAGGATCCGTTACTCCCCATGTAAACTGGGTACTATCTTTCGGATTAATTTGATCGATATAATGAATCCGAACATACATATCCGCATCACGTCCACCTTGTTCTCGCATATCTTTGATAAAGTTCCCCAGATTAAAGGCATTGATAACCGCGATAGCCTCTTCTGCCTTGTCCTCCGGCTTTCCGGTCGTAGCGGCAGCCCGTAAATATAAGGAATAAATTGATTTCCGATTTTCAACAACTGGTTGTTGAGTCGGATCATAAGTCAGTTGCCAATTTAAAGCCCGGTCTTTTGTCGTCCAACAAGCAGAGGGCAGAAATAAATAGTCTTCTAATTTGATGTATAAAACAGAATCATTGGGGTTGACCGCAAGTACCGGTTGCTCATTAGTCAATAATTTATGCGTATCCGTAAGAGGACTCTCAGCGTTTTGCTGGTTAACGGCGGTTTCCCCTTGTATCGTCACCGTATAATACCCTTTTTGTTCCGCATTCGTATTTTCCGGTAAGCTAGGATCATAATCAAAGCTCACCAACAAGCATTTACCCTCTGAGTATGAGCTCAGCTTCGTCGAATAGATCCAACCGAACCGGGTATTAGCCATCATCAACGCGCTATCTCCATGTTGACGAACCACAGCGGCGGTCGTTCCCGGATTATAGACGTTATTTATGTCTTTTAGGCAAGAAGTAAACAGACCCATGATAACCGCCACCCAGACAAAACCTATTAAATTCTTGTATCTCATTTCACAATACTCCTCTTAAAGTACGCAAAGATACGATCTTTACCCATATACATAAAAAAAACGGCAAAAAAATAGGGCGTATCGATAATCTTCTTATCGGTACGCCCTCAACTTCTATACTAATTTCTTTATGAGTTTTTCACGACTTGGAATAGAACGGTATAAGAAGCCCATTTCAAATCCGTACTATCTTTTTCATTAATCGTATTTAGATAATTGACCTTAAGATTAAAAGACTTTGAATCTTTATTAGCCTCAGCGCTATTCACAGACTCCAATACAGACTTAACATTAAACGCACGGACTTCTCCTATGGATGATGCAGCAGAACCTGTTCCGTCCGCTACTTTAGCGACACGCAAGAACAAGTCATATGTCGGGACATTATCCACCATAGTAGGCTCCTTTGAACGATCCCAATATAAAGTATAAGAATTTTTCTGATCCTTAAACATATCCATTGTTATAAAGAAGAATAAATAACCGTCTACATACACCCCATAGTCGCCATTGCTAAATAGGTTTTTTACAGGTATCTCATTCTGAAGTAAGCTGGCCGAATCTGGCACATTATAAAAGACTGGCTGTCCTTTTGTTATCTCATCTGCCACAGAGATTGTCGCTGTTAAATAACCATTTGTCGCCGCATTCGCATTCTCCGGAGAATTTAGGTCTAATTCATAGTTGATCAAGTAACAAGCTCCGTCAACTACTTGTGCCGATAAAGACGGAGAGTATAATGCTCCCATATTTGTATTCAGTACCGTTTTATATGTCTTTTCAGAAAGACCTGCGACACCAAAGCCGGCACGAGTCACCGTATTATTCGATTCTCCAAGACAAGAGGTCAACAACAATAATGACGCAGCCGCCGCTGCTCCAATTAATTTAAATGCTTTCATAATTCAATTTTTCTATTTTTAAGTATTTGTATTTACACTGTTAATCTATCGAGTATTAAAAACCAAAACGAAATCCAAACTGAAGGCTCATGTTAAACGGCTTCTCCGAATGGATGGTTTCGATCTCGCTGCCATTATCAAAATAATAGCTGGCTCCCACCTCAGCGAAAGCGCTTACAAAACGGATAATCGGATAACTTACACCCGCACGGGCATTTACAGACCATAGCCATTCTTTCATTCGAATATGTTCGCTTTGCTTTGCGATCTCTACCTCATCCGAGAATAATTTCATTCTACGTTTGCCAGCGACATTCACTTCCGCCATACCTCCGGCTGAGGCGTAAAACATAAAACGATTCCATTCCGCGATCTTATAAGTCAATGATAATGGAATTCCTATAAAATGCAATCGCTGATCATTCTCTATATGGTACGTATTATTCGTACTCCACTCCGATCTTAAGTAAGAATAAGTTAATCCAGTCTGCAAAGAAAAACGATTATTCAAATAACGACTAATTGAGATACCCACCCCAATAGGCGTCTTATGATGAATATCCGTCTTAGCAGGATCTTTCTTCTCCGCATCGAACGAATTTAAGCTCATCAGATTCTCGCTCTTAAGCACACTGCTATTCGTCACATACTGAGGGACCAGATTATCAGCGCCCATAGAAAGACCTCCACCTCCCATACCGAACCCCCATTTCCGAGACGCGGTCTTCTCCGGCTTCTTTTTAGTAACAGGAGTAGCATCCGCGACAAGTACATCATTCTTGAGAACAACTATCTCATCATTATTCCTTTCAACCTCCGGTTCAACGGTATTTTTCTCATTCGCCGATCTATCAGCAGACATTACCTCCGACTCAGAAATAGGCCGATCCTCTGCACTCTCTACATTTTGCCGGAACGCTGCCATCCTAGCCTTAGCTCCCACTTTAACCGCTCCAGATGCCGCTTTTGCCTTCACGACCGCAGCAGCAGGAATAGTCGCTAATACGGGTGCTTGCTCCATCGTTTTCTCTACCGGAACAACCGGGGTATCCACGGATGTCGACTCTTGTGAAGACTGTATTTCTTGGGCTATAGGTAGATCTTCCATCTCCCTGTCATATAAATAGATACCACCCGATACGACCAATAAGGAGATCACGGCGGCGGCAACCCAGTAGCGAAGCGTACGACGCAAAGGAACCGGAGCCTTTCCGGGCAATCGATCGGCTATAGCCTCCCAGTCGCCGGGTAGCGTATCCATCTCGAAATCCTCTAGCTTCGACCGGATCGCATCATCCCATATATCTCTTTCCTTTTTACTCATCTTATCTCAATACAATGCGTTAATTCTACGTTGTAATAACTGCTTGGCACGGGTATATTGTGAACGGGAAGTACTCTCTGTTATGTTCAACATCTCACTGATCTCCTTATGAGAATATCCCTCTATCGCGAACATATTGAATACGGTACGGAAGCCAACCGGCAACTCCTTCACTAGATTCATCAACTCAGCCGCCGACATGTCCGAGATAGCCGAACTATCGGGTTGAATCAGTTCCGCCGTATTGTCAAGATCGGTCGCTTCACGCAACACATCCGACTTTCGCAGATATTCCAACGCACAATTAACAAAGATCTTCCGCATCCACCCCTCGAATGAACCACTCCCTGTATAGGAATCCATACTGGTAAAGATTTTCACGAAGCCATCCTGCAACAAATCACGAGCCGTTTCCCTGTCGTTCACATAACGAAGGCAAACTCCCATCATTTTTCGGGAATACGCATCATAAAGCTCTTTTTGAGCTCGTCTCTCCCCCTTCCGACAACCCTCTATCAGTTGTAGCTCATTCATTCAGTCGTGCCTTGAACGTCTCCCTTCTGGAGACTGTACAATATTAGGATGTAAATAATTAAACAAACGCTGCATTCCGTAGAAAAATTATTTCATAAACAGGGCGGACACTCCGGCCCGCCCTCACGGAACATCTGCAAAGATAAGATGTTCTTATGAATTTCCATGTTAATGAGCGTGAGTATGCTCACTTTTTTTCACCGGAGGTACCGGACAACCGGCGCCATTATCTACTGGAACCGCTTCCATACCGATCTTTTTGAATGCCGCGGCCAAGCGGGTCTTCGAAGTCTTATCCGTCTTGTAAGTCACAATGGCCGTACGGGTGCTCAGATCACATTTCAAGTCGGTCACTCCTTTCTCGAAAGCGATATTTTTCTCGATCTTCTTGATACAGTGATCACAATCCATCGCTTCGATAAAGAATGTCACAGAGTCCTTCTTCTTTTTCGCGTCTTGGGCGAATGTCATCGATACCGTACATACAGCACAAAACAGCAACATAATTAATCGTTTCATAATCAATCATTTTTAATATTAACAATTCTAATTATCCATTCATATCTACCAAAAGAAAAGCACCACTATAGGCATCGGGCTACACGTATATAGGCGTAGGGCCACACCAGTATACGCATAGGCCTACACGTATATACGTGCGGGCTTATACGTATATACGTGTCAATCCCTGCTTATATTAAAGCGGATACCCGCATAAATTTTCCGTCCATGCACCGGTCCCCACACCATAGATCCATCGAAGTTATCCCCTCTGGGATTGCTGGCATCGATAATCGGATTCGGTTGTTTGTAATTAAACAGGTTCTCCGCTCCCACGTAAATAGACCATTGACGGAAATATTTCGTAATCTGCGCATTCACTACCGTATAAGCCTTAAAATTCGGCTCCCATAACGGATTAGATGCATCCGGTGTCGGCATACGGCCACCTCCATTAAACTGGCTGGTCAAATCAAACTGCCATTTTTTCAACGGGGTTTGATAAGAAGCGGTCAATAAACCTTTATAATCACTAACCAACGGCTTTTTCAATCGATGCGCCACCCCCTCCTCATTCCGGTAATCGGTCTTCGCATCCGTATAACGATAAGCGGCCGTTAACGTAAATCCCCGGAAAAAAGGATAGGAAGCCTCCACTTGGAAGCTATTCGAATAGGAACGCCCATCCAGATTGTAGAAACGAACCGCATGAGGATCACTATCCATATCCACCACGATTTGCTTCAAGAAATCGGTATAATACCATTCCCCGCTCAAGCTCAGTTCCTTCCCGAACAAAGGTATATAAAATGACAGATTCAGACCGGTATTCCACGCTTCTTCTTGATCCAGATTGTCGGCGATATACATTTTTCGACTACTGGATAACAAAAAGTTGTTCTCTGCCAGCACATTCGCTGTCCGGAATCCTTTACCTGCCGAAGCCCGGATATGGAACCAGTCAAAAGGATTATATTTAATATGTACACGAGGGGTTACAAAGAAATCATACAACGTACTATAATCCGCACGTACACCCGCCAATAAGATCAGTTTATCATTCAGATTGAACGTATATTGGGCATAAGCTCCCGGCACGACTTCCGTACGGTCATAGGCATGACGGACCGACTCTCCTCCCGCATATTGAACCAGATTCTCGTCGAAACCATCATAGTTCATACTTAATCCGGTACTCAAGCTATGCATCGGCGTAAACTCCTTTTCATACAGCAAACTGGCATATACATTATTCTGATATACATTATAGGGCGTACGGTCATATCTTGATTTTTGCTCATGATAAGAACCGGAAAGTATCAATGCCACGCTCTCTACCTTTTCCTTATCGATAATATAGGCCTGCTTCGTAAATAATTCGGCCCGGTTCGTATTTAAATGAATCCGATACGGGTCGGTGAAATCATGGTGTTTCGTATCCTGCCCACCGGTACGGCTCTCATGCAGATAGCGAACTCCGTATTGAGCCACGTATTTATCCAATTTATGATACCAACGATTCATTACGTTCACCTGTTCCCTTAGCGGCGTATCGAGAAAACCATCGTCATTACCGTCATGTTGCATTTTATCATTCGAGTAGTGTACCAATAAACCGGTAGAGAGCTTGTCGTTGATATGCCAAGAAGCATCCGCATTCCCTTCATAACGTCCGGCATCACTAGCGAACACATTAGCAGAGAAAATATCCGCCGTAGGGGGCTTCTTGAATTCCACGTTGATTTGTCCGGCCAACGCCTCATACCCATTCTTAACCGAAGAGGTTCCTTTAGACACCTGAATGCTCTCCATCCAAGCTCCCGGAACATAATCCAAGCCATATAAGGAAGCGGCCCCCCGGAAATTCGGGTAATTCTCGGTCAACATTTGTACGTAGGTTCCCGCCAATCCCAACAGCTTAATTTGCCGGGCACCTGTAGCCGCATCCGAGTACGATACATCGACAGACGGATTTGTCTCAAAGCTCTCCGCCAGATTACAGCAGGCCGCACGGCAAATCTCATCGTACGTAATTTTCTGAGTTTGCAATACGCTCGTACGGGAAGCGATGGTTCCCATCTTGCGCTCACTAACCACGACCTCATCCAAGGCGATCTCACCTTTTAAGATAATCTGCATAGCATCGTCCTTCTCATCCACAGGGGTGACCTCAGTCATATAACCGATATAGCTAACCACCAGATTCTTGGAGTCACCTTTTCGTTCTAACTCGAAATTTCCATCCACATCGGACGTGGTTCCATTTTGGGTTCCTTCCCAATATACATTTGCCCCGATAATAGGTTGTTTGTTTTCATCACATACACGTCCTTTCACTTTCTTGCCGGAATCCTCGGCCCAAGTCAAAGTAAAAGTCAAACAGGACAATAAAAATATCAGATATAATTGTCTTAACATGATAGTTGTTATTTGATTGAATCGTTAAATACAGTTTCCGCAGGGATAGAGCATTCCCTACCTTAAAACCAAAGGGTATTCAGCGAGCAGCTTCCACCCTCACGAATACAATCAAATCAAAAGCGTAGTCAATAAAGAAAGGTACACACGAGGACAGGCTACGGGAGGACCTGTCACCCTAATCTCATAGGAATCAGCAAATAAGGAAGCGATTTGTAAACTCTCGAAAATAGAGGAGAAGAGCAAATCATGTACGACTGGTTGCAGATCCGGTACTTGTATATTTACAGAATTCCAATCAAAATCAACCCGTTCAATGCCACAGCCGTTCATGCCACAACACTCCACCGTATTATTCGCAAGCTTATCACGACTATGATCATGTCCATGAATCTCACAGCACTTAGCTTCCAATAAAGCCTCCACTCCCTCTTTCTCGCAAACGCCACAACAATAAGATACGAAATTAACCCCCGCTCCCCCATAAAAGATTAAGGAAGCAAGAATTACAAGAAACAAGGATGTGGCAAATCGTCTCATATGCCGCAAAAATAAGCAAAAAAACTCGAAATCAAAATACCCCCTTTACTTGATAAATTTAGACAGGTAATAATAGGTATCCGGAGAAGGTTCACTCTCTATCCGGTAACGGGTGGAAGCCGTTACAGAAAATGTATACCCACGTTCAGACTCTACATCGATAGGAAGAAAAAGCTCGTTGCCATAAATATTCGTAGCTAATATGGATTTTGCCGAAGCTGTGTCGATCGAATCCGTCAATGAATAATAAACGGTATAAGTTAAATCCTGCTTTTCCGACACAGGTTTCTGCCAAGTTAAATGCAACTCATCATCCAAACGTTCCACTTTGATGCCCTCCGGAGCGGCAGGTACCGAATCATTCAGCCAAGTCAACGGAGGCAATTGGGCCGGATATTTATAGTAATTGTCTCTCAACTCTTTATAGAGTCCTTTATCATTATACAGGACATTTCCACAACGAAAGAACGCACAGCCGGCTCCTCCGTAATAACGACTATAATCAATCTGGTCAGTTATATCATTCACGGCCCAGTCCGCCTCGCTCTTGTCCATTCGATAAGCTCCCAAGCCGGGTACGACCAAACGCCCGTTACAATTATCCACCCAATTATCCACGAAAGGAAAGAAATTCTTATGCAGGTAATACATCATCGGAACAATCATATCTTGTTTACCTTGTTGCATCCACATCTTAGGGTCTTGGAAGACACTTTCGTAAGCGGTCCAACCCGCGTTAGGTACCCGTTCAATACGATTATATTTCCCGAGTGGCGAACTGCTAACCTGTACCCAAGGTTTCGTTTGCTTTACCCAATCGTAAATACGATAAACCATCCGGTTGATATTCTCCCTACGCCAGTCTGCCAGAGACTTTTTCTTACCGGATCTATTATACAGCGCTTTATCCGGGAATGTTTTCGCCTCTTCGGGATAGCGGATATAATCAAAATGGATGCCATCTATATCGTAGCCATTCACGATCTCCTTGACTAAGGATAAGATATAATCAGCGGTCTCCGGTACGCCGGGGTCCAAATACCACTCTCCATTATGCCGTTTGCAGAGTTTTGGTTTCTTTTTAACCACGGAAAGCTTTCCTTGCTCCTTCACGCTTTTTTCCGTTCCTAACGGGAAAGTCACGAACCACGCATGACATTCCATTCCCCGTTTATGGCATTCATCAACGACAAAAGCGAGCGGATCATATCCCGGTAATTCTCCATACTTACCGGAGAATGTCTTACTGACTGGTTCGATAGCCGAACGATACATCACGTCTCCCCTCAAGCGAGCCTGAATGAAGACCATATTAAAATTCGCTTCTTGAAGCCGGTCCAAGATATCAAGCAATGCCTGTTGCTGGGCTTTTCGTCCCGCCTCGGTAGTAGCCGGTTTATGAGGCCAATCCAGACCATAAACCGTAGTCAACCAAACCGCACGAATTTCCTTTTTGGGAGGCTCCACCGCTTGTAACAGACAAAAAACGGGTAAAGCCAGCGACAGGATAAGCAACAGACAAAACTTTCTCATCTTTATAATGCCTTATTGAGCCCGCGAATGTAGTATTTTTTGAGTCTCTTCCGGTAAATCAGTCGTAATAAAATCGACTCCCATATCGATCATCTCTTCCATTAATTTAGGGTCATCTACGGTCCAGACATTCGAAGTCATGCCTAGGACTTTACAATCCTTCACCCAATCCGGATGAGATTGCAAGACTTTATAATGGTAGTCTAATCCTGTAAAACCAAGCTCTTTCAATTCCATCGGGGATAATTCTCCATTCAGATAAGAAACCTCAGATTTCGGACATAGACGGATGAATTCTTTACAAGCATCCATATTAAAAGATATATAATCCGTACGTTTCGCTAATTTCATACGCTTCACCATATCTACAACAGCTTTAGCAGCCTCACGGTTACGTTCCGGGGTCTCATGAGCTTTCAGTTCTAAAACTAACCGGACATTCTTCAATTTCTTCGCACGTTTCAAATATTGCTCTAAAGTAGGGAGCTTTTCGCCGTTGCTCAATTGCAAATCTTTCAATTCATCATAAGTACAGGATTGAATATGTTTTCCTTGGATATCATTATCATGGAATATTACCAGCACATTGTCCGCCGTAAGATGTACGTCGAATTCCGAGCCATAGGCACCAATCTCGCTGGCACGTTCCAAAGAACGGATAGAGTTCTGAGCAGAGCCCTCCGTTTTCCAATACCCCCGATGGGCGATCACTTTCGTGTTATCCTTTGCCGCTACCATTCCTGCCATCATCAGGCAAAGTAGCAAAAGAAGAGTAGATTTTAAATTCATGGAAATTAAATTAGTTGACAAATGACAAGTGACAGTTGATAGTTGATAGTTGACAAGTGAAAGTTGACAGTTAAATACCGCTTGTCGCAACTGTCAACTATCAATTGTCAACTGTCAACTATTTTCCGATCTCTGATAAATAACGTTCAGCCTCGATAGCAGCCTTACAACCACTTCCCGCAGCGGTAATAGCTTGACGATAATGGGGATCAGCGACATCTCCAGCGGCAAACACACCCGGAACTTTCGTTCGGGGAGTTCCCGGAACTGTCTCGATATAACCGATCTCGTCCGTATCTATCCATGGCTTGAAGATATCCGAATTAGGTTTATGGCCAATCGCCAAGAAGAAACCATCGATGGCGATATCCACTTTCTCCTCATCCGGCTCTCCCATACGTTTTACCAAATGAGCACCTTCCACGCCATTCTCTCCAAATAAACCCAGGGTGTTATGTTCGAAAAGCACCGTGATATTCGGAGTCTTGAAGACACGTTCTTGCATTACTTTTGAAGCACGCAAATAGGGTTTACGCACGATCAAGTAAACCTGCTTCGCCAAACCTGCCAAGTAAATCGCTTCCTCACAGGCCGTATCCCCACCACCTACTACCGCTACCGTCTTTTTACGATAGAAGAAACCATCGCAAGTAGCGCAAGCGGATACACCCATACCCGCATATTTATGCTCATCCGGAAGACCCAGATACTTCGCGGAAGCACCCGTAGCGATAATCAAAGTCTCCGTCTCGATCACTTTCTCACCATCAATCGTAATTTTATAAGGAGCCTCGCCCAAATCAGCGGCGGTAGCGATACCGAAACGGATATCCGCACCAAAACGGACGGCTTGTTTTTTTAAATCTTCCATTAACTCAGGACCGGTTATACCGTCCGGATATCCCGGGAAATTCTCCACCTCCGTAGTTGTCGTTAATTGTCCCCCCGGCTGTATTCCTTCATAAAGCACCGGAGATAAATTCGCACGGGAAGCATAAATCGCTGCCGTATAACCTGCTGGACCCGAGCCTATAATAAGGCAACGTACTTTCTCATTCACTGAATCGCTCATAGTATCTAAGTATTAATTATCAATTTTCAATTCTCTATTATCGAAGGTCTATCACCTCTACGTCCGGATAATCCCCTTCGTTAAAAACAAAAAAACGATCCGGTTGGTTTATACCTGTTTTCAATTGGCTGATCTGGATCGTACTGCTAACGCCGTTTTTAGAAGTAACCGTGATACGAGCCGGGAAATTTGAATATTTCTCGATTTGCAACTCCACTTTCACGATATCCCCTTTTTTCTTCGGTGTCAATTCCACATCGTAAGCGGCTTTTCCGTTCGGTGCCGTACTCTCGCCTTTATATGTTGCCGTGAATCCTTTCTTATAACTATTTAATAAAAGAGCAGGATTCGTAAATTGTAACTCCTCTCCCGTAGGATTCGTCACGTTCACCTCGTCGTTCCGCTCCACATAGGTCCATTGCGTCGTACCATTAAACCAAGTAAGCGCATCCGGCGTGACTAATGTAAACTTATCACCTTTCATCTGGATGGTTCCCTCAAAACTCTCTCCCGCATCCTGACCGGCAGAACGGGCAAACATCGTAAAAGAAGCGCTTATCCCATTTGAATTCTCATAAGCAGCAGCAGCCTTCCCCAAGATATCATTCGCATTCTGGGCATGCGCCCCCACTCCTAGTCCCAACAGGAAACACAAGAATAATCCGACAAACGCGATACACCGCCACACTCTTATTTTATGTTCTCTTCTCATATTTATTTCAAAGCATTTAATACTTGCTCCAACGAATACTCATCTTGCACCAATACTTGACGGGCCTTACTTCCCTCAAACGGGCCAACAATACCGGCAGCCTCCAATTGATCCATCAAACGTCCGGCACGATTATAACCGATAGCGAATTTACGCTGGATCAAAGAAGTAGAACCTTGTTGCTGAATCACGATCAAACGAGCCGCCTCATCAAATAAGGGGTCTCGATCTGATAAATCGACAGCTCCCGAAGTCGCTGCCTCTCCCCCTTCCGGCACATAGTCCGGAAGCAGATAAGCAGTTTGGAAGCCAGCCTGCTCACCGATATAATCCACGATATCCTCCACCTCGGGCGTATCTACGAAAGCGCATTGCACACGAACCGGCTCTTGTCCCGCCACGACAATCAACATATCACCCCGTCCGATTAAACGGTTAGCTCCCGGAGCATCCAGAATCGTACGTGAATCGATCATAGAAGCTACCTTAAAGGCGATACGACTCGGGAAGTTACTCTTAATCGTACCGGTAATCACCTTTGTATCCGGGCGTTGCGTAGCCAAGATCATATGGATACCTACCGCACGGGCCTTCGCCGCAATACGAGAGATAGGCAACTCGATCTCACGTCCGGCCACTGCGATCAAGTCGGCAAACTCATCCACTACCGCCACGATATAGGGTAAAAAGCGATGTCCCTTCTGCGGGTTCAACCGCCGTTCGATAAACTTAGCGTTGTATTCCTTTATATTACGAACATTCGCGTTCACCAGTAAACGGTACCGGTCTTCCATCTCGATCACCAACGAGTTCAATGTAGCGACAGCGTCGGCCGGCTCCGTAACGATCGGTTTCTCCGCATTCGGAAGTTTCGCCAGATAATGACGTTCTATCTTGGAATAGATACTAAACTCAACCATTTTCGGGTCTACCATCACGAATTTCAACTCCGATGGATGCTTCTTATATAATAAGGAAGTGATGATCGCATTTAGACCGACAGACTTACCTTGTCCCGTAGCACCAGCTACCAATAGATGCGGTGTCTTACAAAGATCGAACATGAACACCTCGTTCGTAATCGTCTTACCCATCGCCACAGGCAACTCATACTTACCCTCAATGAATCGGCGTGAAGCGATAACAGATTGCATCGATACCGTCTGAGGATTCTTATTCGGCACCTCGATACCGATCGTTCCCTTTCCGGGCATCGGGGCGATAATACGGATCTGCAAAGCGGATAAACTCAAGGCGATATCATCCTCCAAGTTCTTGATCTTAGAAATACGGACACCCGCCTCGGGTACAATCTCATAAAGCGTAACCGTAGGTCCGACTGTCGCTTTGATCGAAGCGATCTTTATATTGAAATCTTCCAAGGCTTGCTTGATCAAGCGTTGGTTTTCCGCCAATTCGTCCCGATTGATCTCCATGCTCCCACTATCATACGCTTTCAGCAAGTCCAAGGTAGGGAATACATAACGGGAAAGATCCAAACGGGGATCATACGTACCCAAGGCCGAGGCATCGTAGGTCTCATCATTACCAGCGGCAACTTCCACCGTGAATCCGGCATCCTCCTCATCCCCTAATTCCGGGGTATTTATCTCCTCTGTCTTTTCGTTTATCGGATCATCGTCACCTTTTGCGATCGTAACGACTAAATCATCAGCAGCAGCGACCTCTTCCTCCTCATATTCTGGTACTGTTTTACGGTTTTCTTTCGCTTCGGCCTTCAACAATTCAGCCTCCGTATCAAACTCTTCGTAATCATCCATTTCCGGTTGTTCATCCGGTTGCTCTACGACAGGCTTAGAGCGAGGAATTACAATATCCTCTTTTTCCGTCTGATCCACTTCAACCTCATCTTCTCGGCCTTCACGTTTCAAACGATTTTTCACCCAACCTAAAGAGAACATACGCTGCAAGAACGGAATAGTCTTCTTACTGGTAAAAATAGCGATGATTAAGAATGAGCCTAATAAAAGCAAGATCGTTCCGGGAATTCCGATATTGGTAATAAACATCTCCGAGATGTAATATCCGTGTTGACCGCCTAGATAAATAAACGTATCCTCATATCCCTTGATAAATATGAAAGCAAAAAACACAGATCCCCAGATCAACGCCGAAGCACTGAACAAGAAACGTCTCAACAAGGATACTTTATTTAAATTCATGAGTTTCGCCCCAACCGATCCCAAGAAAAAGAGGATCATAAAAGAAGAGATGCCAAACCAATGGTTCATCAACAGATCAGACAAATACGCCCCGCGTACGCCCGTCCAATTCTCTACCGATCCTCGATTGGTCAACAAATCCCCTAAAGGAACATTCTCTATTTTACTTTGATCGGCGGCTCCTGTAAAGAAAAACGAAATCAAGGCAAGCCCTACGTAAATGGTTAGTATAGAGATAATCAAACCTGTAATGAAACGGGTCCGTTCATTTGTAAAAAAAGTCTTCAAGGCTGCGAACCAGCTCGGCTCTGTATGATTTTGCTTCGTTGTTGTTGTCTTCTTTGCCATAAATAGTTTCTCAATAATTCTTTTATAACACGCAAATGTACATAGAAAAATCGAGTCTGACGAACCTTTGAAAAAAAGACGTACGTGTTTTCTGAAAAACATGTACATGTTTTCGCAGAAACACGTACATGTTTTTAGGGATAGATTTTTAAGTGAAGTAATAGATAGTAAAAGGTACTTTATACAATGTATAAAATATATTCACTTAAATCCAGTAAAGGCCAATATAATAAAGAATTGTAAAGAATATGAATATTCATCTTATGGAAGTTTCATTCAAGAAAACAATTATGAAAATAATCAAATTTTAAATGGAATATTAACAAAAAAAGAATATAAAGATATATGTGAACAAATAGATTGTGAACGAAATTTTTTGGATATAGAAACAGATGTGGATATTGAAAAAAATATAAAATATGGTATTCAAGATTATATCAAAATGAAAAAATGTCAAATCTATGAAATTTACATGAATAGAGAGATACTAAAGGAATTAATAAAGTTCCTAAAAGAAAAACACAAAATAAAATATACTGAAACACAAAAATTTTTTGAAATAAAGAAAGGGACGATGGAAGGATTAAAAACGTACAAATAAAAACTGTTTTTTTCCTCCGTCCCCAAAAACAGTTTATAGCATTTAAAGCTGCAACCATACCAGAAGAAATTGATTCAACATATCCTTCTACACCAGCTTTCAAATACAGATCTGAACCGGCTTCTTCGTTAGCATATTCACCTGTTGTTACAAAGGCGAACTTCTGGTTGATGTCAGACAATGTACTGTAGTAACCGTTCAGCTTGTCATAATCTTCAACTTTCGTCAAAGTGATTGTTTCAAGACCAGACAAACCTAAATCAGAAGCAAATACTGTGTAAGTATTTTCACCTTCTGCTTCATATAGACGGATATTGTCTTGTACAAAACCCGGTTTCTGAACATTGATCAACTTAATTGTGTTAGCAGCTGAACCCGCAGCAACCAACCACTGCCCCTGTGGCTGATCGAAGTCAGCTTCAGAAACTTTATCATACCAACGTGCGCCAGTGAAATCATTCTTCAACCCCAGTGCAGAAGAATTCTTCTTGTCTGCAACTTTGGCAGTTACATTTACGATCAACATTCTTTCGTTGGCAACTTCAGTATTAGCGACACGTGTACCCTTGCCTACTGTAACCCCCATGAAAGTAGAATGGCAGTCATATTCGACAGAAGCCAACTGACGAGTTGTTTCATCATTTGTCACTTTACCGAAAGTCACATCTTTGTTGTCCAGGTCACCAACTTTTACTTTCTGAACTAATGCATATTTACCATCTCCGATGTTTGTTTCGTTCTCTTCAGCATAGAATACAGTGTTCTTGTCGTCAATTTTCTTGTCTTTAATCGCTTTAGCAGTCATTTTTGCATAGCGATAACCGATTGCGTTGGCAGCCAACTCTGAGTTGGAAACACGTTCGTTTGCTAAAACTA
>OGLM01000666.1_pt1 | contig 40184 bp, 34 predicted proteins | sample 1572531 | NCBI WGS metagenome assembly OGLM01 (sample SAMEA2581909, study PRJEB24529) | metagenome | biome: Human gut stool | place: China | collected 2011
ACTATAAAATACCTCTCCCTGCGGAATGGCCAGTGAACGAAAACAGTCGGAAAAAAGAGATCAGGATTTACTGCACACGGCAGACTTTAGGGGATAAAGGGGGATATGCATCACCGGTCCGACCGATGTACATGATATGAAGACCGTTTCCGGCGCGTTTGTCATAGTGGCGACGCTGGCCATTTCGGTCCTGGTCCTGACGGGAGGGGCGTATTCCCTCACCAGCAGCGTGGACATCAGCGGAAACCAGATGCTGTCCGACGGCTATGCCCTGGACATCTATTCGGATACGGAAGGCACGACCCTCTCCGACGGGAAGACCCTTTTCGCCGATGCGAACATCTATTACAGGACCGTGGGGGATACAGTGAACGTATCCTCCGAGAAAGGTAATGTCGGGAGCGATCCGAACCACAGTCTTTCCGCCGTGAAGGAGGACAGGTATCTGATGATCTCGTCGTCCGGATCCGACGGCATCTCCGTGGAGTGCAGGATGAAGGACCCCGGTTCCGGGGAGTATGTCTCTCTGGGTCTGTCCGATATCCCGCCCTTCATAAGTTCCCTGGAGGTGGTTCTGACCAATGGGACCGATTCGTACTCGGTGACACTGTACGATCTCGAGACGTCGGTCGTATCCGGAAAGGCGTCCTTCGAAGGATTGAGCATGGTGCCCGGGGAATATTACGCCATCTCTGTCGACATCACTTTGAAAGACGTCCCGGTAAGTTCGGACGATTCCTGGAAGGATTCCGCCCCTTCCTTCAGTTTCATATTCGCCGCGGAGGCGGGTGCATGAACCGCTCCACTGTGCTGGCCGTCATATCTGCGGCGGTCGCGGTCATGATGTTCGTTCCGGCCGCATATTCGGCCACTACATCCACATCGGTGGAAAGCCAGGATAACGTCATAGGGATAATCCCGGTCCCCGTGGAGACTGTAATCGATGCCAACGGCGGATCCTCCGTCATATCGGGTACCGGAGGGGACTATCACCTCGTCGAGAGCGAGGACGGCGGAGTATATGTGCAGAAGGACGAGAACGACCCGGACCACGAGGTCGGGTCGGGGAATTTCGACGTCACATTGAAGATGCCGGCCAATTCCAAATTCTACATAAAGGTCGTATATGCTCCGGACTATGTGGGGATATTCTCCAACATATACATCACCGTGACGGCCGACGGCATAGAATATTCCGGATTCATAAGCGGGTCCTGGTCTTCGAAGACCTCCTACTTCTATCTCGAGGCCCTTTCCTCGGAAAGCACATCCCTCTCCGAGACCAGCAGTCAGGATGTGGCGAAGAACAGCGTATTGTCCGGAAATGACGTGACCATCAAGCTCAACGGATACGATTCGGCCTTGGTTTCGATCACCGCGGAGATATTCCTGGTGGATTGAATATATCCGTCATCGGATCCGTACGTCCTTATCAGGGTATTGTCACGGTCGATGCAGGGCGGTCCGTATTTCGGATGTGGCACATCTGTGGGTCATTGCAGCAAGCGGGTTCCGGATTCCGATAATAGATATGGAGCCACTTGAGGGAATCGAACCCCCGACCATCCGCTTACAAGGCGGGAGCGCTACCGGACTGCGCCAAAGTGGCCTAGCACTCTCTATAGTGCCATTGCTTTTAATTTTTTGGCATGCCAGGGGCCTGAGGACGGTATGATATTCCGGTACGCAGACCTTGTTCCTGGCACATGACGGCCGTGTTGGGAGAAGAGATAATCGGTTTAAGGGGAGGGGGCTTCCGCCCCTCCCGGGTGTTTTCAGTAGGACACGCCCTGCCAGAGCATGGCGTTGCAGACCTTTTCGAAACCGGCGATGTTGGCACCGACCTGGAGGTCGCCCTTGTGGCCGTACCTCTCGGCCGCCTCGGCCGCGTTCTTGTAGATGGTCTGCATGATCTCCTTCAGCTTGGAGTCGACCTCCTCGAAGGACCAGGAGAGCCTTGCGGAGTTCTGGCACATCTCGAGGGCGGAGGTGGCGACACCTCCGGCGTTGGCGGCCTTGGCGGGTGCGAAGAGGACTCCCGCCGCCTTGTACTGGGCGATGGCCTCGGGGGTGGAGGGCATGTTTGCTCCCTCTCCGACCGCGTAGCATCCGTTCTTGATCAGGATCTTGGCGGACTCCTCGTTTATCTCGTTCTGGGTCGCACAGGGGAGTGCGATGTCGCAGGGGATGGTCCAGATGCCGTTGCAGCCCTCGGTGTACTTGGCGTTCTTTCCGAAGTCGTAGTCGAGGTAGGTCTTTATCCTGTCCCTCTTCTGCTCCTTGATGAGCTGGAGGTTCCTGTAGTCGATACCGTTGTCGTCCTCGATGTATCCGTTGGAGTCGGAGACCGCGATGACCTTGGCTCCGAGCTGGGTGGCCTTCTGGCAGGCGTAGATGGCGACGTTTCCGGAACCGGAGATGACGACCTTCTGTCCCTTGAAGGACTTGCCGTTGGCCTTCAGCATCTCGTCGACGAAGTAGCAGAGACCGTATCCGGTCGCCTCGGTCCTGGCGAGGGATCCGCCGGAGCCGATGGCCTTTCCGGTCAGGACGCCGGTGAACTCGTTCCTGAGCCTCTTGTACTGACCGAACATGTATCCGATCTCCCTTCCGCCGGTACCGATGTCTCCTGCGGGGACGTCGGTGTCGGGACCGATGTGTCTGAAGAGCTCGGTCATGAAGGACTGGCAGAAGCGCATGATCTCGTTGTCGGATTTGCCCTTGGGGTCGAAGTCGGATCCTCCTTTTCCTCCTCCGATGGGGAGGGTGGTGAGGCTGTTCTTGAAGATCTGCTCGAAACCGAGGAATTTCAGGATGGACAGGTTGACGGAGGGGTGCAGCCTGAGTCCTCCCTTGTAGGGTCCGATCGCAGAGTTGAACTGGACGCGGTATCCGCGGTTGACCTGGACCTTTCCGTTGTCGTCCACCCAGGACACGCGGAACATGACGATCCTCTCGGGTTCAACGAGCCTCTCGATGATAGCGTTCTTCTCGATCTCGGGGCGGGCCTCGACGACGGGCTCCAGGGAGACGAGGACTTCCTCGACGGCCTCGAGGAACTCGGGCTGGTCTGCGTTGCGCTGTTTCAGACCGTCGTAGACGGTTTTCAGGTACTTGTTGTTGATTGCCATCACAAATGCCTCAAAGATTTGTTAACGTTTGTATATTGCAGGTAGTATTTAATGTTTGAACATCTAATCGGAAAAATCTAGATGTTTGTTCTTCGATTTTTGGCAATCAATTGTTATTTTCGGTGAATTCAGAGTATAATTCTTCTTTGATTAGACATTTGTCTAATGCATATCTTCCGAACTCCGGACCGGTGTCCGGAATCCCGGAATACGCGTGTGCGCATCTCTGTCCCATTACATTAGATGAATGTCATGCCGTGACCGTACGGACGCAGGCATCCGTCGTGGATCCTCCTGCATGACATCCTCCTGTCCCGTATGTATTATAGTGATACCTGATGCCAGCGGACCGGTTTTCAGGCAGGGTAACCTTTAATATAAATGAGGTAATCGCGCAAGACATTCAACCGAATATTTCACGGTGATTCAACAATGGCAAACGACGCTAAGAAAGTCATCCGCCTTGACTACAAGGCATACCTGGCAGACATGGACAAACTGTACGACACCACCGACGAGGCTGCAGCGAAGGACGCCGGCATCTACAACGAGAAGGTCAAGTACGAGCCCATGTCCTACATCGTAGGATCCAAGAAGCTCTTCCCCGCCCTCGACAAGGCGATCGCCGACGCAAAGGTCGGAGAGGAGTTCACCGTCGAGGTCCCCTGCGAGGAGGGTGCCGGAGTCAGGAACCCCAAGCTCATCGAGACCCACTCCGTCAAGGACTTCTACAGACAGGAGATCAACCCCTACCCCGGACTCACCGTCTCCCTCGGCAACAGGACCGGAACCGTCATGTCCGTCGGTGCCGGACGTGTCAAGGTGGACTTCAACAACCCCCTGGCCGGCCACGACCTCAAGTACGTCATGAAGGTCACCGAGGAGATCACCGAGAACGACAAGAAGGCGACCGCCATCGTCGAGGCCGACTTCGGCAACGCCGACGACTTCAAGTTCGAGTTCCCCGGAGACAAGGTCGTCGTGACCCTCCCCGAGATCACCAAGTTCCACCAGGAGTGGCCCGTCGCAAGGTTCAGAGTCGTCTCCGACCTCCGCGAGGCCTTCGGTGTCGACACCGTCGAGTTCGTCGAGATCTGGTCCGCCGCCAAGAAAGACGAGACCAAGCCCGCCGACAAGAAGGAGTGAAACCAAAAGGATATAAAGCAGGAGTAAATCTCCTGCTTTGTCCGGTTTCGTCTGGACTCGAAAAACGACTTCCATTCATGGGCAAGTGGCCTAACCTGGATATGGCAACAGCCTCCTAAGCTGTAGGTTGGGGGTTCGAATCCCCTCTTGCCCGCCATGCACTTCATCTTCTCGCTTAGCAGTTTTTTCGCTAGGTTAATATTTCTTACATAGAAAGAAACGGGGTTATCTTCAGATGGATGCTGCAGACTGTAAGCGGTTGGTCTACAAGTACAGATGGGCGATGTTCGCGATCCTCGCGGTCACCTACTTCTTCGTCTATTTCCACAGGATGTCCGTGAACGCGTTGGGGACCGACATGGTCGCCGACGTCGGCAGCGGGTCGAAGGAATATCTGAGCTCCATCTATTTCTGGACCTATGCCCTCATGCAGATCCCCAGCGGGATCCTGTCCGACCGTCTCGGTCCCCGGAAGGCATCGTCCATATTCCTGGCGATAGCGACGGCGGGTTCGTTCATAACGATGTTCGGGGAGAGTTTCCTCGCCCTTGCCGTGGGTAAGGTCCTCATCGCGGCCGGTATGGCCGTCGTATACATCCCCCTTATGAAGATAATCTCGGTATGGTTCGACAAGAAGGACTTCCCCCAGCTCAACGGCATCGTCATAGCCGTCGGGAACGTCGGCGCCCTCGCTGCCTCCGCCCCCCTCGTCTACCTCGCGGAGGCCATAGGGTGGAGGGACGTGTTCCTCCTCCTCGGCATCATAACCATGGTCCTCGCCCTTCTCTGCTTCGCCTTCGTCCGTGACCATCCCAAGAACATCGGTATGCCGGGGATCGAGGAGATCCGTGCGGAGGAGACGGGTGTCGAGGATACGGACCGCAGCGACGGCAAAGTGCCCGTCCTTTCCGGTCTCAAGACGGTCTTCGGCAGCGGAAGGGTGTTCTGGACCATGGCCTTGGCATATTTCCTCGTATACGGCACCATAATGGTGTTCCAGGGGACGACGTCCATCATGTACTTCAAGAGTCATGTGTACGGATTCGCCCTCGCCGCCTGGTTCGTCACGATGATCGGAGTGGGGAAGATCGCCAGCACGATACTCATCGGGCGTCTGGCGAGCAGAGGCCTCGTCCGCTCCAAGAAGAAGGTCATGGCCTTCGGGACATTCGTTTTCATGCTGGTGTGGGCCTTCATATGGCTCTTCGCCGGCGATATAGACAATCAATACGTGTGGTTCGCCGTATGCGGCCTCTTCGGGTTCTTCGGAGGCTTCATGACGCTCTCGTTCTCCCAGGTGAAGGAGTGGTTCCCCATATCCATCTCCGGTACGGCCATCTCGTCGATGAACGTCTTCCTGTTCCTCGGGGCGAGCGTGGCCACCACTGTGGCGGGGATGATCCTGCATAACGTGTACACCCTGGAGAACTACAGTACCCTGTGGGCCGTGATGTTCGCGGCCGCGGCCGCGGCGTTCGTCCTGGTCCTTCTTTCCAAGGAGAGGAAGGAAGGGGACGATATGATCATGCCTTCCGAGGAAGGCCGGTGACGGGATGTCCGACATACGCCGTGTTTCCGTCTGGTGTTCCACTGCCTTTTGAAAAAATAGTTAAGTTTAAATATAAATGAATGAGAAAACACATAAAACAATATATGTTTGATTTTTTAGTATTTATACTAAACCGATAGTTCGTAGTCTTTTTTAAATACTAACTATTTTGATATAATATTCGACAGTTGTCTCCATTCCGACTGTCCGGGGGGTCTCTTTCCACCCTGTTTCGGGACCCTCTGTTCCATGAATGGACAAGGAGGAGTGCGTATGTCAGATAGTGTTTCAGCCAGCGGAAGCTCTGCGGTTTCCGCCGCCCCTGCCGATACCGGTCTGGAGAGATCCATCGACTGGAAGCAAGGGGTCATAATCGCGATGGGTGTGCCCATCCTCATCCTGCCTTCGCTTTATGATCTGGATGGGACCCTGTGGGCCCTGAGTATCGTCATCTGGGTCGTATCCGTTCTCCAGGGATTCCTTCAGAACATGGCGATCGGAGAGATGGCGGCCAACTTCGGAGTGTCCGGTATCGGTGCGTGTGCACAATACGTCTTCACCGACGAGGAGAAGTACAAGGGCAAGAAGGTCAATTGGGGCAAGTTCATAGGTGCGTTCACGGCGTGGTCCTATTGGTTCACATGGACGCCTGTCATACCCATTTTCACTATCATGACCGGAGCCTACCTCCAAGACAGTAATTTCAGCGAATACTTAGGATTCTTAAGCGACGTCAATTCGACCCTGCTCAATCTCATACTGGGTCTCGTGATCTTCGGAACCATCATCTTCATCGGGTCCAGAGGTCTCAACGGAGGCGCCAGGGCCCAGATGGTCCTCGCCGGTATAACCATCATCCCGCTGGTCATCGTGGTCGCCATCCCGTTCTTCAACGGGACCTTCAGTCTGGACAACATAACCGACGGATTCACCCCCGCCGGATGGACATGGAGCGGAAACGACATCTGCATGGTGTTCGGATGCCTCGCGGTCGCCCAGTGGAGCGCATGCGCATGGGAGTCCGCCGCCACATACGGTGCGGAATACAAGAACCCCGGAAGGGACCTTCCCAAGGCCCTCATCTCCTGCGGTCTGATCTGCCTGTTCATGTACTTCATCGTCTCGTTCTCCGTATACGGAACACTCGGACACACGGGTGTCGAGACGACCGGATATGCGACCCTCGCGCCTCTCTGCGTCAGCAACTTCGGTTCCATCGGAGCCCTCGTCGCCCTCATCCTGCTGGTGGCGGGAATGGTCATGCTGATCCAGACCGCGTTCCTCGGTTCCTCCAGGACCTTGTTCGCGATGAGCCAGAACGGGAACATGCCGAGGCTCCTGAGCAAGACCAACAAGAACGGTGCGCCCATCTACGCCATGCTGTTCCAGTTCGCGGTCGGAATGTGCCTCATCCCGCTGGGAACCCCCGGAATGATCCTCGCGGCATCCTCGTTCGGATTCTGCTTCGCTCTGGGTATGGCCATGGTCTGCTTCATCAAGACCCACAGGGACCCCAGGTTCAAGGACCAGCCCAGGGTATGGAGCGCACCGCGCGGATGGTACTACGTGGCCATCGCCCTCGCGATCTATCAGTTCTTCGTGCTGATCCCCTGCCTGGCATACTTCAGCATAGAGGCGTACGGACCCTCGTCCGTCGTGATAGGGGCGATCATCCTGTTGATCTACATCCCGCTGTGGTTCGTACTGCAGCGTTACGAGGCCAAGAACAACGACTCCTCCACACAATGCCGACGACGTCCCTGATCGTCATAGGTCGCATCACAAACAGATTACCGGGACCCTGCCTCCCGGGAAACCTCTTTCCTTCGTTTTCCGTCCGTCTTCCTCTCCGCAGGGATTATCTATCCAACCGAGGATGTTCCATCGTGTTCCTAGTCGTAGATTGCAGGGATTCGTTCGTCTACAATCTTGTCGCATGCCTTGAGTCGGCAGGGGCGGACGTCACCGTCGTGAAGGAGGCGGACGGGGTGCCGTCCCGTCGTGATGTAGAGGCCCTCGTCCTGTCCCCGGGACCGGGCAGGCCCTCCCCCGACAGGGGTTCTTGGAAGGCCTTCGAGAGATTCCGCGGGGAGGTACCCGTCCTGGGCGTGTGTCTGGGTCATCAGACGATCTGCGCCTCGTACGGTGCATCGGTGGTCCGCAGGGGAGGACCCAGACACGGGAAGGTCACAGATATCCGTCATGACGGCAAAGGCATATTGGAGGGGGTCCCTGATCCATTCCATGCCGTCAGATACAACTCCCTGTGTGCGGACCCGGATACGCTGGAACATCCCCTGGAGGTGGATGCGGTCGACGGATACGGCGACATAATGGCCGTCTCCGACCGTGAGATATCCGTATACGGGCTTCAGTTCCATCCCGAGTCGTTCCTGACCGAGCATGGGCAGGACATCGTGGGGAATTTCGTCAGGGAGGTGGAGCGTTGGAACGTCTGAAGTATGTACCGGCACTGTGGATCTATTCCTCGATGGACCGCAGGGATACCGTTTTCCTCGATTCTTCCATGGGCGGCGGGAGGTCGTATATAGGTCTCATGCCCCACAGGGTGTTCCTTCCCGGGGAGTCCGATGCCGTCGAAGTCCTCGACGGGATGTCCGATGACGACGTCCTGATGGGATATCTCTCGTACGACTACGGCCTCTTCCTCCATGGCATATCTTCGATACATCCGAAGACCCAGATCCCCGATTTCATCCTGGCGGACTTCGACGTGGTCATAGAGGAGGATCCTGTCGGGAAGCGGCTTCATGTCACATGCCGTGGGCGTGTCATGCCCGTATGCGACGAGGAGAGGTTCGTCATGCGTCTCGTAGAGGGTGCGTCCCCTCCGGAGGACATCCCCGGTCACGGATACGATGTCGTCTCCGACATGTCCCGTTCCGATTTCGTCCGTTCGGTGGAGGAGGCGCGTTCCATGATGGCCGAGGGGGAGTTCTACGTCATCAACCTGTCGCGCAGCATCTCCGTCCGCTCCTCCTCCGATCCATTCGGGACGTTCCTCAGACTCAGACGCCTGAGCCCATCCCCCTTCGGCGCATATGCGGACCTCTGCGGGATCCAGATCGCCTCTTCGTCGATGGAGATGCTTCTGGACCACAGGGACGGTGTCGTCCGCACCCGCCCCATAAAAGGTACGTCCCCCCGTACCGGCGATTCTAAGAAGGACAGGGACAGCCTGTCCGCACTCCTTTCCTCGGACAAGGACCGCAGCGAGCTGCTGATGGTGACGGATATGGAACGCAACGACCTGAACCGTTTCTGCGTCCCGGGGAGTGTGGATGTGGGATCGTTCTTCCGTCCGGAGGTCTATTCCACCCTGTACCACACGGTCTCCGATGTCGTCGGCCGTGTAAGGGAAGGGGTGCGTACGGGGGAGATGGTCTCATGCATGTTCCCGGGCGGATCTGTCACCGGTGCCCCCAAGGAGGTATGCATGGAGGCCATCGATTCCCTGGAGGCATGCAGGCGCGGGATCTATACGGGGTCGATGGGGATCTTCTCCGCGCATATGACCGAGATGAGCATAACCATACGTACCATGGTGCATTCGGGGGACACGTACACCATAGGCGTCGGCAGCGGGATAACATACGAATCCGATCCCGACGCGGAGTACGACGAGACGTCGCTGAAGGCGTTGGCCATGCTGAGGTCTCTGGAGGGGTGATGATGGAGCACGATGACGGTTTCTCTTTCGGCATAGGGGCGTTCGAGACCATGCTGGTACATGACGGCAGATGCATCATGTTCGTCAGACATATGGACCGGCTCCGCAGAGCCTTGGAGTCTTTGGGGGTGGGAAACCGCGTGGACCCCCGCATGTTGGAAGACGAGGTCTCCGACGGGCACCTGGACGGCAGGGTCTTGAAGGTGGAGGTCTCGGAAAGGAACGTCGTGATCTCGGACAGACCCGTCCCATATTCCGATGGCGATTATGCCAGAGGGTTCAGGCTCCGCATTCCGGAGGTCAGGAGGAACGAGTCCTCCCCTTTCACCTACATGAAGAGCCTCCAATACGGCGACAGTATAATGGAGAAACGCAAGGCGAAGGCGGACGGTTTCGACGAGCCCCTGTTCCTGAACTGCAGAGGGGAGATATGCGAAGGGGCGACGACGAACATATTCTTCTCCAAGGGCGGGAGGCTGTACACCCCCGAAAAGAGATGCGGACTTCTTCCGGGGACGGTCAGATCCTATGTGATGGAGAAGTTCGGTGCGGAGGAGGGGGTGTTCTTCCCGGAGGATCTACATGGTTTCGACGGATGTTTCGTCACCAACTCCGTCCTGGGCATAATGCCGGTGGCATCCATAGGCGGCGTAGGGTTCCATGACAGGTCCTTGTGCGACGGCATCCGTAAGACGTATCTCCGGGATGTCGAGGATGGGCTGTGATATGCCGTCCGACATCCGTCTTTCGATGTCTCCATACTTTTGATATATCAAAATTTATCAATTTTCAACGAACCTTTAAATACAGCCTTACCCAATCTAAAACATTGGCGTCAATACGTCTGCGGATGTGACAGATGTCCGACATATACGTCAGCGCCTTCGGGGACGGTCACGGACTGTCCGCGTCTAACCACTAACATCATCATAAACTTCTTCCTCCAAGGGGGACGGGAAACCGTCCCCGCATCTATCGGATGTGTTTTGTTATCGGTCGGTACGGGATCGGGTCCTAATGGTCCGCCGGCCGTCTTGTCATGGCATCTGCAAATGTATGTCTGGCTATTGTTCTTTATCGAACATGTTCGCAAACTTTATTAAATCGGAGCCAGAGGGATATGGAAGTGATTTCTATGGGTAGCGGCGACTCCGTTAACGGGATGCCTTACGAAGGGCCGGTGACCGCAGGAAAGGTATACGTCTGTTCCAGGTGTTCCCATCGCTGGGTCGCACGCAAGAAAGGCGGTCTTCCGAAAAACTGTCCCAAGTGCAGATCCACGGTATGGATGAAGGATTACCACGTCTGTAAATGCTATAGATGCAACCATAAGTGGGGAACCGTCAACGAGGAGCCCAAGAGGTGTCCCAAATGCCATTCCACCAAATGGGCGGTCCCCGTCAAGACCGGGGAGTCTTCCCCCAGGGTGAGGTCGGTCTCCCGCAGCATGATCGGTCCCGACCTGATGAAGGAGGTCGTAAGGAGATATGCGGAGGGCGAGTCCTGTACCGCCATCGCCATAGCGACCGGTATAAGTTTCAGCGATGTCTACGCCATCGTGAAGAGCCACTATGCAGGGGACCACATCCTCGTCTGAGGGATTAATAACGGATACGTCCATCCCTGTGGCATGAAACGTGCGCTGGTCATCATCGACTATCAGAACGATTTCGTATCTGGCACATTGGGTTCGGAGGCCGCCCGCTCCATAGAGGGGGCGCTTTGTGCCCGTGTGAAGGAAGCAATATCCGATGGATATGACGTGTTCTTCACCCGTGACACCCATGACTCCGGATATCCGGACACCAACGAGGGCTCCCACATCCCTGTGACGCATTGCATCAGGGGTACCTACGGCTGGGAGATCCACGGGAGCCTCAGGGATCTTTCCGAAACGTGCACCGTCATCGATAAGCCGACATTCGGGTCGGAGAAGCTGGCACATGTCCTTTCCGACGGAGGGTACGGGGAGGTCGAGCTGTGCGGGGTCGCCACCAACATATGCGTGATAGTCAACGCGGCCCTCATACGTACGGCTCTTCCGGAGGCCGACATCCTTGTCGACCCCAGGTTGGTGGCCAGTTATGACGACTCTCTCGGTCGTGCCGCCCTCGAGGTCATGAAAGGATTCTGCATCGATGTTCTCGAGAGGTCCCGAGCGGGTTCCGGATCATGACCCGTCGGTCCCATCCCCCATGCCGACCTTCCTCTTGGCGGCCATGAGGCCGGCCATCATCAGCAGCGGGAACACCACGGCTATCGCGAGCCCTATCTTCAGGTCGTCTCCGAAAGCCTCGGCCACGAATCCGACCACCGTGGGTCCTCCGGCGCATCCTATGTCCCCTGCCAGGGACAGGAGGGCGTACATGGCCGTCCCGCCCGCCGGTATGGCCGTACCTGCTATGTGGAACGTCCCGGGCCAGAATATCCCCACGGAGAATCCGCATACGGCGCATCCGAGGAGGGCGAACGCAGGCCAGGGGGAGAAGGCCGCCATGGCGAAGCATGCGGTGCACAGGACGGCGCTTCCGATCATCATCCTCCAGAGGTCTATCCTTCCATTCCATTTTCCGTAAAGCGTCCTCGCCGCACCCATGCATACCGCGAACGCGCACAGTCCCGACAGGTCCCCCACGGTCTTGCTCACCCCGAGGGCGGATTCCGCGAATGCCGACGCCCACTGGCTCATCGCATGTTCGCAGGCTCCGGAGCAGACCATCAGGACGATGAACAGCCAGAAGAGCGGCTGCGACGTCAGGGACCTGTAGGACATCCTCTTCCTTTCCGGATGCGCCCCCGGCTCGTCTATCGGTACGAGCATGAAGTAGAGCATGTTGGCCGCCGGGACCGCCGCCCACAGAAGTGCCAGGAGTCTCCAGTCCTTCGTACCGAACGCCGCGAAGAACAGGGTGGAGGCGAGGACGACGACCACCTGACCCCAGCAGAACATGGAATGGACCATGGACAGGGCCCCTCCTCTGCTGTCCTTAGAGCACGACACGATTATGGGGTTTACGAGGATCTGGGACAATCCTCCCCCGGATGCGTATACGACCACGGAGACCAGCAGGCCGACGTACGGATCCGGCATGATGTCCGCCAGGAACGCCATGCAGACGAGCCCTGCCGCCATCACCGCATGGGACAGCACCATGGTGGTCCTGTACCCCAGTCTCCTGACAATCGGGTCGCATACGAGGTCGAACAGGAGCTGTACGGAGAAGTTCACGGTGGTGAGGAGGGTTATCCTCTCCAGAGAAAGCGAGAATTCGTCCGAGAACGTGATGAACAGGAGCGGGGCGAACGTGACGATGATCGCCTGGATCACGTAGGCGGTGTAGCATGCCCTCACCGTGTGTCTCTCGTCCGTCCTTATGTTCCCGAACATCGTAAGACCCGCATCCGGACGCCCCGTTATAAAGTGATTCATGACGTCCCGAAGGACGTGTCCAGCATCTTTATCTACAACCTCCTGATAGACTGGAATCCGCACATGACAGACGAAAGGTACGGTAAATGCGACGTATGCAGGTACTGTGTCCACTCGGACGAAGACTGGGCCTGCATGATAAACAACAAGGTAGTGAGTGCCAAACAATCATGTCCCAGATACCGTCCGGGATGCTGCGAGAACTGTTCCCATGCCACCATAGAGTTCGGGCACGCCGAAGCAGCCCACCGACATCCTGAACGTCTGCGATAAGTACGACCCCTGCGGAAGGCTCTCCCTGAACGATCAGTAAGTGGAGGTCCTTTTCTTCCTCAGGTCCAGGGCGTTCTTCACGCTCATCTTGGCCGCGCTCCTTCCCGCCACGGCGTTCTTGGCCGATTCCGGTACGCCGAGATACACGATGTTGTCCGTGACGCCCGTCATGGACCTCATGTGTCTTCTCACCGCGGAATAATCCCTCTGCAGGTCACCGATCACCCCGTTCACCAGACCCGTCAGCCCGTAGAGGTTCTTCCTCACGTACTCGTCGCGGTTTCTGAAGTCCGTGCACCCCTGCAGGAACGGGTTGTAGGTCCCGTCCATGAAGTCGTCCTCCAGGTCGTCTATGGCGTCCATCACGTAGACGGCGGCGGTGAGGTCGGTGAACAGGGACCTGAGTTCCGGGAAGTCCGAATCGCCGGCTATGTCGCTGAGGGGCTCCGTCAGGGCCTTTCCGAACTCCTTCCCCATCCTTACGGCGTCGCTGCACCCGTCCAGTTCCATGTCGCGGAGACGCCCGAACCCCCTGCCTACGATCCCGTCGTATTCCGGATACATCGACTCCGCCTTGGATATCGCCCTTCCGAGCGTCAGGTCTATCAGGTCGGTCTTGACGGACGGTTTGTCGGTCCTGTCGTCCACCAGCTCCCATTTCGTGAGGAGGACGGTGTATGCGGCCATCTTCCGGAAGATGTCCGAGTCCGCCTTCGGTCCGCGGAATACGCACCGGACGGATTTGGGGGTTCCTTCGAACTCCTGCACATCCCCGGCCACGGCGTTGAGGATGATGGTATTGAATGTCATGTCGTAGTTGACCGTCGCCGTACTGACCAGACCGAAACCGGCCTTCAGCTGATGGCAGGTCTCGCAGTAGTATTTCTGGTACGCAGCACGTTCCGGGGACGGCATGCGCGAGTATAACGGGACGGTGTAACCGAACATATCGGGACGTCTATCGCACATGCTACTTAAATCATCGACGTGTAAGATTTGAATATTTTATCGATATTTATTCCTGTACTCCCGTCGCATATATTTTTATTTATAAAGGGGGACAAAACCATTTTAATAGACGGAACCATTACGCAGACTATCTAGCCAGCAATTGGCAGGGTGAGTTAATGTCACAGTCTGTCGAAGATCTAATCGCTTCCTACACTAGCCAGTCGCCCCTCGCCTTTACCGTCATGGCCATCCAGACCGGCGAAGAGGAGAAAAAAGACTACAATGCACCTAAGAACGCCGAGCAGAACCACGGGGACGCCAAGTGCGAGTACCCCTGTTGCAACGAGAGGGGATACTGTGCGACCCCTGCACAGCACGCCGCCTGCATAGGTCTGATCGTAGTATGCTGCATGTGCTGCTGCTATGTAACAGACGGGTTCAACGGTATTTGGACCTGGTGGCCCTTCTGATCTGAAGAACCGGCTACACCATGAGCCGCTTCCTTTCGGTCATAATAAAACCCACCCTTGCCTGCAACATGGGGTGCAGGCATTGCTATCACACCCCCGAGGAGAGATCCTCGGGAGGTAGGATCTCTTTTGAAAGGTTGGAGAAGTTATTCCGTCTTGTATCCGAGGAGTACGACGGAGCATGGTTCATATGGCACGGCGGGGAGCCCCTTACGCTCCCGTTCTCTTTCTTCAAGAAAGCCATAGAACTCCAGGAGAAGTATTTCGGCACAGGTAAGGTGGGAAACACCATCCAGACCAACGGTCTCGCCTTGGATAACAGGATGGTGAAGTTCTGTAAGGAGAAGATGATAAACATCGGTATCTCCCACGAAGGTCCGTGTGCCGACATCCTGAGGCATGACGGCCGCAGGATAGAGGACCTCATCGTCGGTCTGAGCGACAAGGAGAGGGCATTCGCCGTCAGCGCCCCCATCTCCAAGGAGAGCCAGTCGAGACAGGCCGAGATCTACGATCATTTCAACGGGATAGGGGCGTCCATCAGCATGGTCCCGGTCATCCCGGCAGGATGCGCCGCGAAGAACCCCGGACTCGTCCCCGATCCGGACGAGTACATACGCGGCAGCATAGAGGTCTTCGACAAGTGGTTCAACGACCCGGACGCCAGGATACCTCTCGCTCCCCATTATCTGTACGTCCTCACGGCCCTCGGAGACCCGCAGCCGTCCGACTGCGCCCACACCTCATGTCTTACCAAATGGGTCTGCATCTATCCCAACGGCGACCTGTATCCCTGTGCCAAGGCCTGTCCGGAGGAGTTCCGCATGTGCAGCATCGACGGGATATCGCACATGTCGGACGCATTCCGTACGGACGGGTTCGCGAGGATGCTCAAGGGCTCCATAGAGAGGAGGGCCAAGTGCCAGTCCTGCGATATCTACGACTACTGTCAGGGCGGCTGCAGCATCGATGCGTATTATCAGTGCGGTATAGGGAACCGCGACGGGGACTCCTGCCGCATATACCGCGACGTGTTCCGTCACGTGAAGAAAGAGGTCGATGCGGTCATATCGGAGAAGAAGGACCTCTCCAGACTCAATCCGATGGTGAGGGACGCCATACTCGGTAAGCTCGTCAACCCCATGATAAACGGGGTATGACTGCCTCCGGTATGGGTGTAAGGTGTTTCCGGGCCGGTTCACTCCCTGACGCCTATGGCGCTGACCATTATCTTCACGCCTTTCGGCAGGGCCGCCACCTGGACGCAGGACCTGGCCGGGAAAGGCTGTCTGAAGTGCTCGGCATAGACGAGGTTGACCTTGCCGAAGTCCTCGATGTCGGTAAGGTAGACCGTCACCGAGACGGCCCCGTCCTCCTTCACGCCGGCGGCTTTCAGGACGGCCCATACGTTGCAGAGTGCCAGTTCGGTCTGCTTCTCGATGGTCTCCGGTATCTCCCCCGTCCTGGGGTCTACGGGTATCTCCCCCGCCGTGAAGACCATGTTCCCGGCTGCGATCGCCTGGGAATACGGCCCTACGGCCATCGGGGCCTTGTCCGTGTTCACAGTATCCGTCATATCACTCACTGTCCTTTCCGATCTCGTTGATGTCGTACGGCACCCTCTGGTACACATAGTAATTGAGCCAGTTGGTGAAGATCAGGTTGGCCGTGCTCCTCCAGTTCATGACCGGGTCCTTCGAGGGGTCGTCGTCCGGGAAGTAATGGTACGGTATGTGGGGGTTCATGCCCTTTCCCAGGTCCCTGTAGTATTCGTACGACAGGGTCTTGGCGTCGTACTCCATGTGTCCTGTAATGAACACCTGTCCGGAATTCTCGCTTACGACTATCCCCACCCCGGCCTCGTCCGAGACGGCGATGATGTGGAGATGGGGGTTCCTTATGATGTCCTCCGCCCTGACCTCGGTATGTCTCGAGTGGGGGAACCAGAAGATGTCGTCGCACCCTCTCAGGAGGGGGTCGTCCCTGACGATCGCCTTGTGGGCGAAGACCCCCGACATCTTGGACTCGAGGGGATATTTGGGGATGCCGTAGTGGTAGTTGAGTCCCGCCTGCGCCCCCCAGCATATGTGCAGGGTGGAGAAGACGTTCTTCTTCGACCATTCCATGATCTGGCACAGTTCGTCCCAATAGTCGACCTCCTCGAAGTCTATGTTCTCCACCGGGGCTCCTGTTATGATCATGCCGTCCCATTTCCTGCTCTTCACGTCGTCGAAGCGGTCGTAGAACCTGTCCAGGTACTCCTGGGACGTGTTCTTCGACACATGGGAGGACATCTGCAGGAGACGTACGTTGACCTGGAGGGGGCTGTTGGACAGGAGCCTCATTATTTGGATCTCCGTCTCCACCTTGGTGGGCATGAGGTTCAGTATCAGCAGGTCCAACGGACGTATATCCTGCGAGGCCGCGCGGTTCTCGCGCATGACGAACATGTTCTCGTTCTCGAGAACTGTCGCGGCCGGAAGGTCGTTCGGTACTTTTATCGGCATACGATGTCACTCCTGAGGATGTCCCGCATGGCGGGGTCTCAGTCGAAGATCCCCATGCTCACATACTTGTCGCCGCCGTCCGGCAGGATGGCGACGATCTTCTTGCCGGGATTCTCTTTGGCGACCTCCAATGCCATGAAGACGTTGGCGCCTGCGGAGATCCCTGCGAATATGCCCTCCTCCCTGGCGAGGCGCTTGGTCGTGTCGATGGCATCCTGACCCTTCACGGTCCTGATCTCGGAGATGACGCTCCTGTCGAGGTTCTTGGGTACGAAGTTCGCTCCGATGCCCTGGATCTTGTGGGGTCCTGCCTGTCCGGACGTCACGAGTGCGCTCTCGGCAGGCTCCACAGCTATCGTCTTGGCGTCCGACCCGGCGTCTTTCAGTGCCCAGCCGATCCCGGAGATGGTCCCTCCGGTCCCGAATCCGGCCACCACATAGTCCACGTCGGGCAGGTCCGCAAGGATCTCCCTTCCGGTCGTGGATCTGTGGGCGAGGATGTTCGCGGGGTTGTCGAACTGTCCGAGGCTGATGGATCCCGGGGTGGCCTTCAGGAGCTCCTCGGTCTTGTCGAGGGTCCCCTTCATCCCGAGTTTTCCGGGGGTGAGGACGAGCTCCGCACCGTAGGCCTTCATGTACGCCTGCCTCTCCTTGGACATGGTGTCGGGCATGACGAGGACGCATCTGTATCCGCGGGCGGCCGATATCATGGCGATGGCGATGCCGGTGTTTCCGGAGGTGGGTTCGATGATGGTCCCTCCTTGTCTCAGGAGTCCCCTGGCCTCCGCATCGTTGATCATGGAGAGGACGGCGCGGTCCTTTATGGATCCTCCGGGGTTCTTCCCCTCGATCTTCACGTATACCTCGCTTCCTGCGGGAGCGATCCTGTTGAGCCTTACGAGAGGCGTGTTGCCTATAGCCTCGGTGAGCGATCTGTATATTGCCATATCTATAACGATTGACAATGCAATATAAATCTTAATTCATACCCAAACTATCATTTTAATTCATATATGAATATTGAAGGGATTCTATTCTGGACGGGACGAAAATATTCCTGTGTGATTCAGAACATGGTAGAGGATTATTCACTTAGTGCGGTCATCTATAGTTAATCGTTAACTTTAAGAGAGTATCCGTTTAGTGTGTATCATGGGGGACTCGGCGTATACGGATTCGGACAGGAAGCACCTTTTGGCATGTACGGTCTCCGGTGCGTTCATAACCCCTCTGATGAGCACGATGATGAACCTCGCGCTCATGTTCATAGGCGACGAGTTCTCCGTCGGATCCCACGACCTCGGATACGTCAACACGATGTTCCTCCTCGGCTCCGTGATAGCCATGGTCCCCTCCGCAAGGCTGGCCAGCATCTACGGGATGAGGAAGGTGTTCCTTCTGGGTCTCGTCATAACGGGCGTCACCTCGTTCCTTGCGATGCTGAGTCCCGGTTTCGCATTCTTCGTGGCCATGCGTTTCGCCATAGGGTTCGGGTCGGCCATGATCGGGGTGACGTCCATCGCCATGCTCACCTACGTGTTCCCTCGGGAGCGGCGCGGATGGGCCATAGGCATCAACACGACCTCGGTATACATAGGTCTCTCCCTTGGACCCACGATCGGGGGCCTGGTGTCGGACGCCGTCGGGTGGAGGGCGTGTTTTGTCATAGTGCTGGCACTCGTCATCGTCTCCTTGTTCTTCGTATCCAACTTCAGAAAGGAGGTCACGCCCACGCCGGAGGAGGCCATGGATTGGAAGGGATCGGTCCTCTGGTCCGTATCCGTGTTCGTTCTGATGTTCGGCGTCATAAACATCACCTCGGGTCTCGCCGCAGGCATGGTGGTCGCAGGACTGGGACTGTTCCTGGTGACCGTATGGTATCTGCGGAGGTGCGGCAGTCCCGTCCTCAACCTCCGTCTCTTCGGGATAAGGATGTTCAGCAGGTCGAGCGTGGCGGCGTTCATGAACTACGGCGCCTCCTACTCCGTGGCGTTCTTCATGTCCCTGTATCTCCAGAGCATCGGGGCCCTGACCGCCTCGCAGGCGGGGGCCCTCATGCTCGTGCAGCCCGCCGTGCAGGTCCTCCTCACCGCCAGGATGGGTGCCCTCTCGGACAGGATGGGGGACAAGCGCATACTGCCCACCCTCGGTATGCTGATCGTCAGTTTCGGTGTCGCCATGTTCCTCTTCCTGGGGACCGAGTTCTCGCTGCCCTATGTGGTGCTGATGATGCTCATCATAGGCGTCGGCATGGGGATATTCTCGTCTCCCAACACCTCCGTCATAATGTCGTCCGTCCCGGGCAAGTACCGGGGGGAGGCGTCGGGCGTCGTATCCGTTGTACGTCAGACCGGGATGATGGTCTCGATGAGCATAGCCATGGCATCCATATCGGTCATAATGGGGTCCACGGACAATCTGGGACCTTCCACCTACGGCGACTTCGTCGACACCATGCGCCTCGCATTCTCCATCTGTCTCGGCATGTGCGTGGTGGGGATCCTGTGTTCCTGGTTCAGAGGGAGTACGGATGAGGAATGCCTTAAATCGATTTGAGGGTCCTTTAAACTCGAAAACTCCTAAATATTCGTTTTTTACATGAACGGACGATGGACAAGGCTAAGATGGAGGCCGCGAGGCGCAACTACAATTTCCAGAAGGTCATCGCGGCAGTCGGATTCATCCTGATGTCCGGGAAGTTCCTGGCATACTACATCACCGGTTCGGTGGCCATCCTGACGGACGCCATGGAGAGTATAGTCAACGTGGTCGCGGGGGTCATCGGCCTCTACGCATTGTACCTCACCATGAAGCCCGCCGACGATTCCCATCCCTACGGACACGGGAAGATCGAGCTCATCTCATCGTCCATAGAGGGGAGCATGATCTCCATCGCCGGTGCCCTGATAATCCTGGAATCCGTGGACAGGTTCCTCCATCCGTCCGACATAAACTCGCTGGACATCGGATTGGTCATCGTCGCCGTCGCCGCACTGGTCAACTTCGCCATGGGGTACACGGCCATAAGGATGGGCAGGTCCACCAATTCGGTAGCCCTCGAGGCCAGTGGCAAGCATCTCTGCAGCGACACATATTCTTCCGTCGGGATCCTTCTCGGTCTAGGCATAGTGTATGCCGGGAATGCATTGGGATACGATCTGGGTATTTTCGATCCCATCATGGCTTTGATCTTCGGTGCCGTCATCGTGGTGACGGGTGTCCGCGTCCTGCTGAAATCCATGAACGGCATCATGGACAGTGCGGACATAGAGGTCCTGAGGGTCGTCACCCGCTGCATCAACCACGAGAGGGACGAGAATGTCATCGACGTCCATCATCTGAGGGTCGTCAGATACGGGTCGTCCGTCCACGTGGATGCCCACATGACCGTCCCCGGACGTCTGACCGTGGAAGAGGTCGAGAAGATAGTAGACCGCTTCTCCAAAGCCATCAAGGACCAGCTGGGCGACGATGTGGACATAACGTTCATGGCGGAGTCCTGCGACAACATGTTCTGCAGATACTGTCAGGACGAGGGTTGCGACCACCGTGCCGTCGGTTTCGTGGACATAAAATATCTGGGTATCGACACGGTCATCAAGAACGACACCCATTATCTCAAGGCCGTGCGCGGAAGGAACGAGCGCATATCGGATACCAAGGATGAAGGGAAGAACGGCGAATGACCTGTTCCGGGGGCCACTATTTTCTACTCGGAACGTATACGCTGGAACATGTTCGGAATCGGTAACAGGGACGTTCCGGAGAAGATCCGCGAAGCAAAGCTGTCCAAATGGTACGGGACGCTTTCCGATACAGACAAGGTGAAGCTGAACCGTTACATGGACGGGGCCGACCCCTCCAGCGCATCCGCTTTCATATGCTCCGTATCCAAACTCGCCAACGACGATCACAACTACAAGTTCGTGGCCTTCCTCGCCGAGAGCACGGAAGACATAAGGATGGACGGCATCCAGAGGTTCTACGTCAACGAGGTGTCGATCCCGGCCCTGTACAACATGGAGGAATACGACCGCTGCGACAAGGCGTGCGACAGGGGTCTCGCCCTTCTCAAGGAGAAAGGGGTCATGGAGCGCGTCTTGAAGGATAACGGCGGGGTTCTGCCCGAATCCCTCTACTGCAGGAACTACAAGCTCAACGTGGCCGTAGGGGTCCATTACGACTACGACGAAGGGGACAGACTCCTGGAACAGTTCGAGAAGGACGGCCTGATCAGTCACGAAGAGGTGGAGTACAGGAAGCAGGGGATAAAGACCTTCAGGCTTCAGAAGACGTTCGACTCGATATTCTCCATCAAGGAGAAGGACGAATGAGGGACCTCCACCCTATCTGAGGGACCACGTCTACGGCCGGTTCCTCGTAAGGGTGTATCCTGTCTATCGTTTCCAAAACTCTTTCCAGGTCTTCTTTTCCGACCACGAATTCCAGACGGACCTCGTCCTCCACGGATATCTCCCCGACCTTCCCTATGAACGGATGGGACCCCTCCTCCGTCTTCCAGGTCCCTTTGACCGGGAAGTAGCGGAAGGAGCGGCGGTATCCTGGGTAGACGGGTTCCATGACACCGTCTATGGCGTCCATCAGCATCTCCAGGTGGGATGCCGGCACATCCACCCCGATGCCGTAGACCTCACTCGGACCCGTCACCGGCCGCGGCCTCCTTCTCGGCTATGATGCGGTCGATGTTCGCTATACGCTCGTCGATGTTCTTCATGGCCTTCTTCGCCCTTCTTTTCAGGAAGGATACGCTCAGGAGGGTGGCCAGCATGTTCGTGAGCGGGAACTCGTACGCGAATCCGGCCACGATGCCGGTGGCCTTCTTGATATCGGATATGGAGTTGATCTTGTGGATCAGGGAGTTGTTCTCGACCTCGGGGAGTTTTCCCCTGAGGGCCTTGTACATCAGCTTCTGCCCTCCCCACACGACCTCCATGCTCCATTGGACCTGTCCCAGCACCGGTGCGGGGGTCCCCACGGGGACGGTCTTCTTGTGGAGGATGGCCTTCCTCAGGTCGTCCTCGGTCCTTCCTTCGAATTCCGTCCAATTGTATCCGGCCGTGAAAAGCGAATGTGCATCCGATCCGGATGTGGCGGCCCATTTCCCGGGATGCCTGTCCATGATGCATTGTGCCAGATAGTTGGAGTACGGATCGGGGTGTCCGCCGTTGATGACTTCGAACCCCTCTATGGGGAGATCGAATATCTTCTCCTGCATACCGTCCACATGGACACTGAACGGGTGGGGTGCGATGGCCAGACCTCCCTGTTCGTGTATGATGTCCACGGCCTCTTCCGGAGACAGCCATTTCTTCAGTTTCTCTGTCAGCCAGAGGCCTATGACCTCCCCTTGGTCGGTCATGACCTCGTCGCCGACCACCACGTCGATGTCATCGAATTTCTTGGCGTATTTCTGTGCCAGGATCCCTCCTGCGACCTCGTTGTGGTCGGTGATGCAGAGGACGTCGAGCCCTCTTCTCCTGGCATCGTCCACCTGTTTCGCCGGATCGATGACGGACTCCGGAAAACTCATCAGTCCCAGACTGTTGAATCCGGAATAGTCCGTATGGACATGGGTGTCAGCCTTTCCCATCCTTTCCATGCACCATGGTAGTTTATCGACCTATTTCAAATTACACTTAACTTCAGTAGATATGGTGCGACAGTATGTTCCAGATGCCTAACGGGAGGATGGGTCAGGACTGCTCGGCGTAGTAGTATTCGCCTACGGACTTCTGGGTCCTGTCCAGGTTGGATCCCTCTTTATTTATCCTGGGTCTGTGGGTGTCCGCATCGCGTCTGAACGTTATGTCGACGGATTTCAGGAACTTGTTCATGCCCTCGCGCATCCTGTACGGTCCCTCCGCGATACCGTGGTGTCCCGGTTCCCCGCCGAATACCATGAGCGAATCGGAGACCATGTCGATGAAGTAGATGTCGTGGTCCACGATGAGTGCGCTGCGCCCGGTCTTCTCCATCATCCCGCTTATGCACTTGGCCGCCTCCATCCTCTGATTGGAATCGAGGTATGCGGACGGTTCGTCCAGAAGATAGATGTCGGCATCCTTCGCGAGGCACCCTGCGATGGCGACCCTCTGGAGTTCTCCTCCGGACAGGTTCTTCATCTGCTTATCCATCAGGAACTTGATGGCCAGGGGACCGATCACCTGGGTGTCGAAGAACCCGCTGGTGACCTGGTCGTAGTTTATGGCGCACAGGTAGTCCTGGACGGTGCCGTCGTAGTCCTGGGATATGTACTGGGGCTTGTAGGAGATCCTCATGATCCCGTTGACGCATCCTTTGTCGGGTTTGATCTCCCCCGCCAGCATCTTGACGAAGGTGGTCTTACCGGTGGCGTTAGGGCCGACGACCCCTACCGATTCCCCGATCTTCACCGCTCCGCTGTTGACATCCAGCTTGAATTCGCCGAAATCCTTGGAGACGTCTTCGAAGTCGATGAGGGTGGGTGTGTCCCACTCCCCGGACGGTGCGGAGACGGCGAACTCGATGGGTCTCTCCCTGAACCTGATGTTCTCCTCGGGCAGGTAACCCTGCAGGTAGACGTTGATGGCGGTCCTCACCTGTCTTCCGAGCGTGAACACTCCGTATGCGCCCTCCGACCCGTAGACCAGGTTGACGTTGTCCGCCAGATAGTCCAGGATGGCGAGGTCGTGTTCTATGACCACGACATACTTGTCCTCGCCGGCCAGGCTCTTGATTATGCGGGCCATCTTGACCCTCTGGTAGATGTCGAGGTAGGATGTGGGCTCGTCGAAGAAGTAGATGTCCGCATCCTTCATGCACGTGGCCGCCATGGCGACCCTCTGGAGCTCTCCTCCGGAGAGTTTGGTGAGGTCCCTGTCGATGACCTGTTCCAGACCGAACGTCTCCACGGCCTCCTCCAGACTCATCCTCTCCTGGGTCTTGCTCAGGAGGTCCCTGACGACACCCTTGGTGACCTTGGGGAGCTTGTCCACATACTGGGGCTTCATGGCCACCTTTATCTTCCCCGCATACACGTCGCTGAGGTAGGGGTAGATGTCGGTCCCCTTGTAGCGGGCAAGGACCTCTTCCTTGGTGGGAGGGTTGTCATAGTTCCCGAGGTTGGGCACCACTATCCCGGACAGGATGTTGATGGCGGTGGTCTTTCCTATCCCGTTGGGTCCGAGGATACCGGTGATCATACCCTTCTTGGGGACGGGGAGCCTGTAGAGGCGGAAGGAGTTCTCCCCGTACTGGTTGACCATCTCGTCCTTGAGTTCGTCGGCCAGCCCTATGATCTTGATCGCTTTGAACATGCACTTGTTGGCGCATATGCCGCATCCCTGGCACAGCGTCTCGGAGATGATGGGTTTCCCCCTCTCCCCGAATTCGATGACATTCACTCCCGTCCTGATGAGCGGACAGAACTTGTAGCATTCCTTGTTGCATTTCTTGTTCTGGCATCTGTCGAACAAGACCGCCGCGATCCTCATGATGCGACCCATCTATCGCAGTTATAAATATAATTCGCGTGCGCGGGCGGAAAAGGTCCGGTACAGGACCGGCATCCGGAGACCGTGTCATCCCGCGGCGGGGCGGTACACGCCGCCGACCGACTGGGTCCTTGTCTTATTTTTTATATCTGCACGACTTGTTTCGTGACATACCCACAGTGTCAAAGGGGGAACAATTTTGGATAAGAAGACCGAAACCGCTCCATCATCCGGAAGTACGGGACCGTCCGGGGCCGACAGGGGTCCGGGCAATCCCCATTCATTCGAATGGCTGACCGACGAGATGTCCGCATCGCTCGATACCGTCCACCGTGTCGACAAAGAGGGATTCCTCTATGAGATGGACTGCATCTACGACTACTACGGCAATCCCTACATCACTTCCCTCATGGAGAAATTCGGCGTCTATGACGCCGGGTGCTCCGCATTCGTCACCTTCAACGAGACGGGGGACAGCGTCCTGACCGCCAGGAACTACGATTACAGGCACACGGATGCCGCCGGAGGATATACCGGTCTGAACGTCGCCATACACTGCGCCCCCGATGGGAGATACAGGTCCGTGGCCATCGCCGACGCGTATTGGCTGGATTCCGATAACGCGACGTTCTCCGCAGGGGTCCTGGACGACGGCAGGACCGACACCTCCATGCTCGTGATGCTTCCGTACGTATGTGTGGACGGGATCAACGAGAAGGGGCTGACCGTATCCATCCTCAAACTCGACGTCAAGGAGGGGGAGTCGTCCGTGGACCAGAAGGATGCGGGGAAGATCTCTATCAGGCATTCCGTTCTGACACGTTACATATTGGACGGATGTGCCACGGTGGATGAGGCCGTCGCCATGGCCGGGGACTACAACATCAAGGGGGTGTTCGGCATGGACTTCCACATATTCGTGACCGACTCCACCGGCGCCTCCGCCGTATTGGAGTGGCGCTACAACAAGCTGTGCGTCACCAAGGTGGATGCCGTCTCCAACTTCTACTCCGGATTCGACGATGCCGAGGACTACTACAAGAACGGTGTCCTCATGGAGAACGTGGTGCGCCTGGAGAACTCCGTGAAGGAATACAAGTACGGTTTCGGTCACGGGTACCACCGTCTCACCGGGATAGTAAGCGCATTGGAGCGTTACATCGACTTCTCCCGGGAGGACCGTGCCGCCAAGATGACGGGGGAGCAGGCCATGCGCATCCTGAGCGTCGCCGCACAGGATCCCGGGACCGAGGCGACGTCGATGACCCAGTACAGCGCCGTCTACGATTCCAAGACTCTCAGCGCGACCGTGTGCATGCATCAGGATTACGGCTCCGTCTTCAGGATAACCCTGGACTGAGACCGTCGTGCGGACGCGGAATCAAATACCTTTCAACGGACGGGGTCCTTCGGATGCCCGTCCGGTCATTTTATAATACATCCTCCGGCGGAGGTCCGGTGCCGTACTTTCGGAATCCCGATATCGAAAGAGATCTGTTGATTGTAAGGATGCGATGGAAACATTACGAGGAGACCCGGTGTCGGATCCCGTAAAAATAGGAATCGAAGAAACAAGGTGTTTATGGAGGAACCGGGGAACAGGTCCCCGGTTAAGTGATTTCAAGCAGTCACAGGGGCGACCATCTTCTCGTAGACCCTCTTGTATCCGAGGAATCCGATGGCGGTGATCGCGACGCATGCGTCCATGATGATGTTTCCGATGAGGTCGAGACCGCTCACGATGTTGAGGGCGACCAGGCCGACTGCAGAGAATATCCAGATTACGGATGCTGTGTAGAAGTCCATTCTATTACCTCTTTCCTTTTTCATGAACAAGTTTTGCATCCATGCCGTCCGTCGCCGGACGCTGAGTCCGCATGACCTCCCGGCCATGCTCCTTATGTGCCGAAACTTGTCAGATGTTTCAGTAATCTACTGATGTAATTCCGTTGATTTATACGTTCGTAGTAAAATTAATATACTATTTGTGTTGGATATAAATACCGTTTATATATTCTACACATAACCTTCATGCCCGTTAGGTCCATTCCGGCCGTCTCGAAACCATAAAGGTGTGTTCGGAGGATTCAGATATCATGGAGGGAACGTCGGGTACCAAGGTCCTGCTGAGCGACCCGAAGGTCGCCATACCGGCCCTGGCGGTACCTTTGGCCGTAGCGATATTCGTCCAGAACTTCAACAGCATGGCCGACACCATGTGGGCCGCATGGCTGGGGGGATCCGCCGTAGCAGGTCTCGGATTGGCATATCCCCTCTATGCGGCCATAGTGGGCATCGGCAACGGTCTCGGCATAGGCGTCGCCGCGGCCATCGCCAGATGCGTCGGGCTTTCCGACAGGGAGGGGGCCACCCGTTCCGCCGGCCAATCCCTTCTTCTGGCACTTGCGGCATCCGTCCTTGTGGCCGTCCCCTTGGTCGTATTCGCGGAACCCCTCATGTATGCGTTCGGTGCCGGGGAGGCCGGTCCGGACGCCGTCGCCTACGGGATGCCGATCTTCGCCGGGAGTTTCTTTGTCATAGCCGGGTCCGTCATGTCGGGCGTCCTCAGGGGCGAGGGTGCGGCCCGCCGTTCCATGGTCATACAGGTGGCGGGGGCGCTCTTCAACATGGTCTTGGACCCCGTACTGATGTACGGTCTGGGCATGGGTGTCGCCGGGGCGGGGTTGGCCACGGTGGCCGCCGGTGCACTCTCGTTGTGTCTGGGTCTTTACTATTACGTCGGTGCGGGCGATATGTACGTGAGGTTCCGCATCAGGGACCTGAGGCCCGATTGGCCCGTGGCGAAGGAGATCCTGTGCGTCGGTCTTCCGGAGTCCGCCGAGTACATGGTCATGTCCCTGATCAACATACCCATGAACTACATCATAGTCGGGGTGGGGGACCCCAACGTGGTCGGTACCTACACCTCGGCATGGAGGGTGGGTTACATGGTCCTCATCCCGTGTCAGGCCCTCAGCGGAGGCGTGGTGTCGGTGTGTTCGACGGAATACGCCCGCGGCCGTGCCGACCTCGTCGCGGAGGCCTACCGTTTCACCGCCCGCCGCTCCGTACTCCACACATTCTATCTCTCCGTACTGCTGGCACTTCTGTCCTACCCGATAGCGTGCATGTTCACGGCGTCGGACGACATATCGTACCTCCGGGACAACATGACCGTCTGCCTCCTCTGCCTGGCGGTCCTTCTCCCCATGATGTCCATGGTGTTCGTGGGTTCCGCCTTCCTCCAATCGCTGGAACATTCGGAGATCGGGTTCCTGTCGTCGCTGATACGCAACATCCTGATGGTGTCCGGATACTTCGCCATGGCGGCGGTCTTCCGCAGCACCGAAGCCATCTGGGTCATCATGGCGGTCATAGAGGTCGCGGGAGGGGCCCTCATGGCCTGGCTGGCGAAGGTATACATCGGCAGGTTCGGGGATTCATGCCTCCGCGGAGGTACAGGCAACACATCCTGACCTCCGCGCGTGCACACTCTTATAAGGAGAATGCGTCGTTACCCCTCAACATATGTCGAAAGTCCTTGTAAACATCGCATGGCCCTATGCGAACGGACCCATCCATCTGGGACACGTCGCGGGCTCTCTTCTCCCACCGGACATCTTCGCCCGCTACAACAGGCTCCTGGGCAACGAGGTCTGGGTCGTCGGAGGTTCCGACCAGCACGGCACCCCCATCACAGTCACCGCGGACAAGGAGGGCGTCACCCCGGAGGAGGTCGCCGACAGGTACCACGCCATGAACAAGAAGGCGATAGAGGACCTGGGGATCGAGTACACCCTCTATTCCAAGACCCACTCCCCCGTCCACTCCGAGATCACCCAGTGGATGTTCAGGACCCTCCTGGACAACGGATACATCTACACAAAGGACGAGGACGAGTACTACTGTCCGAAGTGCAGGAAGTTCCTTCCCGACAGGTATGTGGAGGGGACGTGCCCCAACTGCGGCATGCAGGACGTCCGCTCCGACCAGTGCGACAACTGCGGCACCACCTTCGTCCCGGGGGACGTCATCGACCCCCACTGCACCCGCTGCGGCACCAGGCCCGAGGTCAGGTCCTCCACCCAGTTCTTCCTGAAGCTGTCCGCCTTCGAGAAGCCCCTCCTGGAGTTCCTGGACGACAAGAAGTACTGGAGGCAGAACGTCAGGGCGTACACGCAGAACTTCCTCAAGGGCGGTCTCAAGGACCGCGCCATCACCAGGGACATGTCCTGGGGCATACCCATCCCGGTGGAGGGCGAGGAATGGAAGGACAAGGTGATCTACGTATGGTTCGACGCGGTCATCGGATACCTCAGCACGACCATCGCCCACTCCAGGGACATCGGGCAGCCCGATTACTGGAAGACCTTCTGGGAGAATCCCGACTGCAAGCACTACTACTTCATCGGGAAGGACAACATCCCGTTCCACAGCATCATCTGGCCCGCCATGCTCACGGGTATGAGGCAGGGACTCAACCTGCCTTACGACATCCCGGCCAACGAGTACCTCATGTTCAACGGCGGCAAGCTGTCCAAGAGCAGGAAGGGCGCCGTCACCGACGCCGAATCCATGATCCCCCGGGACATACCCCGCGTCCTGGAGAAGTTCGACCCCGAGGAGATCAGGTACTATCTGTCCATCATCATGCCCGACACCCATGATGCCGAGTTCTCCTGGTCCGACATGGAGACCAAGGTCAACAGCGAGCTCGTCGCGGCCCTCGGGAACCTGTACCACAGGTGTCTCAGCTTCACCTACAAGAACTTCGGCACCATCCCGGAGAACGACAGCCCCGACGAGAAGGTGTCCTCCGAGATATTCAAGACGTACACCGAGTACGAGAGGTTCCTCTCCGCATGCGACTTCAAGAAGGCCCTGCAGGCGGTCATGGGTCTGGCGCACTTCGGGAACGAGTACTTCAACTCCTGCACCCCGTGGAAGCTGGTGAAGGAGGACAAGGCCGCCTGCGGCAGGGCCCTCAACGAGAACCTGAGGATCATCAAGGCCCTCGCCATCATGGCATGGCCCTTCCTGCCCAGGTCCTCCGAGAAGATCTGGGACTACATGGGTCTTCCGGGCACCGTCGAGGAGGCCGGATACAAGTCCGTCCAGACCCCTCTGCCCGCAGGGACGCGGATGAAGGAACCCGTCCCCGTATACGGCAAGATCGACCTCAAGGTGACCTTCCCGGACCTGTTCAAGCAGCCGGAGGCGGAGGCCAAGAAGAAGGTCGAGGCCGCCAAGGAGGAGAAGAGGCCCGCCGAGCCGTTCGACGCGTTCAGGAGGCTCGACCTCCGTGTCGGCAAGGTCGTCTCCGTGGAGGACCATCCGAATGCCGACAAACTGTTCAAGCTGCAGGTGGACGTAGGGGAGGAGACCCCGAGGACCATATGCGCCGGCCTCAAGGCCTACTACACGAAGGAGCAGATGCTCGGGAGGAAGGCGATAGTCGTCACCAACCTCGCCCCGCGCCCCCTCAGAGGGGTGGAGTCGTGCGGGATGCTCCTGGCGGCCGACGACGAGGACCTCGGCGGGGACGCCGTGCTGCTCCTGAGGCCTTCCGACCCGGAGATACCCGTGGGTACCAGGTTCAACTGCGGTCTCGAGAACTCCGGCGACGTGATAGATTACAAGAAGCACTTCTCCGCGGTGACCATGAAGGTGTCCTCGGTGAAGGACGGTGTCTTCGTCTCCGAGGGTGCCGGCATCGAACTGCCCGCCGGGGCGCCTGCACGCGTCGCGGCCGTGGTGGACGGGGGCAGGGTCCTCGTCCTCGGCGACGGGAAGGGATGCGTGGCCACCGTGGACGGCGACATCAAGGACGGGGCAGGCGTCAGATGATCGCCGACCTGCATGTCCACACGAACTATTCGAACGACGGGAAGTCGACCCCCCAGCAGGTCATAGATGCCTGTATCGAGAGGGGCATAGGCTGCGTGGCGATAACCGATCACAACAGCTTCAAGGCCTATTTCGACGTGAAGGACAACGGCAAGGTCATAGTGATCCCCGCGGAGGAGGTATCCTCCACGGAGGGTCACATAGTCGCATTGGGGATAGACAGGGAGATCCCCCGCGGCCTCTCCATCCAGGCCACCATAGACGCCATCCACGAGGCGGGAGGGTTCGCATTCGCCGCCCACCCGTACAGGTGGTGGTCGGGTCTGGGGGAGAAGAACACCCTGAAGTACGATTTCGACGGGACGGAGGCGCTGAACGCACGCTCCGTCAAAAGCGCCAACAGAAGGTCCATGAAGCTCGCCGAGAGGATCGGGAAACCGATAACGGCAGGCTCGGACGCCCATTCGCCCGGACGCATAGGCTGGGGCAACGTGACCCTTCCGGACGGCTTGAGGACATGGCAGGAGGTCGTCGCCGCCATCATGGAAAGCAAGGCGACCGCACACAGCGTATATCGTCATCCGATGGAGACCATACGCTACGGGTTCAAATCCATAGGACAGTGGATCCTACGCGGTTTCAAGAGGATGTAATAAAAAACCACCATATACTTGCAATCTCAGTGTTTGAATGGCTTTGATCGCATGGACAGGATCATGGAACATCGTTCCAAACCAACAGTGGGATCGATCGGTTTCTCCGAGGACCGTCTCAAGGATGCATATGGGAGGATGGATATGGAGAACCATCCGTGGGCAAGACATGCATCGAAGGAGATCCTGGTCATCGCCAGGAAGAGATGATCGATCCTAAGAGGGGCACCGTCCGAATTGGAAGGTGTGGTGGTCGGACACCTTTTGATCGTAATGTTGTGTATCGACGACTATGATCCGAATCTTGTGTGTGTGGCGATCGAAAACGGCCGAAATCGGATGAATGTGCCAGATATGTCACAGATATCCTCTAAGAAGCCGCATCGGGTATCTGTCGAGTACAGACCCGGCGATGTCGCCGATGGGTCGAAGACGGCTTGGAATCGCAAAGTAAGACGGAAGTGATATACCGGAACGGTGTTCCGAAGAGGGGCGGAACAATAGTAGAATTCCCGTCCATGGACGGTTTCGGATCCATATCGTGTGCGGTCCGAGGTATTGCATCGGTTTGCAAACCATGCAATGACTTTCCGGAGCTACGGACAGAGCGCAGCATCGCCCCTCGTAAGGGGCCTATCCAAGATTGTGCCACTCAGGTGATAATGGGGCCAATGTACCATTTGGAGGAATAATTGGTGTGGATGTTTTTCCTTTGAATGACATCTTTCTATACGCAGTAATGTGGATGTGTAGCAGTGCTGCTAAGAGCCGTCCTTGTTATAATTATAACATACTAGTAGTTATATATGGTGACGGGCGATAACTATACGGCCTGTGAAGTCACGGCTCACGGATAAGACCGTAGGGATTAGTGTCAGATCGGGAGGAGTCTGGATATGAAGCAGCATGTTATAGCTAGAGCGACAGAGAGATTCTGTCTTGACAAAGAGCACGAGAACGGTATTCTGATCGAGAGTTTTCCCACTGGATTGGGGAAGAGTCACGAGGCCTGCTATGCCATGCTGGATGTTGTTCAGAAAGATCCAGATGCAAAATTCATCTTCATCTGCAACCAGACGAAGAATCTGCCCTACGACCTTCTTCTGAAGATCGCCAAAGACGACTTCAAGATGAGCGAGAAGGAGTTCAAGAAACTCGTTCTTCCGCTGAAATCCAACATCGACGCTTTCACAGAGAACTATAAGGATTCGATGAAGAAGAACATCAAATCCCTGTTCGCTGAATACGACATCGAGGACGGTGTTCTCGGGAACGTTGTTCGTTACAGGAATCTATATAAGAAGGTAAAAGGAAGCAATACTGTACCCGAATACATCGCACAAGTGAGGACGGAATACGAGGGTGCGGAGAGGGACTTCAGGAGTGCTGTGCACAAGGTCCTGAAACCTCTGCAAAAACCATCCGCCAGAGTGAATAAGATCAACACTGATGATTCATACAAATGGATTAGGGAAATCTACCCTGCGATGGATTTCGACTCCTACAGGATTATCCTGATGTCCGATGCGAAATTCCTGTATACGATCGACCCGATCGTTGCCGCTCCTTTCACCATCTGGTCCGAGACCGACCTCAGGGTCCAGAAGGACAAGGATGATGAGGACAGCGAACCGTCGGAGCATTCCCGTCTTCTCGATCATATCATCATAATAGACGAATTCGATGCTTTCAAGAGGGTTATCCAGGACACTCTGATCGAGGAGCAGAAGGACGAGGTGGATGCAGTTCGTGCTTTCCGCAACCTGTATCTCAGACTCCAGCACTGGAAGAACCTTCCCACTCTGATGATCACCGAATCCTCGTGGTGGACCTCTATCAAGAATATCTCGATCCCGGAGCGTTTCAAGAAGCTCATCGACAGTTCTAAAAAGATCAGGCAGAAGTACCACATGGAATACCTGTTCAAGCAGTACGGCCTGGATGAGAACGGTAATCTCACCGACCCTCCGGGTTCCTCGTTCATGTTCAGGGATTACGAGCCGTACAGCGTAGGCAATGCCTTCACCGTCCGCACCGAGACGGAGATGCGTTACAACCGTATCCTAGTCGGAAAGGGAATAAAGTCCACTTCGTCTTGGTTCAGCAGTCTGTTCGGAGGATTGAACGAACTGTTCATCCAGATGGCAAAACTCGTACGTGATCTGGCATTCAACTACATGTATGCTCAAAAGAGTGATTCCTCTGATTCGGTGGATGTCCGCAGCGATGAGCACAGATCGTTCACCAACTGCGTGGATTCCGTCATCGATGCGTTGGATATGGAGCCAGACCTTGCCAGGTTCATCAAGATCAAAGTTATACACAACCGTTTGAAATCCGGCTCGGAGAAGTGTTTGGCTCTAGATGATCCAACGTTCTTCAGCAGGGGATTCGGCTACATCAGCATGAGGGATTCCATAAATAAGCAGTTGCAGACACATCTTTACTATACCGGTTACGACACCACCCCGGAAGCCGTGCTCAGACACATGGCCGAGAGGACGAAGGTCATTGCTATGTCCGCAACCGCGGAGGTGGACTCTCCTCTATGCAATTTCCATATACAGTATCTCAGGGACAGCGGGGTGTATTTCCACGAATTCGATGACGATGAGAAGCAGGAGATCCACGAGTTGATCCATTCCCTCAGAACGGGATTCGAGGACGGGAAGAGCAAGCTCCATTGCGAATGCCTGCCCTCTGTGACCAACTACAGCCGTGCCACTTGGGAGGATATGTTCGATGATGAGGACGATGCCGACGACCTCTATACGAAACTGGGTATCGCCGATGAAGGACAAACGTTCGCGGAGGTCAGATATGTACGTGTTGCGCAGGCTATCGATGCGTTCCTCTCCCACGAAGACATCTATTCCATGATCGGATTCTTCTCCGCACACGTCAGGAATTCGACCGACGGTAAGTTCACGGTCAACAAGATGAACTACGTCATCGAGAAGCTGGCCAAGAAGCACATGATCGCGGTTGGAGTGAAGTGGTACGGATCCGAGGAAACGGTACTCAACCCCAAGGCAGGAAATCCTGCCGCCTACATAATTCAGGTCAATGGGTCCAACTACGATGGGGTGAAAGACGAGATCCTCAGCAGACTGTCCGGAAAGGCGGAGGATTGCAACGGTATCGGCCAGAAGGTGTTCCTTATTACCGCTTACCAGACGCTCGGTGCCGGACAGAACCTTCAGTACGATGTCCCGGACAACCTTGCGGATGCGAGGGTATGGGTTAGGAAGGCAATGCCCGATTACGATATGGTCAGCAAGGAGAAGGACTTCGATGCCATCTATCTCGACGATCCCACCAACATCGGTCCTCAGATCGAGTTCGGGAAGAAGGGGACACTGGACAATTATCTGTTCTACGCCGAGTATCTGGATGCCACCAGCCAGATTACTCTGGACGATAAGCACGTGGAGATAAGGAATGCGTTCAGGCAGTGCTATACGCCCAACATGGACCGCCAACCCAACCATTTCAAGAAGTGCTTCGCATACATCCTGGCTAAAGCGCAGGTCGTGAACCAGGCGGTAGGGCGTATGTCCCGTACCGGCTGGAAGATGCCCAATGTGTATCTGTTCATCGACAGCGAGTTGGTCAACGGGGGAACGTTCGCATTGCCCAAGGAGTACTACGGTCCCTATCTCAGCTACGAATTCGAGACGCTCTACAATGAAGTGCATAAGAAGAATGAACTGGAGGCGAAGGATGGCGAGGAGGAGATGATACTGGACGACTGCCTCCGTATGTCCCACAACTTCGTCGGATATATGGACGATCTCCGCTTTGCCGTGTACGGGGGCAATGCCGAGGCCATTGCTAAATGGCAGGAGCTCAGGGACTTTGTCCTTCACAACCCAACCTGTCCGAAGAGGATGGAAGGATTGAGCAAGATCCAGAATACCGTTCACAGGTACGGATACATCGAACCTCCGAAGAGGTCCGGCAGCTATTGGTTCACGCTGAAGTTCGACTTCGATCAGAACGGAACGGACGGATTGGAGATACGTTTCGACGGTCCTCCGGCACAGCTTGAGAAAGAAGATCTGGGGAAGATCTGGTATTCGGTCAGCCCGGAGACCGCGAAGCTCGATCTGATGTCGAAGATCGATTATGTGAAGAAGTTCCTGGAGGAACATAGCATCCCCATGAGATTCGAACCCAATGACAAATTGATGTCACCGCCGTTGTTCCGCAACATATTCATGGGCGGTCTGGGAGAGATAGTCGGTAAGAGGATAATCGAGTATCTGACGGATGGAAAGGTTGTGCTGAACGATATGCCCTCGAAATACTACGAGAAGTTCGACTACTCTCTCGGCAACGGGGTGTTCGTGGACTTCAAGGACTGGAACGAGAGCAACTACTATGACGAGAAGAAGACCGAGAGAACGATTAAATTCATCTCCGAGAAACTGGAGGCCTGCGAGGGCTCCAGGGTTTACGTGATAAACATTGTCACTGACGGTGGCAGGAAATACGAGCCATATCACACGTACAGAATGGCGAACGGGAAGGAGATCGTAACGATACCGTACCTCTACATGGTGAATAACGGAAAGGTATCTCCGAACGGGGAGTTCATCAAGAAGCTGATGGAGGATGAGGTTGATGAGTGAGAAGGAGCACAAGCATACCGACGGCATACTGGTCAACCGTCTGAATTTCAAGGTCAACGAAGTGGAGTTCAACAAGAGGTACACGATCCTCCATGCGGAATACTCTACATATGAGGTCAGAAAGACCGCCGTCCGTCTGTTAAGCAAGTTCCCTACAGTCAAGGCAATCAGATATGAGTACGGAGGAACATCGTTCTACATCCTGCTGAAGGGCAATTCGGAGAAGGAAGCGATCATCAAGACTCTGAACACGATCGTCCTTGATGAACCGGTCAAAGAGGAGAAGTACGGTCAGGTGGCGCCCGACATGATTTTCGAACTTCTGCTCATCGGTCTCAGCTACAATGATTCGGATATCGAAGACGATGGAGAGAATCTTGCATATTCCAATCTGGATGGCGGGGCATACACGTTCGAACCCGAGGATGTGAAAGAAGACCGCATTGTCACCTTCAACATCAAAGCACGCAGAGCAAAGGATTGCGTGGATCTCTTCGGAGAGACCCAGATGCAATTCCCTGCACAGACCTTCGCATCGGTCTCAAAGATGAATGAAAAGGAAGAGGATAGGAAATATCTGATCGGATTGCCCAGGTTCCAGATGGTCAACAACATGTACATGAAACTGTCCAACGGAGACGAATTCGGTTCCGGCGGCAGGGAATATGTGAAGCACGGTTACCGTGGGATGAAGAAGGCCAGCATGGATTTCCTAGCTCTTTCCGGCGTACATGATTTCGACAAGAGCAAGATGGGTCGTACCCGCCTCACCCTGAGAAAGATGCGTCGTGAATATGCGGACATAGGTCTGGAGGTGGAATTCGTCCGCACCGATCTGTTCGACGGGAACAAATACAACAAGAAAAGCAGCGGTTTCGACAAGTTACTGAAGGAATTATGGGAAGGGAAGACGATCCACATCATAGACAAAGTCAAGAGCCCTGCTACGGCGTCAATTGTCCGCGGCATCACCCTAGATATGAAGAAAGAGTTCGATGTAGACATTGTTCCATCGGAGGAAGTCGTGAAAGACGATTACAATATCGTAGTGGTGCACAAGAACATCCGCGATCCTGACCATCTTACCTATGACGATGCAATGGTCCAGCATATCTCCCAGAAGAACTTCGCGCCGATTTACCATCGCAAAGATGAGAAAAAGCTGAAGGAACTATTCGAGAAGATCGAGAGCGAGAAGATCAGTAACCAGCGTAGGAGCAGTCTCGTCGTGATACTGTCGGATCTCATCATCAAGGATGATGTCATCCACACCAAGCAGACATTCTTCGATTGGTACAAGGAACGTATCCTGGACAAGGATCCTGTGAATTCATTGGACCGCAGGTGGAGGTTCTACGACCGTGTGAGGATAGAGAATGCTGATCCAGAACACAGAATGGATGCCAAGTACAGTGACAAGATGGGATGTCTTGAACTCGATACCGACGGCAGCATGACCTATAGGCTGATCGAAGAAACCGAGGTCAAAGACGATTTCCAGCTTCAGCTAATTTGGAACCAGTTCAACAAGGACCAAAGCAACATCAAAGGGGTGATGAGCGATGGGGATAACACCTACGCATTCCTATCCACTGATGTAAGGATGATCCCGGAGATCGATATGATCCGTCAGAAGCTAAGGGGAAACGAGAAAGGTCACGCAAACGACGAATCGGTTTCACTCACTGGTGACATCAGGACCCGCGGCAGCTATGAGCTGTACCTGAAGGCGTGTACGGATGTACGCTATGCGTACGTGAAGAGTGATTGTTACTATTTCGTGGGCGTGCGCGGGGACAATATCGATACTGTTCTCCATTGGTCCGCAGGATTGCTGAGAATCAAGAGGCTGGAAGGGAGAGACAAGGTACCCGAAGTCGTATTCGATATGATGTTGGCACCTTTTGTGAGGCTCAACCGTTTCACCATCATGCCGTACCCGTTCAAATACCTCAGGGAGTTCGAGAAAACCTACGGCCTGGAGAACTTCGTACCCGAGGATCCGAGCGAGGAGGAAACCGGAAAGGACAGAGAGAATCAATGGACGCTGGACATGTTCGGGCTATAAACTGAAAAAGAAGGATCAATTTGGGGTTTCCTGCACCCCAATGGTTGTTTCAAAGATAGATCCAACGAACATATTCACATCATTGGAGGAATGGAGTAGAAATGTCAGAATCAGGCCATTTTATCAGACTCTTCTAGGATTCTTTGTCGATGAATTCTAACACTATACTACTTTATTATTACGTATGAACTTATACTGAACATAAAGGCACATAAGGCGATTGGATAGCGTGATGATAGTATGGTTGGTTGGAACTACCACTACATTTCAACAATGCCGTCATCTCCCTTTGCATTGGACGAGACGAAAATGATAGCAAGGTTGATGATGGAGTATGATGGCCGTGAGAGTGTTAGGGCGGTCGTTCACGATGGCAATTTATTGAATGTCAGGAGCATCAGCAATGAATCCAAGCAATTCAATTACATATTCAGTAGATTAGACGTCACTCCCGAACCCATAGTATCTGTGATATTGAATGGGGATGTTGTTGATTCTAGGTATGCCAACCTGATTTCGATAATGATCTATGACGATCTTTTCAGAGAGTTTGTTTTCGAGGTCTACAGCGAGAAGAGGGCATCCTCGGACCCTATCACGGATTACGACATAATGTCCTTCTTTGAAGCGAAGACGATCGAAAGTGAGACCGTAGCCAAATGGAAGTATGATACCCTGTATAAATTGCGCAGATTGTATTGCAGGGTCCTATTCGAAGCCGGTCTTTTGAAAAGATCCGCGGGTGTCAGGGAGATCTGCACCCCCGTCATATCTTCTTCGGTCCTAGATATGATGGAATCCAAAGGTTTCTGCGATTATATCGGTGCCACGGTGGGAAGTCAATGATTCTGGACATACATGATAGACTCAACATGATAGAGGAACGTATACGCAACGATCCATTCTTCAGCAACCGTTCCCTGAGCAGCGGAAACGGAGGGTACATCTTCGATTACGATCCAGAGGATGAGTTGGTCGTCCGTGACTTCATCAAGAACTTCGGTTCCAGGACCGACCTAGGATTCAACATCCAGGTCATAGACCTCTACAACGACATCATGATCCCATTTCTTCTGGAGGGGGATTATCTTGAGACAACGTTCGATCTCGAGGAGGAGACGGAGACCGAAGGTTTCGGGTATTTGCAGAATGCTGTCATATCCCTGTTCGATCAGGGTGGCAGGGACGATCTCTTCGTCAATTACATTCAGGAACATGCAGTGGAGGGGAATGTGATCTTCATCATCGGTGTGGGAAAGTGTCACCCATTCATCCGTTCACATATGATAATAAACAACTTCGACAGCAAGATGAACGGGGTGAAGACCGTCCTGTTCTATCCCGGGACATACGATTCCGAGGAATTGAGGCTGTTCGGTACTATTGCGAGCGAGAACTACTATCGCTCGATGATTCTCGTGGAGAGGAGTGTTTGAGATGGCGATTAAGGACATCTTCGTGAAGGATATCAACAGGACGATGAATCCTGTCATCAAGGTCAGCGACATCGATGATGAGGATACGATATTCCAGGAACTCGATGAGTATGTTGTGACCAATGAGATCGATAAGAACTTCGACAAGCTCTACAAAGGTATCACCGACGGACTGAAGGGGAACAAGGACCATATGGGTGTTTGGATCTCCGGAGACTTCGGAAGCGGAAAGTCACACTTCCTCAAGATCGTGTCATTCCTCCTGAGGAACAGGGAGGTACGTGGAAGGAATGCTATAGAGTATCTCCGTGAGAAGGTATCGCCCGGTGTGTATCAGATGATGCAGGCCATCGGCAGACGTGACATCGACACCATCCTTTTCGATATAGATGCCAAGAGTAAGAACGGTCAGGATGAGGACAGTCTGATACAGACATTTGCATTGGTGTTCAACGAGATGTTGGGGTTGAGTTCGGATCCATCTGTTGCCGAATTCGAGCGCTATCTGATGTCCATCGAGAAATACGAGGATTTCAAGGAATCATATCAGAGGGTATCTAAGAACAACAAGTCCTGGGAAGATGACCGTGCCAGACCGGCATATATCCAGAACAACATCGTCAAGGCACTCTTGGATTGTGGCGTCTATTCCGATGAGGATGAGGCGAAGGGAGTTGCGAAGAAGACCTCGATGAAATCCAGCATGAGTGCCGAGGATTTCGCCAAGATGGTCGGGGAGCACTGCCGTTCGAGGGGGGGAAACGGATATACTCTGTTCTTCCTCGTTGATGAGGTTGGGCAGTTCATCTCTGGAAACGTCCAGAAGATGCTGAAATTACAGACCATCGTCCAGGAGCTGGGGGTCAATGCCGCCGGACAGGCATGGGACGTGGTGACCAGTCAGG